>Ga0114931_10005458_pt1 | contig 15693 bp, 13 predicted proteins | sample 2SBtaG_FD_89579 | JGI IMG/M metagenome (GOLD analysis project Ga0114931, IMG submission 89579) | Deep subsurface microbial communities from Kolumbo volcano to uncover new lineages of life (NeLLi) - 2SBTROV14_V59a metaG | ecosystem: Environmental > Aquatic > Marine > Volcanic | place: Kolumbo...
ATGAAGGACGGCGTCGGCGGATTGGACGAGTTCTGCCTCGCCGATGGGGCGGACGTGAACGTTGTCGGCTCGACGATCTCGATCGTCTTCACCCGAGCCGCCGGGTTGGTGGCGCCGTGTTGCTACGTGCAGGACACCGACGGCACCTTCAGCAACGTCGTGCCGTTCGACTTCATGCTGATCGGCGGGGCGGACAACTGCGTAGTGACGAATCTGGTCAACGGCGTGGCCAATGACGAAACCATGCCCGACGGCACCAGTGGGTTCAAGTTCTCGAAGACCGGGATGTAGCCCACAGGCCCGCGGCATGATGGACGGCTGATGGATCCGACGCACCTGAGTAACTCCTGGCCGGTGCGGACGGGGGTTACTCTCACATGGTGGACGGGGTGAGCGATGCCGGCGGCGGAGTTGCCGAACGAGCCGCGGACTTTTAGTCCGCGCGGATGTCCGAAAGCAGAGGATGTTCTCATCTCGCATAGCCGCGCGGGCTGAAGCCCGCGGCTCGTCCTCCTTTTCGTCCGTTAGGTTGCTCAATCGGTGCTCGGCATGGGCGGGTCCTGTTCGCAGGTGATGCAAGCAGGCCGCCACCGTGTTGAAGGAGAATTACGAATGTCACGTTTAGGACGTCTGAGGCTTTTTGTTTTGGTGCTCGCCGCCACCGTCTTTCTTTGCGGCGCCACGCCGGCCCGTGCCGTTCGCATCATGCTCTATAACACCCTGCGCTATCCCGGCCTGAACATCACCGTCCCGCGGCTGTTGGCCTTTCGCGACATCGTCGCCGATGCCGCCCCGGACATGGTCATCGCCGTGGAAATCCTGGACAGCAGCACGGCAACGCGCTTCGCCTTGGACGTTCTCGAGGCGGTGAACCCCGGCGAGTGGTCGCTGGCGCCCTTTTCGAGCCTGGGGGACCTCAGCGTCGTGGTTTATTACAAGACTCTGATGTTCGATGACCTGGGCGGGGCGATCAACATCACCGGCGACCCGAGACATACGCGCCGCTGGCATTTCCGGCTCGATGGCTATACGTCCAACGACGCCAGCTTCTATCCAATGGGCATGCACCTCAAGGCAGGCAACACGCAGTCGGACATCGACCGTCGAACCACCACTGCCACGAATGCACGCAACAGTTCCAACGCCTTCTTCTCACCCACCGACCGCTGGTTTTATTGCGGCGACATGAATCTGAAGGTCTCCACGGAAGGGGCCTATGTCGCCATGACCGGCAACCAGGCAGACAACGACGGCCAGGCCATCGACATCCACAACCCCAATCTGTTCACTCAGAATTGGACCAACAACTCGGTCTTCGCCTTCATCCACTCTCAATCCACCCGGACGACCAACCTCGGCGACGGCGGGGCCATCGGCGGGTTGGACGATCAGTTCGATTTCTTCCTCTTGTCCAGCCAATTGGTGCAAACGACCGGCCTGTCGCTGGTCGCCGGCAGCTACCGCATCTATGGCCAGGACGGCCTGCATTTCAACAAGTCGGTCAACGACGCGCCGACCAATGCCGACGTGGGCCAGGCGCTGGCCGACGACCTGCACATCGCTTCGGACCATCTGCCGGTGCTGATCGACCTTCAGGTTCCCGCCAAGGTCTCCGCCGATCAGACCGTGTTGGATTTCGGCACCGTCACGCAGGGCACCACGGCCGAACTGCCTCTGACCGTCTCCGATGCGGCGACGCTTGCCGACCCCGAGGACCTGAGCTATTCCTTCGCCTCCCCCGCCGGCTTCACCGCCCCGGCGGGAACATTCACGCAGGCCGTCGGCAGCCCCGGCAACGTCCACACCATCGCCATGGACACCTCCAACGTCGGCGTTCTGTCCGGCACGCTGGTGATCAACAGCAACGATTTGGACGTTCCCGCTTTGAACGTCACCTTGATGGGCGAGGTCGTGCCGGGCATCGTGCTCGGCGACCTCAGCGGCAACGGCGTCGTCGGCCTGGAGGACGTCCCCCTGTTCGTCACGCTGCTGCTCGATCCCGCCGCCGCCTCGCAGGCCGATCGTGACACCGCCGACATGAACGGAGACATGGCCAACGACGGCAAAGACATCCAACCCTTCGTCATCGCCTTGTTGCCTTGAAACCGCCGGCTCTGCGCCGACAGCTATATCATACATCCTACCTTTTTGTCGCTCACTGCATGCGCGAAGGCTTATGCGGCCCGTTTCTTGTTGCGACAAGTCTTTGCTTTGACGGGGCCGGGGGCACACCTATAATCGCGGCGTGCATGCTGCGGAAAGGTAGAACGACATCGCCATGATTATCACCATCGACGGCCCCGCCGGATCGGGCAAGAGCACCGCCGCCAGAAAGCTGGCGGCGAAACTGAGCATTGCCTACCTGGACACCGGGGCGATGTATCGTGCGATCGCGCTGGGGGCCCTGCAAAACGGCGCCGACCTCGAAGATCAACAAGCGTTGATCCGCATCGCTCGGGACAGTGAGATCGGGCTCGATTGCGGCCCCACCCATACGCGGGTCACGCTGAACGGCGAGGACGTCAGTGAGGCCATCCGCACCATGGCGGTGAATCAGGCCACCAATTACGTCGCCCGGATTCCAGAGATTCGCAAATTGCTCGTTGCCAAACAGCGCGGCATCGGGCGCGAGTTGGGTTCGCTGGTTTCCGAAGGGCGCGACCAGGGCAGCGTCGTGTTTCCGGATGCGGATTTGAAGTTTTTCCTCGACGCGGCGATCGAGAAACGTGCCAGCCGGCGTTATCAGGAACTCCTCGCCGACGGGGAAGAGGCGTCTTACGAAACTATCATGGAAAACCTGCGGCGACGTGACGGCAACGACCAAGCCCAGTGGGCCCCGCTGTTGGAGCCGGCCAGCGCCATTCGCATCGACACCACCCAGATGACCATCCACGAAGTCGTCGAGCGTCTGATGGACGAGGTCCGACGGGCCGGGCTGCTCAGAGAATAGGGGGGATACCAGCAATCGCGGTATGGACCTCGGACAGGCCATCTACCAAAGCCCCGGGCAAGCCTGCCCGGGGCTTTCTTTGCGGAATGATGTAGAACCGCCCCTGAACCTTGGTGGGGGATGGATGGTGGAGGCATGGAAGCGAAGAACCCGTCGCCGGCGATCAGGGCGCCGGTGCGGCGATGGAGACGCGCTGCTCGCCGGCCACCCGTGCCGCCATAACCCTGTTCATCTGCGGCCAGACGCGCTCGACAAACGCACGGACATAGTCCTCGACGCCGGCCCCTTGCTGCAACGACGCGGTGGTGTCTGCCAGGATGTCCGCCAGCCGCTCCAGCGCGGGAACCATCGCCCGCGGCGGTGCGACCGCCCAGTACTTCCAACCGCCCTGGGTCCACTTGAACTTCGCGCGGACCAGGGGGACGTTCTCTGCCTCCTGCAAGGTGACCACGGCCGCAGTCCCCTTGAACGTCTGATCGATCAGCCGCGTCCGATCTGAGAAGATGCCCAGGTTGTTCTTCAACGCCGAGAGGTCCCAGGCATCTGAGGCCAGCCTGCCGAGCCGTTGTTTGGCCACCTGCCGGAGCCGGGCGTTGGCGTCCACCACCTTGTCCACCGCCTGGAGAAAGGCGATCGTTGCCTCGCGGCCGTCGATAGCGATGAGGGGGGCGATTCGCTGATAGTCCCGCCGCCGATGATAGGCGCCGAGTCGTGAGGCGACCTGGGCGGGGGAGAGTCCGTCCACCACCCCCGCAGAGTGCGAGGCACCGTTGCCACCTCCGTCCCCCACCCCCGGAAGGGGTGGGGCACCCTCGTCGCTTCCGTCCACCATCCCCGGAGAGTGCGAGGCGCCGTTATCGGCGGTAGAGACCGGCCCCGACACCGTCGTCTTTGCCGAAGCTTTTTGGGGGGTGCCGGGCTTGGAGTCGCAGCCACAAGCCGTCAGCCCCGCAGCGATCCATAGGGCGATGGCACATTGCTGGGACGTGCGTTGCATATGCCTGTTATCGGGCAGCGACCGGCAGGAAGCTGAGCGGCACCGGTTATCCACCCGTGCAGTACTGCCGTTGAGACCACCCATATCCGTCGGGTAGGATGCACGCCGATCGCTCTGCCCCGCGCGAGAGGAGACCGAGGATTCATGAGGATCGCACTGAAAACCGTCCCGGCGCTGGCGGCCTTGCTGGTGGCCTGGGAACTCGGCCAGATGGGCCGCACCGGCCATGACCAGGTGTCCGCCGAGACGGCCGATTCGGTCAAACGCCCAACGCCGGTTCCGAAAGGGGGCCAATTTCACGGAATGGCCGTCCAACTGGATGGCGGGCCGCATGTGTACGCGGCCTACCACCGGCTGATTCCCGAGATCGCCGATCTGGGGGCCGATACGATTCTGTTCGTCGTCCACGGTTGGCAGACCCACGGTGGCAGCCTGGACCTTCACATCGACGCACAGAAGACCGCCCACGCCGAAGACTTGGGCAGGCTGCTGGACCTGGCGGCGGTCCACGGCCTGCGCCGGATTCTCATGCCCATGGTCCTGCTCTCCGAGCCGCGCAACGGCGAATGGCGGGGTAAGATCATCCCGCCCGGCCATGACTGGGACGCCTGGTTCAAGCGCTATCGCCGGTTCATCGTCCACTTTGCGAAGATCGCCGAGCGGCACAAGGTGGAGGTCTTGATGGTCGGCTCCGAACTGATCAAGTCCGAGGCCTATACCCAGCGTTGGCGCGAGACCATCCAGGAGGTTCGCCAGCACTACCGCGGCAAACTCAGCTATTCGGCCAATTGGGACCACTACCAGACCGACAAGATCGGCTTCTGGGGCGATCTGGACTACGTGGGCATGACCAGCTACTACGAGCTGGCCGAGGGGTCCAATCCGAAGATCGAAGAGATCGACGCCAACTGGGCACGGATCAAGAAGGACATCAAGGCCTTCCAGCGGAAAGTGAAAAAGCCGATCATCTTCACCGAGGTCGGCTGGTGCAGCCAGGAAGGGGCGGCTCACGAGGGTTGGAATTACTACGCCAACCAGAAGGCCACCGCCGCCGGCCGCCGCGAACAGGCCATGCTCTACGAGTCGTTCCTCAAGGCATGGGGCCATGAGCCCGGCGTCGGGGGAATCATCTGGTGGGAGTGGGATACGACGCGCGGCGGGAACAGCGACTACGGCTACACGCCGCGCGGCAAGCCGGCCGAGGCGCTCCTGCGGCGTTGGTTTGCGGATAAGTCCAAAGCCGACCGTGCCGATAAGACCCCTGCGTCGACCTCGGCGCAGCGGTGAATGGATTGGCGTCGATTTGCGAAGGGCCCTATCATCCCGCCACCTCGGCCGACGACCGGGTGGGGATAAGCTGCCGAACCGACGCAAAGTGACCCAAAAGCCCAGCGGAGCGAACCTTGGCACTACCTTACCATCAGCGTACCCACGACTGCGGCGCCCTGCGCTCGGCGGACATTGGGAAGACCGTTCTTCTGGCCGGCTGGGTCGGCGTCTTCCGCGACCACGGTGGGATGGTGTTCATCGACCTGCGCGACCGCGGCGGCATCACCCAGCTTCGCTTCAATCCCGAGACCGATCCGAAGGCCCATGAGATCGCCCGGTCGCTGCGCAGCGAATACGTCGTCGCCGTACGCGGGGAGGTGGTCAGCCGCGGGGACATGACAAACCCGAAGCTGCCCACCGGCGAGATCGAGGTGGCCGTCCATGACATCGACGTCCTCAGCCGGTCTCAGACGCCTCCGTTTCAGATCGAGGACCAGATCGACACGAATGAAGACCTGCGTCTCAAACACCGCGTCCTCGACATCCGCCGAACGCCGGTGAAAAACGCCCTGCTCCTGCGGCATCGTATCACCAAGACGATCCGCGACTATTTCGATCGCCACGGATTTGTGGACGTCGAGACGCCGATCCTCAACAAGTCCACGCCGGAAGGTGCCCGCGACTATCTCGTGCCGTCGCGGTTGCATCACGGGTCGTTCTACGCCCTGCCCCAATCGCCGCAGATTTTCAAGCAGTTGTTGATGATCGCGGGGCTGGACCGCTACATGCAGATCGCCCGTTGCTTTCGCGACGAGGACCTTCGCGCCGACCGCCAGCCGGAGTTCACGCAGGTCGACGTGGAGATGGCCTTCATCGAGCCGGAAAACATCATGCAGCACACCGAGGCGTGCCTGGCAGAGGTCGTGCAGGTGACTCAGGGCGTCGAAGTGCCCCTGCCCCTGCCGCGGATCAGCTATGCCGAGGCCATGCGAAGCTACGGCAGAGACGCCCCGGACATGCGCTATGACATGACCATCAAGGACGTCTCCGACCTAGCGGCGAAAACCGACTTCAGAATCTTTGCCGAGGCGGTTGAAAAAGGCGGAGTGGTCCGCTGCATCGTGGTGCCGGGCGGTACGGCGATGACCCGCAAAGAGACCGACGGCCTGGCCGAAGAACTCAAGGGCATCGGCGCCGGCGGGCTGCCCGTGGTCAAGGTCGCCGAGGAGGGCGGCAAGCTCGTGCCCCAGACCGGGGTGGCGAAGTTCCTCGCTGCTGAAGAAGTGTTCGGCGACCTCCTCGAACGCACCGGGGCCAAGGCCGGCGACCTCATCATGTTTGCCGCCGACACCGAGGAGAACGTTTGCAAATACCTCGGCTGGCTGCGAAGCACCGTCGCCGAGCGCCGCGGCCTGATCCCCGAGAACAAATGGGCCTTCTGCTGGGTCGTGGACTTTCCGCTCTTCGGCTATGACGACGAAGAGAAGGCCGTCTTCCCAATGCACCACCCCTTCACCTGCCCCAAGGACAAGGACTTGTCGCTTCTCGGGCTGGGCCGTGACGACATCCCGCCGGTCGAGGATCTCCTCAAGATTCGGGCGAAGGCCTACGACGTCGTGCTCAACGGCACCGAGCTCGGCGGCGGCTCGATCCGAATCCATCGCGCCGATGTTCAACAGAGAATCTTTCAGTTGCTAGGCATCTCTGAAACCGAGGCACAGCAGAGGTTTGCCTTCCTGTTGGATGCCCTCAAGTACGGCGCCCCTCCCCACGGTGGCATCGCCCTGGGCCTGGACCGCATCGTCATGCTCATGGGTGGTTATCAGTCCTTGCGCGATGTCATCGCCTTCCCCAAGAACGCCCGCGCCATCTGCCCCCTCACCGACGCGCCCGGCCCGGTCGACGACGAGCAGCTCAAGGAACTCGGCATCAACGTGGTCAAGGTAGAATAAGGAGCCGCGCATAAGCAAGCTGCACACTTCATGTGGGTGGTACGGGCATCTTGCCCGTACGGCCACGGGCGGGACGCCCGTACCACCCTGAGACAATCGTTCAGTTTATTTATGCGCTCGCCCGAATCCGCACGCTCATCAACCAAAGGACTCGCCATGCCGCCCATCACCGATTTCATGGACCGACACTATAAGCACTTCAACGCCCGAGAGACGCGCGATGCGGCCCGGGCCTACGGCCAACTGATCTCCGAGGGCGGGCAGATGTTTCTGGCGATGGCCGGGGCGATGAGCACCGCCGAACTGGGCATCAGCCTGGCCGAGATGATCCGCCGCGACAAGATTCATGGCATCTGCTGCACCGCCGCGAACCTCGAAGAAGACGTGTTCAACCTCTTCGCCCACGAAGAGTACGTCATGGTCCCGAACTATCGAGACCTGTCCCCCGCCGACGAGCGGAGTTTTCTTCAGCGCCAGCTCAACCGCGTCACCGATACCTGCATCCCCGAGTCGGTCATGCTCCGCACCGAGGAAATCCTCATCGACCTGTGGAGCCGGGCCGCCGAGCGCGGCGAGCCCAAGTTTCCCTGGGAGTTCATCTACGATCTGCTGGATCGCAAGGACCTGCGTCAGTATTACCAAATCCCCGCCGAGCACTCCTGGGTCCTTGCCGCCAAGGACAAGGGCCTGCCGATCTTCACGCCGGGCTTCGAGGACTCCACCCTGGGCAGCATGCTCTGCGGCGAGATCATGCGCGGCCGCGTCAAGGGCCACGGGGCCATCCGCCACGGCACCGAGCAGTTGCAACGGCTGGGCGAGTGGTATCGCCAACGGGTCAAGCAAAACATTCCGGTCGGCTTTTTCCAAATCGGCGGCGGCATCGCCGGCGACTTCTCCATCTCCGCCGTGCCGATGCTGATTCAGGACTTCCACGAGGACGTGCCCTACTGGGCCTACTTCGCCCAGATTTCCGATAGCACCACCTCCTACGGTTCTTATTCCGGCGCCGTTCCCAACGAGAAGATCACCTGGGCCAAGATCGACGCGGACACGCCGAAGTTCATGATCAACTCCGACGCCAGCATCGTCGCCCCGCTGATCTTCGCCTATGTCTTAGGTGAATGAGCGCGCCCGGTGAATGGAGCGGGCGGGCTAAAGTATTTCACGATTGGATACGCTCCGGCCATGTTTGTGGAGATTCTCCTTCGGGAGTCCGCGCGGACTGAAGTCCGCGGCTCTTATTGGGCAGGGGCAATGGTGAAATGCTCAAAAGTGAACTGTCCTATCCGCCGATTTGGGACATCTGGCGGTTGCCCAGATAGGAGTGAACTTCCGGCTTGAAGGCCACGCAGCGGACGAACGCCTCGCAAAGGGCGTCGTGCAGCCCTGCGCGCCGTCCAGCGCCGCGCAGGATGGGGCGCAATTCGACCTCGCCGCCGTCAAACAGACAACTGCGAAGCTGCCCCTCGGCGGTCAGACGCAGGCGATTGCACGTCCGGCAGAACGGCTTGGACATCGCGCTGATGAAACCGATCTTTCCAAGCGCCCCTTTCAGCCGCCAGACCTCCGCCGGCCCATGCCCCGCATCCTGGGCCGTCTCAAGCAACGGGCCGAATCGCTCGGTGATGCGGCGGCGTATCTCGGCTTCGTCGATGAAGCGTTGCTCATAGTCCCCCCCCAGGGCCGTACGCCCCAACGGCATGTACTCGATGAAGCGAATGGTGATCTTCTGCTTGAGCGTCAGGGCGGCGAAGTCAGCGAACTCATCGTCATTGATCCCGCGCATGGTCACGCAGTTGATCTTCAGATGATCGAGCCCCACCGCTTGGGCTGCCGCAATGCCTTCCCAAACCCGATCCAGCATCGCTCCGCGGGTAATGCGACGAAACTTTTCCGCATCCAACGTATCCAGGCTCACGGTGAGCCGATCAAGGCCGGCATCGCGCAGGGCCTTAGCGTAGGAAGCAAGCAGTGACCCGTTGGTGGTCATCGACACCTCCGGGGCGCCGTCAATCTGCTTCAGCATGCCCACCAGCCTGGGCAGGTCGTGCCGCACCAACGGCTCGCCGCCGGTGATCTTAAAACCACCGACGCCCAGCCGCCGCGCCGCACGGGCCACGGTCAGGATTTCCTCAAAAGACAGCAGTGTGTCGCGCGGTACCCAGTCGATCTTGTCCTCGGGCATGCAATAGACGCAGCGGAAGTTGCATCGGTCGGTGACGCTGATGCGAAGGGTCTGGACTGCGGCGATGTCGCGCGGGCCGGTGATCGAGGCGGCAGCATCGGGCCGGCGATCGAATCCATCAGCGGCGATGGGAAGTGCGACGGACATACTCGATCATGGTACAAGCGTCGCCAAAACGGGTAAAGCGTCGCAGACCCGCAGATAGCGCATCCATGCACATAGGCTGGGCGTCGTCTTCTATATCACACACTGCTTGCCGACGTTGCCTGTTCTATTTGAGACCCTTCGGACCGTCAGCCGCCGGGGCGATATGGACGTCCACGACGCGTTGGGCATCAAAGCTCCGCCCGGACAGAAGATCGGTGAAACTCGCCACCACTGTGACCCGACCGTGAGCCGGCGGTTTGACGCCCTCGGCCCATGGGACCTTGATCGTGTAGTGAGACGTCAGGAACCGACCAAACCATAGGGCATTGAGTTTCTTCGGGCTCAGCTCGACCCAGCCGAGGTTCCGCCGATCCGGCGACGCCGCCAAGTCGAACAGCCTCACCGTCAGGCTGCCCGTGGCCCGCATGGTCTCACCATACTGGTCGTAGAGCCGCAGATAGAGCGTCACCCCGTCGTCGATGCCGTTGTGATCGTCGTCATAGCCGCCGGAGAGCCGTTCGATCTCGATCCGTTCGACGTGAATCAGGTCGTCGATTTTGCGGTTCTTTCCCAGGCCACGTAGGCGGCGAATCATTTCGGCCTGAGCGCGGAGCTGATCGTCTTTGCCGGCCAGCAGGCGACTCTGCTGCTCGATTCGGTCTTCAAGTTGCTGAATGCGCGTGAGACGGGCGGAATCTTCAAGGGAGGCGGCATTTTTCTGGCAGCCGGCAGAGGCGGCGAGCATCGCCATGGCGGCCAGAAGGAAGGCGCCACCACCTCGGCGGAGGCGGTCTAGTCGTCCTCGGAGGCCGGACGGGCGGGGGGCTCGGGTTGCCGTTCGAGGACCCTGTCCACCAGACCGTATTCCAGCGCTTCGACGGGTGCCAGCCATAGGTTTCGATCGCAGTCCTTCTTGATCTGATCAACGCCCTTGGCGCTGTGCTTGGCGAGGATGCCGTAGAGCACTTCGCGCAGCCGGAGAATCTCCTGGGCCTCGATGGACAGGTCCGTCGCCACCCCCTGCATGACACCACCGATCAGCGGCTGATGCAAGAGGACCCGGGCGTTGGGCAGGGTGTGCCGCTTGCCCCTGGCCCCGCCGCAGAGGAGGATCGCCCCCATGCTGGCGGCCATTCCTACGCAGTAGGTCGCCACGTCGCAACGCAAGAATTGCATGGTGTCGTACACCGCCAAACCCGCCGAGACGCTCCCGCCGGGGGAATTGATGTAGAAGTGAATGTCCGCGTGAGGGTCTTCGTTGGACAGAAAGAGCATCTGGGCGATCAGCACGTTTGCCATCTCGTCGTCCACGCCGCCGCCCAGAAACACCACTCGGTCCTTCAGCAGGCGCGAGTAGATGTCGTACGACCGCTCGCCGCGGCCGGTCTTCTCGATCACAAAGGGGATCAGTCCGTTATTGCTGGCCATCTGCCACTCCTATTTGAAGAACGCGACGCCGGCGTTGCACGCCCCGCGGATCAGAGCCGCACCCGTTAGAAAGCGGTCGGGTTCACTCGCAAACCGTCGCCTATCGCCCGCTCTCACTTCTTCTTTTCCTTGGAATCGCCGCCGACGCTCTCCAGGATTTCATCCACCAAACCCCACTCCACCGCCTCCTTGGGGTCGAGGAAGCGATCGCGCTCGGTCTCCTGCTCGATCTCGGCCAAGGGCCGCCCGGTGTGCTCCGCGAGAATCTCGTTGAGCCGGCGTTTGTCACGCAAGATCTCCTCGGCCTGGATGCGAATGTCCTCCGCCTGCCCCGTGATGCCGCCCCACGGCTGGTGCAGCATGATCTTGCTGTTGGGCAGGGCGAAACGCTTGCCCTTGGTCCCAGCCGTCAGGATCACCGCCCCCCCGCTGGCCGCCTGACCGATCGAGTAGGTGGCAATGTCGCAGCTCAAAAAACGCATCGTGTCGTAGATCGCCAGCGTCTGGTCCACCATGCCCCCGGGACAGTTGATGTACAGGTGAATGTCCTGGTCCTTTTTCACGCTCTGAAGGTAGAGCAGCCGCATAATCACCAGGCTGGCCGTTCGCTCGGTGATCGGCCCGGCCAGGAAGATGATGCGGTTCTCCAGGAGCATGTCTTCAATCGACATCTCCCGGTAACGCTGATAGGGCGCGGCGCCTTGGGCATGGGCCGCCGACTCGTCGGGCCGAATCAGCCCACCATAGGGAAAGATACGTTCATCCATCAGCAATCCTCTTTTATCGCCGCGTGCAGGCCGGCGAGAAAAAACGGAAGTCATACCAGCGATCGGGCCAATCGGCACGATCTGAAAAAAACCACCGGCTTGCGCTGCCGGACGAGTCCTAGGACTCGGTCTTCTTGTTCGCCTTCTTGCGAGCGGTCTGCTTTTTGGCTGCGGTCGTCTTTGTCGCTGCCGCCGAAGCGTCGGCCGTCTTTTTCTTTACCTTGGAGGCTTTCTTGCTCTGGTTCGTTCCCTCGTCCGCCTTGGCCTTTTTCGACTTCGATGCCACTTTCTTCGGTTTGGCGGAGCCCTTCTTGGGGACCTTGGCCTCGGTGATCTTCGCCGTGTCCAGGATCCGCTCCAGGCACTTCTCGTCCCGGATTTGGACGTATAACGACTCGATCCCGTTGTTCTTGAACAACTCGTCGCGAACGCGATCAAAACGGCGGTTATAGGCCCTCGCCATCGCCGCGATCTGCGCGTTGATCTCCTCCTCGCTCACCTCTATGTCGAGCTTTTCGGCGATCGCCTCCAGGATGAAGTACAGCTTCAACTCCGCGACGGTCTCCTCACGCGTGCTGGTCCGCAACGCATCGGCCCGCTTGTCGATCTCCGCTTGGGGAAGGCCCCGGCGCTGCAACTCCAACGTCCGACGAGCCACCGCCCGCTCCGTCTGCCGCGAGGACAAACCCTCGGGCAAGTCCAGCTTGGTGTTGTCCAGCAGCCACTTGCAAATCTGGTTCCGCATCCCCCGGCGGATTTCCGCCTCCAATCGGGACTCCATCTGCTCCCGCACCCACGACCGATATTCATCCTCGCTGTCGAAACCTTGCGCCGCCAAAAAGGCCTCGTCCAACGGCGGCAACTGCATCCGCTTGATCTCGTTGACCCGCAACTGGAACTCCGCCTTCTTCCCCCGATAGGCTTCCACCTGGTGATCGTCCGGCAGGGTGCCCTCGGCCGTCCGCACGTCGCCCAACTTGGCCCCGGCCAGCCGCTCGCCCAGGTCGGCAATGAGCGCGCCTTCAATGGCCTGGGCCCGGGCCGCCAACGGCAAATTGTCGATGGTCTTGATTTCCTTGCCGTCCACGCGGATGGTCACGTCACAGACCAGCAGGTCATCCGCCTGCACCTTGCCGCCTTCATCCACCGGCACCCAACTGCCACGGCCGGCCCGCAGACGGTCGATTTGCACCTGGACGTCCTCGTCGGTGATCTTCAGGTCGGGCCGCTCGACCAGAACGCCCTCCAGAGAAGGCAATTCGAACTCCGGCTTGACCTCCACCTCGCATCGAAACTCAAAATCCCCCTGCTCCGGAAGCGTGATGTGCTCCAGGGCCTTGTCCATGCTCAGCAATTGCTCCCGGCCCTCCTCATCGGGCGCCTTCTTGTCCTTCACCCGCACCCAAACCAGCGGATCGCCCAGGACCTTCATGTCCTCCTTCTCGATCGCCGCCAAATAGGCGTTGGACACGATCCGTGTCTGCACCTGCTCGTCCACGTCACGGCCGAATCGCTTCTCCACCAGCCGCCGCGGAGCATGGCCACGCCGAAAACCAGGAACCTCGGCCTTCTCGATCAGCTCGTCGTATTCCTTGTCCAACTCGGTGCTGAGGCTCTCCTCCGGAACGATGATCGTCACCGTCCGGCGCAGCACGCCCGCATCGGCCACCTTCACGCCGATGACCTTCTTCAGCGCCTCCTTGGGACTCTCCTCTTCCTCTTCCGCCCCAGCCGCCTCGGCCTCTTCCACCTGGCTGCCGGTCACCTCGTCTGTCGCCATTGATGGCCTCCTCGCTTCGGCCGCATCCCATCGACCTGGCCGACCTCCGTCAGGCAGGTTCCGCTGCCCGACCCCGCACACACGCATGAAAAGGCGTCGGCGCAGCCATTCCAACGGCGGGGACACACACTGTCAATCCCCGCCAAAAAACCCCCGCCGACGCCCGGTCACTCCACCACTGGAATCACGCGCCTCAGCGAGCCGGGCCGTCCTCGGCCACGGTGGCGAATAGCAATGCAACAGTTCTGCAAATCAGGTCGAGTTCTGTAACGCTGGTCGGGTCTTCGTGACTTGCCGACCAGTTCTGCAAACTCGTCAAACAATCCGCAACCCAGGTTCGCTGATGAAGCAATCTCGCATGGCTCGTCGATGTGGCACCTGTTTCCAATCGGTGTATCCCCTGCTCTGCAATCGGCGGCTTGATCTCGGCTCAGGCCGTGCTCGGATGCGCCCCCGAAGACCCCTTGCCGAAAAACTTGGGCGGTTGGCTCAGAGTATAGACGTGTGTCTCAGCGGCGATCGCCCGGCGGAGGTGGGCCGGAAGTTGACACATGCCCAACAGCGTCGTGCCGTCAAACATGCGCAGGCCGCCGCTGGTTTTTTCATCTAACAGACCGTCGATGCGTTCGGGCTGCGGTCTCGGGTCGATCGGTTGATCGGCGCCGAGGATGAAGCTCCAAGGCGAGGCATAGGTGGGGACGTAGGACAAATAGGTCTGCACGCTCTCGAACACCGTCGCGAGCGTGTGGTTCAGACGCACGTGCATGTGCATCTCCGCCGGACCGACGGGGCCGGCCTGTACCACGAACGCCCCCTTCGGCGACAAGGCGGCCTTGGTCTTCTCGAAGTATTCCTTGGTGAAGAGCTTGAAGGACGGCCCCTCTTCGATGGGGTCGGAAAGATCGGAGATGATCACGTCCCAAGTGGCAGCGGTGTTGTCCAGGAAGTCCAGGGCGTCGCCAATGACCACCTCCAGCCGCGCGTCGTCAAAGCAGCCCTGGTGCATTTCCGACAGGTGCTTCTTGCAAGCCTCGACGTCCTCGCCGTCGATGTCGATCATCGTGGCCTGCTCGACGGTCTTCCATCGCAGCACCTCCCGAGCGGTGGCTCCTTCGCCGCCTCCAAGGATTAGCACGCGCTTCGGCGAGCCGCACAGCAGCATCACCGGGTGGACCAGCGGCTCGTGGTAGAGGAACTCATCGCCGGTGCAGGACTGCCACTTTCCATCGAGGACCAGGGCCTTGCCGTAGGCCCCCGTGCGGATGATGTACATTTCCTGGAAGGCGGTCTTGCGGTGGGCGAGGACGTCGGTGATGCCGTGGGAATAAATGTCCCATGGCGTGATGTATTCGTTCATCCAGAAGTCGGCGCCAAGCTCACTGCCGGGCATGAGAAAGTCTCCTGTCTGTTTTCTAACGCTGCACAACCGGAACCAACCGCGGCCACACCATCGCTCCCCGTTGGGTCGCGGCTAAGAGACTGTTTCAATACCTTGAAGAGCCGCGGGCTTCAGCCCGCGCGGTGCAGCAGATGGCGAGCAATGAAAGAGCCTCTAAGCGTAAGCCGGTCGCATCATGTCGCACAAGATATCGCCGGCAAGCGGCTAGCAGACGTTGCGTTGTAGCGCTAGGCGGAACTGGGGCATGGTGTCTGGCACTCTTCGGTTTCAAGCAGCGTCTCGGCGTCGTTGCGGGCGACTTCCGTGCCGCGCGTGAGTTTCATCAGCGAGTGGCGGCCGGCTTGAAGGACTTCGACCAGATATAGGCAGGCGGCTTCGGCGTCTGCTCGCCGGCCGCAGGTGAAGACGTCACAAGCGGCGTAGCCGTATTCGGGCCAAGTGTGGATGGAGATGTGCGACTCCGCCAGGAGGCCCAGGGCGGTCACGCCTTGGGGCGTGAACTGGTGGGAGACTTCGTGAAGCAACTCCGCCAGCCCGTGATCCACCGCGTCGCGCAGCGCTTGGGTGACAAAGGACCTGTCGTTCAACAACTCGGGCGGACAGTCGTACAGCTCGGCCATGCAATGTTTGCTGATCGTTTCCAACGCGCCTCGTCCCATCATCAAAAGGATCGCCGATCCGCCGAGGACCGGGCTCCGCCGACCGAGCCGCTAAGAGGCTCGGACGGCACGGATTGCCATGCCCGCCGACATTCCGCACGTCGACAGGTCTTCGCAGAACGCGGTGTTATAACGGAAAAAGGGGCAGGGATGCAAAGGG
>Ga0114931_10005459_pt1 | contig 15691 bp, 11 predicted proteins | sample 2SBtaG_FD_89579 | JGI IMG/M metagenome (GOLD analysis project Ga0114931, IMG submission 89579) | Deep subsurface microbial communities from Kolumbo volcano to uncover new lineages of life (NeLLi) - 2SBTROV14_V59a metaG | ecosystem: Environmental > Aquatic > Marine > Volcanic | place: Kolumbo...
AGCAGGTCCGAGTGACCGACCAGCTCGACGCTGGGTCCCGGTGGCGCGTCCGAGCCGCACGCCGCCAGCGCCGTCGCCAGCACCAGCGCGGACGCCCGCCCGCTCGTCACGTGCGCTTCCACTCCGGCGCCACCAGGCGGCGCTTGCCGGATACATCCAGGACCACGCCGGGAGCATCCCGGTCAATGCGGTCCCAAAGCTTGCAGGTGACCGCCTTGTGTTTCTGGTCGAGTGCCTCGCAGTAGTTGGTGTATTCGCAGCGGCGCACCTGGTCGCCGGCGCCCAGACGCATCTTGAGGAACCAGTCCGGGTCGGCCAGGCTCTGGCGCGCGGCGCCGATGATGTCGGCGTGGCCATCGCGCAGAATCTGCTCGGCCAAATCGAAGGTGCCGATGCCGCCCGCGGTTACGATCGGCGTTTGGTAGCCGGCGTCGCGCACCGCCTTGCGAATGGCCCCGGCCAACGGCGCGTTGCGGCCGAACGGGCCGCGCGCATCCGAGTAGATCGTGGGCATGCACTCGTAGCCGGAACGGCCGGTGTACGGGTACACCGCTTCGCCGACCTTGGGCTGCTTGGCGTCCTCGAACTTGCCGCCCTTGGACACCGAAAGAAAATCCAGGCCGGCGCGGGCAAACTCGACCCCGAAGTACATGGCGTCGTCGAGGTGGCTGCCGCCTTCGATCACGTCGTCGCCGAGAAACCGGCAGCCGAGCACCTTGTCAGAGCCAATGCGCTCGCGCACCGCGGCGATCACCTCGAGGGGCAAGCGGACGCGGTTCTCGCGCGGCCCGCCGTAGTCGTCGTCGCGCACGTTGAGCGCGGACAGAAACGACGCCATGGTGTAGGCGTGGGCGTAGTGCAGCTCCACGCCGTCGAACCCGGCGTCGAAGGCGCGCGCGGCGGCGTCGGCAAACAGGCCGGGCAGCACCTGCGGCAGCTTGCGCGCGTGCGGCGACTGGTCCCACACGCGTTCGCGGTAGCCGTAGAACAAGTCCTCGGCTTCGCGTTTGGTCAACAGGGTGCGCAGCTGGTCGTCGTCGAGCTCACACAACCGGTCGCGGAGCTGTTGCTCGTCGGCGCTGGCCCAGCCCTCGTCGCCGTCGAGGGCGACCAGGCCGTCGCGGTGGTGCGGGCCCAGCTGCAGGAACCGTTGCAGGAACTTGTGTTTCGGCGGCCGTCGCCGGATGGGCAAGAAATCGATGATCTGGATGAACACGAGCGTGTCGCCGCCCGAAGCCTCTTTGACAGCTTCGGTCAACCGGCGTAAGCCGTCGATGAACCGGTCGGCGCCGACGCGCAGCAGCGGCCCGGAGGGAATGTCGCGAATGCCCGTGGCCTCGACGACGACGACTCCGGGCTTACCTTCGGCGAACCGGCGGTACCAGTCGATGACGTCGTCGGTGACAAACCCGGTTTCGGTCGCCCGCCACGGCACCATGGCCGGGATCCAGGTGCGCTGGCGCGCTTCGAGCGCACCGATGGTCACCGGCGAGAACAGCAGGGACTTCGCCGCTTGCTCTGGCGTCGGCCACTGGGCCTCGAAAAGCGGGTGCTTGATGCGCTCGGGCGGTTGCCACATACGGCCGGATTCTACACCGTGCGGACGCGCAGCTCGGTAACGATCTTTTCGATGCTGTCTTTGGCGTCGCCGAACAGCATGTCCGTGCGCTCGTGATAGAACAGCGGGTTGTCCACGCCGGCATAGCCCACGGCGCGGCTGCGCTTCATCACCACAGTCTCTTTGGCTTTCCACACTTCCAGCACCGGCATACCGTAAATCGGGCTGGACTCGTCGGTCTGAGCGCCCGGGTTGACGATGTCGTTGGCGCCGATGACCATGACGACGTCGGTGCTGGGGAAGTCGCTGTTGATCTCGTCCATCTCCAGGACGATGTCGTAGGGCACGTTGGCCTCGGCGAGCAGCACGTTCATGTGACCGGGCAGGCGGCCGGCGACCCGGTGGATGCCGAAGCGCACCTCGATGTTGTGCTCGCGCAAGAGCTCGGTCATCTCGTGCACCGCGTGTTGGGCGCGCGCGACCGCCATGCCGTAGCCGGGCACGATGATCACGTGCTTGGCCGCGAGCAGCGCCTCCACCATGCCGGGCACGTCGATCTCGGAGACGGGCGGGCCTTCTCCTTCGGCCGCCTTGGTCTTGGGCTTTTTCGCCGGCTCGGCGCCAAAGCCGCCGAAGATCACGTTCCAGATCGAGCGGTTCATCGCCTTGCACATGATGTAGCTGAGAATCGCGCCGCTGGAGCCGACCAGGGCGCCGGTGACGATGAGCAGGTCGTTGCCCAGCATGAACCCGGCCGCGGCCGCGGTCCATCCCGAGTAGCTGTTGAGCATGGACACCACCACCGGCATGTCCGCGCCGCCGATGGCGGCGACCAGGTGCACGCCGAGCACCGCGGCGATCGCGCTCATGATGATGAGGAACACCAGCCCGCCAGTGCCTGTCTCGCCCACGAACAACACGGCGAGCACGACGGCCGAGATCACCATGATCAGGTTGATGTAGTGCCGTCCGGGCAACAGCAATGGCCGGCCCGAAATGCTGCCGCGCAGCTTGGCCCAGGCAAGCACCGAGCCGGTGAACGTGATCGCGCCGATGAACACATCGACGAAGATCTCGATCTCGAAGATGCTGCCGCTGTGGCTCTTGCTCAGATAGGTCGCGAAGCCGACCAGGACCGCAGCCAGGCCGACGAAGCTGTGCAACATGGCGACCAGCTCGGGCATGGCCGTCATGGCGACGGTGCGCGCTAGGTGCCAGCCGATCAGCCCGGCGATGACCAGCGCCGGGATGGTGTACTCGTATGCGGCGATGCGGTTGCTGGTGAGCGTCACGGCAATGGCGATGGCCATGCCGACGATGCCGAACAGGTTGCCGCGGCGCGCCGTGGTCTGGCTCGACAGCCCGTTGAGGCTGAGGATGAACAGAATGGCCGCGACTAGATAGGCCAGAGTTGTTGGGGCGTACTCCACCGGTTACTTCCTGAACATCTTGAGCATTCGCTGGGTGACCAGAAAGCCACCAGCGATGTTGATCGCGGCAAAGAACGTGGCGACGGCACCGATTATCACCGACGCGGACGAGTTGTCGCCGGCCTGTAACAAGCCGCCCAATATGATGATGCCGCTGATGGCATTGGTGACGCTCATCAGCGGTGTGTGGAGCGCGGCGGTCACGTTCCAGATGACCTGCCAGCCGACGAACACGGCGAGCACGAACACGGTGAGGTGTTCCAGCAGACGATAGGTTTGCGGATCCTCGATGGCGTTCTGATCCATGGCCAGGCGCAGATACATCCAGCCGCCCGCCAGCACGATCCCGGCCAGCGCCAGAATCCACGTGCCCATCGCCGGTTTTTGCGGCAGCGGTGGCGACAGCTCTTGCTCGACCTGCTTTTCGAGCACCGGCTTTTTCGGCGGCAGCTTGGGTGGCGGTGGCTTGGGCGCCGGCGGTGGCCACAGCACCTCTCCCTCGTGCAGCACCGTCGCGCCACGCACGACTTCGTTTTCGAGATCGAAGCGAAAGTTTTCGTCGCCACCCATCTCGTCGAGCAGGTGGTAGATGTTGGTGCCGTACAGGTCGCTGGACACGGTCGCCATACGGCTGGCCAGATCCGTGTAGCCCAGGATGGTCACACCGTGCTCGACAGCCTTTTCAGTCGGCTTGGTCAGGTCGCAGTTGCCGCCCTGTTCTGCGGCGAGGTCGACGACCACCGAGCCCGGCTTCATGGTCTCGACCATGTAGTCCTTCCACAGCTTGGGCGCGGGCTTGCCGGGAATCAGCGCCGTGGTGACGACGATGTCCACCTCTTTTGCTTGTTCGGCGAACAGGGCCATCTCGGCTTCGATGAACTCTTTGCTCATCACCTTGGCGTAGCCGCCACCGCCTTCGCCGCTCTCTTTGAACTCGAGCTCGAGAAACTCGCCGCCGAGACTCTTGACCTGGTCTTTGGCCGCCGCCCGGGTATCGAACGCGCGCACCCGCGCCCCCAGACCACGCGCAGCCGCGATGGCCGCGAGACCGGCGACGCCCGCGCCGATGACCAGCACGGTTGCCGGCGGCACTTTGCCGGCGGCGGTGAACTGACCGGTGAAGAAGCTGCCGAACTCATTTGCCGCCTCGACCACCGCGCGGTAACCGACGATATTGGCCATGGAGCTGAGCACGTCCATCTTCTGGGCGCGGCTGATGCGCGGGATCGCATCCATGGCGATGGCGTTGACCTTGTGCTGCGCGAGGCGGTCTACCAGCTCTTTATTTTGCGCCGGCCACAACAGCGAGATCAACGTGCAGCCCTCGCGCAGAAGCTCCGCCTCGTGCACACCCAGCGTCGGATGTTGCTCGGGCGCGCGCACCTTGACCACGATGTCCGCCACATCCCAGACCGCACGGGCCCCCTCCACCACCTCGGCGCCGACCGCCACATACTGATCGTCGGCGAACGCAGCTGCCGCACCTGCGCCAGCCTCGATAACCGTGTCGAAACCGAGCTTTGCAAACATCTCGACCCCGGCAGGGCTGGCTGCAACCCGCTTTTCGCCCGGATGAACCTCTTTGACGATACCGACCTTCAAAGCGGCCCCACCTTGCCAATTCACGCCGACCCCATCAACCGGGGGACGGACCTAACTTTTGAACTTTTGCGGCGGAAAGTACAAAAGTTGGGTCCGTCCCCTTATGAAAAATGGTTCACCTACGTAGGGGGGCAGGTGGTACTATTTCGCCCTCTTTGGGAGAGGAGCCGCTGGGTTATGTTGGCAAAGTATTGTAATGTATTAGTTTGTGTTGGAGTTCTGACGGTTGCTGCGTGTGGGAGCGAGGACGATGGCACTCGGGTCCCGGATGAGTGCAACCCGCTCGGCGGCACCACGTGTTTGATGCCGTGGCCGTCGTCGGCGTACTTGACCGAGGCCAATACCGCGACTGGTTACCAGCTGGACCTTCCCATCGAGGCGATGCCGGTAAACGTGGACGGCAAACAGGTCGACCCGGCGTATCTCAATCGTTACGATGGTTTTGGCCCCAGCGGCGTGATTTTGGCGGCGTTCGCCACCGGAGTGTCCCCGGACAACCTGCCTGGCCACGACGATCCGTCGGCCTCGCTCGCTGCCGACTCGTCGATCATCTTGCTCAACATGGACACCGGTAAGCGCGTTGCGTTCTTTGCCGAGGTGGACATGAACACCAACGTGGAAGACCAGCGCGCACTGATCATCCACCCGCTCGAGCGCATGCAGCCCGGCGCCCGCCACCTCGTGGCGATTCGCAAGTCGGTGACCGCGCCCGACGGCTCTCCGCTCCCCATTCCACCGGCATTCCAGGCCATGGTCAACGGCACCACCTACGACCATCCGCTGATGGATCGGTTGGCGCCCGGATACCCGGCCATCTTCGCCGCGCTCGAACAGCAGGGCGTCAGCAAAGACGATCTAGTGTTGGCGTGGGACTTCGTCACCGCGTCTGACGAGTTTTTGACCAAGGACCTGATGACCATGCGCCAAAAGGGCATGGCGTTCATGGGTGAAAACGGCTCCAACTTGACCTTCCAGGTCACCGACACCCACTCGGCGGATCCGAACAAGGTGTACTCGTTCTTCTCCGGAACCCACGACGCGCCCAACTTCTTGACCGACGGCGAGTCGGATCTTTCGATCATCAAGCGCGGCGACGACGGCTTGCCCGAGCTCGACGGCACCTATGCCGCCAACTTCGGCGCGTTGATTCCCAAGTGCGTGACCACCGCGCAGTTGCCGGTGCCCGTCGTGGTGCTCGGCCACGGTCTATTCGGCGATGGCCTCGATTTCCTCGACAGCGGCTTTCTGCAGGACGTGGCCAACCAGAACTGCATGGTCATGGTGGCCGGCGACTGGATCGGTCTCACCGGTCGTCAGTTTGCGGCGGCCGCATTTGCGGTCAACGATCTCAACCGCGCCACGGGGCTGACCGAAAAGCTCGCCCAGTCGGTGATCAACTTCATCGCTCTGGAGCAGCTGGTGCACGGCCCGTTCGTGACCGCCCCGGAGTTCATGTACGAGGGCCAGCAGATCATCGACCCGACCCGCGTGTACTACTTCGGCGCCTCGCTCGGCGGCATCATGGGCAACGTGTTCATGGCCTACGACCAGAACATCCTCAAAGGTGTGCTCGGCGTGCCGGGCGGCGCCTGGTCGCTGTTGTTCGAGCGTTCGTTCGCATGGGCGGCGCTGCAGGGCGCGGCCCTCGGTGCCTATGAGAGCGAGTACCTGTACGAGATGCTCACCGGCATCATGGGCATGTACTTCGAGCCCTACGATCCGATCACCACGTCGGGGCGGGTGATCAACGATCCGCTGCCGGACACGCCGTCCAAGCAGATCTTCATGTACGAGGCGATCAACGACAGCCTGGTCACGAATCTGGCCACCGAGATGGTGGCGCGGGAGATGGGCCTGGACGTGTGCGGTCCATCGATCAAAGTGCCGTTCCGGACCACCGAGGTGCTCGAGCCGATGGCCAGCGCGTTCTCGATCTACGACGAGAAGCGCACGCCGCATCCCACCACCAACGTGCCGCCTGCCACCGACAACGGTACCCACGGCGACGTCAACGAGCACCCGGCCGTGCTGCGCCAGTGGCGCAACTTCTTTATGTTCGGCATGGTCACCAACGAGTGTCGGCTCAACGACGTGCCTACGGTGTGCGACTGCACCACCGGCGCCTGTGACTAGCTTGCGTTTCTAGCGCTAGGGCGCCGGGCTGACCTGAATCACCAGCTCGGCGGTGTCGGGAAGCTCGGTGAGCAACAGCCGACCCGGGGTGGTGGCGTCGACGCTGCAGCCACCACAGTCGACGTCGGCGCCATTGGGGTACAGCCGCGGTGGCAGGACGATCTCGGTTGGCGCGGTGATGTGCGGATCCGGCGTCACCACCGCCTCGAAGGTCACGGTGGTCTCGTCGAAGCCATAGCGATGTAGCGTGCCGGCGACGCGCTCGGGATAGGGCCGCACCAGGGCCGCCGACAGCTCGGGTTTTTCGTTGCCGTCCGCGTCCAGAAGCTCGTAGCCGCCGCCTTTGCTGTAGTGCCAGTAGGCGCTGCCGCCGGCGACCGCGCCGATCGCGTCGTACTGGGCGTCCATATAGTCGCCGATGCCGCCGTCGGCTGCGACGCCGCCGTACTCGCCGACCCACAACGCGGCGCCCAGCACATGGGCCTCGTCGCGCAGCAGCGCGACGTTGCCGATGATGTCGTCCCGGCGCGCCGGATCGAATCCGTCGCCGGCCTCGGCCTGAGAATCGTACGAGTGCGGCGCATACACGATGTTGTCGAAGTCGAACAGCGGCAGCCGGGTGCCCAGGCCGAAGTTGCGGCTCGAGCTCGGTTCCAAAAACGCGATCCAGTCGGGCGCGATCTGGCGCACGGTGGTGACCACGCGGGTGTACAGCGCCGACAGGATCTTCTCTTCGAAGTCACCCGGGCCGGCGCTGCCCCAGTACGGCTCGTTCATCGGATCTATGCCGATGACCGCGGTGTTGTCGGCCAGCCGCTTTGCGACCAGTCGCCGCGCCTCGACATAGTGGCTCTGCAGATCGTTGCTGCCCCAGAACCCGTCGTAGCAGGCGACGATGTTTTCGTTGGCGTAGTTGGCAAACCACGGCTCGATCGGCTCGAAGGCGTCGTAGTAGCTCTGGTCGCAGGTCCAGGCCGGCGCGCCGTTACCGCCGAAGCCCTCGCCGTACAGATCCTGGTGCATGTCCAGGATCACGAACAGGCCCTGGGATTCGATGGTGGCAATGCGCTCGGCCACCGCGTCGAGATAGGTTTGATCGTAGACGCCGCGTTCCGGCTCGAGGGCTTGCCACTCGATCAGAAAGCGCACCGAGTTCATCGAAAAGTCGTCGCGCAGGCGCGCGTAGTCTTCGGCCTGGTGGTAGTCGAAGTACGGCGGTGTCTTGTGGCGATTGGACACGTTGGCGCCGCGCAGGGTCACCGCGCGGCCGTCGTCGTCACGCAGCAGCCCGTCGCTTACGTGCCAGCTGTCGGGGCCGCTCGGCCCGCTGTCGCCGCACGCCGCGACCAGTGCGACAGCGGCGATGGCGAGGTTGACGGCGCTCCGGCTCACCCGCCGATTATAACGGCGATGCGACCCTGAGCGGCTGTTTGTTGGGATAGCGCGCCTCGTCGAACAGAAGCTCGATGCGCTGCCACATATTCTGGCGCAGGGCCAACGGGGCGTAACGCAGCGGCACCAGGCGGGGGCCGTCGGCGCTGTCGATGGTGGCCACCGGATGCAGCTGGTAGCTGGCAACGCGGCCGCGCCGATCGCCGTCGGCGACGAGCTCGGCTTCGAGCAGCAGACCGAGGCGCTGGGGCCACTGGCCGCTGCCGCCCAACGCGCCGAGGCTGAATTGACAGATGTTCATGTGGCCGTCCGGCGTGGCGAACCACTCCATGGGTTGCGCGATGCCCGGATGATGGCCGCCGATGACATCGAAGCCGGACTCGGCCAGGTGCTGGGCGATGGCGACGGTGTCCTGGCGCGGCACGAACTGATCGGGCCACTCCCAATGGGGCGAGCCGAGGAGACTGTCGAGCCTTTGCTCGCGTTTGATCGCCGCCCAGTCGTGGTGCAGCACCTGTTCGGGGTTGGCCACGCACTGACCTTCGGCGAATCTGTCGCGGCCGAGCCAGTGCGTCCATGCCGCGACGCCGAGGCGCAGGCCGCCGGCCTCCACGGTCGTGAGCGGCAGCTCGCCGTTGGCGATGGTCCCCACGCTGGACAGGTCCATGCGATGGAGCGCATCCGCGGTGCGGGTCAATCGTTCGGGCCCGCCATCGCCGGCGCGATCGTTGGCCAGGGCGAGCACGCAGCGCGGTGGGTCGACCTCGAGGGTGGCCAGGGTGGCGCGCAGCGCGTCCGCGTCGACATGGTCTGCGCGGTAGCTGCCGACCACCAGGTCACCGCGCGCAAACACGCGCGAGATACTCGGGCTACACGACGCGATGGGGGTGTCGGTCAGGTCGCCGGCCATGACCACGCGCACCCGCGGCCCGGGAGCGGTTTCGAACGAGTGGCGCAGCGGCCGCTGCGAGAGCTCCGTGTGTTGCTGAGTGCTGGGGCGAAAATGGTAGAGCGCCCACCGAACCGAGTAGCGCCAGGGATCCGCAGAAGCCATGTCCTTGTCCCCAGAGCAAAACGTATGCCGTGGTCGTGACACGCAGGTCTCACCGGTTACGCGGCCGGCGTGGTGGAGCTTGGTCAGCAGGTGACGAACTTTTACCAGTAGTCTCGGATAATTGGTCCGTCCACCGGACCGCGCAGCAGCACCGCGACGCGGCGATCAATCGGTCTGGTCGGGGTGTTGCCACTTGCCCCGGCGCGTCGGCTGGTCGAGTGCTTGCTCGAGCGCGTTGAGGAAGCGGCTCCGCGGCCATTGGGTGGCGCCGAAGCGCTCGAGGTGATCGGTGTGTACCTGACAATCGATCAGGTGAATGCCCCAGTCGTGCAGCTGGCGCACCAGGGTGACGAACGCGATCTTCGAGGCGTTGTCCGTGCGCGCGAACATCGATTCGCCGAAGAACGCCGCGCCCAACGACACCCCGTACAGTCCGCCCACCAGCTCGTCACCGTCCCAGGCCTCGGCGCAGTGGGCGAAGCCCAGCTCGTGGAGCTTGCAGTACACCGCCTTCATGTCGTCGGTGATCCACGTGTCGAACTGATCCGGGCGGAAAATCTCGGCACAGGTTTCGATGACCCGCGGGAACTCGGTGTCGAAGCGGATCTCGTACGGCTGCTTGTTCATCGCCTTGCGCAGGCTGCGGTTGACGCGCAGCTCGTCGCTCATGAGCACCAGGCGCGGATCCGGCGAGTGCCACAGGATCGGCAGCTCCTTGCTGTACCAGGGAAAGATGCCTTCGCTGTAGGCGAGCAGTAGCCGCTCTGGACGCAGGTCGCCACCGACCGCCAGGAGCCCACCCTCGTCGGCCATTTCTGCGGGCGGAAAGATCAGCCTGTCATCCAACTTGAAGACCGGCACCGCCCCAGTCTATCAGGTTTGCCATCGCGGCCGCTGGCGCCGACGCGCACGCAGTTGTCGATTGCCAAAGTGCTCGCGCGATCGCAACAGCTTGCGGCTCGTGATCGTTACGCGGCGGATGCGACCCGGCCCGACAGCTTGTCCGGCGGGTCCCCGACCGGGGAGCCCAGCTGGGTCGGCGTGACCCGATTTTGCAGGTTCTGACCCGGTGGTACCACTGTCACGACGCGCAGGTAGTTGTCTGTGTACCCCGTCCACGCGCGGCCGCCGGCTGCCGGCGTGCCTTCGCCTTCCCACAACACCGTGCGCATTTGCCCGCCGTGTTTTTCCAGGTGGGCTTGCTTCATGTCGGCGGCGATTGCGTGAAGCTCGGCGGAGCGGGCGCGTTTGACCTTGCCGTTGAGCTGGCCGCCGAGGCTGGCCGCCTTGGTCCCGCTGCGGGGCGAGTAGGTGAAGATATGCATGTGCGCGAAGCCGATGCCCTGGACATAGTCCACGGTTTGCCGCCATTCGTCTTCGCTCTCGCCGGGAAAGCCGACGATCAGGTCGGTGGTCACGCTGAGCGCTGGAATCGCGGCGCGGGCCGCAGCCACGAGCCTGGCGAAGCTGTCGGTGTTGCAGCGCCGGGCCATGCGTTTGAGCACGCTGTCGGCGCCGCTCTGCAACGGCAGGTGCAGGTGGGGCATCAGCCGCGGCGACTGCCACAGCTCCCAGAAATTCTCCGGCAGGTCCCAGGGTTCCAGGGACGACAGTCGCACGCGCGGGATGTCGGTGCGCTCGAGCACCGCCCGGGTCAAGCTGAACAGGTCGGTGCCCAGGTCGTGTCCGTAGCCACCCAGGTGCACGCCGGTGAGCACGGCTTCTTGAAAGCCGTCGGCATGCAACACGTTGATCTCGGCGACGATGTCGTCGATGGTGCGGCTGCGCTCGTCACCGCGCGCGATGGTGACGATGCAAAACGTACAGCGATTGCGGCAGCCGTCCTGAACCTTGATGAAGGCCCGGGTTCGCCCCTGTGCCCGGTACACGTGAGTGCTGTCGGGCTCGGCGGCCAGCTGGGGCATCGCGTTCATGTCCAACGATTCGCTGACCACTTCGACCAGGCGGTCTTTGTCGCGGTTGCCCACCACGAGGTCGACCCCGGCCAGCGTTGCGGCTTTGTCGGGCTCGAGCTCGGCGTAGCAGCCGGTCATGACCAGGCGGGCGCTCGGGTTTTGCCGGTGCAATCCGCCGACGAACTTGCGCGACTTGCGCGCCGCCATACTGGTCACCGCGCAGGTGTTCACCACCATGAGCTGGGCCTGGTTGGGCTCGGCGACCACGTGGTAGCCCTGGGCGCGGAACTCCCGGGACCAGCGCTCGAGCTCGGCTTCGTTGAGCCGACAGCCGAGGGTTGTGAGATAGACCTGCACCAAGACCGGACATTGCGCTAAAAAGCGCGCCCAGATCAAGGCCCGTTTCGCATCGTCCCGGCGCGGCGCGTCAGTGGCCACTACGGTCGAGAAGCTCGACCACCCAGCTGGCGTACTGTTCGCGCGCGGCTGCGGGCACCAGCGCCAGATCCAGCTCCAGGCCGAAGTCGAGGTCGTCGCCCAGCCCGCCGGTGCACCACCCGACTTTCGCCTGCAGGGCGAGCACGACGCGGCCAGCGCGGAAGGTCACGCGCAGGTGCGCGCCGCGGCGCAGCCGGCAAAACGTAGGCCCCGTGCCGCGCCGGACCCCGAGTCGATTGACGAGCTCATCCGCTCAGGATTGGCAGCAATGTGGATGCCCGCGACAGGGCGGGAATGGAGAGTGCGATCGCGGTCTCAACTCCCTGATCCCAAGTCACGGCCGCTTCGCGCCCGTGGTAGCACAACCACAGCCGTGGCGCCGTCACCATGACCGGTCGGCCGATTCACAGCCGGCCGAGGCGACCGCGGCGGGCCAGCTCGGCGCAGATTTGGTAGACGCCCAGCGCCGGTTCGGTGTCTTCGTCCAGGCGCAGGTCGGCGCCTTCGGGGATGCCCTCGACTTTTGGTCCCACGTGGACGACGAACATCTTGAACGGGCTGATCTTGGTGGCGATCAATCGGTGGTCGGCCAGGTTGATCACGTTGGTCGTCGAGATCACCAGGTTGCCCGCGTCCAGCAAGATGTGGGCGACCTCGCCGAACCGCCGCACCAGCTCGTCGATGTCGTCGAGCTCGAGGTCGGCGTCCACGCCCAAAACCACGTTCTTGCCGTCGAGCAGATAGGCGTGGCGGCCGTCGCGCACCAGCGTGGATTCGAGGGCGCGGGGGATTTCGGCTTTGCCGGTGCCGGGTTTACCCGTGAACATGATCATGCTCGCCGGGTGCTTGTTGAGCTCGGCACGCTGGTCGGCGGTGATGTCGCCGCGCACCCATTCGAGATCGCGAATGCGCGTCTCCAGCCGCTGTAGGTGCAGGTCGTCGGCGACGGCTTCGCGCACGATGCCTCCCCCGGCGATGTCGTAGTCGTCGACGATCACGAAGCGACCGGTGGACTCGATGTCGGCGGCGGCGTCGAACGCGATGGGGGTGCGGGTACGCAGCACCAGGTCGGCCACGTCGTGGCGCTCGACCTGGCTCTTGGTCACGCTGGCGTCCAGGTCGCTGGCGTCCAGGATGCGATGGATCGAGTCGATGGTGACCTCGGACTCGGCGGTGGCCAGCTTGAGCTTGTAGCGCTTGCTCGGCTGCATCGGCTTGCGGCCCAACCAGAACAGGTTGACGCGCAGCTTGGTGCTGACTTCTGGCGCCGTGCCCGGATGGCTTAGCACCTGGCCGCGGCCGACGTAGATCTGTTCGGCCAGGGTGATGGCGGCGCTGCGCCCGGCACCGAGCTCGCGAACGTCCGGCGCGGAGAACTGCTCGATGCTCTCGATGGTCGACGACTTGTTCGACGGCGAGAACAACACCTTGTCGCCCACGCGCAAGGTCCCCGACTCGATGCGGCCCGCGATGATTCGTCGGTCGTCGCCGTGCTCGTTGAACTTGTAGACATCCTGCACCGACATGCGCAGGGGCAGCTTCTCGGACGCGGCCACTTTGCCGAAGCCGTCGATGGCTTCCATCACCGTGGGCCCGTCGAACCAGGCCAGCTTGTCCGAGCGGTTGACCACGTAGTCGCCTTCGCGCGCGCTGATCGGAATGAAGTGACGTGGCGTGATGTCCACGCTGTCGAGAAACGCGCGGTACTCGCGCACGATGTCCTCGAACACCTGCCGGCTGTAGTCGACGAGATCGATCTTGTTGACCACCACCACCACCTGGCGGATGCCGAGCATGCTAAGCAAGTAGCCGTGGCGCCGGCTGTTTTCGCGCACGCCTTCCTTGGCGTCGATGAGCAGCACCGCGGCCTCGGCGCGGGCGGCCCCGGTGACCATGTTCTTGAGGAACTCGATGTGCCCCGGCGCGTCGATGATGATGTAGTCGCGCAACGCGCTCTTGAAGAACACGCGGGCGGCGTCGATTGTGATGCCCTGTCCCTGCTCCTCTTCCAGGGCGTCGAGCAAGAACGCGTACTCGAACACCTTGCCCTGCTGTTTGCAGATGGCCTGGACTTTTTCGAGCTTGCCGGCTCCCAGGGTATCGGTGTCGGCCAGGATGCGGCCGACCAGCGTCGACTTGCCGTGGTCGACGTGGCCGACGAACACCACGTTCATGGTGTCGCGGGCCACGGCTTCGGCGTTCACTGCGGGTCGTGCTCGGATCGCGGCATCGGCCATTACATGTACCCCTCACGGCGCAGTTTCTCCATAGCGTAGGCGTCTACCTGGTCCTGGGCGCGGCCGGCGCGCTCGGGAATGTTGGTCGCGCGCAGCTCGGTGATGATCTCGCGCGGGTTGGCGGCGCATGATTGGATGTTGCCGGTGCACGGCCCGCAACCCAACGAGCGGTAGCGCGTGCCGTCGCCGTTGTCGAAATACAGATCGATGATCGGGATGTTTTCGCGCTCTATGTATTCCCAGATGTTGATCTCGGTCCAGTCGAGCAACGGATGGATGCGCACGTGGGTGCCCGGCGCGAAGTCGGTTTTGAACTGATTCCACAGCTCGGGAGGCTGGTCGGCGATCTCCCAGTCGCTGTTGTGGTCGCGCGGCGAAAAGTAGCGCTCCTTGGAACGGCTGCCTTCTTCGTCAGCCCGGGCGCCGACGATCACCCCGGTGAACGGCTCGCCGTCGACCTCTTGTTCGTATTCGCCGGCGGCCTTCATGCGCAGGCGCGGCCACGCGCCCGACAAGGTGTTTTTGAGCGCCTCGGTCTTGAGCGCGCGACAACACTCCAGGCGGCCGCGGGTGTGGTTCATGCCGTCGGCCAGGGCCGCTTCGTTCTGGCCGACGATCATCTCGAGCTTCCACTCGCGGGCGAGACGATCGCGATACTCGATCATCGCCGGAATCTTGAAGCTGGTGTCGATGTGGATCAGCGGGAACGGGACGTGGCCCAGAAACGCTTTGCGCGCCAGCCACAGCATCACCGTGGAGTCCTTGCCGATGGACCACAGCATGCCGAGGTTTTTGAAGTGCTTGTACGCCTCGCGCAGGATGTACACGCTCTGGTCTTCGATGTCGTCCAGATGAGACATGACTGACCTCTTTTAGCAGGTAAAGTACGGCGAGTCAGTAGGGAACTAATACTGATTTAAAATCAGTATATTAAATGAAGTAATGGCGCGACTTTGCGAGTAAACTACACTTATTTACCGTAGAAATTGAAACGGTCGGGGTATCCGTTATAGTGCGCTGATGCGCCGCTCTGCCTTTCTCGCCGTCCTCGCCGGTCTTGTCCTCGTTTCCGCCCCCGCACGTGCCGGGTCCAAAGGCACGCTCAAGTTGCTGAGTTCCGGCTCCGGGCACAAACAGCAGCTGCGGCTGCGCTTGAGTCCCGGCCAGGTCGGCACCATGAAGGTGGTCCTCGACATGGGCATGGAGGTGATGGGGGTTCGCCAGTCGATTCCGCAGATCATCCAGACCATGCGCATTCGCGTGGTCAAGATCATGCCCAACGGCGACATCAAGATCCGCTTCGAGCTGGTGTCGGCGAAGCTGGGGGCGACGTCCGGGTCGCAGCAGGCGGTGGTTGCAGCCATGAAGAGCGCGCTCGCGGGCATGCGCGGCTATGCGGGCATCGCGATCATGGACACGCGCGGTCGGATGAATTACATCAAGTCGCACATCCCGGCGGGGGTGACGCCGCAGGTCCGCCAGTCGCTACAGTCGGTGGAAAGGGCCATGCGCAACGTCAGTCCGCCGTTTCCCCGACAGCCCGTGGGCCACGGCGCTCGCTGGAGCTACACGCTCACGCTCACGCGGTCCGGCATTCGCCTCACGCAGGTGGTGACGTACCGGCTGCGCTCGATCCGCGGCGACCACATTTCGCTCGGCATGACCCTGCGCCAATCCGCGCCGAGCCAGACGATGAGCCAGGGCGGCATGTCCGTCAAGTTGCTGGGCATGCACGGTAGCGGCAGTGGCAGCGTGACCATGTCGTTGAGCAAGCTGGTGCCGACGGCTTCGTCGAGCTACAGCAGCGAATTGAGCATTTCGGCGGGTAGCCGAAACATGCGCCTCAAGAGTCACGTGCGCATCAAGATGTCGCCCTAACCCTGGGCGGCGTACTCGGCAGCGGACTCGGCGGTCGACGCGGTATCGGCTCG
>Ga0114931_10005460_pt1 | contig 15689 bp, 16 predicted proteins | sample 2SBtaG_FD_89579 | JGI IMG/M metagenome (GOLD analysis project Ga0114931, IMG submission 89579) | Deep subsurface microbial communities from Kolumbo volcano to uncover new lineages of life (NeLLi) - 2SBTROV14_V59a metaG | ecosystem: Environmental > Aquatic > Marine > Volcanic | place: Kolumbo...
GGCTCTTGCAAAATTGCAAGAGCCGAGCGGTTCAGGGATGAACCGCCATTTTCGACGGCTGTAAGCCGTTGAAAATGAAGAAACCGGGAAACCGCATTTTCCGGTTTCGTCTTGCAAAACTGCCATGGAAGGCAGTTTTGCAAGTACCTCATAGATTTACGCAGAGAGCAGGAGGCAACGTGACAACCCATTTTCTCGCCCACAACGCGGAGGATTCCGTGGGAGTGGTCGTCGTTGAAGGCGTAAAGGCCGGCACCCCGCTCGAGGGCTGGGTCATGGACAGCGATGAATCCATCCGGATAGAAGCACTCGACGATATCCCCATCGGCCACAAATTGTCGCTTAAAGACATCAAATCCGGCGATACCGTGATCAAGTACGGTCACGATGTCGGGCGCGCCGTCGCCGATATCGCTAAGGGACATCACGTCCACGTGCATAACATGAAAACCAAGAGGTGGTAGGAATGAGCGCAAAAACCTTTATGGGATACCGGCGCGAAAATGGTCGCGTGGGTGTGCGCAATCACGTCGTCATTCTTCCCTTGGACGATCTTTCCAACGCCGCGGCCGAGGCGGTCGCCGCCCATATCAAGGGCACCATGGCACTGCCGCACCCCTACGGACGTCTGCAGTTCGGCGCCGATCTGGAACTGTTTTTCCGAACGCTGATCGGCACCGGAAGCAATCCCAACGTCGCGGCTTGCGTGGTGATCGGCATCGAGCCGAAATGGACCCGGGTAATCGTCGACGGCATCGCCGAGACCGGGAAGCCGGTCGCCGGTTTCTCGATTGAGAAAAACGGTGACATCAACACCATCGCGGAGGCTTCGCGCAAGGCCAAGGAGATGGTCCAGTGGGCGAGTGAATTACACCGCGAGTCCTGTGGAATCGAAGACCTTTGGGTTTCGGTGAAGTGCGGTGAGTCCGACACCACCTCCGGCCTTGCGTCCTGCCCGACGGTTGGCAACGTGATCGATAAAGTCGATGCCTTGGGCGTGACGAGTTGTTTCGGCGAAACCTCGGAAATCACCGGTGCCGAACAGGTGTGTGCCACGCGCGCGGCGACCCCGGAGGTCGGGGAACGTTTCCTGAAGGTATGGAACGACTACAACGACTTTATTTTGTCGGTCAAGACCGACGACCTGAACGATTCCCAGCCGACCAAGGGAAATATCGAAGGTGGCCTGACCACCATCGAGGAGAAGGCGTTCGGAAACCTCGCCAAGATCGGTCAAAAGGCACGCTATATCGATGTCCTGGAGCCGGCACAACACCCGGAAAAGGGGCCGGGCCTGTACTATATGGACACCTCGTCGGCCGCGGCCGAGTGCATCACCTTGCAGGCGGCGGCGGGCTTCGTCGTTCATCTCTTTCCAACCGGCCAGGGCAACATCATCGGCAACCCGATCGAGCCGGTGATCAAGCTCACCGCCAATCCGCGCACCGTGCGTACCATGGGCGAGCATCTCGACCTCGATGTCTCGGGGATCCTGCGCCGCGAGATGACCATGGACCAGGCGGGCGACGCACTGATAGACGTGATGCTGCGCACCTGCAACGGTCGCCTCACCGCGGCCGAGGCGCTCGGTCACCGCGAGTTCGTGATTACCAAGCTCTATCGCAGCGCTTGATGCTGCGCCGGTTTCCCATGCCGCATGTGCGCGGCATGGGAACCGGTTTCTCAGTGCGGCCCGCTACGCGCGTTCTGCCCGGCGAGTTCAAGCAGTTCCCGGTGCAGCGCGGGCGCTATGTCGATGCCCTGCTGTCGTGCGGTGGCGTAGCGCGCCAAGCGCCGCGCGCCGGGTAGGCGAGTGCCCGGTTGGTTGTTGATTTCGGTCAGTAGCACCTCCAGACGAGCGGTGAATCCGGTCGCGAACGCATCAGGAGAGATGATCAGAAAGAACTGACCGACCCCGGGTGGCGGCCCTTCGGGTTGCAGAAAGGAACTCGCCTGGAAGGCGAAATGTGCACCGGTCAGCGCGGCGCTCAGGATCTCGACCATCAACGCGAGCGACGCCCCCTTGGCGCCGCCGATCGGGATCATGGTTCCCTGAAGCGCGGCGGCCGCGTCGGTGGTAGGACCACCGTCGCGGTCCAACGCCCAACCTTCGGGGATCGGCGCCCCGCTTTTCGCCGCGACGACGACCTTGCCGCGTGCGACCTTGCTCAGGGATAGATCGATCACCAGCGGTGGTGCGGATTGGCGCGGGCAGGCGAATGCAATCGGATTGGTGCCGAGGGTGCCGCGTTGGCCACCCCAGGGGGCCATCGCCGAAGGCGAATTGGCGAAGCCGATCCCCAGGTAACCCCGCGCGGCCACCTGCTCCACGTGGTAGCCGAGCGCCCCGGCATGATGTGAACGAGTAACCGCGATTCCTACCACGCTCGATCCTTCGTCGATCAGCGTCAAACCCTTTTCGATGCCGGCGCGGATGGCTGGAAACGCGAAACCGTTGCACGCGTCCACCCGTACCGCCCCCGGTCGGTCGCTTTGCACCTCCGGCGTTGCGCGTCCGTCGAGTTTGCCGTTCTTTACCTGTTCCGCATAGAAAGGCACCCGCGACAGGCCGTGACCGGCCAGACCTTCGGCCTCGGCCGCCACCAGTGCGTCGGCGACGATGGCGGCGTTGGCCGGGGTGGTGCCCGCGGCAACCAGGGTATGCTGTACAAGCGCAAGGGCTTGCTCGAGAGTGAGGATGTCATCCATGGATACGGCGTCCTTGGCGCAGCGGTTGTATCACAGATTTGTCAGCGCTCGGCGCACCGCCGCGGCAATCATGGCGCCGACGCGGACGTCCGATTCGCGGGTGATGCCGGCGATGTGGGGGGTAAGAAACAAATTGGGGACGTCGACGAGATGGGAGCCGTCGCCGACCGGCTCACGCGCGAAAACATCGAGCAACGCGCCGCCCAGATGCCCGGCTCGCAATGCGACGGCGAGCGCGGTTTCGTCCACGACCCCGCCGCGCGCGGTGTTGATGAGAAGCGCGCCCGGTTTCAGCTTCGCCAGCGCCGCTTCATCGATGAGGTTTCGGGTATCGGTATTGAGCGGTACATGCAGGGTGAGCACGTCACTGTCGGCCAGCAGGCCCGCAAAGTCTCGTGCTTCAACCCCCGCCTGTTGCCACAGTTCGGGGTTCGCCGCAAAGCGCGGATCACAGGCGATCACGCGCATGCCGAGCGCTCGCGCACGTTCGGCGACCGCCTGGCCGATCGCGCCGAAACCAAGGATGCCGAGGGTCTTTTGGTATGCCTCACTCCCGATCAGGCGTTCGCGAGGCCATTCACCGGCAAGCACCCGTGCGGTGTCATGAAAGGCGCCCCGCAGGAGCATCAAAATCCCGGCGATCACATACTCTGCGACCGCCACCAGATTGGCGCCGAGCGCCGGTTGTACCGCTATCTTGCGTGTCCGGCAGGCGTCAAGGTCGATGTTGTCGAGACCGACGCCGAGGCGGCCGACGATCTTGAGGTCCGCAAAAGAGGCGAGTAGCCGCTTGTCGACGCGGGTGCGGTTGCGAACAATCAGCGCGCGGCAACCCGCGCCGAGCGCGGCCAATCGATCGCGCTGATGGTCGCACAGCGTGGGGTCGTAAAGTACCTCGAACTCCGCGGCGAGAGATTCCACCGACGTTTGATGCATGCGTTCGGTAATGACGATTTGGGGCATGGGTCAATTCTTCCATGAATTGGGTGACCGCGGGCTCAGAAGAGCAAACCCTTGGGTAGTGGAACCAGCAATGCGTAGTGGAACAGGGCAAAAAAACCGAGCACCACGACGGCATTGGCGAACAGATAGAGTAACGTACGTTTCCAGGTCCAGCGTTGATAGCTGGCCACCGCCGAGAGCAGGGCGAACCCGATCACGCTCGACACGACGAAACCGAGCACCGTCAGCAGCAGCGCCCAGCCGAGCATGCAGCCTACCAGCAACGCACGGCGCAAGGTTGATTCCGATTGCGACCGCGCGGGTTGCTCGACACCGCGCAACAACGCCTCAACGATATAGGCAAACGCGAATACGATCAGTGCGCCCGCAACGGTGCGCGGAAATACGCTTCCCAGCGGTGACATCTCCCGGCTGCCGTATAGCGCGGCGACTCCGAGTGCCACGAATCCGATCGCGAAACCGATCCCGGCGATGTCGTGGTGGCGTTTATTCGGCATCGGTGGTGTGGGCACGGCGCGCTTTGAGGCGCCGTGCGAGCAATGGAGAAAAAACGGAAATTATGGACAAGGCGATGATCGCCAGCGCGATCGGTCGCCCGAAAAACATCCCGAGCACGTTGTTCCCAGCCTTACCGATGAGGTAACCCTGGACGAAACCCTGCTCGGCGATCGGCCCGAGAATCAGCCCCAGAACGATCGGCGAAGGCTTGAATCCGAAGCGCGACAGCACCCAACCCATCACACCGAGCGCGAGCATGATCACCACATCCGAGACATTGTTGCGGATTGCATAGGAACCGATCACGGTCAGGAAAGCGACGCTCGGCACCAGCACCGCCTTGGGTACGCTGATGATCGACTTGTAGGCGTAGCGTCCGATTAGCAAGCCGACCGGAAGCATCAATAGCGTCGCAATCAGCAGTCCGTAGATGAAGGTGTAGACGATCGCGCCCTTGGCGGTGAACAAGGTCGGCCCCGTACGCAACCCCTGGATGAGCAACGCACCGAGCATCACAGCATCGGGCGGCGTGCCGGGTATGCCGAGCACCAAAGTCGGTATCAACCCGCCGCCCACCGTCGCATTGTTGGCGGATTCGGTGGCTTGTACTCCCTCCGGTTCGCCGCTGCCGAAGTATTCGGTGCGCGGTGAAGCGCGCCGCGCTTCGGAATAGGCCACCAAGCCCGCTATCGAGCCGCCGGCTCCCGGCAGGATGCCGACCAGGGTGCCGATGATCGAGCTACGGATGAGATTGAACTTTCCGCGCCACGACAAACGCAGCGCCTCGAGCAGCCGGAGGCCGCGGGTCGCGCCGGAAAACTGCAGGTGCGGATCGGGGGTGGCCACCATGTCGATGAGCACCGGGATGCAGTACAGTCCGATCAGGCCCGAGACCACTTCAATCCCGCCGAGCAGCACCTGCGATCCGTAGGTGTAGCGAATGTCGCCTCCGACCACCGCCACCCCGACGGTCGAGAGCAGCAGTCCCAGGCACGCGCCGACCAGACCCTTGAAGAGATCGCCTTCCGACAGCGCCGAGATCAGCGTCAGTCCGAACACGGCGAGCCAGAAATACTCGACCGGCCCGAATTTCAGCGCGACCTCGGCCAGCGGCGGAGCGAAGAACAACAGGCACAACGCCCCCACCAGGCCGCCGACCACCGAGGCGAGACAGGCCAGCGTCACCGCCAGATCCCCGTCGCCACGCTTGGCCATCGGGAAGCCGTCGAAGGTGGTTGCGATCGCCGACGGCGTGCCCGGCGTGTTGACCAGGATCGCCGCGTAGGCGCCGCCGTAGATGGCGCCGGTGTAAATCGCCCCCAACATGATCAGTGCGGAGGCCGGCTCCATGGTGAAGGTCAACGGTACCAGTACCGCGATGGCCATCGTCGCGGAAAGCCCCGGGAGTGCACCGACCGCCGTTCCCGACGCGACCCCGATCAGGGCCAGCATCAGGTTGAAAGGTGTAAACGCGTGAACCGCGAATTCGAGTCCGGGCATCAGCGGGATCCGAGCGGCCCCGCCCTCGGCGGGCGGGGCCGTCGGGCGAGCGTTGCTACTTCAATCCCATCGCGCGCGCGGCCGCGCTGTACTCGCGTTTCTTCTCCGCCATGAAGGCAGGAACCTTGGAGTAAGGCACATTGATCACCGCAAAACCATTGTCCTCCATTTCCTTGATGAAGGCCGGGTCGTGATTGATGTCGTCGATAATCTTCGACAGTTTCTCGCGGGTCGCTTCCGGCGTCGACGAGGGCACCGCGATGCCACGGTAGGCGCCGCTGACCAGATTGAACCCCAATTCCTTGAATGTCGGCACGTTCGGAAAATGCGGGTGGCGATGCTCCATGGCGACCGCCAGCAGACGAACCCGATCGGCATGCTTCGCGCCCACCGTCGTGTAGCCCCACTCTGCGGTGACCTGGTTGCCGATGAGTGCCGCCACCGCCGCACCCGTGCCTTTGAACGGGATGTAGGTGGTCTTGATCCCGGCCATCGCATCAAAGCGGGTCTTGGCGGTGTCGTTGGCAGTGAACGTGCCGGAACCCGACAGGGTGATGGTGCCGGGCGCCTTCTTCGCCGCATCGATATAATCTTGCAAGGTCTTGAAGGGACTATCTTTTCTGACCACCAGCGCGTCCGGCGTGTAGTGGAAGAAGTAGACCGTGTTGATATTCGAGGTCTTGAAACCGACATCCTTCTGCATCGGCTTGAGGATGATATGGGGAAGGTTGACGCCCATGATCGTATAGCCGTCCCCGGACATGCCGTTGAGCTGCGACCAGCCAACCGCACCGCCGCCGCCGGGCTTGTATTGGATCACCAGTTCCTGGCCGGTGAGCTTTTTGAAAAACGGCTGCTGGAACCTCGCGGTGATGTCCGACTCGCCGCCCGGGCCGAACGGAATGATGTATTGCACCGGCTTGTCGGGATAGCCGGCGGCGAGCGCGCCGGTGGAGCCCGCTAGCCCTATGGATGCGACCACGACCAGCCACTTCAGGGTTGAGTTTCTCATTTCCATGATCTCCTCTCAGGTCAGAAAGTGGGCGCGGAAACCGCGTACCGGCCACCGTACCCCCAACGGTAACAAGGTATCTTTTATCTTATATAACACACATCAGCAAGACAAATGTTAGCCTATGCGTTTGTGGCACAGACGCCGGCCGTGGATGAAGCCATGATATCGGGTATTGAGCAGGCGGGTATTGAGCAGGCGCCGAATTTCCAGCCGTTGTACCGGCAGATCCGGCTGCTGATCCTGAAACGCCTCGCCAAGAACACCTGGCGACCGGGCGAGATGCTGCCGAGCGAAACCAAGCTGGCGCAGCAGTTCAGGGTTAGCCAGGGCACCGTACGCAAGGCGCTCGACGAATTGGCCGGGCAGAATCTGGTGGTGCGGCAGCAGGGTAAGGGGACCTTCGTCGCCCAGCACACGCCGCATCGCGCGCTCTTTCACTTCTTTCACCTGGTCGGCGATGACGGCTCGCGAAAGCTGCCGGAAAGCCGGCTCATCAGTTGCGCGAGCGGCCGTGCCGAGCCGCGCGAGCGCGAATGCCTGGCGCTGTCGTCGCGTGCCCATGTCGTCCGCATCCGGCGGGTACGCTCGCTCGACGCGACACCGGTCATCGTCGAGTCGATTTGTGTGCCGGCGGCGCAGTTTCAGGGGCTCACGGACGCGAGCCCGGCAGAGTTGCCGAACACCCTCTATGCGTTCTACGAGCAACGATTTCAGGTTGTGATCGCACACGCGGTCGAGCGTCTCAAGGCGGTTTCCGCAAACGCCGAGGAAGTACGGTTACTCAAGCTCCCACGCGGCGCGCCGCTGCTGGAGATCGAGCGCATCGCGCTCGGCCACGAACACAACCCAATCGAATGGCGACGCAGCCGCTGCCATACGGACAACTGCCACTACCTGAACGAACTCGACTGACCGCTCGCTCCGGGCTACCGGTCGACTGCTGCAGGGCTCACGAGCTGACCGGCATGGTCGAGCGGCGCGTAGATCGGGGAATCTCAACCGTGAGGCACACCTTCACAGCAACTGGCGGCCGCTCGCGGAGAAGACGTTGAGTTGGTTCCAGACCGCATCGGCGACGTGCGGGCGCGGTGTGATGATGCGGGCCGACACGATACTCATCGGCGCGATTCCGAAGCTTTCGTCGAGCATGAGCAGCGCCCCGGACTGAAGGTGAGGCCGGCAGGCGGAACGAGGCAGCCACGCGATGCCCGCTCCTGCGACCGCGAGTTCGAGCACCGCCGGCACCAGGGCCGATTCGCAGGCAACCTGCAGTACGTGCCGTTCCCTGATCGCGGGGAGGACATCGCGCGCGAGGACCGCGCCCAGAAACACCTCGGGAGGAAACAGGATAGCGGGCAGGTGTGTGCCATGGATCCCTTTTCCGCTCACGCCCGAGGCGATCGCCGGCGCCGCGACCGGGCAGAGCGATTCTTCTGCCAGCTTGACCTTTTCCAGCAAGGTCTCGTTGGCGGCAAGCGGCAGGGTATCCGTCTCATGGGCAATGGTTATCGCGACCTGCCGGGTCATCAGCAACGAATAGCACTCTTCGCGATTCCCCGATCGCAGCCGGATCGACGTAAGCGGTATGCTGTCCTGCAGTGAGGCAACGAAGCGCGGCAGAAAACTCACCGAGATCGAGTGCTGCGCGGCGATTGCGAGTCGCCGTTGCGATTCGTCCCAGTTGCGAATGTCGCTGCGCACCTGGCGCAACTCATGGTTTAGCGCCCGGATGCTCTCGATCTTGCGCCGCAGCGCGGGCGATAAGCGGGCCGGCCGCCGCGAACAATCTAGAACCGGAGCACCGAGCCACTGCTCTATTCGTTGCACGCGGCGCGAGAACGCCGGCTGAGTCACATTACGCCGCGCGGCGGCCCGGGTCAGAGTTTCCTCTTCGGCCAGAGCGACCAGATCATCGAGCCACTTGAATTCCATGTCGCTGTCAGTGGGGACTTATATGTTGATCGTGCATGCTAATGCCGAGATTTCGCATTGTACACGGGGGTTCCGCTGATCTAGAGTTCCTTTCAAATATGATGATCGACCGTTAAGGCCGACGCCCGCAGTCACTGAAGTGGCTGTCGGAATAGAATAAAGGAGAGGAGGGAAACCGTGAATCTGGCCCGATTTCCGCGCGTGCGGTTGGCACACCTGCCGACCCCGCTCGAACACCTGCCTAATCTGACACGCTTGCTGAACGGCCCCGAGATCTGGATCAAGCGTGACGATTGTACCGGTCTGGCTACCGGCGGAAACAAGACCCGCAAGCTGGAATTTCTTATGGCCGAGGCGCGCGACCAGGGCGCCGATATCGTTCTCACCCAGGGCGCGACGCAGTCGAACCATGCGCGACAGACGGCGGCGGCCGCGGCACGCATGGGTATGGCCTGTCATCTGCTGCTGGAAGACCGCACAGCCAAGACCGACCCGGATTACGCCAGCAACGGCAACGTGTTGCTCGACGAGTTGCTGGGTGCGACCATCGAGCATCGCCCGCTGTCTCCGGACCTCAACTCCGAACTCGAGACGGTCGCGGCGCGCCTGCGCGGCGAAGGACGCACGCCCTATGTGATCCCCGGCGGCGGCTCCAATCCGACCGGAGCGCTGGGGTATGTCAACGCCGCCATCGAACTCGTCACCCAGGCGAATGACGTGGGGCTGCGCATCGATCACGTGGTGCACGCCACCGGCAGCTCCGGGACCCAGGCGGGCTTGGTGACCGGCCTCTATGGCATCAACAGCGGGGTGCCGCTGCTCGGCATCGGGGTGCGCGCGCCAAAGGACCAACAGGAGGCAAACGTCTACGCGCTGGCCTGCGCGACCGCGGAAAAATGCGGCTGCCCGGGCGTGGTGAAGCGTGAGCAGGTGGTCGCGAACAGCGATTACGTCGGCTCCGGCTACGGATTCCCGGCGCCGAGCACGGTCGAGGCGATCGAAATGCTGGCGCGCAGCGAGGCGATTCTGCTCGATCCGGTCTATTCCGGTAAAGGGATGGCGGGCCTCATTGATCTCGCACGCAAGGGCTTCTTCGCCAAGGGCGAGAACGTAGTCTTCGTCCATACCGGTGGCTCGGCGGGCCTGTTCGGCTACGTCGACGACTTCGGTTACCGGGGAGCGAAGAGCGAGACGGCCTGACGATGGACCCGGATACGGTGTTCACCGGCAGCTTCACGCAGCAGGAACCGATCCCGCCGGAGTCGCTCGCTCGCGCCGCCGAAGTGATGCAGAGCGGTCGGCTGCACCGCTACAACACGGTCGCGGGGGAGACCGCCGAGGCCGCGTTGCTGGAGCAGGAGTTTCGCGATTACATCGGCTCCCGGTACTGCCTCGCGGTGGCTTCCGGTGGCTACGCGCTCACCACCGCCCTGCGCGCCGCCGGCGTGCGCCAAGGTGAGGCGGTGCTCACCAATGCCTTCACCCTGTCGCCGGTGCCTGGCGCGGTGGTCGCCGCTGGCGGACGACCGCTGCTGGTCGAGATCACCGGCGAACTGGTGATCGATCTGGACGACCTCACGGCCAAGATCGAGACCAGCGGCGCGCGCTTCCTGCTGCTCTCGCACATGCGCGGCCACATCGCCGACATGGAAGCGCTGATGGCGATCTGCGATCGTCACTCGGTGCACGTCGTCGAGGACTGCGCGCACACCATGGGCGCCGCCTGGAAGGGCGTGAAGTCCGGTCGCCACGGGCTGGCGGGGTGCTACTCGACGCAAACATACAAGCACCTCAATTCCGGCGAAGGCGGCTTGATCGTGTCCGACGACGCGGAACTGATGGCGCGCGCCACCATCCTCTCCGGCTCGTACATGCTTTACGGCCACCACCCGGCCGGGCCGCCCGGCGAGGTCTACGGCGACATCCGGCTCGAGACGCCGAACTGCTCGGGACGCATGGATAACCTGCGTGCCGCCATCCAGCGGCCACAGCTCGCGCGGCTGGATGAAAATTGTGCGCGCTGGAACGCGCGTTATCACGCCGTTGCGGCGGAGTTGGAGACTGTGCCCGGCATTCGCCTGCCGGCGCGCCCCGCCGAGGAGCAGTTCGTCGCCAGCTCCATCCAGTTCCTGGTGTCCGGCATGGAGGCCGCCGAGATTCGCGATTTCCTCGCCCGCTGCGCGGCGCGCGGGGTCGAGCTCAAGTGGTTCGGCGCGCGCGAACCGGTCGCCTTCACCAGCCGGCACCAGAGTTGGCGCTACCTCGATCCGCAATCCCTGCCGCAAACGGACGCGGTGCTCGACGGGCTCTGCGACATGCGCCTGCCGCTCACTTTTTCGCTCGACGACTGCCGGCTGATCGGCGCTATCATCCGCGATTGCGCGATCGCGACTCGCGCCGGCGCCGGGCGCACCGCGGCGACCGCGCCATGAACGTGAACGCCAAGCCGATCATCGGGATCCTCGGCGGTATGGGGCCGGATGCGACCGTCGAGCTGATGCGCCGGGTCATCGGCGCCACCCCCGCGCGCGACGACTGCGACCACGTGCACCTGCTGGTGGACAGCAACCCGAACGTGCCCTCGCGGATCGCCGCCCTTATCGACCGCACCGGTCCCAGTCCGGCGCCGGAGCTGGTGCGGATGGCGCGACGGCTCGAGGCGGCCGGCGCCGGCGCGCTCGCGCTCGCGTGCAACACCGCGCACGGCTACGCCGACGACATCCGCGCGGCGGTCGGCATTCCGCTCATCGACGTGATCGCGCTCACCGCGGAGGCGGTCGCCGCGATGACCCTGCCGCGCCGGCGCGTCGGGCTGTTGGCGTCCACCGCGGTCGACAGGCTGGGCCTCTTCGAGCGGGCCACCGCCGCGCAGGGCATCGCGCTCGTCACCCCGGCCGAGCAATCGCGGCTGATGGGGGTCATCAAGGCGGTCAAGCGCGGTGATCGGGGGCGCAACTGTCGTTACCGGTTCGCGAGCGTCGCCCGAGACTTGATGAACGACCAGGTGGATGTCCTGTTGATTGCGTGTTCCGAGCTATCGGTATTGACCGATAGTCTAGACGAGGCCGCTCCGTGCATCGATACGCTCGATCTGCTCGCCAGAGAAATCGTGGCGTACGGTATGAACGTTGGGGAGAGACGCGAATTTCAAGCCGCGTCAATGTCGTCCCGGTAGTTGCTCGTTGGCCGGGGCCGTCGTGAAACACCCTGCGTAACGCGATGGGTGTGGAACGGTCGTAATTTTCTTACGAGCCAATGGAGGGAGTAATGCCATCATGCTTATGAAAGCCTTTAGAAATCTGGCTACGGCCGTTGTCATCGTCGGCGCAGGTACCTTGGCCGCGCAGGCCGATAGTAAGACGGTCACCATCGGCCACTTCGGAAATGCCACGCCGATGCAACTCGTGGCCGCATCGGATGCGCTGGCCAAGCAGACGGGTTGGAAGATCGAGTGGCGTAAGTTCCAGTCCGGCACCGACGTGATCGCGGCGATGGCGTCCGGCGACATCAAGATCTCGGAGCTGGGATCCTCGCCGATCGCGATCGCCGCGACCCAGGGCGTGGACCTTCAGGTATTCATGATTTCCGACGGTATCGGCAGCGCCGAAGCCCTGATCGCCCGCAACGGCACCGGCATCAATTCGGTCAAGGATCTCAAAGGCAAGAAGGTCGGGGTTCCGCTGGGTTCGACGTCACACTTCTCGTTGATGGGGGCGCTGGAGAATGCCGGTGTCCCGGCTTCCGCCGTCACTGTTCTGGGAATGAGTCCCGACCAGATCGCCGCCGCGTGGTCGCAGAACCAAATCGACGCCACCTTTATCTGGGATCCGGTGCAGACCAAGGTGCGCGCCAACGGCAAGATGATCCTGCACGCCGGCCAGGTCACCGGAAAGCCCACTTTCGATGGCTGGGTCGTGAATCGTGAGTTCGGAATGCACAATCATGATCTGATCGTGGCATTCGTCAGGGCGATCGCCAAGGCTGATCATTCCTACACCAGCAATCCGGCCGCGTGGACGCCGACTTCCGAGCCGGTTAAGACCATCGCCCGGCAAACCGGCGCGAATCCTGCCGACATACCGACCATTCTGAAGGGGTATGCCTTGCCGTCCCTTTCCGAGCAACTTTCGCCGTCGTGGCTAGGCGGGGCGATCGCGAAGAGCATCACTGCGACCGCGAAGTTTCTGAAAGAACAGAAGAAGATCCCGACCGCCCTCAACGACTATTCCAAGTTCGTGAATACGAGCTACTTGAAAGACGCAATGAAATAGGCGCGATCGCAAGACCGGCCTCCCGGCGATGCACTCCATCGCCGGGAGGCGATCAAGATATTCGCAACAGCACGGAGACGCGCCGCCCATGTCACATTTGCAGATCGCCAATGCGAACGTCGTCTTTCCCGCAGGGGTTGATGAACTCCCGATTCACGCGCTCAAGGACGTCAATCTGGAGATCGAGTCGGGCGAGTTCGTGGTGGCGCTCGGCGCCTCGGGGTGCGGCAAGTCGACCCTGCTCAATCTGATGGCCGGATTTCTCGCGCCTTCCAGCGGCGAGATCAGGTTGAATGGTAAACCCGTGCAAGGGCCCGGCGCGGACCGCTCGGTGGTGTTTCAGCACCACGCCCTGATGCCGTGGCTCAACGTTATCGACAACGTGGCCTTCGGTCCCAAGCTCCAAGGCAAGGGACGCGAAGAGCGCATGGCGACCGCGGCCAAATATCTGGAACTCTTGGGGCTTGAAGGCTTCGAGAAGCGGCCGGTCTATGAACTGTCCGGCGGGATGCAGCAGCGGGTCGGGATCGCGCGCGCGCTGACCAGTGACCCGGAAATCCTGTTGATGGACGAGCCCTTGGGTGCGCTCGACGCGCTGAGCCGCGAGAAGGCGCAGGAACTCATCCTCTCGATCTGGCGGGAGACCGGCAAGATGGTGTTCTTCATCACCCACAGTGTTGAGGAAGCGCTATTCGTGAGTTCACGCCTGATCGTAATGTCGCCGCGTCCGGGTCGTGTGACCCATACCTTCGACCTGAATTTCTGCCATCGCTATTTCGAAGGTCAGGATGCGCGCGCGATCAAGGCATCGCCGGACTTTATCGCGATGCGAGAGCAGGTGTTGGCGATTATCTTCGGGGATGAACTCGCGCTGTGAGATGAAAATGTCTGAACGGCAGTCACGCTCGGGCGACGGCATCATCGCCCGCCTTATGCGCGCTCGCCCGACCCAACCCGGGGAGACCTACGGTGTGCCGGGTCAGGGTGACAGCCTGATGATATCCACGGTGAGTGCCCTGCTGTTGCTGGGCGTGTGGTCGCTGGTGACCGGGATGGGTTGGGTGAAGCCCCTGTTCTTACCCTCGCCACTGGCGGTGCTCAGAACCTTCGTGAGCGTGGCGACGGACGGCTTCGCCGGCGCCACCCTGTGGCTCCATACCTGGATTAGTTTTTTGCGCGTATTCGGCGCTTTCGCCCTGGCCTGCTTGATCGGCATTCCGATGGGCTTGGCGATGGGTATGAACCGTGTCGCGCGAGGAATCTTTGATCCGCCGATCGAGTTCTACCGGCCGATTCCGCCATTGGCTTATCTGCCGCTGATGATCATCTGGTTCGGGATTGGCGACCTGTCGAAGGTGTTGCTGATCTTTTTGTCGATACTCGCGCCCTTGGCGCTGGGCACCCGGGCGGGCGTGCGCTCAGCCGCGATCGAACAGATCCACGCCGCTTATTCGCTCGGTGCTACCCGATGGCAGGTTCTGTTACAGGTGATTCTGCCTGCGGCGATGCCGGAGATCCTGACCTCGATGCGGATCGGAATCGGCTTTGGATGGACCACGCTGGTTGCCGCTGAAATGGTCGCGGCGACTCACGGTCTCGGTTACATGGTGCTCACTGCCTCGCAGTTCTTGCAAACCGCGACGGTGATCATGGGGATCGTGATCATTGCCATCATTGCGTACGCCTTCGACATGCTCATGCGCTGGTTCGAGCGCCGCCTGGTGCCGTGGAAAGGCAAGATGTAGGAGTCATGGAGTGAGTATTTACTACTGCAAAAAGGCCATCGAGACGGCCATGGACGTGACCGGCGCCGGTTGAGTGAGATGGCGATCGAGAGTGAGCGTTCGACCGTGGCGGGCAAGCACGGCAAGCGCGATGACCGGAGAGACCGCTGTCTGGCCTACCGGCGACGCGGTGCAGGCGAGCCGCTGGTCCTGGTGCACGGTTATCTGGGCGGCAGCGCGATGTGGCGGAACCAGATCAACTGCTTCAGCCACAGCCACGACGTGATTGCCCCGGATCTCGCCGGCTTCGGCGACAGCGCCGATCGCGAAGCGCCGGACAGCATAGAAGGGCACGCACGCCTTATCTTTGACCTCCTGGACTCATTTGGAGTGGGAAATTTCAACCTTCTCGGCCATTCGATGGGCGGCATGATCGTGCAGCAGATGGCGGCGATGGCGCCGCGCCGCATCGATCGCTTGATCCTCTACGGGACCGGTCCGGTCGGCGTGCTGCCAGAACGCTTCGAGACCATCGATGAGTCGCGCCGCAGGTTGCGAAGCGAGGGCCTGGCGGCTACCGCGCGCCGCATCGCCGCCACCTGGTTTATCGACGGCGAGGCCGCCTCCGGCTTTGCCGTGTGTCTGGACGAAGGCGCGAAAGCGACCCCGCAAGCGGCGCAGGCGAGCCTCACGGCCTGGGAACATTGGGACGGCACGGCGGCGCTCACGACCCTCACCATGCCCACGCTGGTAGTGTGGGGCGACCATGATCGGTCCTACGGCTGGCGCCAACCCGAGTCGCTATGGCGCGGCATCAAGGGAGCCAGTTTGGCCGTGGTGCCCGGCTGTGCGCACAATGTTCACCTCGAGAAACCGGCACTGTTCAATGCCCTCGTAGACGACTTTCTCGCTCCCGCCACGTAAAAGATCGAGGTTATTGGTCCGTGCGCCGTAAGTTCTCAATAACCCCGGGCGAGATCGCTGTTTGAAGAGGAGCGGGGTAGTGCGTTACTTCGACCGTAGGCAGCAGGGGCGAAGCGGAAAACAGGAATGCCCGGTGGGCATTCCTGCCGCTGA
>Ga0114931_10005461_pt1 | contig 15687 bp, 20 predicted proteins | sample 2SBtaG_FD_89579 | JGI IMG/M metagenome (GOLD analysis project Ga0114931, IMG submission 89579) | Deep subsurface microbial communities from Kolumbo volcano to uncover new lineages of life (NeLLi) - 2SBTROV14_V59a metaG | ecosystem: Environmental > Aquatic > Marine > Volcanic | place: Kolumbo...
CAAGATCGGCGTCCTCTACCTCGCGGTGCTGGTGGCAGCGAGCATCCGGTCGAGTTATCTGGCAGCGGACTGGCGATTGATAGGCATAGGTAGCGCGGTGTTGCTGCTGGCGCTTCTCTCTCGATTCCTATGGAGGTTACCACGGTGGACGGTAGAGCCGCCCGGCTGGCGTGGGGGGAGACAGCCCCACCCGTGGAGCCACGGCTTGTGGCATGTGCTGGCCAGTGTCGGGCTGGTGTTATGGTTCGTGGGGTTGGCGGGGTGAGCTATTGCCGCTGGAGTAGCGACGACTTCCAGTGCGACCTCTATGTGTATGAGGACGTGCGCGGCGGCGTGACCATCCACGTCGCTAGAAGTCGGTACGTGTTCACAAAACCCCTACCTCCACCCATCGACCCGCCGGCCGAGAACCGCACAGGTGCCCAGCTCGCCATCTGGATTAAGGCGACCATTGAACGCCACGTGATTGTGACCGCCATGCTCCGTCAGGCTCGCTTGGAGCCGTTGGGGCTTCCCAACGACGGCGAATCGTTCCACGGACTGAGCTACCGAGATGCCGCCGATAAGGTCCGGGACTTAATCCAGATGGGCTACAAGTGTGACCCTACGGTGGCCGACATACTTGAACGTGACTTCGAGGACTCGACAACATGATCGACGACGCACAGGACTTTCCTGAGGAGTACTGGGTACTCGACTTGAGCGACGGACTCCGGTTCGCGGTTGTCAATGAGCAGTTGCCCCACGAGCTTGCCCCCCCACCCGGCGCGCTGCCCCTGCGTAGCAACGGCTGGCGGCCGGACGAATCGACCAAGATGGTGTGGGTGAAGGACATAAGCGGCGGGCCGATTGGCTTCCCGCTGTCGGCCGTCCGGTCGGTAATCTGGAGCACGCCGGCCATCAGGGAGGCGGACGCGGCATGGCAGAAGGTTTGCGCGGAGCGTGACGACCCCAAGCCGTGGGAGTAGGCGTTGCCGGCCACGCGAACCCCGTTCCAGACTGCAACCCACCCCCTGCCCAGCAGGAACCAAGCCCTTGACTTTCGGAGTAAAGTATGTTATCTTTAAAGTGTAGGGAGGAGGGGAGGTGGGGGTTGGGAAGCCGGAGCAGTGGCTTCTCTAGTGGCGAGGCGCTAGTCGCCGGCAAGCCGCGAACCATAGTCCAAACGGAGGAAGGGAATCACTCAAGCTGACGCTTCGGTGGCCCCGGTATCCAGCAGGACGCAGAAGGCAGGCAGGGAGGAGTTGAACCTAATACTTGGTCGGTTCTAGTGGGTTCGGGCAGGGCTTAGGCCCTGAGCTACCGGCCGCCCCGGCATCGCAGACTAACGGCTGCACGTTAGCGGAAGCCTACCGCTTGACGTTCCCACGGCAACATCCACCCGACGGTACCCCCACCATTCCCCAATCCCCTATGGGTATGGGGCAGGACACTGCCCGGTATGTATTGCGGGGCAAGCCAGATTGCACGGTTATCCCTTTGGGAAACGCGAGGCTTGCTTGTGCGACACCCCCAGCTAACGACACCCCATGCCCAGTTTGCCGACGCGGCAGCTTGAAATCCGTTGCATCCGAAGCCCGGACAGTCCGGGATACGACCGGCTCGCTGTCGTCGTCGGCTTTTCTCACAAGAACAAGGGAGGGGCTCAATGACTACCACCAACGCAGGGCAACCGAGCCATACCATTAAGGCATCGCCATGGGCTATCGCCCTCGCGTTGCCGCATCTCAGACGGCGTTCACGCCGTTACGAAACGTGGGCCGATTACATCATGCTGCGGGCTGATGGGTCCATCGTGGCTACGAACGAGCGCACACTGCTCCGCATTGTACCCAGCGCTGAACACCCGAAGCTGCACAACGCGGAGGAGGACACTCTAGTCCGGCCGATTCGGCGGGGTAAGCGCCGCATCCGGCTCGCCGTTAAGACGGGGCAGCCGTTCGTGACACTAATCGGGGGGGCGTACGACGACTGGGAAGTGCCCGTGGGGATGCATCCGGCGCGCTTGATGATCGACAACACCATCGACCGGGCACTCAAGCAAGCACGCCGGAGCCCCTCCGAGGGTAAGGCTGCGACTGTCGTGTACGACCAGAAGGCGCTGGCGCCATTTACCGGGCCGGCCATGAAAGACGTTACTCTCGGTATCCGGTTCGACGGGTCGCGTGGTGCGGCTACAGTTGTGCTATATCAGGACGGCGTGCCAATGCCGGGAGTCATGGGCCTAATCATGCCCACGACGCTGGCCAGTGATACCCCGAGCGTTGCGGAACACATGAAGGACATCCCCACATCCGGCGATGGATGGGCCGAGGAGTGGGCCGGGATACCCCGCGCCGACTGGCTCAGGGCCTCGTCGCAGCTCGCAGGGAAGGAGGAGGACTGATATGCGTGGAACGAGACGACAACCGTGGCCCCTCACGCCGCCCGAGCTGCCGCGTGAGGCCATCGACGAGATGGATCGAGCGGGCTTCGAGGCGGTCGTGTGGCCTATCCTCGACACGCTGGCCATGAACACGCGGGCGAGCGTAGGCGACGGTGATGAATGGGAGGCGCTGGTCGAGCAGGTGCTGGACTGGCATCCCGACATCACCGGGCTGGAGTCCGAACGAGACAGCGCTGACCTGCTGGCGCAGGTGGTCGCTGAGTGGTAACCACTCTCACACGAATAGGAGGCACGACATGCGTGGGCTCATTAAACGAATCACTGACCACGGCACCGTTGTAGAGGTGACGATACTGGAGGAGAAGCGGTTGAACGAGCATGAGGTATACTTCGATCATCACGCCTTCTGGAACATGGTCCGGGCCGAGGCCAGAGTCACCGGCCGCGAGGACCACATGACTGCGGCGGATAGGCTTCTCGACCGCTACGTAGCCATCGAGGGTGAGCTTGGCCAGCGCACCGTCCGTTTCGACCCCGAACCCGAGTGGGCCGATGTCGAGGCCGACGACCTCGGCTAAGGGAGGACCAACATCATGACCAACAAGAGCCACGTAGGGATGGAGGCCAACATCTGTATCGTGTGCAGTGAGCAGTACCCTACCGGCCTGAAGGAATCGCTGGAGCCCCTCACCGTGACCGGTATGGGCATGATGTGCCCGCACCACGAAGCCTTGAAGATGGACGGCTATGTGGCGCTGATCGCCTGCGATCCTGCGAAGTCCGACTTCTTGGACAGTGGGAGGATCGACCCCAAGGGGGCGTGGAGGACCGGCGCGATAGCCCACATTAGGGTCGAGGCGTTCCGTAAGCTGTTCAACGCCCCAGTGCCCGAGGATATGGTGGCCTTCTGTGACGGCGACGTGATGGACTTGCTGGAGAAGCTGAACGGGAAGGTTGACGACGGCCCTATCTCCCAGTAACGTAAAGGGAAAGGGGTGTATTAAGCGGACCCCCAGCGAGAAGGACGGAACACCATGGCCACCACCAAGGCCCGACCCGCTAAGGGCGGCAAATCGAAAGCCAAGGCGAAGGCACGTAAGGGGCGGAAGGCGCGCACACGCCGGCCGCCCCTACGTGATACTCACGCCACCCGTGGCCGGCCCACACTCGCCACGGCTTTCTTGCTGTTCAAGGTGCTGGTCGCCCGGCGTGAGGGTCTTAGTATCCGCTACTGTGGCGGCCCCGCTGGGGTCAACCCCGGCGCCCTTACCGAATGGCTGAAGCAGGCCGAGGAGCACACGGTCAACTGGCACGGCAAGCCGCTACCCAAGCCTATCGAACGCGCCTACCTCCAGATGGATGGCATCCTGCGCGAGTTGGCCGACCGCTGGCAGGCCGCTCGTATCGCGTCCCAACGGCAGGAGCGCCACGTGCAACCGGACTTCAGCGGCATCGAGGACTTCCGCGTCACTGCGGTAGGCCACTGGCTGGCGTTCCTCGACCAGTGGGAGGCCATCACCGCTATCTACGTCCGCGACCTCGCGGCGGCTATTAAGATGTCACCCGACTGGCACGCGCAAGCGTGGCTACTGGAGCGGTTCGCCGCCGAGGACTTCGGCCGCAGCGACCGCATCAGTGTGGGCCTAACCGAACAGGGCGAGCTAGATGTGTCGCTACGCATCGCGCCGCCTGTGGGGCACGATGCCGCATGACCCGCCTCACCGGTATGAGCACCGAAGCGTTCCGGCAACGCCGGAACCACAGCATCCTCGCGGTGGAGGCCGTGGCTCGATGGTGTGAGCGCCGGGGGGCAGACGTATATCTGCCGGACGAGCCCGCCATTGTGGAGGGAGGCCGCGACCACGACAACGGCGACCTGTACGTGAACGGCTCGCGGGTAGAAGTGAAGTGGCGGACGTTGCACTTCACCGGTCTTGACGACTTCCCGTTCCGGCACTGCTACCTGTGCGCGGTTCACCAATGGGAGCAGGCCGACCCACCGCCATCGCGGTTCGTGATCGTGGACCGCGACCTCACCGGCATGCTCGTGTTCAAGGTCACACATACGCGCCCGCTGTGGCAGGAGGTGACGGTATACAATGCGCTTGAGGGTCGGGAGAACCGGATGATCCAGTGCCCGGTGGCCGCTGCGGAATACGTCGTGCTGGCGTGATATGATCGGTGCAGTGTACCAGCGGCCGTGGCTGTATGGGGCGCAGAGTGCCGCCCTGTTCTGCCCCGAGCGCTACGGCGTGATCGAGGCGAGCACCAAGGCGGGCAAGACGCACGCCTCGCTGGTCTGGCTGTACGAGCAGGCGGTGGTCGGCGGCCGGCGTGGCCGCAACTACTGGTGGGTGGCGCCGGTGCGAACGCAGGCACGTATCGCACTGGTGCGGTTGCTGCGCTGGCTGCCGACAGGCACCTACAAGGTCAACTGGTCGGACTACTATGTCACCCTGTACAACGGCGCCGAAATATGGTTCAAGGGTTCCGACCGGCCCGACAGTCTCTACGGCGAGGATGTCTATGCGGCGGTGGTAGACGAGGGCAGCCGCTGTAAAGAGGAGGCGTGGGTCGCGTTGCGGTCCACGCTCACCGCTACCCGTGGCCCCGTACGGGTGATCGGTAACGTGCGCGGTACCAAAAACTGGGCCTACAAACTCGGCCAGCGGGCGCGTGCCGGTGCGGAAGGGTTCCACTTCGCTCGTATCACGGCATGGGACGCGGTGGAGGCGGGCATCATAGCGCGGGAGGAGGTGGAGGACGCCAAGCGCGTTTTGCCCGACGATGTGTTCCGCGAGCTGTACGAGTGCGTCGCCTCGGCCGATGGCGCTAACCCGTTCGGTATGGCCCACATCCGGGCGTGCATGGCGTTGCAGTGCCGGGCGGGAGGGACCGCGCATCATCATGGGACTGGCGGGCCGGTGGCCTACTGGGGTGTCGATCTGGCTCGTGCGGTGGACTGGACGGTGGCGGTGGGTCTCGACGCTACTGGTCGGACGGCGGCGTTCTATCGGTGGCACGGGCCGTGGACCTTGCAGTTGCAGAAGCTGCGGGCGCTGATAGGGCAGACGCCGGCGGTGATGGACGCCACCGGAGTGGGCGACCCCATCGTGCCCTTCCTGCAAGCGGCCGACAGTACGACACCGGCCGGCCGGATGCCACCGATAGCGACGACCGAGGACGACGAGCTGGAATGGGCCTCGCCGCGTGAGGCCGGCAGGATCATGCGCGAGCGGGCGAAGGAACGTGCCGCCCACCCCGAGCCCGATAGCGACCTACTGAGCCTGCGGCAAGGCTGCACCAATCTGGTGGGCTACACCTTCACGGCCGCCAGCAAGCAGCGCCTAATGGAGTCCTACGCCGTGAGCGTCCAGCAACACGCTATCGGGCTCGTTACCGGTTCGGCCGAGCAGGACAGCGGGCCGGTGCTAGACGAGCATGAATCGTTTGAGTACGAATACACCCGGACAGGGGTGCGATACTCCGCCCCGGCCGGGCTCCACGATGATACCGTGGCCGCCTACGCGCTGGCCGACTGGTGCCGGCGGGAATCCGCGAGGTGGCAGACGGTCGGTGGCGCGGCGGTGGCGGTCTAGTTATCGTGGAGAGACCCCACCCGGAGGAGCCCAATGAGTGAGCCCGTATCTATCGCCACCATCAGGTCGGTCGCCGAGCGCGCAGACCAATCGGATGACCCACGCAAGTGGCTCGCCTTCCGCCATCCTATCTGGCGCGACAACATCGGGGCGTGGAAGTATGTGCGGGACCACTACAACGGCACCATCGTCACCGACCTGAACAAGACGAAACGCTACCTCGTGATGCGAGCACAGGGCGAGGTGAATGCCGCCTTCGAGGAACGCGCCAAGACGGCCGACTACACCAATCACTTCGGGACGCTGGTGGATGGGCTGGTGGGTATGCTGTCTAATGTGGATGGCGACGCCGTGCGCCAGTGGGGTGCGCGGGATGCCGAAGGGGTGACGCTGGGACTGGGCTCGCCGGAGGAGCCGGACACCGAGGCGGCGCGGCTGTGGACCAACGCCGACGGGTACAACACCAACTGGGAGGTGTTCTGGCAGTCGGTCGGCATCGAGCTGAGTCTGACCAACCTCGGCTGGATACTGGTGGACTCGATGCGTGGCAACGCGGTGGTCCGGTACATCATCCCCGAAGCGGTGGTCAACTGGTATCACGACCCCGAGACGGGCGCGCTCGTGGAGGCGCTGATCGAGGAGGAGTCTGATGTGCGGGACGGTATCCGGTCCAACGCACCGCTGGCGACCCGCTACCTGCTACTGAACACGACGGGCTGGGAACGTTACGCGCAATCGCCGCAAGGGTTCGCTGTGCTGCTGGGCGCTGGCTCGTGGGAGGTCGGCTGGAAGGACCAACAGGGCAACCCCACCATACCGCTGGCACTTGAACGGCTGCCGATGCGCCGGTTCGTTGGCCACAACCTCGCACGCAAAGCGAACGCGATTTTCAACAAGGAATCCGAGCGGGACAACCTGCTGCGTACCGCCAACTTCCCGAGGCTCACCGCACCCAACGCCAGCGACACCGAGTTCAAGGCCATGCAGGACGCCATCCATCGCGGGCACAGGCTGATACAGGGCAGCCTCCAGTACATCGCGCCACCCAGCGACCCAGCCAAACTGGCCTCCGAGGTACTGCAACAGAAGATCGAGCAGTTCTATCGGAGCGGGTTCAGGGAGTACGCCGATAGCGCAAGGCAGCGCACGGCTACCGAGGTGATGCAGGACGCCGCACCGGGCCAGTTCGCCTATCTGACCCTGCTGTCAGGGGCGCTCGATTCGGCCGAAACGAACGCCATGAACACGCTGACCCAATCCCTCTACCCGGATCACGCCGACTGGCAGTTCGCTGCCAAGGTCACCCGGAGCAGGGACTTCCTACCGATGGACCCGGACGCCGCAGTGGGCAAACTGATCGCTCGCGTATTCGGTAAGGACGGCACGGTGCCGGTGGGTCGGACTGGTCGGGCGGAGGCGGCCAAAGCGGCGGCCAAGATGATGGGCTTGGCGACCGACCCTGACGAGATAACGGCCGACGTGCAGTCGCAGGGGCTGGTACGGATCATGGAGGCAGCCGTATCCCTGCCGTGGCCCGCACCACTCAAGGCACTGGTGGTGCAGAAGCTGGTGCAGTCGAACGGATTCGTGGACCCGGAGGAGCTTGTCACGCTGGCCGACGGCACCAAGGTGAAACTGATCGAGGCGCTACGTACGCAGGCCGAGCGGCTAGCCGCGATGGAGGAACGGCAGACCCAGCTAATGGGCCAGTCGTTCCCATTCGGCCAGCCGCCGGCAGGACCAACGGGCTAACCGGGTCATGCCCGGTCCCGGTATCCCGCCGGACATCCCCCGGCCGCCGGTAGTTAGGAATGCACCGCAGGATGTGCAGGACCTGATGCGGTTCGTGCTGGAGAATCACGACGGCTTCACTCTGTACGACCGCATCAAGGACCGCCTACTGGAGTCCACCGGGATTTCCACCACCCCCCTATTGAGCGGCGGCTACTACGACTGGACCGACTTCCTCTATCAGACGTTTGACTTAAGCGGTGCCGCTGGTGCCAGTACTCTGACCGAATACACTCGGGCCGTTATCGAGGCGCGGGTGCGCGCCGGGTTTATAGTGGAGAATGCGGCCACCTGTATCAATGGGGTGATCGACCACTGGGCGCGGATGCTCGACCACAAGATACGGCGCGTCGCCAAGTCGGTCGGGGTCAAGGTAGGGATAACGGGCGCACAGGTTGGTAGGCTGGACCAGCCGAGCGACCTAAGCCAGACACGGCAATGGAGCCTAGCGCAACTGCGACAGTTCGAGCCTGACCACCAAGCCATTGCGCAGGAAGCCAACTTCCTCGGGTCCAATATCGAGGGGTTCGTGGAGGACCACCGCCGGCTGGCATTCCAAGATGCGCAGGCTATGTGGCAAGCCGCTGCTGTGGCGGCCAGTAAGGGCAGCCCCGCCGATATACTGGGGAGGTTCCGGGGTAGGCGCGACCGCAACTTCACACTAGAGGCTGTGTATTCCTCACAGGGAAGTCACGCGGAGGACTGGCGCACTCGTATCAGGGGCTATGCCCAGTTCGCCGCCGAGGACGCCGACAGGATCGTACGCACCGCGTTGCGTGAAGGCATGGGTGTGCGTGAGCTATCGAGACGGTTGCGGCCCTATGTGACAGCGGCCGAGCCCTTTCATCGCGCCTTCCCGGCGGCCGAGGTACCCAAGAAACTGTACGACCTACGTAAGCTGCGCGGTCCCGAGCGGCTGGTGGCTCGCCAAGTGCAGCATCTGTCCGAGAGGATAGCGTATACCGAGGTGTGGAACGCCAAGGCCGAGGCGGAGGTGGAGCACTACGTGGACGACCCCGTGGTGCGAGCGGTACGCTGGACCCTATCGCCCAATCGCGGCGCGCTGGACGGCCCGGACGAGTGCGACGTGCTGGCTCGCAATGACTTCTACGGTATGGGCAAGGGTGTGTACCCGCTGGACCGGGTGCCCTTCCCGCCGCATCCATGGGACCGCTGCTCCCGTGTGCCGGTGCTGGCGACGGACGACGAGCTACGGCGTGGGGCGCCCAAGGCGGCCGGTATAGCGCCGCGTGTCCCCGGCAAGCTGGACCTCGGGCCGGGGTCCGGGGGAGTGACCAAGGCCGCATCCAAGCGGTCCATCGACAACGCGCTGTCCAATGTGCGGGACGCCAGCGCGCCTATCCGCAAGACCATGGTGCAACGGATACGCGACCAACAGGCGCGTCGTGCTGCTGTGCCTGCCGCCGCCAAGCCGCCGGCAACAGCGGCGGAGAAGGTGCTGGGCACGCGAGACGCGACGCCCGAGGACCGTCGGCCCAAGACCAAGATCGAGCTGGCCGCCACAGCGCAGGCGTTCGCCGAAGCACGCGATGCGCGGTTGCAGCCGCTGAAAGACGAAACGGCAAGCCTGCAACGGGAGTTCGACGATCTCACGCGCCAGCGAGGGCGCGCTGTTAGGGCGCTCCAGTTAGGCGAGCCTGCTGCGGCCACTGAGTTGCTGGGCCGGCCTCCGGTGATGGTGCCCAAGTTCGTGAAGGATGCGCAAGGGAATCTCGTGGCGCAGGACACCAAGGTCATGAGCATAGCCGACAGGCGCAAGCTCGCGGATATAAAGCGCGGCATTGAGGCGCGGCAGAAGGGTATAGCCAGACGGTTCAAGCAACTCGATAGGCAAGGGTATGCCATCCAGCAGGAAGCCGACGAGCAGTTCTACCAGACACTTGTGGCTCCCAAGCCCGGCAAGATGAAACACCCCAGCCGGCAAGAGTTCTTAGGCGAGGACGTATCACCCGAGGTGGCGGACGTTCAGGACGTGGTGGAGGACCGGACCAGCAACACCATCATAGCGGAGGCTTTGCTGAAGGATGTCACAGGAGAGGGCGACCGCAAGCTATCGGCCGGGGTGCCAGCCGGTGCGCTCAACTTAACAATCCCCGACCTCAAGAACCCGGCCAAGGATGCCGTGCCGCTGTTCAGCGAGGTGGGGATGCAGCGTTACCGGGACTACATGGTGAACGAGGCAGGCCCCACGCTAAACGCGGTTCTAGGCAAGCAACTGATTAATCGCATAGGCGCGGAAAAAGTCAGCAAGATGTTTCCCGGTATGCCGAAGGGTGGGCGGGCGGCAGGGCTAATGGGCCGCCGGTTTACGCAGGTACTTGGCGAATCGGCGCATGTGCGCGGGCCGGAGTTTGGACGTGCGTTGCGTAAGGGCACCGCTACCGAGGTGATGACCACCGGCCTGCGGACCACGGCGAGCCATCGAGCCCGGCTGCTCGATGACGCGCGTAAGCGCGCCACCACCATACAGCAGAAGGCGCGGCAACTGGCCACCGATGTATCCAAGGGCGTGAAGCGGTTCAATCAGTTGGTGGGACCGGCGTTCACTCCGCCCGATGTTCCGTTCCCCACGTTCGAGGCAGGCTATGGCACCAGTGCGCTACGACACACGAGGGTGAGGGCAGACTATCTCCATGACCAAGACGGCGGTGTGGTCCACGTAGGCGGCGGGGTTAGGGGCCTAACGGCGTGGGATCAGGTACCGCACGAGTTGGGGCACTGGATCGAGCACCACTTCCCGGCCGTGCTCCGGCGGGAAGTGGAGTGGCGCGATAAGCGTATCGCCGCGAGCGGCCAGTTCGACTCGCCTATGCAGGCGGTCAACGCCAACGACAACGAGACGGGCTACCGTGATAAATTCCATCAGCGCTACGTTGGTCGGTTCTACGGCACGCAGCAACAGGACGGCAGGTTCGTCAACACGGCAACCGAGGTGCTGAGTTCGGGGTTGCAGATGATGGCCGGTGAGCCATTATCATTCTACCACCGCGACCCGGACTACTTCTGGTTTGTCTACGACACGCTGCGGCAAGGGCCGGGAGACGAACGCGGCGACACTCCCGTGGTCGGGCAGCACAAGGTTAGGTTCAAGTAGGAGGGGCGACGGTCTACAGTGCTTTACGCTACCATCGGGATACCACGGGAGCCACCGCCCAAGCGCGGCAGGATGCTGCGGGCGGCTGCTGACGACGCGGGGGTAACAGTGTTCGGGTACGACCCTTACGCCGGCTGGCTAGGCGCGACGCGCCGGATGCGTGACGCTATCGAGGTGCTGCTGCGTCGTGAGGGTGTGCGGCCCAACGTCATCGACCCGGATCCGTGGCGGGTCGAGCCGGATGCGGTGGCGGCCGCACTGGGGACCGAGGCCGAGTACACGAGGCCCATGCCGGCATTCGACCCGGACGTAAACTATTGACGTACTGCATGGCACGCAGTAACTTAGCCAATGGATTGACAAGTCCAGCGCCGGGGGAAATTGGCGGAAGGCCGCCGCACCCGGTGACATCTCTATCAGTCTGGTTAACCCCCGGCTTATCCCTTGCCTCGACGGAGGCATAGGGGAGCCGGGGTTGTTGTGATAGGGCTCCGGTAAGGAGACCAGCCGTCCAGCCCGGCTACTCTGGCTGAGTCCGTCCGTGGCGGTTTCCCACGAGATCGTATGGCTGTCCGCGCCAGACCAAGCGCGAGAGAGGGAGTTATACCGATGCCGTTCAAGGTGCAGGTGACCGATGCCGAGGGAAACGTCGTGACCGGAACACTGGCCGACGAGGATGTCCCCGAGGGGTTGGTAACGCAGGAAACAGCCGACGAGCAGTTCGCGCAGAAGTTCGCGCCACGCGCCAACCGGCTGAAAAGGAATTACCGGACGGAGCTGTTGGCCGACCCGGAGTTCGTGAAGGAGGCGCTGGCGGCGCAGGACGTGGACCTCGACGCGCTGAAAGCTGCTGCGGCAGCCGGCGGCGAGGTTGACGCCGACAAGCTGGCCGCCATGCGACAGGGCTGGGAAGCGGAGTCGTTGGCTCCTGTGACTCAGAAGTTGGACGCCTTGAACACGCAACTCGACACGCTGCGGGCGGGCAATCTGAAAGCCGCCATCGTAGAGGCAGCGCGCCGGGTGGGGGTGAAAGAGGAGTTCTTGCGGGCACCGACCAAGGGGGCCGACCCCATGATCGTCGCCGCGTTCTCCGGTAAATTCGCCTTCGACGAGGACTCCCAGCGGTGGCTTGAGCGGGATGGAGACGACTTCCAGTTCTCCGCCAACCCCGAGAAGTACGGCTCGCCGCATCGTGGTGTAGAGGAGGCGTTCGACCTGTTCGCTAAGGACAAGGATGCCGCCGCGCTATACCTCACCGACAAGCGGCAGACGGGGCCGGGCTTCGACGGGACTCCACACCGCGCCGGTAGCGCCGACGTGACCCTTACGGAAAGTCAGGCGCTGAACGCGCAGGTGTTCGAGGAGGCAGAAACGCGGGCCACGAAACAAGGTGGTCATGTCGTAACCGTTCCCGACGAATAGGGTGGCCGGAGGTGTAGAGCCTCGGGCCGATTACGTAACCTTCCATCGGGAGTCTGATCCGTGGCCAACAACATCTCACCATATGACCACATATGGTACGCCAACCGCGCCATCCAGCGGCTTGAGAAGGCGCTGAAGTTCACCAAGACGGTCTTTCGGGCGTACGATTCCGAGCCCCGTAAGCAGGGGCAGACGATCGACATTCGTAAGCCGGGCGGGTTCACCGCTGCGGCCATGCCCATCACCACAGCAGCCGACATCGACCCATCCACGGTGAGCGTGACGCTCGACCAGTGGTACGGCGTCGCCTTCAAGATCGGCGACAAGGAGGAGGCGTACACCGGCGAGCGTATCGTCACCGAGTCCATCGACCCCGCCATGCAGGCGCTGGCGCAGAAGATCGAGGACGACATGCTGTCGATGTACAAGTCGGTCCCGTGGTACTTCACCGGGGCCAACCCCGCCGTCCTGAACGACCTCATTCAGTTGCGCAAGACGCTGAACGACAACAACGTGCCGCAGGAGGGGCGCGTGTTGCAGATGACCAGCGAGCGGGAGGCGGACCTGCTGGCCATCACCAACTTCCTGAATGCCAACGAGGGGTCGAATCCCGCGACACAGCGCGAGGGCTCGCTGGGCAGGAAGTTCGGCTTCGACCTGTTCGACAATCAGTCGATGCCGACCCACACCGCCGGCACGCTGGCCGGTACCGCCGGCATCCTGACCAACGGTATCTCCGCCGTTCACGCCACTACGATCAACGTGGACGACGCGACCGCGCTGTCGGGCACGATCAAGGCGGGCGACATTCTGGAGATCGCCGGAGTGGCGCAGAAGTATGCCTGCACAGCGGACACCACCGCCGCAGCGAATGCTGCCGCGATTCCGGTCCACCCGCAGGTACAGGTGGCTATCCCCGACGGGGCAGCCGTCACGGTGGTGACCAACAGCAAGAGCCAGTCGTTGGCCTACCATCCCGAAGCGTTCGCGCTGGCGATGGCTCCCCTGTCGATGCGTGGCAACGGCAAGGGCGCGCAGATCGCTACCGTACGCGACCCCCGGACCAACCTCGCGCTCCGTACCACGATGTGGTACGAGCCGAAGGACGCCGAAAGCTGGGTCCGTTTCGACGCATTGTGGGGCAAGGTGGTGCTCGACCCGAACCGTGCGGTGCGCTGGTTCGGCGTCTAAACCGCCTGAAGGACGGGAAGTGACTTAGGCGTAGAAGGCCGGGTCGGGTGGGCTGCGGGATAGCCGACAAGGCCCGGCCTTCTGTGCAAGACTTCAGAACGGAGGGAACCCCCGATGGTACTGATACCGCCTCCCACGGTGAAAGTCGTGGACAAGAATCGGCGCGGCTTCAAGATCATGAACGTGAGTGACTACGAGGCCCTACCGAAAACCAAGCGGCCGAAGCTGTTCGTGGAGGACGCGCCGCAGGAAGCAACCGAGGAGTAAGGGGGTCGTGGCCTCGACCACCTACTTCAACGCGCAACAGGGCAGTACCGACCTGCGGCTGCTGCCGTCGTGGATGCGCAAGCACCGTGACGTAGCGGACTACAGCGTGCGGATGTAGGAGGAGATACTGGCCCAGTTCACGTTCACCACCTACGACGGCCCAGCGTATGGCTGGGAGCTTGTCGGCGCCGACTGGGTGCAGACCTCGGGACCGCTCGCCGGCATGGTGAAGCTGACCGACAACCTCTACATCGCACTCCGGGGCTACAACACCGACCCGTCGCTCGCCGATGCCTACTTCAGTGCGGCGTTTGTGCGTGAGATCGGGTCTGCTATCGTGTGGCGGATGCAGGCCGACCGTATTGGGCTCGTCTCCGGTAAGGATGCCGACGCCGGCGTGGGTATGGCGGCGGTACGCAACCGGCTCGACCAGCCCTTCCCGCCCAACTTCCCCCGGTTCCTCCGGCCGTTCGTGGTCGAGCCGGTGACGTTCGTGATATAGCCATGGCCAGCAATACCTTCTCCGCCACGATTGACCTCAAGCTAGTGCGTAAGATGATTAAGCACGCCGAGGGTAGGCTGCGCAATACCGCGAAGGTGTTCGAGGGGCCTATCAGGGAGTCGGTATCGAAGGCCATGCAACGGCAGTTTGAGTCGCGTGGCCAGTACTTCGGTACACCGTGGCGCCCGCTGAGTGCCACCACCAGACGGCTACGGTCGCGGGTGGTGGGGCCAGCCAACGCCCGGCGCAGTACCAGCAAACGCGGCAGGGCCAAACACGGTTTCGCCACACCGCTGCGTGACACCGACCGACTGTATCAGTCCATGGTGAACCCCACGGGGCCGGAGACTGTCAGGATATGGGGTGATGGGTTCTTGAAGTGGGGCACCCGCGTGCCCTACGCCTACCCGCAGCAGGTGGGCTTCAGGACGCGAGTGTTCGGCCGGGGCCGGCTGGTGCAGGTCCCCGCCCGGCCGATGCTGCCGACCGCGCCGCAGAAGTGGCCGGCGCGTGTCAAGCGCGAGTGGGTCGTGGCGTTGGCACGGCACCTTGTGCGGGGTGGAAAGGAGAGATAACGGATGCAGGCAACCGTGTTGCGGCTACTGACCGAATGGCTCAAGGGGAGCACGGGCGGCGTGCTGACCAAACTGAAGGCCATGACCAGCGCCACAGTGCTCGATAAGGACGGCGATGCGCGGCCCCTGTCGGTCGGGTTCATCGGGAACGAGTCGGAGGACGAGGAGGTGGCGCAGGGATACTATCCTCCTAGTCTGCCGGCTATCTATGTGACCGAGGACGGACCCATGGCCATGGCCGGCGAGGTGACGACCACCTACCGCGACACGCTGCCGGGGCAGGGAATGCCCGTGGCCATCAGGGTCGTGCAAGAGGACTTCGATACCGTTGCGGCTGTCCAAGCACGAGGCTACCTGCTGCGTGCTATTATGCAGTCGCTTGAGGACTGGCTGGCCAATGGGAACGAGGCGTCCCGAACCCGTAGCGGTGTGCAAGTGATGTGGGCCGACACCTTCACAATGGGACCGTGGGAGGAGGAGCTGGGATCAGCTCGCGTGACGGCGGCCATCGTAGTCAACCTACAACTGCGTGATACGGAGGTGACCTAGTTATGCCGGTATACGTGCAGCGTGGTAGCAAGTCAATCGAGGTGCCGCCCAAGGTACTGGCCGAGCAGCGCAAGGCAATGGCTGAAGCGGGCGGCGGCGAGGCGGGCGCCAAGGCTGGGGACAAGGTGGTCGCCAAGTTTCTCGGCGGCGGCACACAGAAGGACAGCGGCAAGAAGGGCTAAACCAACCGGGGCCTGACACCCCGCAATTCTCGGGAGCGCGAAAGAGATGACCACACTAGACAAGAACCTGCTGCGGCATGGCGTGCTGATAGGGGCCGAGACTGGCGG
>Ga0114931_10005462_pt1 | contig 15682 bp, 11 predicted proteins | sample 2SBtaG_FD_89579 | JGI IMG/M metagenome (GOLD analysis project Ga0114931, IMG submission 89579) | Deep subsurface microbial communities from Kolumbo volcano to uncover new lineages of life (NeLLi) - 2SBTROV14_V59a metaG | ecosystem: Environmental > Aquatic > Marine > Volcanic | place: Kolumbo...
ATGGTCAGCGGTGTTGAGGGTGCGTAATGTCGCGACAACATTCCGGGAGACTGTGTGGGAGACTGTGCGGCTCGTTCGTCAACCGTGTTTTGAGCGGTGATGATTGGCCCTGCGATTTTCTCGATCTGTTCGATGGGTAGCCCACCCGGTCGTAACAACATGGGGAGTTCCTGACCTTCTTCGAAAACGAGAGAGATGACGGTCGATTCCAAACCAACGGTGCAGGCACCGCCATCGAGAATGTAATCGATGGATTCTCCCAACTGTTCCAAAACGTGTTCTGCAGAGGTGGGGCTAATGGCTCCGAAGGGATTTGCACTCGGTGCGGCAATGGCACATTCCGATTGTTCAACCAACTTCAATGCCAGCGGGTGATTGGGAATTCGCAGAGCGACCGTTTGCAGTCCCGCTGTGACGAGGTCGGGGATGAGTTCGCGTTTCTTCAATACCATTGTCAAAGGTCCAGGCCAAAATCGTTCCGCCAAGCGATAGGCCACGTCGGGAATCTCCGCGGCATACGTTTCCAACGAGCGAAACTCGGCGAGATGCACAATCAGCGGATCGAACCGCGGACGGTTTTTGACGTCAAAGATTTTTGCGACAGCAAGTCGATTGAGCGCGTTCGCTCCCAATCCGTAAACTGTCTCGGTGGGAAAAGCGACCAGCTTCCCATTGCGCAATAGCGAGGCCGCGAATTCTACATCGGTTCCTACGAGGCATGACATAGGTATTTATTGTTTCGGAACGATCCCGCGAACGATTTCTTTCCCTCGATGACAGAGTTCACGGGCATCGTTGTCACTGGGGGCTTCGGCGATCACTCGGACAATCGGTTCGGTATTACTGGCGCGAACCTGTAGCCAGCGGTCTTCCCAATCGAGTCTTAAACCGTCACCTTCCACGGTCTGCGCATCGGAGAAGGCTTCTTTTAATGCGGCACAGGCTTGGGTAAGCAATTCCTGCGGACAGGTGACTTTGTCTTTGACGATGGCATAACGGGGGAGTGAATCGACCCACTGCGAAAGGGTCTCGGTCGATTTTGACATCCGATCCAATACATACGCCATCGAAACAAAGCTGTCACGCACAAATCCAACTTGCGGTTCGATCACCCCGCCATTTCCTTCGCCTCCGATGATGGCTTTGACTTCTTTCATTTTGGCGACGACGTTGGCTTCTCCGACGGCAGAGCGATAGAATTCGCAATGGTATTTCGCGGCAAGATCGGCATTGATTCGGCTTGTCGAACCGTTGACGACAATCGGACCGGGAGTTTGACCGAGAATGTGATCGACGCAAAGAGCCAACGTCAATTCTTCACCGAGATAGCGACCGTTCTCGTCCATAATCGCCAACCTGTCGGCATCGGGATCCTGCGCGAAACCGACCGCACCTCCGAAATCGCGAACGTACCGCGCGACATCTTCGAGATTTTCCTTAATCGGTTCGGGTGTGTGAGCGAACCGACCGTCGGCGGTTTCTCCGAGCACTTCAACCTGACAACCCAGTTCTTTCAATAACCGGGGTCCGAGAACCGCCCCAGACCCATGATTACAATCGAGAACGACTTTGAAATTTCGATTACGAATCGCGGCGACATCGACAAGATTCAGAACCTTTTCCAGATGTGGTTGGTGCGGGTCGTCATAGACGCTCACATCCCCAATTTTCGACCATTCTTTGAGGTGGAATTCTTTCCGTTCGAGAATGTCGACAAGCTGAGAACCGCGTTGCTGATCGAAAACCGACCCTTCCCGCGAAAAAGCTTTGAGGCCGTTCCATTGGACGGGATTGTGACTCGCGGTGATTTGAATTCCACCGTCGGCTTCGAGGTGTTGGATCAAAACCCCGCAAGAGGGGGTTGAAGCGATCCCCGCATCGATCACATGGCAACCGGTCGCTGTCAATCCGGCAAACAGTGCCGCTTGCACCATCACGCCAGTCGCCCTTCCGTCACGGGTGACGACGATTTTTTCGCCGTTTGCGATTGTTCCCATCGCCATTGCGAATTCGGCAATGTAAGAGGGATCGAGACCGTCTCCAATCACGCCTCGTAATCCGGAAATGCTGAGTATTCTTTGCATGAACGATTGGGTTTCCGATATTTTTATCGATGACTCTTGGTTTATTTTGACATCAGTTTCTGGCACCAGTCTTCTGCCTGCCGATGACATTCCTCGATTCTATTTTTTACGAATTGCACGCACGCTTTTTCATTTCCTTTATGACAAAGAGGCTCGAGTTCGTCGTAACTCAATGGTTTCCCGTAAACCATTGTGATTTGTTTTCGGTAGAAACCGAATTTGATTCGAGGCATGGCCCGGTTTGAACCTGCAATCCCTACAGGATAAACCGGTAACTTCGCTCTGCGGACTAAGGCGATAAACCCTGGTTTGAACTCTCCGACCAATCCATCTCTGGTTCGAGTTCCTTCGGGAAACATACCCACAAGAAAACCGTGTTTCATGCGAGCCACTGCGCCACGAATCGTCGCGGTGCTTGTCGCCTCACGTTTCAAAGGAAAAACAAAAGACAGCCGAAAAAGATATTTTAAGACCCAAAAGCGAAAAAGGGTATCTCGTGCCAAAAAACTCACGGGCCGGGGTAAGGCGACCTGCAACATCACAGGGTCGAGGAAGCTCTGATGATTCGAGATCACCAGGCCACCGCGAGTACGGGGGATATGTTCTCTTCCCCGAATCCTCAGTTGTGTCCATCCGACGAACATAATTTGCAACAATCGCTGTGCGAGTCGCCAGGCGAAAGAGGGGGAGGCGGGATCGGGCAAGCGCCTCGAAGCTGTCTCATCTTTTTCCATCCCCATGCGTTTGATTTTCGCTTGAATGAGTTCGAATCGTCAAGGACTTTTCTTGGCCGCGACGAACTTTTCTAACTCCAGATCCACAGTCTGACCACCGTACTCCACTTCCTGTTTTATCAGACCGACACCAGAAGCGAAATAATAGGTATGGGGAACATTTTTTCCATCGATGGTAAAATCTTCGGATCGACAGACGATGGCTTTGAATTTCCCGGCGGGAACAGTGATTTGTTGCTCTTCGATCTTGAATGTTCCTTTCATTTCCAAACCGAGCGACCTCGAATTGATTTTCCAGGTCGTTCCTTTTTTGGGTGGAAAGGCGAGAAACTGAAGAGGCGGCGTGAGGTTGTTGTTATTGGCGGCGTAACGAAACGCGCCTTTTTCAGAAACGTGGACGTGTTCGTTCTGAATTCTCGTCCGTACATCGTTTTTCACCAAAGTCGCCGCTTGCATTTTCACGCACATCACACCTCCAATGGCTTCATGCGTGACAATTCGGGCTTCGATGCGAGCAGTCCGATCTCCCGCAGTGGTTTTATAAATCCACCGTGTTCCATCTTTTGTCGGGTAGTAGGCGTTGGGTGTTATTTTCTGCTGGGCTGAAACCGGTGCGGCGATCACGCTCATGATCAAACAACCCAGGGAGAATATTCTTCGTTCTTTCATGTCGGTCCTCGCAGTTGATGTGTTTCCGCATCTCCCTTGGAAAAGCGTGTTTTGATCGTGTTGGTGGAAAAATCGAATTTTCGCATCCACAGTTCGAATATCCTCATCCCAATCGGCCTTCTTTGACGCGGCTGAAGGCAGCGGAAGCGGATGTTGTTCAAGAATTCGGTCATTTTCATGAATAGAGGGAGACTCTATGGGAATGCAAGCGGAATCGAATCTCAAAACACGAAGAGTACGGTCATTTTTGGCATATTCACTCTTCTGTCAAGATCGATCTTTGTCGTCCTCTCTTCAGACGAATCTCGAGTTATTCATTTCGGAATTTTGGAGAAATTCTGTTGGGGCGGCGTTCGGCAGGGCGTTTGCCGCTGGGACGAGTCCGTGGAAGCAGTTGTCGTGGAAGTAATCCGAGTGGAGCCAGTCCCGGGCTTAATAGTGGAGTGGTCGGCAGGGATTTGAGAATCGCCTGGAAGGCATCGTCGAGTTGAGGCAATGCGCGTATTTTCGCCGTGGGAGCACCCGTTTTTCCGCGGATTTCGACTCCCACCCAACTTCGCGTCGCATTCCTAAGGATGTCACTCAGAATATAAATTGGTACCTTCTCGCGAGGCAGTTCCGAGTAGAAATTGAGTGCGAGATTATTATCGAAATCGACCCAGCCCCCCCCGCGCATATTCACGGTATCTCCCGCCAGATCGATGCGATTGAATTGGAAAGCACGATTCCGCAGCGAGAATTCGGCAAAGGCATATTTGAATGCGGAATTATTGGGAGAAGCCTTTCGGTTCATGACCTTCAACATTTGGAAAAACACGGGCAACTCGTAAAGTGCTGCCGGACTGATGCGAATTTGCCCTCGTCCGTTAATGGCTTCCTCCCCGCTTCCTGTACCCCAAATATCGATCCAGGCTTCCGTGACTCCTTTCACATTTTTTGTTTCGGGGTAATAAGTTCTGGCGTATTGTCCAAGATTTCCATTGTGCATTTGAAGTCGTGCTTGATAGGAAACGCGATCCCGAAAATCGACGAGTGAATCGAGTGTGATCACGCCTCCTATTGCTTTGGCAGTCAGTTGATCGCGAGGGTCGATCAACTTGCGACGCATGTGCTTCCGAGGAGCTTGAAAAGGAATCTCGGAACCGACCAATAATTGCTGATTGTTCACTCGATACGGCCCCCGGATGTCGCGCAGCTGATAGTCCCAGACTTTTGCGCGCTCGAGTGTGATACGATTCTCTTGAAGCATTTCGATATTCGTACCGTCCCATTTCCCGTGAGCTGCGATCGTTCCTTTAACTTCGCGCAGTTGCACACCTGCTTCGATCGAATTATTGGGTAGTTCGAAAAGAAGATCCCACGCAGCAGTGACCGGGTCGGTCGGACGTTCGGTGCCCCGCATCTCCAACATTCCCGACATTGAAAACTTACCTTGGGGATTCAACGTCTCCACCAAAGTTCTTAAATCCACAGGAAGTGCCTTGCGAAGCGTACGGTCTGTGACGAGGTCTTTCGTTTTGAACCGATTCAAACGAACTTTCCATTCTCCCGAAGGATTGATTTCCACAAAACCCAAAGCGTTCAATTTGGTTTGTTTGTGAAATCCTTCGAGTCTGTAGATCTGCAACACCGAAGAATCCCACGAGAGATGCGCACTCACTCGATTCCAATCGTAAGGAAATTCGGCAATTCGAAACCCACCCTGGAAAATGCGAATGCTGGGAAGAGAAACGATGACCGGTTGCCCTTCGAGCCAGCGTATTTTAGAACTGAGACTCATCGTCCCTCGGGGAGATAAGCGGTCCCAGAGATCTCGCAAGTCGGATTCCAGGGCCAGTTTCAAATCTTGATCGAAGGGGACGTTCTCAGCGGCGAGCGTTAATTCAAAACTCGATTTTCCATTCCGTTTCGAGAGCGAACCTTCGCCAGTGAGTTTTGCCTTTCCATGATTCCCTTTCAATTCGCGAAACAGCCAGCGTTGTGTTTGGGAATCGTAGTCAACATGCCCGGAAAGTTCGGAAATGCGATACGGAAAAAGGCGGTAACTCATCGAAGCATTGCGAAAATCTCCTTCTATTTTTGTGTGAAATTGCCGGTTCAATCCCGCCGGACGATAGAGTTGAAGACGTACTTTTGAGGAACCCCGAAGTGACAGTTTTTCCAGAGAGCGTCGAAGCTCCGGTTGACATGCCTTTAGAAATGTTTGATCGATCGGGAGTGAAGGACAGACAATATCGAAGTAAGCATCGACCCTGGGTCCGAGATCGATCATGCTACCGACCAGGCTCACCGGCTGCGCAGACGCTGTCCCTCGAACATCAAGATCCCAGCGATTCCCTTTTTGGACGATCGTTCCTTTCAGGTTTTGTACCGGATAAGAAAACTTTTGTGGCAGCATACTGCCCGAGTTGACATTGATGACAAAATTGCTTGGCTTCCACTTTTGCCCCTTCTCCAGAGAAAAAGCTCCCGCGATATTCAATCGAGCGTCCGGACGAACCGAATCAAACGACCGCAACCAGGATTGAGGCAAATGCCGACGTAGTTTCGAATTGACGACCAGATTTTGTAGATCGAGATCGATTCGCCCTGCGCCGTCTTTGTCGATCTGTCCGTTCAGCGTGATTTTAGTATCGGCGTTTCCCGCTTTCAAATTTTGAATGACCACCCGTTGATGATTCCAGACGATCTGTCCTTCGATATCGTAAAGGGGAAAAGGCAAAGCGGGGTGTGCCATTTGTGCCCGTTCGATTTTCGTCAGGATGAGATATTCGAGTTGAGCCCCTTTTTTCTGTTGTGCGATTTGAAAACCGATTTTGACCGCTCCCTGCGCGCCTTGGTTAGGGGGGCGCTGTTTCAAAAATCCACGGTCGGCGTCTTGTTGAACTTCTTTAGGACTGATGACATCCAGTAGAGTTCGAAGTTTGGGTGAAACTTTAGCGGTAAAATCGACAATGTTCTCGATCGACGTTTGGTTGTGTAAATTTCCATCGATCGACCAACCCCCTGTCCCCAAGTTCCATTTGCCTGTGACTTGAATTGATCCAATTCCTGCAGAAACGATTTCACCTTGAATCGAATATTGACCTCGCCCCGTCGGAACGACTTGCAGTTTTGTATTTTGAAGCTCGAAAGATTGTTGACTATAATTGCCGGGAAACGATAGCTCGACGGTGACACTTCCGTTCTCGATTGACCAGTCGGGGGGGCCGAAAACAGTCTCGTGGATCGGTAGCGGTGGTAACGCCTTCCAGTTCCATTGATCGTTCGCATCTCGTGTCAGGTGAATCGTAGGATTTTTCACATGAACATGCTGAATCAACACCTTCTGATCGTTCGTCAGTTTTTCACGATCGACGGTGAGCACGATTTCCGGGACCGAGACCATGTTTTTCTCTCCGATGGGATCGCGGAGCGTGACACCGTAGAGATGAATGCGGCGATACCAGTCGTACCTGGCCGATTCGATGTCAATTTTCCATTTCGGTGCGACTTCTGAGAGTGCCAGACGTACTTTTTCCAGCAGAAGTCGGTTGCTGTCGCGCCAGAAGTAATAGCCGTACCCTGCTCCGGATGCGATCAACAAAAACAGAATGATAATGCACCATTTGCAGGTTTTGCGAATTGCCATGCCGACTTTCACGCAGCAATCTGCGCGCAGAGAGAAACACGAATGAAAGAAAATCGGCAGATGGTACGACGGATTCCGTCGCACCGTCAAGATCAAGAAAAACGAGTCGAGATCAGTCGAGATCAGTCGAACTCTGCTCGAACACGCTTGGCGGCACGGACGGCTGCGTCGGCCTGAAGAAGTCCTGCGCCGTAGATTTTATCCCAGCCCTTTGCCCCTAAATCCTTGCAGGTTGAGATTATCAGCGACTTGATTTGCCAGGGTTTCAGTTCGGGATTGACCGAGAGCATCAACGCCGCCACACCTCCTGCATGGGGTCCGGAGAACGAATTGCCCCGGGGACCGACGACTAAGGCATGACGATCGCTCTCTCGATGATAGACAATCCATCTGCGAATTTTCTGCGCTCGCCCCCAAACGGGAAAACCGCCGGCACATCCGGTGACATCGGGTTTTTTCAAAGGTGAAGTTTTAGGATAGTCGTCGTAGAACTTCACGCCGTTCCAGTAAACGGGGCCTCGGCTTCCCACGTTGATCGATTTTCCATTCTTCACAATTCCCGCCGCACAAATCACGCAGGGAATATCTTTAGGGACGGCAATTTGAACCCGGTTCGGAAACTGCGGACGATAAAAATTCCCCGCCCCACCGACCGAGACGACACCCCCCGCTGCCAGATGTTCGTGAGCCAGGCGAAACACACTGCGGTAATTGCCTAAGGGAATGCGAATAAACATGTAACTCATCGAGATAATGTCGGCACCGTTTTCGAAGGCGTATTCGTAAGCCTTCATTAAACCCAACCCTTTGAGCACCATCAAGCGTGCGCGAGGTGCCACACCGGTGAGAAGTTTCTTTTTATTGTTGGCACGCCCTGCGAGAATTCCTCCGCACATACTGCCGTGAGTTAATTGCGGAGCATCGGAGACGGCAAACGACGAATCGCTGTTGAAATTGTAACCAAAGATGTCGTCGACATAACCGTTTCCGTCATCGTCTTTTCCGTTGAGTACTTCTTTGGGATTTTTCCAGAGTGCGGAGGTTAACGAGGGTGTCCTCATTAACCCGCTATCGATCAACCCGATCACGATTCCCTTTCCTGTCGCTTTTTCATCAATCCAGGCTTTATCGGCCCGAATCTTCTTCAGGTTCCAGGGAATTTCAACTCCTTCGAGTTTTAGTTCGTCGTTGGAATCGTCCCGCCAGTCGGCGATCAATTTTTTCATGATTGCCCGTTGGTTCTGCAAATTTTGGTTTTTCTTTTTTGCGAGTCTCGAACGTCTGTCTTGCGGAGTCGCTCCCCGCTGACGGAAGATGAAAGCCACCGACTTCATCTCAGAGAGATCTTTAAGTGCTTTTCCGCTGGCAACGCAGGCGAAACCGTTGACGATCCAGAAATTTTGCCGAAAACGAATATCTCGCGATTTCTCCAGTTCCAAAACGTCATCGCTCACCTGCTTCCACGAGCGGTCGCTTTTTTCTTTCAGCGTTTTCAGAACCATCGCTCGAAGTTCCGATCTCTTTTTGTGGTTGTGCGATTTTGTGAATTGTTCGTAATCGCCTCCCTTGCGAAAAAGCTGATCTTCGAAGCGAACGAAAATGGGAAACCGTCGTGTCGATGCGATTTCAAGACCATCGTCCAATTTCGATTTCTCCAAAGCCAACAGCGGTGATGTCGCAAAAACGCATACTCCAAATAGAACCGTCCAGTGTGCTCCTCGAACTAGGAATTGGTCTCGATGTTTCATCATGTCGCTCCTCGTTGTTGTGATCGTTCGGCTTCGATAAAGGTCAGGCCGATGTTTGAACTTCATCGTACCTCTCCATAAATGCGAGGTCGAGGGTTCGTCAGAAGCAAATTCCAAATCCGAAGTGCAGCAATCGACTCAGGCGACTTCTCTGGGGTTCTTTTCCGCTTACGCTTCCGCCGGTTTGACCTGCGGTTTTTTGTTCAACCAAATGGTCAAAAAAATTCCCGTGACGACCATTCCCAGGCTGACCCACTGAGAAATTGTGAGGATGGTTCCGCCGATGCCTTTTTCGTCGTTACGGATGATCTCGATTAGAAAACGGGTGATGGGATAGATAATCAATCCTGCTGCGAAGACCGAACCGTTTCTGGGGCGGACGCGAAAATACCAATGGAGTACGCCTGCTAGAATGAAAGCGTTGATCGAGGAATAAATTTGCGTCGGATGAATCGACATCGAAACGGTATCCGAAACCGAAACGAAACCCCGTTCCACCAGCGAAAGATCGGGCACGCTTCCCAGCGGAAAGTTCACTTTCCAGGGAAGATTGGTCGCGCCGCCGTAGCAGCAACCGTTCATAAAACAACCGACACGACCAAAGGCAAGACCAATAAATAGCGAGGGGATACAGATATCGGCCCAAAGAAGTGGGTCGATCTTTCGTTTTTTACAGAACAGGTAAAAACCAAGCAGTCCGCCCAGCATCCCACCGAAGAACACGAGACCCCCATCCTGTAGGTTGACGAGAGTGAACAGGTAATCGGGAAGGGATTCCGCATTGCGAAAAACCATCTTCCGTTTCTGAATGACATAAAATAGTCGCGCACCTGTCAAACCGAAGGCGAATAACCAGAACATCATGTCCCATATCGTATCTGGCGATTCACCGACAGATTTGGCACGCCGCGATGCTATCCAGGTCGCCGCCGAAAATCCGACTAACATCATAAATCCGTAACCGTAAACCGGTATCGATCTCCCTGACTGAGAATCGCGATAGGGCTTTTTCTCCAGAAAATAACCAAGGCGTTTGCGAATACCCGCCAACGACCCCGCTTCTTCGTCTGCCACATCGTTTTGAATCTTTTGGGAAGCTTTTCGTTCCCATTCGACGGCTTTCTCGAACTCTCCTGCACTGGCATAAGCCGTCGCCAGAGTATCTAACACAGGTGCATAGCGATTAGACGTTAACTCTCTGTTGGTATAGAGCGACAATCGAATGGCTGCTTCGGAATCGCGAACTTCGTCATCGGTAGCCGTCGCGAAAATCCATGCCAGGCGTTGGTGGGCAGCGACCGCATTCGGGTTCTCCAAGATCTCCTGCCGATACGCTTTGATCGCTTTGCGGTAATCTCTTTTTTTACGCCACGCCTCGTCACGCAATCGATAAGCTTCCCGATAGGCTCTGGAATCTTTCGCAGTGGAATTCAATACCGCTTCGAACTTGGCAATTTTGGCTTCATAACCCCAATGCACAGCTTGAGGTATTTTATAGATCGCAATTGCCAGCGCCAGCCAGATTCCACACCAGATCAGAAAATACTTATCGAGAGAAATCGCCTTGCGATTCCTCCAAAAAAAGATCCCACCAAAAAGAATCCAGACGCCCAGAACGATGCCCAGACCAAAGCCGGGTACTTCGCCAAGCGGCCCCAAAGACCAGTTGCCATCCAGTGGAATGCGGAATAAAACCTGACGCATAATTCTACGATTTGAAATTGTCTAAGGAGTATTCAAAACCGACGATCGTTTGAGGATCATGTTATCGATCAAACGGGTTTTTCCAACATGAGCGGCAACGAGGGCTACCATTTTTTCGGCAGGCGATTCTGCTTCTGCAAGTGTTTGGGCATCGACGACACATGCGTAATCGACCTTCATTTTCTCCGTGTTGGATAACTTCTCCAACAAGTCGCTGCGAATGCGATCAAGGTTTTCCAATCCCTCTTGCCATTGCTGTCGAGTTTCCCGTAGATACCGCGAAATTGCCAAAGCAGTCTCTCGTTCGCCATCGCTTAAATAACGATTTCGGCTGCTCAGTGCCAGACCATCTTCTTCGCGAACCGTCGGACAAGTGCGAATGTCAACAGGAACGTTCAAATCCTCACACATTTTGCGAACCAGTAATTGCTGCTGATAATCTTTTTGACCGAAATACGCGAAGTCCGGTTGAACAATATTCAAAAGTTTCAAAACGATCGTCGCCACACCGCGAAAATGTCCCGGACGAAATTCACCCTCCAGCACAGTCGAAATCTTGTTTTCCTCGATATATGTGGAATAGTGATCAGGATAAAGAGTTTCGACATCAGGACAAAAGACCAGATCGACTCCCGCAGTCGAGCATTCTGCGAGATCGCTTTCGAGCGTTCTGGGATAGGTGTCGAGATCTTCTTCGGGAGCGAACTGTGTGGGATTCACGAAGATCGTCACGACGACAACGTCGCATTCTTCTCGAGCTCGATGAATCAGGCTCAAATGGCCCTGGTGAAGTGCCCCCATCGTCGGGACCAACCCCAACCTGGTGCTACCCCCAGCTCGTGTTTGTGCGATAGCGGCTCGCAGTTTGTCGATTTCGTTGAAGGATTCGAGTGGCATCTTTTTTTCGATTATTGTCCACGGAATGAAAATTGCGCATCAGTGGGAATTGTATCGTCCGCCACGTCAAGGGAAAACTCAAAATGTGACAACGCTTCGTTTTCGTGACCGGAAAGTGCACCGCTTCATTTTTTCTGTTAGAATGATCCTCGTCGAATGTTGGGCGCTTTCGATCGACAGTTTTCCCAAGAGTCTGAAACGATGATTCTGCACATCGATATGGATGCTTTTTACGCCTCCGTGGAAGAACGGGATCGACCCGAACTACGGGGGAAACCGGTCATTGTCGGCGGCTTGGCAGAAAATCGCGGTGTCGTCTCGGCGGCTAATTATCGGGCTAGAGAATTCGGAGTCCATTCGGCAATGCCAGCCGGTCAGGCGAAACGGCTATGTTCCCAGGCTATCGTTCTTCCACCTGATCTTCGAAAATACGCCGAAGTTTCGCAAAAAATTCGCGAAATTTTTGAGCGATTCACACCGCTTATCGAACCGCTCTCTTTGGATGAAGCGTTTCTCGACGTCACCGGAAGCGAACGCTTATTCGGTCCCGCAGAATCGATCGGTCGTGCAATTCAATCCGCAATCAAGGACGAACTTCGCTTAAACTCCTCGGTGGGCGTGGCACCCAACAAGTTTCTCGCGAAACTGGCGAGCGATCTGGAGAAACCGTTGGGGTTTGTCGTTGTCGAAGAAAACGAGATCCAGAATTTTCTCGACCCACTTTCCGTCACTCGCTTGTGGGGCGTCGGTAAAGTCGCTGCTCAAAATTTCAAAAAACTGGGAATCGAAACCGTCGCCCAACTTCGAAACTGTCAAGTAAAACGCCTCGAAGAATTGTTCGGCAAATCGGGCAGGAAACTTTGGAACCTTGCACGCGGTATCGACAACCGAAAGGTCGTTCCCGATCACGAAGCCAAATCGATCTCTCACGAAACCACCTTCGCTCTCGATGTCGAAGATTGGGAAGTCTTGCGATCCTGGTTGATGAGCCTCACCGATCAGGTCGCTCGAAGACTGAGACGGAATCGACTCAAGGGAAAAACGGTGCAGCTAAAAATTCGCTACGGCGATTTCACCACGGTAACACGCGCCGAATCTTTAGCGGAACCTACCTGTTCCACCGACGATATCTGGAACGTTGCCGAGGATCTTCTCTTAAACAAACTTCCTAATCGTCCGCTTCAGATACGGCTGATTGGCATTGGAATGACCGGTCTGCAAGGTGAAAGAACTCAACAGCGTTCCCTATTCGACGACGAAAACCAAGAGAAACAAAACCGACTCGATCACGTTGCCGACGCAATTGTGAACCGTTTTGGCAAAGAAGGTTTGAGTCGAGGGATCGAGATCCAACGCGACCAGTAACGAAGCCCAGTGCCATGCCCACGGCTTTGCGTGAGCATGTCTTTTGGTTACGCGATCGAGGGCCGGGTGTCATGCCGGGGTCTCCTCGAAATCGTTCCAACGGAAATTGTCAAACATCCCGAAAGTACGATAACAGAAGCACCCCAGCACCCTATATCTTCATCTTCATGGTCACGCTTGCGTGACCATGCTTTCCGCTTTCCGACTTTCAAACACAATTCTGCGCTTCCGCCAACCGATGATTCCTACGATGAGTATTCCCACACTGAAAAGTGCGTAGCTGGATGGTTCGGGAACAACCGACACATCTCCTAGAACGTAGAGACCTTTATTGAATCGCTCTCCGCTAAGATTTGCCAGTCTTTCGACTCCAGATCCATCAAGATTCGCTCTGCCGAGTTCAAATTGGCTTGTCCAATATATTTTCCCAGCCAAACTATCGACTTCGATATCGTAAACACCATCGATGCCTGTCAAAAATGGTTCCGGCCCTAAACCATCCAGTGCACTGCGAAAAATTGTCCCTGTTTTTTCAGGTGCAAAGTACAACTTTCCGGCGGACACATCCAATGCAAGCGTTATCGCTGAATTGATATTGGTAACAGCAATATCCTCCACATTATTCCCATCCAGATCTGCCCGTCTAATCCCGTCAAAATGATTAAAAAATGGGAACTCGCCATTTGTGTAATAAACCTTGTTCAAATCGTTGGAGACTTCGATGTCGTGTGTGTGGCGTAGTAAATCGAAACCGGAACTTGTATTCGGCAAGAGAGTTTTTTCGCTCCCATCGAGATTGGTGTAGAAAATGCCCAAGGGATGGTCACCAAAATAAATTCGGTCGTTGATCAAATCGAGAGCGAGACCGAAAGCACTGAAACCCAGGTCGGTGACGACATCTTCCAATCCGGATCCATCGAAATTCATTCGACGAACGACCCCTCCCGATCCTCCCACTAAATTTGGACTGCCACGCCAGTAAATTTTCTGATTCACGGGATCGACATCAAGCCACGCTGCGTTTCCGTTGATTGCAGAATTCGCCATGATTTTGATGAGGTTGCTCCCATCCAAGTTTGATCGGAAGACATTTCCCTGATCCGTGAAGAAGATGAATCCTGCTTCTGCGTTTGTGGGAATCGCGTAAAATCCCAGTGAGATGACAAAGATCATAAATTGTTTGATCACTTTTGCTGCCTCATTTCTAATGTTTCTCTTTTGAATCCATCAACTTGACAACTCTGACTTCAACCAATTGGCCGTTCTCGTTGTAGGTGAGTTTGATTGTCGGCGCTTTGAGTAAATAGACAAACGATGCAAGACCCAGGAAGTTTCGTAGGTCAGGCACCCCGTGCCTGACTTTCAGCGTGAAATAATTTTCTCTCCTTTTATGACCTTCGTTGCATCGTGGTTTTTTTTATTTCCACCACGACGAACACAACGAAATTCACATTGAGGAATTCCGTGGCTGTCTTTGATTCGCACCCATACCTGGTACAGTTGCTACATCGCAGTAACACTTTCTGTTGATTCTTCTGTCCCTCCCTTTTATTGTTTCTTCTTGTGATATGTCTATCCGTGATGCCACCAAGACAAAAATCTTCCTGTCCCGTAAACGGCTACACCCAAAATGCCCCCCACCCCAGCGAAGTATGTGACCCAGTCAATTCCAACAGAAAGACCCAGAAAACTGAGGGCGATACTCAGTAGCAATATTAAGACTCCAATAAGTTGATAAAACTTATATTTTTTGGCTGTTTGCTCAGTCAGGATGGATGGTCGGTTCTGCGCGCCCAGATTAGACATCAAGTCGTTCCTTTGAAAAATGATCGCTACATCGTTGCGGAATCAATCTCCACCCTATGTCATGGCGATCCCGTTCCAATCTGTCACACGAATTCCGGGTTTTCTGGGGGAATTTCATCAACTATCTTCCTCAATGTTCCGTTCGAGCTGCATCACTGTTGAAAAACTGAATTTTACGTCGTTACATGGTTGCCGGTTGTTTCGGTTTCGTGGTAGGCTGAGTCTATGAACTCTGTTCGAGTGTGATTTCTTTTGGGGATGAAATTCGTGTCGCCGCAGCTGCTGACAAAATGGCGAAATGGGGATGAAGACGCTGCGAAGCAGTTGTTCGACGATTTCTCACAGCGATTGACAGCCCTTGCTGAGAAATTCTTAAGCGGCAAATTCTCTGGAAGGCTGGACGGCGAAGATGTGGTGCAATCGGTCTTTCGCACGTTTTTCGTTAGGTCGGCTCGGGGAGAGTTTCCCGTGCAGGACACGATGGAAATCTGGCGTGTGCTTTCCTATCTCACCAAAACGAAAGCCCAGAACCGTGCCAGGCATCACAGCTATGCAATGCGGGATGTCGAGAAGGAAGTCTGCGCAACCGAACTTACTTGGCAGTCGGTGGTTTCTTCAAGCACCCCCGATCCCGAAGAGGTTGCGGTTTTCGCAGAACAACTCGAAGCAATTCTGGAAGGGTTACCCGAAGATTATTGTTCGATCATGATGCTTCGACTCGATGGCTATAACCATACAGAAATCAGCAAGGAACTTGGCATTTCACGGCAGACGGTTCACCGGGCGATGAATGTCCTTCAGGAGAGGACGCAGAAGTTTCTGTGACAGATCGGAGCCTCGACTGTTAAGGAGCGGGCAGCGTCGATTAAGAGAGAACTTCGTTTTTGAGAGCGATTCGTAATTATTGAAGTCATACGTTTTACCCGCTTCATGCCTGTCGCGGCTCTGAAAAGAGAACCCTTTCGATGATTCAAAACAGTTCTCAACCACAATTCGATTGCTGGGAATCGTTCCTTTACGATTTCGACAAAAGCTGGTCGGAAT
>Ga0114931_10005463_pt1 | contig 15681 bp, 11 predicted proteins | sample 2SBtaG_FD_89579 | JGI IMG/M metagenome (GOLD analysis project Ga0114931, IMG submission 89579) | Deep subsurface microbial communities from Kolumbo volcano to uncover new lineages of life (NeLLi) - 2SBTROV14_V59a metaG | ecosystem: Environmental > Aquatic > Marine > Volcanic | place: Kolumbo...
TGGCGTCAGATGGGCGCGATTTCAAGGCCTGCGCTTGGTGGCCCCTTCACACTCCCCGTGGCCGAGGCCGCCGCGGCCAGGGCCAAGCCCAAACGCAAGCAGCCGCGAGTGCGGCGACCGATTCCGGACGCGCTGCGCCGCGTCGACAATCCGCTGAGCGTTCCGGAGGACGAGCGGCCGTGCCTTTGCTGTGGTGGCGACCGCCAGTGCAGCGGCCACGATGTGACCGAGGTGATCGAGCTGATCCCTGATGCGCGATCAGGTATGGGAGTCGCGATGGTCAGGGTACAAGCGGCGCTTCAGCGCGAACGAGACGCTGACCAGGCTGATCAATACGGGGACTTCCACCAGGGGGCCAACCACCGCTGCAAAGGCCACGCCGGAGTGGAGGCCGAATACGGCGATGGCCACCGCGATCGCTAGCTCGAAGTTGTTGCCGGCGGCGGTGAAGGACAGGGTTGCGGTCCGCGGGTAGTCCGCGCCCAACTTCCACGCCATCAAGAAGCTCACGAGGAACATGATTGCGAAGTAGATCGACAGCGGTACGGCGATTCGCAACACGTCCAGCGGAATATCGACGATGACGTCCCCCTTCAAGCTGAACATGATGACGATTGTGAACAGCAGCGCGACGAGGGTGATCGGCCCAATCCTGGGCACGAACTTGTGCTGATACCACTCGTCACCCTTGCGTCGCCGGAGCCACCAGCGCGACAGGAATCCCGCTGCGAAAGGGATTCCGAGGTAGATGCCGACGCTTTGAAACACATCGATCATGTGAACGTTCACGACACTGCCCTCGAGCCCGAAGACCGGCGGCAGCACGGTGATGAACAACCACGCGTACACGGCGAAGAACAGGATCTGAAAGATGCTGTTGAAGGCCACCAGCCCGGCTGCGTACTCCGACGAGCCGCGCGCCAGATCATTCCACACCAGCACCATCGCGATACAGCGCGCGAGGCCCACCAGGATCAGGCCGGTCATGTACTCGGGGTAGTTGTGAAGGAATACGATCGCGAGGCCGAACATCAAGATGGGCCCAACGACCCAGTTCTGGACCAGCGACAACGTAAGGACTCGCCGGTCGGCAAATACCTCGTGCAGCTTTTCGTAGCGCACCTTCGCGAGGGGCGGATACATCATCAGGACCAGGCCGATCGCGATCGGAATGTTGGTCGTACCCACCTCGAATCGCTGCAGGAACCCCGGCACGCCGGGAGCCAGCCTACCGAGCGCGACGCCAGCCGCCATCGCGGCGAAGATCCACAGTGTTAGATAGCGATCGAGAACAGACAGCTGTTTGGTTCGCAGGCTCATGGGGCACCGATTTGCGGCAACCTAGCAGCTGCAAAGTGCGGAGTAAACACGGGGCCGCTAGAACGAAGGTGGAGTACGAAGTCAGGGCGGCGCCGTGCTAACGTGCGCCCATGCGGTACTGGTGGCTGGCAGTCGTGGTGTTGGGGCTCTGGGGATGTGGCGGGGACGATCCGGTGGTCGTTCCGGACTACTCCCATGGCAGTTGCCCGCAGCTCGTGGAAGGCAAACAATCGTTCCAGAGTGGTTCACTTACCTACGACGTGATCGTGCGCCTGCCCGAACAGCCGGTAGGGGCGCCGCTGGTGTTCGTGTTTCACGGCCTCGGTGGAACCGCCGAGGGGATCGCGGCCGGGCTGGGCGTCGATGAGCTGGTTGCGGCGGGCATGGTCGCCGTCGTGCCGCAGTCGGCGTCGGGCTACTATATCGAGTGGGAGAGCGGCATCGTCGAGGACAATCACGACCTGCAGATGTTCTACGATCTGCTCGGCTGCGCGCAGCGCACGCTCGGCATCGACATGGATCGCGTGTACGCGACCGGCATGAGCGCGGGCGGCCTGTGGACCAGCCACCTGGTCCAGTACGCATCCGAATGGCTCGCGGCGGCAGCGCCGTTCTCGGGCGGAGTGATTGGCTATCCGCCCACGACCGAGCGCCAGATCCCGGTCATGCTCACATGGGGTGGTCCCACGGACAAGTACGGCGGTTACGACTTCAATCGCGGTAGCATCGACCTGTCATTTTACCTCAACGAGTTCGGTCACCCGGTGATCGAGTGCGTGCACGACCTCGGCCACATGATTCCCGCGGAGGCCACACAGATGCTGCTGACGTTTTTTCGTGATCAACGCTGGGGCGACGGTGATCCATTCGCGGCCGGGTTGCCGCCCGAGTTGCCGAGCTGGTGCAGTCAGGTCGCGCCATGACGGCATTGTTGCGAGTTGCTCTTGCCGTCGTCCTGGTGTCGTGGTGCGCGTGTGGCGACGCGACGTCCGGGGCGGTGGATGCGGCGCCCGACTCCCAGCTCGATGCGGGCCCGTTCGTCTGCGGCAACGCCACCTGCGACGAATCTTCGCAGTACTGCTACGAGGTCCTCGCCGGCGTGGTCCGCGCGGTGCCCGACGTCGGCTGTAACTCGTTGCCGGCGAGCTGCAGCGACACGCCTACCTGTGCGTGCATCGAAGCTACGATCGAGCAGAGCGCTTGTGCCAGCAGCACGCTCACCTGCACCGAGGACGGTGCGCGTGTGAGTGTCGCGTGTAACTTGCCCTAGCGTCACCGCCGGCTACCGGTCGCCATCGACCTTTGCGCGCATTGCGGCAGCGCGTCGCTCGTGCTCGGCCAGAGTGGCGGCCAACGCGTCGATCGTCCGGGTCAGCGAGCGCAGGTTTTGTTCGTGGATGAACGCTTCGTCCGGCGCTTGCGGTCCAGATGCCTCGCGCTCGACCAGCAGGGCACGCAGCCGCTCGAGGTTTGTACGGCAGGCGCTGGCGCGTCGTTCGTACATCTCGGCGGCCGCGCAGGGGTTCAGCTGGAAGAGCACATCCCGTTCTTGTTCGAGCAGCGCGCAGGTGGCCAGGGCCTGGTCTCGCGCCGATTCCAGCACCGCCTGTTTTGCCGCCGCCTCGGCCTCGCGTTCGGCCCGCTCGGCTTCGGTGCGCTGACGCATTGTCTGTAGCTCGGCGCGCAAGCTGCTGAGCTCGACCTCGTGACGTGCCTGGTCGCGGGCAGCCTGGGCTTGGGCATCGAGCTTTGCGATCTGCAGGCTGGCCTCCGCGTCTTGCCGCGCGATCGCTTCTGACTCCCGTTCGCGGCGGAGCTCGTTCAGATCGTCGACCTCGCGCTCGAGCGAGGCAATTCGCGCGAGGGCAGCCTCGAGGTCATCACGATATCCCACCGTCTTAGGGTACCGGATTTGGGCGGGCGAAGGGCAAGCCGGGCGTCACTGCTTGCGCTGGTCGAGTGCTTCGCGGTTGGCTGTCCACAGCTCAGGCGGACGCACCGGGGACGGTCGTCCAGGCGCTGTGCGGCCGCCCGCTACTTGCCCGCTTTGGGAACCGACGCAGCGATCTTGTGGCAGTCGTCGAGCTTGTCGGCCGGACCCCAACAGCTCACGTAGCCCGGGTTGCGAAACGCGATGACCCAGATCTTGTTGTCCTTGGCGCGCTTGCGCTCGACTACGTGAACGCCGCTGGGCAGGGTCTTGGCCGCAGTCTCTTTGGCGGTGTGGGCGATGACGCCCGCCAGCGACCTGGCTTGCTTCAGCGTGCCTGCTTTGCCGGCGGTCTCGTAGTCGATGTACAGGTTGTCGAAGCCGTTGGCGCTCAGCGGCAGCCGGTAGTGTCCGCCGGCTTTGGACATGGCGGACTGTCTGACGCCCTTGGGCAGCAGCATCTTGCCCACGTGGGGCACGTCGACCTGCTCCAGGACGACCTTGCCTACAGGGACGGGAGTCGGCTCGGTTTTGGGCTTGGCCTCGTTGGCGGTGCTCGGTTTTTTCTTCGCCGGCTTGGGCTTCTGCTTTGCCTTGTCGTTGCCTTTCGACGAACAGGCCGGGGCGAAAACCGCCAGCGACAACAGGGCAACCAACGCTCGAGTGTTTGAGGGCATGCGCTTTTCTACCATTTGTACCGGCCGCTGGGGTGGATTGTGTTTACGCACGGGCGGATTTGCGGTATCTCAGGCGTGTGAGCGACGCGACCACTGATTCCTCTGCTCAGGCCTGGCTCGATGCGTTCATCGCGGCGCACGGCGCGACCAACGGCACGGTTCACGTGCGGGACAGCGACACCGAGCTGGCGCTTGCCGCGGTGCACGGCATTCCCGAGCAGGTGGTGCGCGTCATCGGTCGTATCCCGAAGGGCAAGGGCATGGCAGGGCTGGCCTGGGAGCGCGATCAGCCCGTGTCCACCTGCAACCTCAAGACGGACTCCACCGGCGACGTGCGGCCGGGCGCCCGCGCGGTCGATGCCAGGGCCGCCGTCGCGTTGCCGGTCCACGATGCCAGCGGCGAGCTGCGCGCCGTCGTCGGCATCGCGTTTGCCGGCGAGCACGAGCTCAGCGACGCCGAGCTTGCCGAGCTCGGCAAGCTGGCCGAAGCGTTGCCCTAAATCATCTGGTCCGATAGACACCACACGCGCTCGCCGTAGGCATTGTAGACGACCACGGTGTAGACGTCTTCGCTGGCGGCGTCGGCCCAGACCAGGTCGGGCGCGGTGGTGACCTCTTCGGGAGCGTCGGCGCCGGGCCGGTGACGGCCAACGCGTCGGTGACCTGGAACGCGGTCGACAGCGTGACGTCGGTGCCCGGCGTGGGCATGTCGACCTGGACGATCTGGGTCCCCGCGATGTTGGGATCCGGGTCGCGCACCAGAGCGTCGTTTTCGAATGCGGCCAGCACCACGTATTCATATTGCACTCATCGCCGGGATTTCCCGGGTTGCCGCAACCGACGAGGAGAGCGACAGAACACAGTACGAGCGTTCGCTTCATCATCCCCTCCGCCCACGGTGTTGCCGTCCGGCCGGTTTGGTTGAACGAATTCGGCGGTATGCGCTGAATCATGCTCGGCGGTGTTCGCTCGTTCGTGTGGCAACATCCGCGCCGGCGATGCTGCAGCTCCGGCTACTCGCGATGGTCGTCCGGGTCGATGGTGTGCTTTTTCATCAGCCGATGGAAGTGGGCCCGCGACATACCCACGGCTCGGGCCGCGGCGCTTACGTTGCCGCGCTCGGCACGGAGCGCAGCGACGATCTCTTCGGCCTGGCTCATGGGCGCTTGTGCCTCCGTGTCCACTGCGGCGCGCACCCGCGCGGGCAGGTCCTTCAACGCGATCTGATCGCCAACGGCGAGGGCGCACGCCGAGCGGATCGCGGCCTCGAGCTCGCGGATGTTTCGCGGCCAGTCGTAGGCGAACAGGGCCCGGGCGGCAACACGGTGGATGCGAAGCGGAGGGTCCCGGTCGCCGGCGTAGCGGTCAATGAACAGTTTTACCAATACGCCGATGTCTTCTTTGCGCTCGCGCAGCGGTGGCAGCTCGCATACAAGCCCGGCCAGACGCGCGAACAAGTCCTCGCGAAAATCGCCGGCCGCGATTGCCGCTTCCAGGTCCTGGTGGGTTGCGGCGATGACCCGGAGGTCGACGGCGATCGGCTCGGTGGCGCCTACCGGGGTTACTTTCGATTCCTGCAGAACGCGCAGCAACGCCACCTGGGACGGCGCGGTGAGCTCGGCAATCTCGTCCAGAAACAGGGTGCCTCCATCGGAGGCGCGCACCAGGCCGAGCCGATCCTCGTTGGCGCCCGAGAACGCGCCCTTGCGATAGCCGAATAGCTCGCTTTCGACCAGCTCCTTGGGCAGCGCGCCACAGTTCACTGCGGTGAAGGCGCCGGTGCGGCCGGAATGGGTGTGCAGCGCACGCGCGACGACTTCCTTGCCGGCGCCCGTTTCTGCCTGCAACACCACCGGCAACTCCGTCGCGGCCACACGGGCCAGGACCGCGTGGACGTCCTGCGCGACGTCGCTCATGGTGTCCAAGCCGAGCGAGACGCCGGTGCCTTCGTCTTCGCAGCGAGTGACCGCGCGAAATAAGAACAACGTATTTCCGATCTCCACCACGTCGCCGTCGGTCAGTTGCAGCTTGGCTGAGCCACAACGGACGCCGTTGACGAACACCCCGTTGCGCGAGCCGAGGTCCGCGATGGACCAGGTGCCGCCGCGACAGCTCAGAACGGCATGCGGTGACGACATCCATTCGTCGTCGACATCGACGCGCAGATGCATCACGCCCTGGGCGAGCTCGGTTTTTAGCTGGCGCTCGCGGCCGCGGCCGATGGTCGCTTCGCCGGCGCCGCGCAGGCTGACGCGCCAGGGTCGAGCCGAAACGCGGCGGTAGTCCATCGCCAAAAACAACGCGGGCCCCAGAGACGTGCTGGGTCCCGATTCAGAACGGGATCGCGTACGAGACCGGGTGTGGTCGACCATGCCGCACTTTACCGCGTAGCAGGGGCGACGGCGAACCGGACGTGGACATGTCCACCATCGTGCTGCATGATATATGGCCCTTGGCCGAAGACCGCGACGAGACCCGAATCGATCCGGAACGTGCAGCTCCGGCGTCTGACACGATCATCGCCGGCGGGGACGTCATTTTGCGGGGCGCCCTGGACGCCGACAGCAGGGTCGGCCGCTACTTGCTGGGCGAGCCCCTCGGCGAGGGTGGCATGGGCATCGTCTACAAAGCCCACGATCCGGATCTGGATCGGCTGATTGCCATCAAGTTTCTGCACACCACCCACAGTCCCGGTGCTCAGGCGCGGCTATTGCGGGAAGCGCAGGCCATGGCGCGGTTATCGCATCCGAACGTGGCGACCGCGTTCGACGTGGGGGTCCACGACGGCCGCATCTTCCTCGCCATGGAGTTGGTGGACGGGCACACGCTGAGGACGTGGCTCGAACGCGAACAGCGGACGCGCGCCGAGATCATCGACATGTTTCTCGCTGTGGGGCGCGGCCTGGCCGCCGCTCACGCCGTGGACATTATTCATCGCGACTTCAAGCCCGACAACGTGCTGGTCGGCAACGATGGCCGGCCGCGCGTAACCGATTTCGGCCTGGCCGCCCAGGCCAGTGAGGGCGAAGCCGGCGCCGGGGCGCCGAGTGCCGCAGCGAGCAGGCCAACGGCGCTGAATACACCGCTCACGCAGACCGGAACGGCCATGGGTACGCCACGCTACATGGCACCGGAGCAACATCGGGGCGACGCGACCAGCGCGCAAACCGATCAGTTCGCCTACTGCGTGGCGTTGTATCACGCCCTGTATGGTGAGTTTCCGTTCGACGGCGATAGTATCCACGAGCTGGCGGCGGCGGTCCTCGACGGCCAGATCCGCGACGCCCCCGCGAAATCGGACGTGCCCGCGCGCTTGCGGGCGATCTTGACGCGTGGCCTGAGCATCGATCCAGACGACCGCTTCCCATCGATGGACGCGCTGCTGGCCGAGCTCGCCGATGACCCGGCTGCGCGGCGCCGCCGGCTGGCATTGGCCGGGGTGCTCGTTGTGGGCGTGGCGGCGCTGGCCGTGTTCGCGTTCCGGCCGCAATCGGCGGCGAAGCAGGCCGAGTTGTGCACCGGTGGCGAGGCCAAGTTCGCCACTGCGTGGAATGGGGACAAGAGCGCTGCGGTGAAAAAAGCGTTCGTGGCCACGCATCGCCCCGACGCGGAAACGATCTTTGCCAAGGTCGCAGCCAACTTCGAAGCGCTGCACAACAACTGGACCGCGATGTACGCGTCGTCGTGTCGGGCGACGCGGGTCGAGGGCGATCAGTCCGAAACCATGCTGGAGCGGCGCACGATGTGCCTGGACGACGCCTTGGTGAGCGCCCGTTCGCTCGCGGACCTGCTGGCGGCGAAACCGGATGCCAGGGTGGTGCGTCGCGCGATTCGAATCACCTCCGGACTGGCCGACATCGCCCACTGCGCGGATAGCAAGGAGCTGAGCAAACCCAACCCGCCGCCGCAGGATCCGGCTGCGCGGGCGTCGCTGGCAGCGCTCCTCTCCGACTTCGCCAAGGTGCGCGCGCTCAGCGCGGTGGGACACGCCAAACAAGCGTTGGCTGCCGCCCAGGCCCTGGAGCCGAAGATGCGCTCGCATCCGTATCAGGCGTTGACCCCGGCGTTTCTGATCGTTCTGGCACGGCTGCAAGCGTCGCGGGCCCCGGCCAAGGCCGAAGCGCTGCTCAAAGAAGCGGTCCAGCTGGCCGCGGCGCAGAGGGTGACTCGTGCCGAGGCAGGCGCCTGGCTGGCGAGGCTTCGTCTGGTGTCCCGACGCAGCCCGAAGCAGGCTGATGCGCTGGTGGACGCCGCGACCGCCGCGGTCGCCCGGGTCGGCAACGATCCCGCGATCGCCGCGGAGCTGAATGGGACGCTGGCGGTGCTGTACGTGCGCACGGGCCGCCGGAAAAAGGCCGGCGAGGCGGCGAAACGAGCACTCGACTACGCCGAAACGTCGGGCAAGGCCGACCTGAAAGTAAGCGCCCTGGGCACGTTGGGCCGGCTGCGCATGATGGGCGGCGACATCAAAGGCGCGAAGCAGGTGTTCGAGCAGGCGATCGAGCTGGACGAGAAGGCCAACGCCGGCACCAGCAACAATCTACCGGTCTTGCTCAACTACGTGGGCTCCATCTGGCTGCGCCTCAACAAGCCCGACAAGGCCGAGAAAGCGTTCGCGCACTCGCTCGAGCTCAAGATCCGCAACATTGGTCCAGACACGATCGACGTCGCCCGCGGACTGCTCAACGTCGGCGAGCTGCAGCGCGCCACGAAACACCCGGACAAAGCGCGTGAAAGCTTTACCAAAGCACTGTCGATCTTCGAGCGACACCAAAGACCCGGTCATCCGGACATCGCCTACGCGCTCCACGCGCTCGGTACCCTCGCGCTGGAGCAAAACCAGCCCGAAGCGGCGCAAAAGTACCTGAGCCGCGCGGTGAAAATCCGCGCGGGCGCGTTCAAGCCGGGGAATCCGAAACTGGTGGAGAGCAAGCGCGCCCTGGCCGAAGCGGGGCGACGGCTCGCCAAGCACCGCGCGAACCACTAGAATCGCCGCGATGGGATTCAAAGCGCGTCGTGGACCGCCGGCGGCATTTGCCTATGCCACGAAGGGTTTTCTGGGGCGGTTGGGGCGGTTGGGGCCTGTTGCAGGGCCGGTTTCCTGATCGCCACCACTCGTCGTGGAGTTGATCCACGCCAAGTTGCGCCGCCGCGCTTGCCGTAAAGTGAAGCAAGGTTCATGTTGGGGAAGCGCGTCGCTGGGTGATCTGGGCAAGGCCATCGCCAAGTTCGTGGTGGCACGTGTGGACGCTGATGGCTTGCGCATCGAGGCGCGCAGCGAACTCGCCCACGAGGGCAAGCCGCTCGAAGCGTTCGCCGACTGGTACGAACGTGAGCACATTGCGGGCTGCGCCGCGTTGGGCGCGACCGGGCTCTACGCAGACGAGCTGATCGAACCGGCGCTGGCGGGCTTGCCCGAGGATGCGTGTCTGCGCGCCGGGCTCGAGCTGCTGCCTGAGCTGCAGGGGCCGATCAATGTGGTGAGCATCGGCGCGCGCGGCTACAGCGTCGCCAGCCGAGATGCAAACGGCCACGTTTTGTTCCTGGAAAACGACAAGTGCTCGTCCGGTACCGGCGAGACCATGGTCAAGATCGCCGGGCGCTTTGGTCTCGGCATCGAGCAGGCCGACGCGCTCGCGCTGGCCGCCGACGACACCATCGCCATCACCGCGCGTTGCTCCGTGTTCGCCAAGAGCGAGATGACCCACTTTGGCAACCAGGGCCGGCCCGCCGACGCGTTGTTTCGCGGCTACTTTTCGTCGGTGGCTCACTTCGTGGCGGCGTTGCTGGAGCGCATTCGCGTCGCCGGGCCCGTGGTGGCCATCGGTGGCGGGGCGCGCATCGCGTCGCTCGTCGCCGCGTTGTCCGAAGAGCTCGATTGTACGGTTCAAGTGGTCGCCGACGGCATCATGCTGGAGGTGATGGGGGCGGCGGCACTGGCCGCCGAGCAACTGGCGTCCGACTCCCTCGCGCCGCTGCCGGGTTCCCCGTCTGCGCTGATTCATGCCCGGCAGCGGCGCTTCCGTGTCCTGCCGCCGCCGCGGTCGTTCGCTGCCAGAGCTCGCCGTCTGCGCGCCGAGCCGGTAGCCGCCGCGCGTGCGGCCGAGCCGGCCATCCTCGGCATCGACCTGGGCTCTACCGGCAGCAAGGCGGTGCTCACCTCGCTCGCGACCGGCGAGCTCGTCGCCGACGTGTACGACCGCACCCGGGGCAATCCGGTCGAGGCAGCGCAGCGCTTGATCGACCGCCTGACCACCGCGCACGACGTGGACGTGCGCGCCATCGGTCTAACGGGATCGGGGCGCGAGGCAGCGGCCACCATCATGCGCGCCGCGTTTCCCGATGCAGTCGGTCGCATCGGCGTGATCAACGAAATCGTCGCCCACGCCACCGCGGCCATCGCGTGTGACAGCGAGGGCGGGCGCAGCTTGTCGGTGGTCGAGATCGGCGGCCAGGACGCCAAGTTCATCCAGATCGTCGACGGCCAGATCGTCGAGAGCGACATGAACAAGGCGTGCAGCGCCGGCACGGGCTCGTTCCTCGAGGAGCAGGCGGTGTTCTACGGCGTCCACGACATCGTGGAGTTCACCGAGCGGGCGTGCGACGCCGAGCGACCGCCGGATCTGGGCCAGATGTGCACGGTGTTCGTGGCCGAGGCGGCGGCCGAGGCCCACAACGAGGGGTTTGGCCTCGACGATCTGTTCGGCGGCTTTCAGTACTCGGTGATTCACAACTACATCAACCGGGTCATGGGCCAGCGCACGTTTGGCGAGCGCATTTTTTTCCAGGGCAAGCCCGCCGAAGGCCCGGCGCTGGGCTGGACTTTGGCCGCGGTCACCGGCCGCCAGGTCGTCGTGCCGGCCAATCCGGGCGCCATGGGAGCGTGGGGAGTCGGCATGCACCTGCGCCGCGAGCTCGGCGACGCGCTGAGTGCGGCGCCGGCGTTCGAGCTGCGCCGGGTGCTCGCGGCAAAAGTGGTCGGCCGGCGCGAGCTGCAGTGCCGGGACAAGCGCTGCGCGACCCTGTGCAACATCGCCAAGACCACCATCGCGGTCAACGAAACGCGGCGGACCGTGCTGTCGGGCGGGGCGTGCCCCAAGTACGAGATTTCCACCGCCAGTCGGCCGAAGCTGGCAGCCGATGCGCCCAGCGCCTTCGACGCGCGCGCTGCGTTGCTGGCGCCGTATCTGGCCGAACAGCCCGGCGATGGTCCGCTCGTGGGCGTGCCGATTGCGGGCGCGACCCTCGGCGTGGTGCCGTGGCTGGTGACGGTGCTGCGCGAGCTCGGCTTGCGCGTGCGGCCCCGGGTGGTGGCGCCAGACTCGCTGTCGCAAGGCGAGGCCATGTGCTTCTCGTACGACGCGTGCGCGCCGGTCAAGGTCGCTCACGCGCTCGCCGACCCCGCGGTCGACACACTGGTGCTGCCGAAGTTGATCACCTTGCCGGACCGCGACGGCTGTGACGGCAGCACGTGCAGCATGGAACAGGCGCTGCCCGAGATGGTGACCGCGTCGCTGCGCGCGCGGGGCTGGCGCGGCCAGATGATAGCGCCGCGGCTGTTTTTAGCCGACGGCTTACGCAGCCCGCGGGTGGCGTGGGAGCTGATGAAGGCGCTGGCCGCGCTCGGCGTGCCCCGCCGGCGCATCCCCGGCGCGCTGCGCGCCGCCGCCCAAGCGCAGGTGCGCTACGAGTCTGCGCTCGCGGCCATCGGCTACCGCACCCTGTCGTACGGCCGCAATCACAACGTCCCGGTGGTGGTGGTCTGCGGCAATCGGCATGTCATCCACGACCCGGTGATCAACGCCGGCATCCCGAAGCTGCTGCGCGAAAACGGCGTGTTGGCCCTGCCGATGGATTGCTACCCATTGCCCCACGCGACGCCCGCGTTGCCGCGCGCCAGCTGGGCCGACACCAACCGCGCCCTGCGCACGGCGGTGGCCGCGCGTGCCCGCGGCGGCGTCTACCCGCTGTTGTTGTCGTCGTTTGGCTGCGGCCCGGCCTCGTTCGCCGAACAGGTGTTCGCCGGGTTGATGGAAGGCTATCCGCACACGTCCCTGGAGACCGACGGACACGGCGGCACCGCCGGCTACGTCACCCGGGTCCAGGCGTTCTCGCACACCGTTCGTCAACACGATGGCGCGCCATCCCCGGCGCCGGAACACCGCGTCGCCATGCTCGAGCCACTGCCCGAGACCCCGATCGAGAGCGAAAAGCCCAACCGACTGGTGATCTTCACCATCGCCGATCGGATCTCGCCGATCATGGCCGCGGCGTTCCGTTCCTATGGCTTCGACGCCGTGCCTTCGGGCCCGTCGTCGGCAGAGCTTCTGGCCACGGGCCGGCGCGACTGCTCGGGCAAAGAGTGCGTGCCGTACCAGCTGATCTGGGGCGGCTTTCGCCAGCGCATCGAGGCCGACGACTCGGGCAAGCAGCTGGTGTTGATGCAGGTGTCGGGGGAGGGGCGCTGCCGCAACTGCATGTTCTCGGTCAAAGATCAGTTGTCGGTCGAACGCATGGGCGAGGGCGACCGCGTCCGGTTACGCCACTACCGCAGCGAGTCGTCGTTCAAGCTGCCGTTCTCGATGAAGACCTGGATGGGCGCGACCGCGTGGGATCTGTTGCTGCAATTGGCGGCGTACCATCGGCCGGTGGTGGCCGACCCGGCCGAGGTAGACCGCCTGTACCGCGAGCGCTGTGACGAGCTCGAGCGCATCATCGGTCGTCCGGCGCGCGAAGGGTTTGCCGACACCGGGCGGACAAAGCGCGCCTGCCTCGAGTTGCTCGGCCAGGCGGCAGCCGAAATGCGCGCGCTGCGCGACGCCGCCGACCCGGATCCACGCCTGCGTACCGTGTTGCTCAGCGGCGACATCTACGTCCGTGTGGACGAGTTCGCCAGCGACGCGCTGATCCGCCGGCTCAACGACCGGGGCATTCGCGTGATCGTCGAGCCGACGTCGACCATCTCCGAGTACATGGCCGCCGAGCGGCTGAGTGAGCTCATGGGACTGCCCACCACGTTCTTCGCCAATCAGCTCAGCAAGCGGTTGATGCGCAAGCTGCGGCGCGAGTTTCAGGCGGTCGTGACCCCGGACCATCCGTGGTTGCCCACGCCCGACGTCACCGAGCTCATGGTCGCGTCACGCCAGCTCATCGATCGCTATCCCCAATGTGAGGCACCGGTCACCATCGGCAGCGTGCTCCACCACTGGCAGCGCAAGCAATGCGACGGCGTGGTCATTGCCAGCCCGTGGGGGTGCGGACCAGCGTTGGTGTCCGAGAGCCTGATGCGACACCAGCGCGACATCCCCATGCTGTTTGTGTACAGCGACGGCTCACCCATGGATCAGCGACGGCTCAATGCGTTCGCGTTTCGGTTGCGGCGCAACCCGGCGACGGTGCCCGTCGCTCAGTAGCCCTGGTGGTAGAACTGTTCGCGTACCACCTTGCCGTCCTGCCACTCGCGCACGGCGACCTGAGAGCTCTGGGCTCTGGGGGCCCCCTTGTAGGTCACGTCGGTCTTCCACTGACTGAACGACACGTCGTCGTTGATCGCGTGGCTCACGACGGCGGCGCTGTGGAATGCCTCGATCGACGCCACGTACTGCTGTTCCCGTTCGCGATTGGCGTCCTTGCCCACGGTCGGGGCATCGTCGTTTTCCTGCATGACCACGTCGTCGGCGTAGAACTTGTCGAACGCCTCGAGGATCTTGCCCTGCAAAATCATGTTGTTGAGTTGGTTGTCCAGATCGTTGATGGTTGCCATGTGAAGTCTCCTTTGCGGGTACGACTTCACATGTAGTTGGCCAACCCCGCGTTGATAAGGGGGCTTGTCCGAAACACAGCGTTGCATCCGTGCAAAGGCGAGCGCGCCGGCTACTGAACGATACGCACGCAGCAGCCGTTGTTGCAGAATTCGTCCTGGGCGCAGCCGGTGTTGTTGTTGCACACCGTGAGCCCGCCCGGGCACTCGGGGGTGTTGTTGCATTCGGGCGGCAAGTCGTCGACGGTCTGGCCCGGGCACAGCACGCACGGGTCGTCGCAGTTGGTGCCGCACTGGTTGTGCTGGGTGCACGTGGGGCAGTTTTGCGGATCGTGGATGCTGGACCCATCGCAGTCGGGCGCCACTGCCGGGTTGGTGAAGATGTCAACGCAGCCGGCGTCGTCGCACACGGTGCAGCAGCCGAAGCAGTCGCAGCCCGGAGGTGTGATGCTCCCGCAGTTGTTGAGGCACTCCTGGGTGACGCTGCACTCGCTCGGGTCGTACTGCGCCTGCAAGTCGGGCGGGCACTCGTCGAGCAAGCAACAGGTGTGAATGCGGCAGCCGTCGTCGCCGCCGCCGCTGTTGCCATCGAAGAAACAGTCCTGGAACTTGTCGTCCCGGTTGTCTCCGGGAATGCCCGTGGCGAAGCTCTCTTCCAGGTCGTCCATCGCGCCGGTGCATTCGGGATCGAGGCCATCGATGAAGCCATCGCCGTCGTCGTCGATGCAGTTGTTGCATTGCGGCCCGTCCGGCACGCAGCCGCCGTTGGGGCCGGCGTCGGTCGTGTTCGGACCGGCGTCGGTGAAATCGACCAGTCCTTGATCGTTGGCGAGGTTGTCGGTGCCGCTCGTACACCCGCCCAACGCGAGGGCGAGTGCCGCCAGCACAGAACGGAGCGTGGATGGAGAAGCCATGGCGTATGTGTTTTTTCTTCAACCGGCGGCGGTGTCAGTGCAACTATATGACTGTGGGGCGGGGTGTGTCCAGCTATATCTTATTGAATATATAGGGGAAAGTGGCACATGTAACCGGGGGAGGAAATCCTCGGTTGGTGACTGGAACTCCCAGGCTGGACGCAAAAAATAGTGCTGACCGCCTGACAACCCGTTCAAAGTACGCCGTCGTTGCGGTGGCACGTGGCTTGCTGTGTCGATGGTCATCATGACCAGGACCAGCTTGTCGCTCGCAATCGCATTGACTCTAACCGTGGGCTGCGGGGCAGACCAGATGGGAGATGACGGTGGTGGAACCGATACCATCGAGACCTATGCGGTCAACGGCACCGTCCGCGACTTCGAGACGGGCGAGCCGATAAGCGCTAGCGCGACGGTGTCGACCGATGGTCTCGCGCCGGCGCCAACCGTATCGATCAACGGCGCCGACTTCACGATCCAGGACATTCCGCCGTTCAGCCTGTTTCACATCCTGGCCGGCAGCCCGCCCAACTACCGCGCCACCTACAACATGGCGACCGAGGTAACGGATCATCACCTGACGGATGTGGACATCTACGTGGCCAGCGAAGCGTATCTTTCGGGCCTCGCAGACGCTTTCGCCGTCCAGGGCGGTGGCTCGATCATCCTGGCCCGCGTGGTGGACGAAAACGGCGCGCCGGCGGCCGGAATCCCCGGGACCGCCTTCGATCTCGACGACAGTGTGATCGGACCCTACTTTCTGGATGCGGACCGCAAGCCCGCCCCGGGGGCGTCCGAGACCAGCAGCTCCGGTTACGTGGTGTTGTTCAACGCCCCCGCGGGCCTCGTGAGCGTGAAAGCCCTAGCGGGCAGCGGCTACACGATGACCATGGCCGATTCACCGGTGGCCCCGACGGCGGCGACGCTGGCCGAGATCACCGTCAAGATCGGCGAGCAAGTGGGCCTGCCGCAGAACGTGTCGTTCAGCCAGGACATCTCGCCAATCTTCGAGCGCCGCGGCTGCGTCGTTTGTCACGACGGCAGCGGCATCGGCAAGGACCTGGGCAACCTGCACCTCAA
>Ga0114931_10005464_pt1 | contig 15681 bp, 14 predicted proteins | sample 2SBtaG_FD_89579 | JGI IMG/M metagenome (GOLD analysis project Ga0114931, IMG submission 89579) | Deep subsurface microbial communities from Kolumbo volcano to uncover new lineages of life (NeLLi) - 2SBTROV14_V59a metaG | ecosystem: Environmental > Aquatic > Marine > Volcanic | place: Kolumbo...
GGAATTCAAGCGCTTTCTCAACACCTTCGTCCGTATACCGTGCCTGATCGTCCGAACCGGCCGCCGGCTGTGTTACCGGATTGTGGGGTACAACAATAAACTCCAACATGTCATAAAATTCAAGCGACGCATGGTTACTCTTTTTCCGGATGTTACGACTTGTTAAATCGGAGCGGTTGTTTTTGCCGTCTTGTTTACCCTTCGGGAAAGCCGCTGCCAGCCCACCTGCGGCGTTATCAAGGCCTTGCGGTAAAAACTACAGCGGCAGCCTTGATGCCTTGCAGCCGGACTGCCCTCGACTTTTGCAACGCAGGGTTTTTGATGTGCTAAGTGTGCTGGATGGTTGCACACCGTCGCACACTTTGGGCTCGGATGGAGTCCCTTGAGCGCACTTCAAAAACAGGAAAGCCCAACCGTAAGTGGTTGAGCTTGTTTGCAAAGTGGCGGAGAGAGAGGGATTCGAACCCTCGGTGGAACTTTCGCCCCACACTCGCTTAGCAGGCGAGCGCCTTCAGCCAGCTCGGCCATCTCTCCGCGTATTACCTGGCGGAGGGAGTAGGATTCGAACCCACGGAGGTGTTACCCTCAACGGTTTTCAAGACCGCCGCTTTCAACCACTAAGCCATCCCTCCAGGCAAAAATGCTAAATACCATCGTGAAAAACCGGGGTCAATATTTTTGTTGGCGCCGGCGGGGCGATTAGTGGTTTGATCGCTTTGAAATCTATGCTAATATAATCTATTGACACTGCAGGCCATTTGTGGTTTTCCACAGCAGGTGTCAAATCTCAAAAGCCGGACATCGCTTTTCAGGAGAAAAAGATGAAACAGAAATTTAGCGTATTAAGGGATACGGAGAATAACCAGTTAATTATTCGGGAATACGGTGAACTGGACAAGGATATCCTGTCGCTGCTGTGTGAGGAAACGCATGCGGACGAGGCCATCCTGGAGGCCATCAAAGCGGGCAAAACCGCGCTGGTTTCGCAGCTGCGCACGAAAAACATGTACCCGCCGAAGGTGTATGCCGAAAAAATCGCCGAAAGTGTCATGGCGCTATACGAGTCGCCGGATGAAGGGCCCACCGAGATATGGTTTAACGACATAGACATGCTGGCCGCAGAGCAAGCTGAAAATATAGAAGATGTCATCGAAGAGGAACCCGATGAGATCGAAGATATTCTGGAGGACGATGTCAACGGGGCTCTGGAAGAGAAAATCAAGATCAAGGAAGTCAAATCCTCCTTGAAAATCGCAGATGACGACGGTTCGGAAGTGGTCGATGATATTTAATCCGTCTGCGGCATCCATCCAGCCTGGCCCGCAGGACTGAACAACCTGGATAGATCCTTTCATGTTCCGGGCGGCTGCCCTTTTTTCAAGAACCCCGCAGCGGAAATTTCAGTTCGGGCGCACCGGCATCCAGGCAAATCGCAGCCGGCACAGGCATACCCTCCGCAAATGAAATCCAGCGATTCATTTTCAACGTCCAAAGCTGTCAGGACGTGTCTCTTCGCAGGTCTGCTGTTTTTGGCCTCGGTTGTTTGGAAACCGGCATTCCTTTTGGCAGGCATGGCAGGTCCTGATTCTGATGAACGCCCTGTAACGGCGACACTCAACTGGTCAGCGGATGCCGCGCATGCCGGCAGCCGTGTCTTGCTGGCGGTGGTCCTGGATATCCGTCCGGGTTTTCATATCAACGCCGACCGGGATCAACTGGGCCCTGCCGGAGATATCCGTCCGTTTCCCACTCAGGTGGTGGTATCGGCCGCCGATGACGGGTTGCGCATCGAAGCGCCGCGTTTTCCGAAGGCGCATGCCGCCGACGTCGATTTTACCCGGGAAACGATCATGTCTTTCAGCGGACGTGTGCCGATTCTCCTGCCGGTGCATGTCGACGGCGGCGTTCCGCCCGGCCAGTACAGAATTCAGATCAGGGTCGCTTTCCAGGCCTGTGACGCGAAAACCTGCCGCTTTCCGCAGCGGCTGCACCTTGAGACCTCCATGCGGGTCGTTGCCGCCGAAAAACCGGTCCACCCGCTGCACACCGATGTGTTCAAGGCACTTCAACAGCCCGGGCACACACCGGATCAGCCCGTACGCTTCGATCTTTTCAAGTGGCACTTTTCGGTGAGCACAGCTTCCGGATACGGGTGGCTGTTCATCCTGCTGGTGGCGGCCCTGGGAGGCCTGCTGCTGAACTTCACACCCTGCGTGCTGCCGCTGATTCCCATCAAAATCATCAGCCTGTCGCAGGCGGCGGCCAACCGCAGACGCTGTTTTGCCCTGGGGCTCTGCATGTCGCTGGGCATCGTTTTTTTCTGGATCGTGTTGGGTGCCCTGATTGTGACGATCACCGGATTTACGGCCATCAGCCAGCTGTTCAATTATCCGCTGTTTGCCATACTGGTCGGGCTGCTGATTGCCGCCATGGCGGCTGGAATGTGCGGATGGTTTTCAGTGCCCCTACCGGCATTTGTTTACAGGATCAATCCAAGCCAGGAGAGCCTACGTGGCTCCTTTGCGCTGGGAATTCTGGCTGCGGTGCTCTCCACACCATGCACAGCGCCGTTCATGGGCGCCGCGGCGGCCTGGGGGGCCAGCCAGCAGGGGGCGACCACTCTGATCGTATTTGCCGCCATCGGCGGCGGCATGGCACTGCCCTATGCCGTACTGTCGGCGATGCCCGGACTGGCCGGAAAAATTCCGCACAGCGGCCCGGTCAGCCAGTTGGTCAAGCAGGTCATGGCGCTGTTCATGCTGGCAGCGGCGGCCTATTTCGTGGCTACCGGCACAAGCGCCTTGTTGGCGGCGCCCGGCATGGCACCCGGCAGGGGATACTGGTGGGTGGTGGCGGGATTCTGTGCGGCTGCGGGCATCTGGCTTGCCATCCGCAGCTGGCAGTTGACATCCAGGAACATCTTGCGGCTGGGGTTCGGCGTGTTGGGGTTGCTGCTGGTCCTGGTATCACTTTACGCGGCGCGGCGGTTTACCGCCACAGGCGCCATCAACTGGATCTACTACACACCCCGCCGCCTGGAAAAGCTGCTGACGCGCCATCAACCGGTACTGCTCGACTTCACCGCCGAATGGTGCCTGAACTGCAAGGCGCTCGAACAAAGCGTACTGCACGATGCCCGTGTTGCCGCAGCACTTGCCCGCTACGGTGTCGCCGCCATGAAGGTGGACATCACCGGGGAAAATCCGGCGGGTCGCGCCAGGCTCAATGCCGTGGGCAAGCTCACCATTCCACTGCTGGTGATTTACGACCGCAGCGGAAAGGAAGTTTTTAAAGCCGATTTCTACAGCGTCGACCAGGTGCTGCATGCATTGCGCCTGGCTGCACAAGGCGCACCTGGCCCTTAAATGAGATCCGCATCCGATTGGAAAACAAGAATATCCATGGGGGCCGGCTGCCTGTTGACGCTTCTGTTGCTGGCATCCGCCGGGTGCAGCCGTTCCAAAGAGGTTCTGATCTCGGGTGCCACCATGGGCACCGATTACCATATCACGGTGGTAACGGGCCCTTTTTACCGCCCGGCGGTGCTGGCAGAGCGCATCGCCGCAAGGCTTGCGCAGATCAACCGCAGCATGTCCACCTACATGGCGCAAAGCGAGATCAGCCGGTTCAATGCCCTGGCCAAAGCATCCGCAAAAATGCGGATATCTGACGATTTTTGGAACGTTCTGCAAGTCGCTCACAGGGTTTACGGCCTGACCGGCGGCGCCTGGGACGGCACCGTTTATCCGCTGGTCAGGCTGTGGGGCTTCGGCAGTTCGAAACCGATTGCACACATCCCACGACCCGAGCAGATCCAGCGCGTCCTGAGGCACATCGGTTTCCGGCATATCCGCCTGCTTGCCAACAACCGTATCGAAAAGAGCGACCCGGCGCTCAAGCTGGACCTGGCCTCCATCGCCAAAGGCTACGGGGTCGACCAGATCGCGTTGCTGCTGCGGCAGGAACGCTTTCAGAATTTTCTGGTGGAAATCGGTGGCGAGGTGTTCGCCGCCGGTCTGCGTCGCGACGGCCAAACCTGGAAAGTCGGCATTAACCGCCCGCAGGCCAGCGCGGCTTTCAACGCCGTTTATCAAGCGATTTCGCTGCATGATATGGCGCTGGCCACCAGCGGGGACTACCGCAACTTTTTCGAATTGGCAGGGAAACGCTATTCCCACGTAATCGATCCGCACAGCGGCCGGCCGGTGACAAATCACGTGGTGAGCGTTTCCGTGGTTGCACCCGACTGCACCCTGGCTGACGGACTGGCAACCGGTATTATGGTCATGGGAACACAAAGCGGCCTGCGGTTGGTCAACCGCCTGGACGGCGTGGAATGTCTGATCGTCGAAAAGGACCCGCACGGCCAGCTGACACGTCACGCTTCGCGCGGTTTCGAACAGCTGGAATCCGGAATACCCGGGCCGCAAAAAACGAAATAAAAACCTATGGACGTATCCAACCAAACCCTGCGCACCGTCCATCTGACGAGCCTGGGCTGCGCTAAAAACCAGGTGGACAGCGAGCACATGCTGGGCCGCCTGCGGCGTGCCGGCTGGACCGTCACCCGCAATCCGGCTGAAGCTGCGGTCATCATCGTCAATACCTGCAGCTTTATCGAGTCTGCGGCCGATGAGTCCATCGATACGATTCTGGAACTGGCGGCCTACAAGCAACGCGGCGTCTGCCGTCGCCTGGTCGTGGCCGGATGCCTTCCGGAGCGTTACCGAGAGCCCATTGCCGATGCAATGCCGGAAGTGGATGTTTTCTTGGGAACCGGGGGGTTCGATGCCATCGTGAAAGCCGTGCAGGGCGTGCTGCCGACGGGCTGCTGCCACCTCCCCTCACCGGAGTGCGCCGCCGTGGCAGAGGTGTCCTCCGAACGCCTGGTGGACACCGGTGCCACTGCCTATCTGAAAATTTCGGAAGGATGCAACCGCCGGTGCACCTACTGCATCATCCCGCGCCTGCGCGGCCGGCAGCAGGATCGGCCGGCGGATGCCATCGTGGCTGAAGCGCGGTCCCTGGTGGACGCCGGGAAAAAAGAGCTGATCCTGGTGGCCCAGGAAACTACGGCCTATTCCGGTGGCCGGGGTTTGGATCGGCTGCTGGCCCGCATTGCACGCATCGACCCTTCGGTATGGGTGCGTTTCCTGTACGCCCACCCACAGAGCCTCAACCAGTCCGTGATCGAAACCGTCGCCCGGCATGCCAATATCTGCCCCTACTTTGATGTCCCCATTCAGCATGTTGCCGATGCGGTGCTGAAGCGCATGGGCAGGCATTACACCCGCCGTCAACTGCTGCCTCTTTTTACAGCGATCCGCAGGCGACTGCCCCAGGCCGCATTACGAACCACCCTGATCACCGGTTTCCCGGGTGAATCCGATGACGATTTTTTGCAGCTTTTGGCTTTCGTGCAGGAAATCCGGTTTGACCATTTGGGAGTATTCATGTATTCGGATAGTCGGGATCTGGCATCCCACGGGCTGGACGGCCATGTCCCCCGCCAAGTGGCGCAAGCGCGTTATGATGAACTGATGACCGTCCAGCGGCAGATCAGTCAGGAAATCAATCGCCGGTATGTCGGCAGCCAGCTGCCGGTGCTGCTGGAAAAGAAGCTTGAAGCCGCCCTCTACCAGGGGCGCGGGGCCTTCCAGGCACCGGATGTTGACGGTGTTGTCTATGTCAGCGCCGGAGCGGAGCCGTCCGGTCCGGCTGCCGGGAAACGGGTTGAAGTCAGAATCACCGATGCACTGGAATACGACCTGACAGGAGAAGCCGTTTGAACGATATCGAGCTTAAACGCAGAATCCTTGAACGTGTCGAAGACGATTTGCAGGAAATCGAACAGGCTCTCAAGCACAACCTGAAACCGCATTTCGACCTGGTTTCCAAGATTGCCGGGCACATCCTGTTCAGTGGAGGCAAGCGGCTGCGTCCGTTGCTGGTGGTTCTGGGAGCCCGGCTGTGCGGCTACCAGGGGGATTATGTCAAAACCTTTTCGGTGATCTTCGAGTACCTGCATGCCGCCACCCTGGTACATGACGACATCATCGACGGGGCCGGACTACGCCGCGGCAAACCGGTGGCGCATACCATCTGGGGCAACCCCGCAGCCGTACTGGTCGGAGATTTTCTGCTGGCACGTTCCATCGCGCTGGCCGCCAGAACACGCAACCCCAAAATCATCGCCGTGGTTGCCGATATTACCGAGAACATGTCCCAGGGAGAGATCCAGCAGCTGCTGAAAAAGGGCGACCTGGAACTTACCGAGGCAGAATACTTCGATGTGATCCAGCGCAAAACCGCCATTCTGTTCCAGGGTGCCTGTCACGTCAGCGCCCTGCTGGCCGATGCTTCGGCGGCCCAGGAAAAAGCCTTGGTGGACTATGGCTATCACATGGGAATGGCTTTCCAGATGATCGATGACGTACTGGATTACACACTTGACAGTCGGGCGACCGGCAAAACAGCGGGGACGGATATTCGCGAGGGGAAGCTGACTCTGCCGGTAATCCGCATACTCCAGACGGCAGACGAAGAGGATCGCTCGGTGATGAAAGAGATGATCCGCAAAAAAGACTTCAAAACCGATGAGTTCCGCCGCCTGGTCAAGCGCATGGAGCATTGCGGGGCCCTGGAATACAGCCGCCGCCAGGCCGCTGCGCATGTCCGGCAGGCCCGCGAGGCCATCCTGACTTTCGCATCGTCGGAAACCCGCGACACCCTGCTGGACGTGGCCCAATACGCACTGGTGCGCAAGGCCTGAAAGTATTTCCGGATATGGGCCGCAAGACAGCTTCAGAAAAAAAGCGGCAGGACTGTATCCCGCGCGGCCAGCGGGATTCTGCACATTTGTAGGAAGAACATATGCTGCGATGCCTGCAAAAAATCCGATTTTTGTGCAAACTGGGCATGGTGCTGCTGTCTGCGGCGGTTCTGGCATCGCCCGTATGCGCCACAGGGGCCGCCCAGACCCAAAACTACGAAGTGCTCGGCAGCGCTCCGATCCTGAATGCCAATGTGGAAAACGCACGCCAGAAAGCCATTCAAAACAGCCTGGTGTCCGCTGTCGACCTGGCCGCCGCCGACATTTTGCCGCTTCAGACACGGGTGAACAATTTCAAGCTCCTGAACGACCTGCTGTACACCAAAACCGATGATTTTGTGCAGGGTTACAGGGTGCTAACAGAAGCCGGGTTCGCGGGCACCTACCGTGTACTGGTTGAAGCCACCGTGTCCATTGAACGACTCCGGAACGCGCTGCACCAGGCCGGTGTCACCGCACCCCCAAAAGCCCTGCCCAAGGTCCTTTTGCTCATCAGTGAAAAAAGGCTGGAAGACCTCGATGCGCATGGCTGGTGGCAGCAGCCGGACGCTGCACGGGAATTTGCCGCAGAGGAGGCCATGCGCCAAAACCTGCTGCAAAAGGGATTTGCCGTTGTTTCGCACGACACCCTTCCGGACGATGGCTCCACGGAGCCTTTTCCGGCCCAGGCATTGTTGTCCGATTCCCAGGCCGTGGCGCTCGGCCGCCGGTTCGAAGCCCAAATCGTCATTGTCGGCAGCGCCACGGCCGGCATTGCACCCAATACCATGGGGGCGGATATCAAGACCTACCGGGCCGACATCGACGCCCGCGCACTGCGGGTTGACACGGCGGAGGAGATCGGCGGGATCACACGCGATGCTATAGCGGTCAATGCAGACCACGTGGCTGGTACGCAGCAGGCGCTGTCGTCCGCCGGCGTGCTGGCTGCAGATGAACTCGCTACGATGATCATGTCCAAGTGGGAAGAAAAGGCCAAGACGCCGACAGCCATTGTAATCCGGCTGGCAGGAGCCGGCAACCTGGCGAATTTTATCAATTTCCGGCGCGTACTGCGCGGGCTGAACGGCGTTAAGCAAATTCAGGTCAGCGACCTGACCGCGGACACGGCCACAATCGATGTAGCCTACGACGCGGATGCCCACCAGCTTGCAAATGCCTTGATGCGCCAGACTTTCGATCACTTCGGCCTGCGCATCAACAATGTTTCGCATGATACAGTCGATATCAGTCTGCAGCCGGAAAACACAGTTGAACAGCACCCCTAAGATCCCGCCATGGCCTTCAGCCTCCCCAATATCCTGACGGTTGCCAGAATACTGCTGACGCCGATTTTCATTATTCTGCTGTTGAAAAGCCTGTACATGGCCGGCTTGCTCGTATTCAGCATTGCCGCCGTCAGCGACGGGCTGGACGGTTTTCTGGCGCGCTATCTTGACCAGCGCACGACGCTGGGGGCCTACCTCGATCCCATTGCCGACAAAGTCCTGCTCATGGCCGCCTATGTCTGCCTGGCCATACTCAAAATCATTCCGGCCTGGCTCGCCGTCATTGTAATCAGCCGCGATGTTGTCATCGTGCTGGGTATCGGAATCATCTCTATTGCCGGCCTGGACCTGGAAATACGCCCGACCATGGTAAGCAAGTTGACGACCCTGGCACAGCTGGTCACCGTCAGCCTGACGCTCCTCAACCAGGGCATCCCGGGTACGGCCGGTGTGCTCCTGGCGCCTATCTTCTGGCTGACGGCGGGATTGACCGTGCTTTCGGGGCTGCACTACGTGGTGATCGGATTAAACATTCTGCAAAAGGGATTCGAGGATTAGTCCACGGTATTCGGCCGCACTTTGCCTGACGGCACCAGCACCAGCTTGCCGGCACGTCGCTCAGGCCAGGCCCGCATACTTTCCATAAGCCGTCTGGCAAGAAAACAGCCATGGCATCGGCAGAAGAAATCCTTCCTGTTATCAAGGGGTTGAGGGACGACCGTCACCGGGCGTCGCCCCTGCACCACCGGACATACGGGTCGCGTGTCCGGCGGTGGCAAAAAATAAAGGATAACAGCTAAAATCGGCAAAAGTGATTGACATTGGAAATTTTTCAAGGCATAAAACTACGATCAGACAGTCAATTAGGATCGTTTTTGGCCATACAGATATTACCGGAACCGAGAGAAACGACCGGACAGAGCAAAGCGTTAACCATCTGCATGAATGCAGTTTTCAGGCACGTAGCTCAGGGGGAGAGCGCTACCCTGACACGGTAGAAGTCGGCAGTTCAAATCTGCCCGTGCCTACCACAATAAAAACAAGGGGTTGCGGATTTTTCCGCAGCCCCTTGTTTTTTGATATTGGCCCCCCCGGGGGGTCCAAAGCCGCTTTTTTTCACCTTCCTTTTGCCATTTTTCTGCGGGCCGGACTATGGGGGATCAGCGGTGGACGCCGCTTTACAGCATGCGCAAAAATGGCCTTGATGTCATTGCCTTCGCGCCGGATGGTTGAATCCCTGACACCGTCCCGCCGGCGCTTATCGACATAGGCCGCCAGATCCTGGTGCAGAATCCGCAGGGCCTGGCGGTGTCCGAAAACCGGCATGAAATTTCCCATGCGATACAGCAGGCACTGCCCGGCATAGGGCGCCAGACGTCTTTCCTTAATATAGATCGCGGCCAGGTCGGCGAAGGTCGGCCCCTTGGCATGCAGGGGGTTTTGCGGCCCGAGCGCGCCTTGCGCTCCCTGTCCCAGGCCACGGCCCCGCCGGTGGTCGTGGGAGGGCCCTGATATGTTAACCGGCTGGAAGATGATGATGTACGCGCGCCTGCTGTGGAAGCTGGCCGGCAGGGCCGCCGTGGCCCCGCGCCCTTCCGACATGCCGCAACTCAACTAGTGGTCCGATCCCGTGGAGATCACGCCAACGCCCCAAAAAACCTGACGCTCCCATGCGCCCTGGTCCAGAGTGAATTGTTAGGCGCTTATAGGTCTATATGAAATGACGAAGAACCTTATTTTATGGCACGCCGAACGTATTGCTCACCAGTGAGGACCGCTTTTTAACCCGAATCTGGTGCAGCAAATGATTCTACCTTTCTCTTCCCTTTCTTACAATATCAACAATTTCTTTTGTAGTGATTTTTGCCTTAATAAAAGGCACATCTAAAGGAGACGATGCAGTTTGCTCAGGAATCAGTGCAAAAGTCCGGCCGTCTTTTCTTCGAATCAATACCTTACCGGTGCTTTCCGCCTGCTCAAGCACCGCAGCAAGCTTTTGTCTGGCTTCTGAATACGTATAGACTTGCATTTTATACCTCCAGCGCATCAATCTTGATGCTTTGGGCAGCTTTCTTTAATTTTAAGTCCAAAGTCAAAAGGGGCGACTTATATCGTATAGCACAATCCAATAGATAGGCATCATAAGCGTACATATTTATCTCTTTTGATAATCGCAAAGCATTAGTAATATCCGTTTCGACATATCTGATGGGGATGCTTTGAAATATTTTCACCCCTTTTTTCGCGTCATCAAGTGATAACCGATCCTGCTTAAACATTACCGAAAACGCATTGCCAATTTCCCAGGGTATGGAACCAGGTCCTATCAGAGTATTGCCAGCGGTAATTGCTATGATTTTAGCACGCTCCGGTTCTCCAACAATCACCGAGATCAAAGCGCTCGTATCGATTACAATGTCCATATTAGGCTCCAAGAGTCTTGTTTAGACAATTGTACAATAACGGTGGGATTTGTCAAGTATTACGAGGTAGAACGATAAAGCTCACCGGCGGCAATGTAGCGCAGCGGCATTGCTGTCCGCGTGAAGCGCATTTTAGGTATTTATTTATTCTGCCCCAAGATTCTCAAGGATCTTTCTTGCCAGCGGCTCTTTTATTTCATTATGTCGTGGCACCGCTTCAACAAACCCATTCCTTGGGTTTATCCAGAGGTAATGAGAACCACCTTCTCTTTTCAAATAGCAGCCTGCTAGCAGCCTGCAATCCTGAGCTTCCTTTCAAGATCGCGACGCTTCATGCAACCTGAACCTTGTCTCGAATCACATCATCTGGCAGACCACGAAGCACATCTTCCCTTCGATCTTCCAAAATCAATTTTATAGCCGCCTTCAGATTGTTTTTTGCTTCTTCTATTGTTTCACCCTGGCCATTTGCGCCCGGTATTTCCGGGCAAATCGCCCAATAACCACCTTCAGGGGCTTTTTCAATAATTGCTGTAAATTCCGCAATCATTTGTATCTCCTCATCGTTGTCTATCCTCACGATTGAAATAACCACGCGAGCGTAGCGAGTCTGGTTGATTGACTTGGTTCAAACGGTTCAGATTGTGGTTCGTTCCTCTCACAATCTAACCTTATTCGTTATGTCTAGATTTGTTCAATAATTTCCTTTGCTGATATTACCTTGGCGTAAATTGAGCCCCGTGCAGCCATAAAAGCTGCGTGCACATTTGAGCTTGGAACTTCAACACCGTTATGTGATAAATTTCTTGTTGCACATGCATCATGGGCCACAGTACAGGAAAACCCTTTGTCGAATGCGGCGCGAACAGTGGCATCAATGCACATATGTGACATCATGCCACAAAATGTTAATTCTTTTACGCCATGTGAGTTTAAAAATTCTTCAAGGTCTGTGTCTCTAAAACTATTCGGAAAGTGCTTTGTTATGATTTTTCATCGCCTGTCGGGGATACACTTTCATGTATTTCAACCCCTACTGTGCCTGGCAGGAAAAAATTAGCACCTTCCCTCGTAGACACATGCTGGATATGAACAACAGGGATATTTTGTTTTCGGTAGTGCCCGTCCATAAATCGGTTAAAATCAGTTCGGGCACTCAGTAGCGTTTCCAATCCAGAAATGCGGATTTTTGCCCAAGGTCAAGGAAATCAAGCGTTTGTGCGGAGACGTATCTGGCTACGTCGCACAAACAAACGCGCCGATTGACGCCGAGATTGGGCAAAAAGACCATGTGTGGATGGAAACTCGGTAGGTTTCCAATAGAGACCTTGCACAAAGAGCAGCTGCTTCCGAATTTATTACCTCCATCTTCCCTCCTGAGAAATAGTCGTTCTGAATATCGACAAGTATCAACGCTGTTTTCATTGGTCGGACCTCCTGAAATTCCATAGGTGCAGCTAACAAAATATTCAGCAGTTTCTGTATATCTCATTCGGGTAATCTATATCAGCACATTCAAAATCGGTTAACAAGCATATTTTCTCTGATAGAAAAATTCCAGCGAGATATCATACAAATGATGAAAATTTACGGCAAAGGATAATCATGCTAAAAATCCCGTCTCACGTTGAAGCTGTATATGCTGACGTAACTTTTTGCATAGATGTGCCCAGTACCTCTTGCTTTATTACAAAATGGGGCTCCCCGGCGTGTCCCGCAATGTTTGTTGGGCGTTTTGGAAATATTTGCCGTGTCCGAACGGCCGGCACGCGGCTGCAGGGGCGGTCGGCCCGTCAAGGTGCTGTCGGGCGGATCCGGAACCAAGCTGCCGTTTTTTCGGTCCCGGCTTCGACGGTATATTAGAAGGCGCCGGGCCGATGCCTCGAATATTCGAATAGGTTGCCAAAGTCCATGGCACACCAGTATTTTTACAAGCTGTTAGGTTGATGCCATAACCATTGGCTGACTGCCTGGGTGTTGACAATGTAGCGTTATTTTGACAAGTTTTTTTCAGTGGACCGCAAGCCGCAGCAATTTTCAATTCAGGAGGTCAGCATGAAAAAAATTTTCGCCATAATCACACTGTTGCTCGTCTCCACGGTGGCCTACGCCGGGAGCTACAACGGAATTCCCGACAAGTTTTTCAACTATCTGGCACAGGGGAAGACCGACGATGCCATCGACTTTCTGTATGGGACCAACCCATGGGTTCGCAACAATTCCGACCAGGTAACGAACTTGAAGGGTGAACTCTCCAAATTGAACAGGCTGGTGGGAAAATACCTTTTCCACGAATTGATCCTGGAGCAGACCGTCGGAAGCCACTACGCGCATCTGATTTACCTGGTCGGCTACGAACGGCAACCGCTGCGCTTTGAAATAAAGGTCTATAAGCCCGGTGAAAAATGGCGTTTCCAGGGTGTTTCGTTCGACGCCAGGATTACGGACGACATCGAAAAGCTGGCAAATCAGAAGATTTTGAAATGATCGGTATAATTTTTCCTGATGTCAGCATGGCGTCATGCTGGCCGTGCACGGCAACCGGCAGGAACCCCAAACCGGCTTGGGCGGAAAGATGACAGAAAAAACAATCACCTATCGCGGCGTTGTCTATCCCTGGCATTGTGATCATATCGGTCACATGAATGTGATGTGGTATGCCGGCAAATTCGATGCGGCGACGTGGCATTTGCTGGCCCACGCCGGCATTACCCCGTCTTATCTGCGCCAGCATCAGCGCGGCATGGCCGCCGTGGAGCAAAACATCACCTACAAACGCGAGTTGCGGGCCGGGGACATCGTGACCATTCGATCCGGCATTCTGGAAGTAAAAGACAAGGTGATGCGCTTTTTCCACCAAATGCGAAATGAGGAGACGGGCGAGATTGCCGCTGTGACAACGCTGACGGGTGTCCACATGGACACCCGGGCGCGCGCGGCGTGCAGTTTTCCCGAAGAGATCCAGACACGCGCTAAAGAGCTGATCGTTACCCCTGAAAATAGATGAGGGCCGTGCCGGAGGAGTGAAAAACGAAAACAGCCCTCGAGCGAGCTTTAAACTTTTCCCGCACAATCATTGGCGCCGCCAACCGCAACAGATGACGCCCGTCAAGATGTATGCCCCGGCCGCAGGTTTATAGCCTTTCCGTCCATCATGGATGCCATGTCCCTCGATATCATGTAAAAGCAGGATATTAGCAGCGCAACGGCTGCGGCTGCCACCACCTGCCCGAAGCCAGGCATGCATCTTGCGCAATGGGATTGTGTCTGTTATCATTGTGGGCCGTAGAACAGGGCCGGCACAGGTGGTGACAAGCGGCCGGCAGCCTCCGAAGGATTGCACGCATGCAAAAACGGAAACCTACATTGCAGATACTGAAAAAACGGGCCCGGCGCGGACCCGGGGGAACATTCTTCAGAGTTATGCGCTGGTTCATGCTCATCTGCCTGGCCGTGGCCGCGGCACTGGTTGTGGCCGTCGGCGGCACCTATTTTTATCTGAGCGAAAACCTGCCCCGGATATCCTCGCTGGAGGACTACCGCCCGCCGGTTATCAGCACGGTATTTTCAGACGACAACCGCAAGATCGCCGAATTCTACAAAGAACGGCGTGTGGTCATTCCACTGTCAAAAATGTCGCCCCTGCTGAAAAACGCCTTCGTGGCCGCCGAAGACGGACGCTTCTACAAGCACCAGGGGATCGATCTGATCAGCATCGTGCGGGCTTTTTTCAAGAACATGGAGGCCGGTACGATCGTCCAGGGCGGCAGCACCATCACCCAGCAGGTGGCCAAATCCTTCTTCCTCACGCCCGAAAGGAGCTACCGCCGCAAAATCAAGGAGGCCATCCTGGCCTATCGTATCGACAAGCAGCTGTCCAAGGATGAAATTCTCTTTTTGTATCTGAACCAGATCTACCTGGGCCACGGTGCCTACGGTGTGGAAGCGGCCGCGCAGAGTTATTTCGGGAAATCGGCTGCCGAGTTGAATCTGGCTGAGTGCGCCATGCTGGCCGGCCTGCCCCAGGCCCCCAGCCGCTATTCCCCGTTCGCGCATCCTGAACGCGCCAAGCAGCGCCAGATTTACGTGCTCAACCGCATGGTCGAAGACGGTTACATTACCAACATTCAGGCCACCGACGCCATCAACCGGAAGCTCGATATCAAGGCCCGTCGCGATCTGTATATGGAATCAACGCCCTTTTTCACCGAGTACATCCGCCAGTACGTAGAAAAGAAATACGGCTCGGAAGCGCTATACACCGGCGGGCTGAAAATTTACGCGACGGTGAACATGGAGATGCAAAAGGCTGCCCGCAGCGCCATTCTCAAGGGGCTCCGTAACCTGGATAAACGCCAGGGGTATCGGGGGCCACTGCGGCACCTGGCGGTAGCAGAAATTGAAGACTTTGCCAGCTCCCAGCAGAAAAAGTTCGACCAGAAACCGCTCGGCATCGGGCAGATCGTCACGGGCGTCGTGGTGGCCGTTGATGACCTCGCCGGCCGGGTCACCGTTCGCATGGGCAACAGCCACGGTGTAATCCCCATCCAGAAAATGCGCTGGGCACGCAAGCCGGATCCCCATGTGGCCTATTTTGAAAGCCGCATCGACCACCCCAGCCAGGCGCTGCGTACCGGCGATGTCATCCTCGTGCGCCTGGAAAGCATCGACAACTCGTCAAAACGCTGGAACCTGGCGCTGGAACAGGCACCCAAGGCGCAGGCGGCACTGCTCTGCATGGCCGCCGACAGCGGACAGATCAAGGCCATGATCGGAGGGCGGGATTTCAGGAAGAGCCAGTTCAACCGCGCCATCCAGTCGCGCCGTCAGCCGGGGTCCGCCTTCAAACCGATTATCTATGCCGCCGCCCTGGACAAGGGATACACGCCGGCGACGGTGGTGATCGATTCCCCCATTGTCTATGAAGAAACCGGCCGCGACTTCACCTGGAAGCCCAAAAATTATGAAAAAAAGTTCCATGGCCCCACCCTGTTCCGCCGAGCCCTGGAAAAATCCATGAATGTCGTAACCATTAAGATTCTGCGGGACATCGGTGTGGATTACACCATCGATTACGCCCACAGACTGGGGATCGGCTCCAATTTAAGCCGGGATCTTTCGCTGGCGCTGGGGTCTTCCGGTGTGTCGCTGCTGGAAA
>Ga0114931_10005465_pt1 | contig 15681 bp, 6 predicted proteins | sample 2SBtaG_FD_89579 | JGI IMG/M metagenome (GOLD analysis project Ga0114931, IMG submission 89579) | Deep subsurface microbial communities from Kolumbo volcano to uncover new lineages of life (NeLLi) - 2SBTROV14_V59a metaG | ecosystem: Environmental > Aquatic > Marine > Volcanic | place: Kolumbo...
CACTACAGCGCAAGATAAACTACTGATGACTATCTTATCCAATCATGTCATTCTGAAAGAATCTTGTTAGATATGCAATGAAATTAAGAAAATACTATTTACAGATTTGTCCTTACAAGATTTCTGCTGAATGACACGTTGTTTTCGTTATCGTTAAAAATATTTACTGACCGCAATATATCATTTTGAAAGTTGCGCTGTCGTGTTAGAAAAAGAATTTAACACTGAATATCATTTGTCATCATTAAACCTGCACAAGCCGAAATTGGAAAATAAATTATAAGAAATTTCATTCAGATAGTCAACAAGAAAAAAAGTGCTGTTCATTTCTTAAAATGAACAGCACTTTAATTATTTCAGAATATGCCACACAGAAAGGGACAAAACATCCTTTGTCCAAACGGAATAATAAACATTTTCAACCCGAATAGTTATCATGGCAATATCCCAAAAAAGCAGCAATTACTTGATCATGACCATTTTCATGGTCTTGGAGAAATCACCTGCCTTGATGGAATAAAAGTAAACGCCGGAAGCGACTTTTTGTCCGAGATCATTCAGACCATCCCAAATTGCTGCGTGCGTACCTGCGGACATTCTTGTCGAAACAAGCGTACGAATTCTTTGGCCGACAGCATTGTAGATGTAGAGATCGACTTTGCTGTTTATCGGCAAGTTAAACCGAATGGATGTTTCCGGGTTAAACGGATTCGGATAGTTTTGTGCAAGTGAAAAATCCCTCAGCACGCCGCCTTTGTGATCAACACCGGAAGGCACACCTTTATCCGTTCCAAACCATGTAAGAACATTCTGCATCAGAGTGTAAGCATCGGCTCCGACTTTGTAGCTCCAGGTTGCATCGGACGTTGCTACCGAATCTACAATATCGGTAACCTGCCACGGGAGCAAGACGGTTTTATAAGTCCCCGCATCATAGCTCACACCGGATCCATATCCCTGGTTGGCAGCAAAGAAAATATCCAGGCCTTCACCGGTCGCTTCGGTATAATCAATCCACTGTGCAATTCCGGAAAGCGTGGCATTTAAGAAGATCGGGGTTTCATCCCAATTGCCGGAGATAGGATCGTCTGTTATGCCTACGAGAAGGGAATCCTTAAAATATTCACCGTTGGTGCTGGCAGAATCGGGATCACTGACACCGCCGCCGACCTGGAAGAAATCATAGGCAAAATCTCCTGCATCGAATTCGATGGCAGTACCGGGTTCTCCGTTGGCAAAGAAATAATCCTGCGAGCCGACCAGCAATCGTTTTGGCGCCTCATCCGTGCCCGACTGCAGGAAGGAAGCGAAAGGATTACCTTCATAACCGCGCGTCGGTACCGCATCAAACTGCCAGCCAAAACCAAGAATCGTGCTCCAGCCAAAGTTTGTTACGGACTCATCAATGCCGCCGTGGGCATTATAGTCCCACAATTCGTAAACATAACCCAGTTTATCCAGGATGTGAGTATAAAAAGTGTCGTCCTGTGCATCCTGGTGAATCAGTAGAATATCCGCTTTGGGCTGCATGGGAGTTAAAATAGCAAAGCTGACTGGCAAAGAATCTTTAATATTACCGTCGTTATCGGTTGCACGACCATAATAGGTAATGGTATCGCCGACAGCGCCCTCAACAGAAAAAGTAGCCGTATAGCTGTCTTTTTCAAGCTGGGTCATTTCAATTTCTGCAACCTGCTCGCCATTCTTCATCACAAAGAGTGTCGCGCCAACGACAAAACCATCGATGTCTCCTGTTCCGGCAGTAACTGTGAATGGCCCGGTCGGATTATAAGTGTCGCTCAAACCTGACACACCAATGGTTGGTTCCGGTGGCCATGGATATCCTGTTAAATACTCAATGTTGTAATCGCCAACCACACCGCTCGTATTCACGATGTGCATCAATGAATCGACGACAACTCGAGCTGTATTTGGATGCTGATGAATAACATTTGTACCGGTGCCGGTGAGATTGATAACCTGCCAATCGCCACTGGCATTGGTGCCTGTAAAGATATCACCAACAGCGTCGGTCAGAGAAGCAGCACCATGTGCATCGGTGTACATAAGGTACAAATTATCATACTGATCGATACCAATATCCGGCATAAATGTAGAACCGCCATCTGTATCAGACGGAAATTCCAGAGCATCGCTCCAGTCACCATCTGTTAATGTACGATATTCAACGATCCGCTGACCGGCAGGTCCGGCGGCGTCATAAACTGCATGACCGACATTATTAGAATCCCAAACCATGGAAGGATATGGAGTTCCCAGGTCTTCATTGGAAACCTGTACGGGCGGAACTTCCATCCACAAACCGAGGCTCATGTCTCTCCAGTTCCAATAAACATTTTTATCGCCCCAGGAAGTTGCACCGCCATCGCCACCATAAAGAACATGAACATTACCGTTTTTGTCAATAGAAGTACAAGCGCCAAAAGTACCGGCATCCTGCCCGAGGTTAACGAGTTCAGGTTCATTGAGATAAGTATCTCCGCCATCCGTAGACATGTTGAAACGGATGAAATTATCGGCATAGCTGTCAAAAGCAACATAAACATTGCCGTTCTCAGCAATATCCACATCAGGGTTATTGCAATTGGCCGCAGAACCGAACACAGGGACGGAGGCACCCCAGGTTAAACCGCCGTCGGTCGATTTGGTCATACGAATGGAACGAATCTCGCCTTCATTCTGATAGCCGACATAGGCGACGACGACAATATTAGGATCAGTCGGGTGAACGGCAATAGATGGCTTGTAGCCATAATAGCCGTCTTCTACCGCGACCGGCGTACTCCATGTTGCGCCATGATCTGTGGAGCGCGAATAAAGAGCCTGGTTGCTCGGTGTTCCTTCTGTACACCAGATAACATGAATGGTACCGTCAGGACCAACAGCAATGCTTCTGCCAAAGTATGCAGTAGCGTATTCAAGATTAGATTTTCCAATAACAGTACTACCTTCAGTACTTGCTATCTGCTGATGTGGCATTGTTGCATGAGCTTGAAAACCAGCTTCCAGCCCGTCAATCGGATAAGCCACCTGAAACGCATTACTTTTCGTCGCGTTTTTTGCAAAAACACCGGCAACAGACAGGCTCAAAACGATTGAAAGGACAATGAAAAAAGTAGTAACTCTAAATCTCATCATAACCTCCAGAGTTAGGTTTATAATTTATGTGGATTTTTACTGCCGAGACTTTACTACAGACTTGCCCTCCTTTCTGTTATTGTTATCTATTCATAAAAAACGGCCTGGTTGATACTTTTTCATGATTGACATCTTGGTTTTTTCAGTATTACTTCAATCCATTGCAGTGTCATTGAATGAATCCTGTTGCAAAAACATAGAAAATCGGATTCTCAATTTTTAATTACACATCCAACAAGATTCTTATAAAATGACAAGCATCGCCTTATTTCTTGATTGATGACAGGTAGTGCCTTTATTTCTGCTTTCGCCGAACTTTTATCTTCCTTCAAAACCTCCAAAGTTTATTTACCCAATCGTACCGCGCAGGGATTCTATCTTTTCATATAGTTTTGCCAGAAACTGGCCAAAATTAGCAGCATAAAGCAAATCAACTTTAAAGATATCCTCACTCGTCGGCACCGGGTTTCCTTTAAAGATAATATCGCTACCGCCCTGCTGGAAATCTACGACAGAATAATTGACAGATTCGTTGAAATCTTTCACAGCAAACACCTTGACCAACTCTATTGCTGCACTCTTTCCATTTACATCCTTGGACAGCCGAAGAGTTGCTTTACCATCAACAGCAGTTGTGGCCGAAATAATAGGTGAGGCTTCAAGACCGGCGGTTTTTATCAAGACTCCATCCGAAACAAGCTGATCAACAAAGCCGGACTCAAGATTGTTTTCAACGACGTTCATCGCTGAGAGATAATCGCCTTTGTTCAAGTAACTGCGAGCCAGGACGATATTCAGAGATTTGGTATCAACATAAGTGTCATGTGAAAACTTGTAATTGGGTTGCATTTCCAGGGTTGTCTGTACATTTTCAATGGCAGCATCGTCATTCTTCATTGCTGCATAACAAACTGCTAACCCGGCGTGGGCGTCAGCCTCCAAAACCGGATCATTTGTAATGGATTGCATGATACGAAAATTTGAAACTGCAGCATCAAATTTTAGCAGTCGTGCTTGCGACCATCCCAGGCCGAGAAAAGCCTCCGGATTTAGCGCATCGCGATCTTTCGAGGATTTGAAGGCCTGTTCTGCTGCTGTAAAATCTCCGCTCTCAAATGATGTCCAGGCATCGACAAGATAGGTTGACTCTGTCGGCGGATTAACGGGTATATTTTCCCCTTTACGATAGCAGCCGGCAAGGCTGGTTAGAGTTACAATAGCAATAACAGCCAACAAGGCGTTCCATTTACTGTTTTTCAACATGGAGATTCCCTCCGCTAAGTCAAGTTTACAAGTTCCAAACCTCAAAGGCCAAAGGTGCAGACCTTTGAGGTTTCAAATTCTCATATTATTTAACAACCATCATTTTGTGCATCTTTTCAAAAGAACCGGCATTGATGCGATAAAAATAAATTCCGCTGGCAAGATTTCTTGCATCAAAAGTTGTTTTGTAAGAACCGGCCTCCCGGTTTCCATCGACGAGCGTTGCGACCTTTTTACCCAAAATATCAAAAACAGTAATTGTTACATATCCCGCTTTGGGCAAATCGAAACTTATCGTTGTCGTCGGATTAAAAGGATTAGGATAATTCTGATTCAAAGCATATTGCGTCGGAATAACATTGATCTCCCCGAGCAGTTCATCATCCGCTGCACGCAGGCTGTATTCTCCCAGACGATCAACCATAACCGAAACGGTATTGTTGTTGGCATCCACAACGCCGCCGACAAAAACCCATTGCTCATTTTCACGTCGAAAGATTCTTAGAGTATGAATATCTTTATCCGCCGGAACCGGCATTGTTAACACGGCCTTTTTAGCCAGGACAAATGTTGGCGGCCCAAGGCTGACTGATTTTTTGTCGCTCGACGGTATTGCCATAAAATAGGACGCGCTCTGAATAGCGTGAGCAGGAATTGCCAGTCGCGCACCCGTGGAAGCATCGGCAATGATTCCGCCAACATTGGGTAACAGCTTTTGGATCTTTGTCGATATTTCCTGCTTTTGGATATTCGCACCACCGGCATTCTGACCGGAAATAGTAAAAGTATAATCTCCGGGTTCTTTGATTTCAACACTGGTTTTATAATCATACACACCATTGTCTTCGTCCGTATAAACCAGAGCACCTACAAATTCTTTTTCTGTTGTGGCCGATTTTGCAGTAACAATCGGACCTTCACCAGGCGGGACATCCTGGTATAATCTTTCAGAAGATACAATGTGAAAATCAATAATCCGATTTACAGAAGGATTCTGAAAAACACTCACATTGACAAGAGACGGCGGATCAAGTTTCTTGCTGACAACATAAGAAGCCTCGGCCGCAGGCCCGACTCCACCTTTACGGACGACAGCGATGTAAACGGATTGATCCACAGCAGGCAAACTGATTTCTGCCTCATTATTCGCTCCCAATTGCACTTTCTGCAAAGAAAACGGCTTAATGGTCATTATATTCACTGAAAACTCTGCGTCATCCTGGCCATTAAAATTTATTTTACCAGGATTGTTTTTCGATTTAATCAGATGATATTGAACCGCCCAATTGGCGACTGTATTATCAAAAACATCGGATTTAAAGGAAATTTCTGTAATTGTCGGGCTGCGTAGATCCATACCGGCAAAGCTGTATGTATTCCCGTACGTCGGATCATCCTTGGCATTGGCCAGAGCAGCGATTCCTACATTTTGCAATACACTCCATGTACTTATATCCGCGCCTTTGCCGAAAAGAATGCTGTCTATAGAGGCAATGCCCTTTTCCTGCGATGCAGCAATGGCCGAGAGGGTTGCTGCGCCGCCATATTGGTCATAAATATAGCGCATAAACATGTAGGCCATATTTCTTTCATTCAAATCCGTACCCGGATGCCCGCCTGTCCACCCGGTCCATGTCGGCAGGGAAACATTTGCCGGCAGAACAGGTTTTTCAGAAGGAAAACGAAAATTGGTGTAGCCATATCCGCATACATCCATAGCCATGGAAGACAGACCTTGCGTCAGCCATTCTTCCTCTTCCACATCAACGTTGTGCAGGATCATATTCGTGAAATATGTTGCCAAAACTTGCTCTGCGTAACCGGCACGAATAATTGGCTCTGTATCAACATAGAGCATATCCGCTTCATTTGAATGCGCTTCCTCGGAAACGGGTTTTTCGTGGCGCGGATCAAAATCACCGGCCTTGGGAATATCCGCGGAAGCATCACCGCTCGCAACACCAAACTCGTCGCGCAAATCCATTAAAAGAATAAATATTCGAGGATCACCATCCGTATCACCTTCTTCACCATAGGTCTCGCGACAAAGTTGATAAATCCCTTTGTTGGCATCTGCCGGCGTACTTGACTCGAATGCGTTGAGCAGTGCTTGAACACTATCCGCTCCGACATTGACATTCCATTGGTCATCGGCGACATAAAAATATGAGTGTGCTCCAACAGCGCGTAATGACGCTGGCACAAGTTGATCCAAAGTGGGAAAAAGCTGATAGCTCTTGTCCCAGAATCCACGCCCATAGCCGACAACAATATTAGAACCATCGCTCAATGTGTCGCCGTCCGCATAACTTAGCGCATCGTTAGAAAAGCCATCCAGATTTTTAAATGCGCCTGCTGCAACAGCAACAGATGGTGCGGCTTTTATCTCAACAGGCAAACCGTCAATAGATAGACTGTCTTGTTCGCTGACATCAATTGTCAATGTACTGGCGGCATTTTCTTCTTCAACGCTGCCACCCGTAAGTTTCACATTGCCGAAAGTAACCATTGTCGGACTAAAAGAAGAGACATCTACGATTTTATTCAATTTCAACTTTAGTGTATTTTCTTTAAAATCATACTTTGCACTGTTCAATTGAGCAGCAGTACTGTCCGGCATATAGCCCACCATCACTTTACCAGGCAGAAGGAGATGATTGCCGTTACGCGTCTTCGTATAGCTTTCGAAAAAGAAGCTGAGTGGTTTTACGCCGATACTGATCGAGTCTTTATTTGCCATACCCTCGATTTTAATTTCGTCTTCCTGGTTAACGGTAATTTCAAGGACACGAATAAAAGCAGGGCGCCCGGTTTTAATCCCGAGAATTTTTCCGCCGCTCAAAACAACATCAGGGTTCGGGCCGCCGTTATCATCATCAAGCGTTACACCGGTCAAGTCGACATTTGTAGTGTCAATACCTCTTGTTTTTGGTGAAATATTGCCAAAGGTCAATGACAGCACATTCTTCCCTGCATCGTAAGCGGCACCAGCAATTGTTGGCGAGTCTTTATCTTTTTCAGGGATAAAAGTAACAGGGACGGCATTTTCCATTGGGATTTGCGCAATGCCGTTTCCAAATTCATCCAAAATCGACAAGGCATCGAGCGTCACAACCAGGTTTGATGTATCTTTCAGGCTTTCTATCAAACGTTGGTCCGCAGGTAAAACCATAATGACCAGATTGACAGAGGATTTTACTGAAACAGCAGCAACACCGGATAATTTTGCAGACTCATTATTTGTTACATCATGAATTGTGATCCCCTTGGCATTCACGGCTTCGGCATCCCAATACGTGGTAACGATTTTTTCATTGAATACAAGGGTCAAATTATTCGATCCCGCATCATACTTTGCGCTCTCCAGAACCGTCGGACTTTCATCTGCCACATAAGTAATGCTGACAGGATTCTCCGCATTAGTCGCAATGACGCTATTGCGATTATCATCAATGAATGAAAACGGCTTGAGAAGCAAGCTCAGGTTGGCTGTATCCATTTTCTCAAGCAGTGATTGATGTTTCGGACTCAGAGAAATATCTATCGATGAAGCAACCTTTTGTGTAACTACCTTCTCATTGATCGTCGCAAAACCAAGGTCAGGATTCGGCCCGCCTGCATCATCATCAACAGCAATTTTGATAATATCAACTTTACGTCCATTTACGGGGCTGCTAAAATCAATAGTCAACGTATTGGAACCCGCATTGTACTGCGCGCCAGTGACAGCAGGCGCCTCATCATCCATTTCATACGCGACAGGCACATTGGCGTCAAAACTAATTGCCGCATTTCCCTCCAGCGCCTCATTCAAAAAGACACCAGCATCGAGCACAAGCTTCAAAGATTGCTTATCCACCATCGTCTCGATAACCTGCTGATCAGCATAATTCAACAGGATCTGAATGGTGTCGGACAAAGCAGGTTCGCCGGATATAATACCACCCGTCAATGTCAAATCGGGATTTTTCCCGCCATTGTCTCCATCCAGAGTAATACCGCCACGAACAACATGTACTGCATCGTTATAAACGGGCTGATCAAGGATGACTTCCAAAGTATTCGCACTATCAATATATCGGGCTGAAACCACGGTTGGTGCAGAAGCTTGTGCCGAGACGGTAAAAAACAGCCCGCCTAGCAGCAAGACAATCAGTAACAAGCCGCTCCCTCGCTTTATTTGCATTGACTTATTCCTCCTCAAAACGAGTTGCATTTATTTTCATCAACAAAATCAAAATTAGAAATTAAAAGTAACGGACATGCGATGCGCCCAATCCAGGACGCCAAAATCAGTATAAGCATAATCGAGATTGAACTGACCAATTCCTTTCATATTCAGCATCAAACCTACACCTGCGCCCAAATTCTGCGTATAATTGTGAACTTTATAAGTTACTTCCTGAGGTGTATTCGCGTTTTCAGTTTCCACGTCTTCTCTCTTCATGACACCTACAAGACCGGTATAACCGAGCCGAATCGCGAGGAGCTTCATTAACTTTAATTCTGCGCCAAGATTTAGGCGCTCGACATTATCATTAGGATGCGCCAGATCAGCGGCAAGAGTCAAAAACTGGTTCTCTTTCTCAATGAGATCATAAGCCAAACTGATCTTGAATGTCATTGGCATGTGATACGGCAGGTATTCTTTTTGTTGTGGTTTTTGGGTTGTCGGATCCAATACCCAGTTGCCATTATCATAATCTCTATATGTGCCGGAGAATTGCAGTTCCGGGCCAAAGTTTCGAATAGACATTCCCAAACGGAGATACTTGAAACCGGTATAATAAAGAATTCCCAAGTCCACACCCCAGGCTGTTGCTTTTTCATCAGCAAGCTTTTCTTCGACATATTTCAAATTGCCACCAATGCTGAATCGATCGGTCAGCATCCTCGCATAAGATGCACCAAACATCAGATTGCTCGTGTTGAAATAGTTGCCGGTACCATCCTGCATTTCCACAGTCGTTTCTTCTATGTCACCTGAATTCAGGTAAGCAACACTAACGCCAACAACACCATATCTACCCAAATTATATGCATAAGCTGCAGCGTCATATTTTATATCAGCAATCCAGTTTGCATGACCAAACAAAACGCTACTATTTTTCACAAAAGCCAGTCCCGCCGGATTCCAGAAAATCGCTGACGCATCATTGCAAACCGCATCATAGGCTTCTCCCATGGCAATTCCACGCGAGCCTACTCCGATTTTCAGGAATTGTGCACCAGCCGTTCCAACCTTTGCAAACTCTTGCGCCGTGCCGGCTCCGACGCCAAGAAACAAAAGTGCAGTAATAACAATTAGAATCTTCTTCATTCCTAATACCTCCTCAGGCTAGCGGATGATAACAAACTTGCCGATAAATTTTTCATATTTCGGTTGTTCTACTTCAACAACATAGACATAAAGACCGCTCACAGCCTTTTGGTTGTTGCGCGAAATCAAATTCCACAGTTCTGCATCTGTCCCATTGTTATGATAAATCGTTTCAACCAGATCACCCGTCATTGTAAAAATAGATATCTTACAAGCTGGCGGCAAATTTGTAAATCGTATTTTATCTTCATAACGAGATTCAAATAGCGCCGTACCTCGATAAGGATTTGGTACTACTCTGATAGCCATATCGGCTAGTGTTTTATCCTTGACAACTTGCTCAGCATACATTCTCGTTGGAATTACAGGCAACGGTGCTCCGTTTTTAGGATTTTTCATATAATTGCTTTTTGCGGATTCCTGAGAAGCCAGAGCAGGTTGGTCAGCAGTTGCCGGCTTATCAGGATCGTAGGCAACGACAGCATAATAATACTGCAGGCCATCAATTGGACGCGAAATCTTTCTGCCAAGAAATTCTCCACCCATATCATCATAGCTGTGTGTAATCGGGGGGAGATCAACTTTGATAAAATTTTCATCACTAATATCTTCCCAACGGGGATCACCATAGGGAACGACTTCACCGCTATTGGGATCTTTTTTTGCATTAATAACTTTGCCTTCGGTATTTTTTACAAGGACTTTACCGTCGACATTATCAAAAGCTGCAATCATCTCCCAGTTTCCGGGCTCATATAAAGAACGATAAACTTTATAGCCTTCAAAATCAGGACGGCCCAACATAGCATCTATTGTAGTCTCCGCAAGATTATCCCATACCAGGCGAGCACCACCGCGCAACGGCGTGTAAGTCAAGCTGGGAATTTGTGGGGGAATAGGAAGAACATAGTGGTTATCTTCGTCTGGAGCAGAAGGTTTGTACGGATTGCTATGTTTGCTTCCCGCGTAATAAGCCTTCAATGCATTATCAAGATTTTCGCGCATTCCCTGCAAACCCAATCCAACACCAGCGGCATAGACAGCTCGGATTTTATCGCCGGGTTTGATATTATTGAAAGGCCCTGTGGAAGTCAACCAACGATAATCGAATGTTGGTGCATTCAAATCGTAGGGCAAGGGTAAAAAATTATAATGCTTACCCAATTGCGTCGATGCCTCATGTTGCGCGGACAGATAGTCGTATTTTGTAATATCATCACCAGGATCACTTTCCCAATTCCACCATTGATGCGCAAAAGGACGCATCATTGTATCCGCAGGAGTAGTTAGATATGGAAAAACATCACCTTCGTGAATTATGTCCGAATAAATAAGGCGACCACCAATAAAGCCTGTATTAGGATTGGGGGAACTTCGTTCGCCGACATCATTTTCTGCGGACTGAGGATAGTCACCATCGAACATAAAAGAGGTGTTGCGTGGAACAAGGTAACCATGCAATACTTTACCATTTACTTCAGCAACCGCACCAGCAGGAGCGCCCGCAGGATTCTTGTCTGTTTGCCAATGCAACTCGGGACCGTTTTCATCTAGCAAAACCGTCCATTCATCGTAAAAACCATCAGGCTCAACTTTTGAAGGGTCGTAAAGAGGATTCGTCGGCGTTCCATCTTTCATAAGGGCCCATGCATAGGGAAAACCATATTCATCATAGCCCGTATTGCCGTCACCGTCCAAATCAAGCGGATCGACCCAGTCGATCAAATCTGTGTCAGTATCGTTCCCATCGAACCCGTCATAATCTACCAAATCATCAATATTTGGATCCGATGGATCGGCTATAGTGGCAACATCACAATCATAAATCCACCCAAGATAAACGCCGTTTAAAGTTTTATCCCCTACGTTAGTAATTTCATATTCGTAAACTATAAAGTCATCATAATCGCCCATACTCCAGCTTAGACCACGTTCATGTACTTCAAGGCCAAGCGGCGTATGCCCGGCAATAGACTGAAGGTCATCATAATAGACATCATGGTCTTGAATAGATTTTCCGGGACCGAAATAAAATTCTGTCCCTTCAGTCGGAGCCCATTCGGCGGCTTCACCCCACCCGGTGCTGGTTGTCAGCTTTTCACCATCGACCATTGCACCAACCCAAAATCGTCCTTCCCACAAATAGTAAGCTTGGCTACCACCTGGCCAGTCCATAGAAGGTGTGGAAGAGTTACCATCACCATAAATCCCATAGTTTGTAACCATATTCCACAGCTTTCCAACATTATGAACACGAAAATCCTTTTTCGGTCTGGCGGTAATTTTTCCTAACGAGATATCTCTTATTGCCTTTTTTTTCGAGGCTGCTTGAATCACCGGCCGGCCTATAAAAGTCGTAACCATAAACACGATGATTGTATAAACAGACAATTTAATTAACTTTCGTTTCACTTTCACTCCTCCTAGTTATCATCGGCAGCAGAGAAAAACATCTAATATGACTTAAAATTCAAAACTGGCACCAAATCGAATTTTACGACCAGGCATATAAGTGCGCGGATCAAGTTTTGATCCCATTTCCGGATATTTTTTATTTAAATCGACTTTCCCATCGGGTTCGTTCAAAATACCGTTGTGATTGTAATCCAGCGGATCCTGCTGGTCCATTAAACTCATATAAGCATCCTTGGACATCTGGCCTTTGTCATAGGCCTTTTGAGCCGATTTATAAGTATAATACCATTCTTCATCGGCAACTCCACCGTCGTTAATGTTTCTGCGGTCAAGCAAATTATCGATCCACACGAAAAACGTTAATTTGTATCTTTTGCTCAGCTCAAATCTTTTATCAATATTGAGATTTATAGTCCATACTCCCGGCAATCTCTCCGTATTAATGAGAGGCTCTTTGCTTCTTTTTGGTGGAGAATAGGGTAAACCGCTTCGCAAATAATTAATCACGTTGATTCCTGCATCATCAAAAATCGATGTCCCAAGCCAGTGAGTTCCATGAGGAATCCGATAATCGAGATTAACTTTTAAATTATGGCGAACATCCCAATCCAGGTAAGATTCGGTTGTGGGTATAATATCTCCTGACCAGGCGAAATCATAAGATTGTCGTGAGGAAGAGCTTTTGCCTTTTGCAACAGAATAGGTATAATTTATACTTCCAGAAAGATAATCTGACCCGGATGGCCGCTTGTAAATATTTACTTCAAAGCCGCGTACATCACCAAAATCCTGATTGTAATAGAGGCCATACCACTCTCCGATTGTGTAAAAAACTTTTCTTGTATCCGTCAGACCTGTTATGTCTTTATAAAAGCCCACGGCATTGACAGCGAGATTATCACCGAATTGATGTTTAACGCCGAATTCATAGGCAGTTGTTCTTTCGGGATCAATATTGGGATTGCCAATGAGCGGAAAGGCACCGCTAAGGTCGAAGGTTACATTTGTAAAAGCATAACGAAGTACGGGCTGCTGGAAGTAGCGTCCATAGTTAAAATGCAGCAAATCTCTCTCAGTTATCGGAAAAGCGACACCGATACGGGGAGACCATGCATTTTTAGCAGGAACCCTTACAGGATTCTGGATTACACCACCAACGCTAAGGAGACTGTCAGGCACAGGATGCTCAGGATCGGCGGGATAATTATCATAATTGGCATTAAATTGATCAAAACGGAAACCGGCATTCAAAATCATCCCTTCATATTCCATCTTATCCTCAACATAGGCGGCCAACTGGTGTGGAAAAACACGAAAATTACCTCCGTAAATATTTCCGCCCGAAGCAAGGTCTACATCATGAGAAAAAATGTCAATATAATCAAAGCTTGCGCCGGTTTTCAACTGATGTTGCGGTGTAACCTGGCTAACAAGATTGAACTTGAGGCCAGAAACTTTCTGAATTCGACGACCCCACCTGAGGCGATAATAGGACACATTTTCATTTTTTCCATAAAGATAAAAACCATTTGTATCCTGATAACGCTGCAAGGGAAGGACATCCCAAGTAATCCAGTTGCTTTTAGGGCCATGCTCAGATGCGTCAATGTAACCGTTATCGTTATCATCTACAAAGAGATCGGTTTGCGGACCATATACTTTCCAATCCCATACACCATTACCATTTAAATCTTCCATGCGATTATCGCCGTCGCCATCGACGTCCACTCCATTGACAACCATATCCAGATGCCCATCTCCATCTGTGTCCTCATTGATCTGCTCATCTACATTCCAATGTCGATTGTATGCATACCTTGAAAGCTTTAATTCGTAATAAGTTTTGGCACTGAGTGTTTGCGTCCAGGTTAGAGTATATTGCTGTGTATCAAATTTATCTTTGGGAAGATGGTCGAGCATATTGAAATTATCCGTCATGTCGCCATCATGGTTCAAATCCGCACCCTCTACACTCTCACGGGTCGTATGGCTCCAGAGAGGGCTATATTCTCTTGCATCACGCCAGGAATTAAAGCCTGTAAAAGCAATTTTATAATTTGGGCTGGGGCTGTAGGTGATTTTGGCGCTAATAGAACGTTTTTTATCCAAAGGACGCCAAGTCCAATTTCTTTGCGTATTGTTAGAACGGAACAGTTCACCTGCAACAAAAAAGTTGGCTCTTCCTGGCACGCCCAACTTTTTAACTAATGGGATTGGTCCGCCAAAAGAACCTTCGAAATTCTGCAAAGCCTCTACAAAATACTTTTTCTCCGTTACAGACTGGTTATCACGAATATCCTTCAGCGTCTCAAAAGAGTGGCCGAAATGTTTATTCACATTAAAGCTACCAAAATCATTGGTTTTGTAGCGAATCATACCGGAATAGATCGGACCACCCTCCTTCATAACCATATTGATCACACCGGACTGGACATTGCCATACTCTGCGCTGAATCCGCTGGTCTCAACTGACATCTCCTGGAGAGAAAGAAGCGGAACATCACTACTATAGCCACCGTACATCGGGTCAACAATGGATGAGCCCTCAAGCTGGTAAACCGCTTCGCTGGCACGCCCACCTCGAAAGTTACCGCCAACAGTACCGGCAACAAGCGCAACAACGGCCTGAACGTCTTCAACAGGGGCTCTTTGAATTTCTTCACTCGTCGTCGTTGTTCGGCTTGCGGTCAAATCTTTTTGAATCAAAGGCCGTTCGGCAGTGATTGTTACCGTTTCGCCTGCATCAAGAACAGTTGGTGCAAGCTTGAAATCCTGCCGGGTTGTTAAATCAACTTTGACCCTGACATTCTTGACAATCGTTGGCGTGTACCCAATCATTTCAGCTCGTAAGGAATAGGTCCCCGCAGGTACGTTTAAAATGAAGAATTCCCCGTTCATGTCTGTTGCAGCGCCCATCGTCGTCCCGACAATAATGACGTTTACAGCAGGCAAAGGATCGTTTGTGTCTTTATCCACAATACGACCACTTATTTTACCTGTAGTACCACCAAATAATAGAGCAGGCACTAAAAAGGTAAAAATAGCAAGCAATAAAATGTGTTTATTTCGCATTACTATTTCTCCTTAGATAGTTCATATTATTATTAATTGGAATAGAACAAAGCAGAAAAAGGCGCACCCCTCGCCCCTTTCGATTATAAATGAAGATAAATTCATACGCGTAACGATTAATATAAATCATTTGCTACTTTTAGTCAAGCGGTTTTTTAATAAAAGCTTACATTATTTTGAACAGGTTTTAGGTTTGCAATTTTCAAGAAGCTTGATTCTGCTAACAACAAAAAGACAAAATGATTAGCACGACAGCGCAACTTTCAAAATGATATATTGCGGTCAGTAAATATTTTTAACGATAACGAAAACATCGTGTCATTCAGCAGGAATCTTATAAGGACAAATCTGTAAATAGTATTTTCTTAATTTCATTGCATATCTAACAAGATTCTTTCAGAATGACATGATTGGATAAGATAGTCATCAGTAGTTTATCTTGCGCTGTAGTG
>Ga0114931_10005466_pt1 | contig 15680 bp, 10 predicted proteins | sample 2SBtaG_FD_89579 | JGI IMG/M metagenome (GOLD analysis project Ga0114931, IMG submission 89579) | Deep subsurface microbial communities from Kolumbo volcano to uncover new lineages of life (NeLLi) - 2SBTROV14_V59a metaG | ecosystem: Environmental > Aquatic > Marine > Volcanic | place: Kolumbo...
GTAGAAATGTGCCCTGGGCAGTGTGGGCGTCCGCGGCGGGCAAGGCCCTGTGACGCGCGTGAAAAACCAAGTCACCGACCCTCGGTGAATCGACTTAGACCAACGACAAAGCAAGACTTATGGCCAAACAACTCGTCGCCAGTGTGAAATTTCAGTGCCCTGGAGGGCAAGCGACACCCGCTCCTCCGGTCGGTACTTCCTTGGGAAAACATGGGATCAACCTTGGACAGTTCGTGCAACAATTCAACGACCGCACGAAAGAGGCCCGAGGGACTCCGATTCCGGTGGTTGTCAATGTCTATAACGACCGCAGCTTCGACTTCATCACGAAAAGTGCCCCGGCGGCGGCGCTGCTGAAGCAAGCGGCGGGGATTGTCAAAGCCTCTGGCGTGCCCAACAAGGAAAAGGTTGGAACGGTCACGTCGGCGCAAATTGAAGAAATTGTCAAAGTCAAGATGGACGACCTCAACGCCATGGATGTCGAGCACGCCAAACGAATGATCGAAGGTACCGCCCGGAGCATGGGGCTTGAAGTGAAAGGGTAAGCAAGGGTTCACCGCGAGATGTCCAAACAAAGCAAGCGTTTTCGTTCGCTGGCCGCGAAGCAGTCGGCAAAGGCACCTGTTCCCGTGGTCACGGCTGTTGAACAGGTCAAGCAATTCGACAACACGAAGTTCGATCAAACGGTTGAAGTTGCCATGCGGCTGGGGATCGACCCGAAGCAGGCCGACCAACTGGTCCGTGGTTCGGTCGTGTTGCCCCACGGCATCGGGAAGAAGCTGCGCATCATCGTCTTCGCCAAGGGTGACAAGGTGGCTGAAGCGACCGAAGCCGGCGCCGACGAGGTGGGAGGCGAGGAATTAGCCAAGAAGATCAAGGACGGCTGGACCGATTTCGATGTTTGCATCGCTTCGCCGGACATGATGGGGCTTGTCGGGCCGCTTGGTCGCGTTTTGGGGCCACGGGGCTTAATGCCCTCGCCGCGGGCTGGCACGGTGACGCCGGACATCGCCAAGACGATTCAGGAGTACAAAGCTGGGAAAGTTGAGTTCCGCAACGACAAAGATGGCAACGTGCATGGAGTGGTCGGCAAGTTGAGTTTTGAAACCGCGAAGCTTTCCGAGAACACCGAGGCCTTTATTAACTACGTCTCGTCGTTGAAGCCGGCAGCCGTCAAGGGAGCCTTTATCAAAGGGATTGCGATCAGTGCCACGATGAGCCCCGGCGTTCACATTGCGACTTAGCCCGGCGGCCGCGTTCACTACTTCGTTCCCTCGCAACATCACCACACAGTTCGCACCACACACGGCCACGAAATGAGTAAATTCGTCAAGAACTTGATTGTCGACGACCTGCGCAAACGGCTTGACCACGTAAACGACGCGTTGTTGGTGACGGTCGAAGGCGTGGAGGCCAATGCCAACAATCGTTTGCGCTGCGAGTTGCAGAGCAAGGATATCAAACTCCTGGTCGTGAAGAACAGCCTAGCGGCACGAGCGACCGAAGGCACGCCGCTTGCTTTGGCGTTTGAAAATCTCGCTGGTCCAGCGGCCATCGTCTGGGGTGGCGAAGACATTGTTTCACTCGCCAAGGAAATTGCTCGCTTCGCCAAGGACGAACAGTACAAGCCGTTCGAGGCACGCGGCGGTGTCATGGATGGCGAGGTCTTGTTGCCGGAGGATGTAGAGAGAATCAGCAAGTGGCCCTCGCGACAGGAGCAACTCAGCATTGTTTCTGGTCAAATTCTTTCCGTGGGGGCCACCTTGTGTGGTCAACTCAACAGTGTCGGCGGTGCGTTGGCCAGCCAGATTCAACAGAAGGCCGAGGGCGACGAGGAGACAAGCGAATAAACACGGCACGAGCCGTTTTCAATTATCCGTTCGCGGCACGGTGGTGTGTCGTGAACGACGGTTAATAACTAACAGTTGATCGGTGTCCAACCAGCGGAATGGCCCGCGAATATACCTCCCGCGACACCGGCGACCCGTCTTGAGAAAGGAACTGTAATCCCATGGCGACTGATGCCCCCACCCGAGATTTTTCCGCGACGACCCAAGAGCTTGGCGACAAGATTGTTGAGTTGACGCTGAAACAAGCCAAAGAGCTGAGTGATTATTTGGAAGACGTTCACGGCATCAAGCCCGCCGCGGGTGGGGCCGTGATGATGGCCCCCGCGGGTGACGGCGGTGGCGACGAGTCCGCGGCCGAGAAGACCGAGTTCGACGTTGTTCTTGAAAGCTTTGGAGAGAAGAAGATCGGTGTCATCAAGGTTGTGCGAGCAGCCACCTCGCTGGGTCTGAAAGAGGCCAAGGACTTGGTCGAAGGAGTGCCCAGCCCGATCAAGGAAGGTGTCTCGAAGGAGGATGCCGAGAAGCTGAAGACGGAGCTTGAAGCGGCCGGAGCCACGGTCTCGATCAAGTAGCCGATTTCGAGTGTCGTGTCATTTTCGAAAATCGTCTGCCCACAGAATCTTCTACCCATAATGTCGGTGTAATGATTGCACCGCAACCTAACGGTATGAGCTTGTTTGACCACGCACTCAACGGACCGGGATCCGGTTGTTGACCCTGTGTGAAGTTGCGCGGACGCGGCGAACGGCCCGGTAGTTGTGGTCGGTCCGTCGCGTGCGAACACCCAAGGAGCCCCAGAGAGCTATGGCCACTCCCACAGAGCGACGCATTCGGCCCAAGAAAGTCCACACTTTTGGTCGTCAGTCCGACAAGTCTCCGATCGGAGATTTGACGGAAATTCAGACACACAGCTACGCCAAGTTTTTGCAGCTTGAAAAGGAGTCCGACAAGCGTAAAGACCAGGGGATTGAAGGTGTCCTTCGCGAAATTTTTCCCATTGAAAGCTACGACAAGTCGTTACAGCTTCAATATGTCAAATACGAATTGGGCAAACCGCGGTACGAGCCCGACGAGTGTCGTCAGTTGCGTATGACCTATGGCCGGCCGTTCAAGGTGTGGTTGCGTTTAACCAAGGATCAACCGATCGAGGAGGCGGTGTACTTGGGCGACATGCCGATCATGCTTGGCGGGGGTGAGTTCATAATCAACGGTGCCGAGCGCGTGGTGGTCAGCCAGTTGCACCGCAGCCCCGGCGTCGATTTCGTGGCCGACACGGAGAGCGCTGATCGACGTTTGCATAGTTGCCGGATCATTCCCGAGCGCGGAAGCTGGATTGAACTGAATGTTTTGAAGAAGGAAAATCTCGGCGTTCGGATCGATCAAAGCGGCAAATTCTCGGCCATGACCTTGTTGCGGGCGATGAGCCCCAAGTTGAGTCAGAACGTCGATCTGCTGCGAACGTTCTATTCCACGAGCAAGGAAAAGATTGTCGATGGTCGTAGTGTTTCAAAGATCGAAGACAAGATCGCCGTGGAAGACGTGGTCTATCCCGCCAAGAGCGAGCGTGCCGGTGAGATCATCATCGAATGTGGACAAACGATCTCGCGTAATACGGCCGAGTTGATCTGCACCTCTGGTGTGACCAGTGTCGAGGTGATGCCCAACGTCAAGGATCGACTGATTCTCAATAGTCTGGAGGAAGACAACACGGCGAGCCACGAAGAAGCGTTGCTGAAAATCTACCAGCGACTGCGACCTGGCAACCCGCCGCAATTGGAAAAAGCACGCACCCTGTTCAAGGAAAAGTTCTTCGACGTCAATCGCTATCGATTGGGCCGCGTCGGCCGTTTCCGCATCAATCGCAAGCTGAATTTGAAGATCAGCCAGAACGAGATGACGTTGCGACCCGAGGACTTGATCGCCGCGATCGCGTATCTACTGAAACTTCGTGCCGATGACGAGGATGCCCACATCGACGATATCGATCACCTGGGTAACCGGCGTCTGCGAACGATCGACGAATTGGCCAGCGATGAACTCCGCAAGGGGTTCCTCAAGCTGCGTCGCACGGTGCAAGAGCGCATGAGCCTCAAGGACGTCGAGGACATGACGCCCCGCAGCTTGATCAACCCCAAGAGTATCTCGGCGTCGATCGATTACTTCTTCGGACGCGGCGAGTTGTCGCAAGTGGTCGACCAGACCAACCCGCTGTCGATGCTCACCCACGAGCGGCGTCTTTCAGCCTTGGGCCCTGGTGGTCTAAATCGCAAGCGAGCAGGGTTTGAAGTGCGTGACGTGCATATTTCGCACTATGGCCGCATTTGTCCGATTGAAACACCCGAAGGCACGAACATCGGCCTCATTTCCAGTCTAGCGATCTATTCGGAGGTTGATGAGTACGGGTTTCTGGTGACGCCGTATTTCAAGGTGGTGAAGGGTCGCGTGACCGATGAAATCAGTTGGCTGCGTGCCGACGAAGAGAGCAACGCTTACGTTGCCCCGGCCGATGCGAAGGTGGAGGATGGTCGGTTGCGGGGCGACTCGCTTGTTGCCCGTTACCATGCCGACTTCATGATGGTGCCGACCGATAAAATCGAATACATCGATGTTGCCCCGGCCCAAATGGTTGGCGTCTCCGCGGCGTTGATCCCGTTCCTTGAACACGACGATGCGAATCGGGCCCTAATGGGTTCAAACATGCAGCGTCAAGCCGTGCCACTGCTGGTGGCCGAACCGCCGCTGGTGGCGACGGGAATGGAACGCTTGGTCGCGCTGAACTCTGGCATGTTGGTTCGTGCCAAGAACGCCGGCACCGTTACTTTCGTCGACGCCAACCGCATCGAGATTGGCGACGACGTTTACGCACTTCGCAAGTTTGTTGGGCTGAACGAGCGGACCTGTCAGAACCAAAAACCAGTTGTGTCCCTGGGGCAGTCCGTCGAGAAGGGTGATGTTATCGCCGACGGTGCCGCCACCTTCCAAGGTGAGTTGGCCCTGGGCCGTAACGTGCTCGTCGGCTTCATGGCGTGGGACGGCTACAACTTCGAGGATGCCATCATCATCAGCGAAGAGTTGGTGAAGAGCGATACCTACACCTCGATTCACATCGAAGAGTTCGATATTGAGATTCGCGAGACCAAGCTAGGGCGCGAGGAGTTCACGCGAGATATCCCGAATGTGAGCGAACGAGCCCTCCGCAACCTCGACGAGACGGGCATCATCAGCATCGGTACCTATGTGCGACCCGGTGATATTCTCGTCGGGAAGGTTTCGCCAAAATCGAAGACCGAGTTGACCCCCGAAGAGAAACTATTGCATGCTATTTTTGGTCGTGCCGGGGAAGACGTGAAGAACGATTCGCTGGATGTGCCCTCGGGCATTGAAGGGATTGTGATCAACACGCAGAAGTTTTCCCGTCGCATGAGTCTCTCGGAGGACGAGCGCAAGCTTTTCGAGAAATCGCTAAAGGAGGCCGAAGCCGAGGGCGCCGGCAAGATTACCGAAGCGTTCTCGGACTTGGTCACGGAGCTTGAAGGGATTTTGCAACGGAAGATCACCGACGACGATGGGAACTCTTTGGTCCACGAACAAGATCCGAAGTTCGTGGCCGAACAGGCGACCAACTTCCGCCTCGACACGCTTAACCTTCGCAGCCCTCAGCGAAAGGCGGAAGTGGAAAAGCTGTATAAGGCGAAGTGGCCCCTGGTCGAATCCGCGATCGACGAGCGTGATCGCAAGTTGAATTCGATGAAGCGGGGTGATGAACTGCGCAGCGGCGTGTTGCAGATGGTGAAGGTTTACATCGCCGCCAAACGTGTCATTTCGGTCGGCGACAAGATGGCCGGTCGGCATGGAAACAAGGGCGTGATTTCCAAGATTCTGCCGGTCGAGGACATGCCGTTCTTGGCCGACGGAACCCCGATTCAGATCATGCTCAACCCGTTGGGTGTTCCAAGCCGGATGAATGTGGGTCAGATTTTGGAAACCCACCTGGGTTGGGCCGCCGCGAAACTAGGTTTTCAGGCCATTACCCCCGTGTTCAACGGGGCCGAGGAAAGCGAAATCGGGCAATGCCTCAAGGAGGCCAAGCTGCCAGTCAGCGGCAAGGCCCAACTGTACGACGGTCGTTCGGGCGAACCTCTCGAACAACAAACGACCGTGGGCTACATCTACATGCTCAAGCTGCATCATCTGGTCGACGACAAGGTTCATGCCCGTTCGACCGGTCCTTATTCACTCATCACGCAACAACCCCTGGGCGGGAAGGCCCGTTTCGGTGGTCAACGGTTTGGTGAAATGGAAGTGTGGGCCCTCGAGGCCTACGGGGCAGCGTACATCCTGCAAGAATTGTTGACCGTTAAGAGTGACGACGTCGAAGGTCGCACGAAGATTTACGAATCGATGGTCAAGGGCGAAAACACCTTGGAGGCGGGTACGCCGGCGAGCTTCGACGTGCTGACGAACGAAATTCGTGGTTTGGCTCTTAATATGCAACTGGAGAAGCGTCGCATCTAAGTCATCGACCGGCAATTCACGGCGTAGCCCGTGACTTGTCGCATCAACCTTTCAGTACATCACACCGCAAGGTGATTCCTCCACGCTAAGGAGCGAACACAATGAGCATCGGCGAAGGCTCTTACGATCGGATTAACGACTACACCTCGGTGAAGATCAGTCTGGCGCGGCCGCACGACATCCGCAGTTGGTCGTTCGGCGAAGTGAAGAAGCCTGAAACGATCAATTACCGTACCTATCGCCCAGAAAAGGACGGTTTGTTCTGCGAACGCATCTTCGGTCCGGAGAAAGACTGGGAATGCGCCTGTGGTAAGTATCGCGGGATGAAATACAAGGGCATGATTTGCGATCGCTGCGGCGTGAAAGTCACGCATAGCCGCGTGCGGCGCAAGCGGATGGGTCACATTGAGCTGGCCGCTCCGGTCGTGCATATCTGGTTCTTCAAGGCCATGCCCAGTCGCCTGGGAAACTTGTTGGAAATGAAGACGACCAGCTTGGAGAAGGTGATTTACTTCCAGGACTATGTCGTCATCAATCCCGGCGATACGCCGTTGAAGCAGAAGCAGTTGCTCACCGAAGAGGAGTTTCGCACGGCGCGGGATCAGTACGGCGAGGCCTTTGAAGCCGATATGGGCGCCGAGGCGATTCGCAAACTGCTGGTGGAACTCGATTTGGTGAATCTTTCGCATGAATTGCGCGAAGATTTGGCAACCACCGGCTCGAAGCAGCGTCAGAAAGACTTGGTCAACCGCTTGAAAATTGTCGAGAACCTCCGCGACAGCAACAACAAGCCGGAAGGGATGGTCCTGGACGTTATCCCGATTATTCCCCCCGACCTTCGCCCGTTGGTGTTGCTCGACTCGGGCAACTTCGCCACGAGCGACTTGAACGACCTCTACCGCCGGATCATCAATCGCAATAACCGTCTGAAGAAGCTTGTAGATCTCAACGCTCCCGAAGTGATTATTCGCAACGAAAAGCGAATGTTGCAACAGTCGGTCGACGCATTGTTCGACAACAACCGCTGCAAACGACCGGTGCTCGGTTCCAGCAACCGTCCGTTGAAGTCGCTCACCGACATGATCAAGGGGAAGCAAGGGCGTTTCCGCGAGAACCTGCTTGGAAAGCGTGTCGATTATTCTGCTCGAAGCGTGATTGTCGTCGGCCCTTCCCTGCGACTTCATCAATGTGGTTTGCCGAAGAAGATCGCCCTGGAGTTGTATCAGCCGTTCATTATCCGCCGGCTTAAGGAGCTTGGGCATGCCGATACGATCAAGAGCGCCAAGAAGATGCTGGAGCGGAAAGACGAAGAAGTTTGGGATATTTTGGAAGAGGTGATTCAAAACCACCCCGTCTTGCTCAATCGTGCTCCGACGTTGCACCGCATGGGGATTCAGGGCTTTGAACCGACGTTGGTTGAAGGCAACGCGATCAAGCTGCATCCGCTGGTTTGCAAGGGTTTCAACGCCGACTTCGACGGTGACCAGATGGCGGTCCATCTGCCGCTGTCCATCGAGGCACAGGTTGAAGCGCATACGCTGATCATGTCGACGAACAACGTTTTCAGCCCCGCCAACGGAGCGCCGATTATCAGCCCCTCGCAGGATGTCGTGATGGGTTGCTACTACATGACGGCCGAACTTGACGATCAAGTTGGACAGGGGATGGTCTTCGGATCAGCCCAAGAAGTTGAGTTGGCTTTCTCGCTTGGGAAAGTCGCGACCCACGCAAAAATTAAGCTCAAACTTCCTCACGCACGTTGGGTTAAGACGGAAGTCGACTCCGAACGCGATCCGGGCGCGCTGATCGATACCACGGTTGGTCGTGTTCTTTTCAATTCCTTCTTGCCGGAGGGAATGGCGTATTACAACATTCCCATGCGGTCCAGCGAGCTTTCAAAGGTCATCTCCGATTGCTATCAAGTGCTCGGGCGTGCGTTCACGATCTTGTTGCTCGACGGGTTGAATCGAGCTGGGTTCCGCGAAAGCACGCGCAGCGGCCTCTCGTTCGCGACCGATGATCTCATCACGCCGCCAACAAAGATCAAGATTATCTCCGAGGCCGAAAAGAAAGTAGTCAAGATCCAAAAGCTCTACACCCGAGGCATCATCACCGAGGGGGAGCGTTACAACCAAGTGCTCGACGCCTGGACCCACGCTCGCGAGCAGATCACCATCGAGATGATGCGTGAACTCGAAAATGATCGCCGTGGGCAGACGTATGTGAATCCGATCTATCTCATGGCGCATTCGGGTGCCCGGGGTGGTGTCGAGCAGATCCGGCAGTTGGCCGGGATGCGTGGTTTAATGGCCAAGCCATCGGGGAAGATTATCGAAACGCCCATCAAGGCTAACTTCCGCGAAGGGCTCTCGGTGCTGGAATACTTCAGTTCGACACACGGTGCCCGAAAAGGTTTGGCCGACACGGCACTCAAGACGGCCGATTCGGGTTACCTCACGCGAAAGCTGGCCGACGTCGCACAGAACGTCGTCGTTACGACGCACGACTGCGAAACAACGCAGGGAATCACCAAGGGTGTGATTTATCGAGGCGAAAAAATCGAAATTGGTCTAGCTGACTCGACGCGTGGCCGTGTGAGCCGCACGAGTATCGTCAACCCGATTACCGACGAGGTGGTTGTGCGCGAAGGCGAGTTGATCACTCGCGATATCGCTCGACGGATCGAGCAGTTGGGCTTGGAAAGGATCCAAGTCCGTAGCCCGATGACTTGCGAAGCGACGTTGGGCGTTTGCCAGCTCTGCTACGGAATGGATTTGTCGACGGGCAGCCTGGTTGAAGAAGGCATGGCCGTCGGTATTATCGCGGCCCAAAGCATTGGTGAGCCGGGAACCCAGTTAACGATGCGGACCTTCCACATTGGTGGAACCGCCGCTCGGGATGTCGAAGAGAGCGAGATCCTCGCCAAGAAGGGCGGTATCGTCAAATTCACGCGGCTTAAAGTCGTGAAGAACGATGAGGGTGATCTCATGGTTCTTACTCGCAACGGTGAAGTCTTGTTGTTGGACGAGAAGGGGCGCGAGTTGGAGAAATACGAGATCCCCGCCGGAGCGAATCTCTTGGTCGAGGAAGACTCCGAAGCGAAACCCGGGGCCGTTCTCTGCCGCTGGGATCCGCATAGCATTCCAATCTTGGCTGAATTGGGTGGAAAGGTCCGCTACGAAGATATTGTCGAAGGCGAAACGATGCGGCTGGAAAAGGACACCAGCGGACACATCCGCCGTTCGATCATCGAACATAAAGGCGACCTGCACCCGCAAATTATCTTGGAAGATCCAAGCGGCAAGATTCTCGACTTCTACTACCTGCCAGAGCGAGCGTTCATCGAGGCCGAGGAAGGAGCGACCATTAGCGGTGGTACCCTGTTGGCGAAGACACCTAGAGAAGTCTCCGGTACGCAAGACATTACCGGCGGTTTGCCTCGTGTGACCGAGATTTTCGAGGCCCGTAAACCAAAGGACCCCGCCGTGATCGCGGAAATCGATGGAGAGGTCGAGCTGCTCGGCGAGAAGCGACGCGGGAAACGAAGCATCGTGGTCCGTAGCGAAAGCGGGATCGAGCGCGAACACTTAGTGTCGCATGGCAAGCACTTACGGGTTCATGCGAAAGACGTTGTGCGTGCTGGCGAAGCCTTGGTCGATGGTCCCCTGGTGCCGCACGATATTCTCCGCATCTCCGGTGAGGAAGCGGTGCAAGACTATTTGGTCCGCGAGATCCAAAACGTCTACCGTAGCCAGCGTGTGGAGATCGACGACAAGCATATCGAAATCATTGTCTCGCAGATGTTGCGCAAGGTGAAAATCGAGAGTGGTGGCGACACCGACTTGCTACCCGGGAGCATCCTCGACCGCATGGACTTCCGCGAAGCAAACGAGGCGATTTCGAAGTGTCTTCGGATCACGGAGAAAGGGGACAGCGACTTTGAGGTCGGCTCGATCGTTCCAAAGGAATCGCTGGAGCAAGCCAACAGCCAAATCGAAGCTCTCGGCGGCGACGTTGCCAAGGGCGTCAAACCCAAGCCGGCAACCGCTAGTACCCAGTTGTTGGGCATCACGAAGGCTTCGGTCCAAAGCTCAAGCTTTATCTCCGCGGCAAGTTTCCAAGAAACCACCAAAGTGCTTACCGAAGCGGCACTCGCCAGCAAGGTGGATAACCTGGTGGGGCTCAAGGAGAACGTTATTCTTGGCCACTTAATCCCGGCTGGCACCGGTTTCAGCCTTCACCAAAATGCCGAGGTGCGCATTCGGCCGGAGGCGTTGGAAGCCCTGGCGGCGGAAAAAGACTGCGTCCTGGAGCGGCACTTCCCATTGCTGGAGACCGGTCAAGACGGCAACGGCCCACCGGAATCGACGGCCCCCGCGGCAGTCCAGCCCGCGGCAAGCATATCTTCGGAAACCAGCCCATCCTCCGAGGGATCGACTGCCATCGAGTCAGGCGGAAGTGTGTTGGATTCGCTCCTGGGAGGGGCCCCCGACCCCAGTACCCCCGAGGACGGATCGAATTAGAGATTCGCAAGATGACCGTCACGACTTGACAGGGGTCGTGCATTGGATAGCTTTATAGATTCGCTTACCGCCGGCGCGTCTACTCGCCGACCGGGGATGAGCGTCGTAAGTATTTCAATACAGGGACTTTTCAACGTGCCAACAATCAATCAACTGGTTCGACGAGGACGCCGTACACCGCGGAAGTTCAGCAAGGCTCCCGTCCTGGACCAATGTCCGCAAAAGCGAGGGGTTTGTCTTCAGGTGAAGACGATGACCCCGAAGAAGCCGAACTCAGCCCTTCGTAAAGTCGCTCGGGTGCGGCTCTCCAATGGAAAAGAAGTCACCGTCTACATTCCCGGCGAAGGGCATACCCTGCAAGAACACTCGATCGTGTTGATAAGGGGCGGTCGTGTGCGAGACCTTCCTGGGGTTCGCTATCACGTCGTGCGTGGATCGCTCGACACCCTGGGAGTCGAGGGTCGAAAACAATCCCGCAGTTTGTATGGTGCCAAGAAAAACTGAAGAACGAGCGTAAAACGCTAGCCGGTGCGTACCGGTGGTTGAGAACAACACAGGTCAGCGATTTCGTGGCCAACCAGCCGAAGCGTTGATCACGAATCATTTGAAACGGGACACGATGGGACGAATTACCGCCAGCCGCAAACAGTTGGTTCCCGATAGCCGCTACGATTCCATTCTCGTCAGCAAGTTCATCAACTGTCTGATGTGGGATGGAAAGAAGGCCACGGCACGACGCGTTTTCTACGATGCCCTGGATATCATCAAACAGCGTATCGCCGACCAAGATCCACTCGAGGTCTTCACGACGGCCGTGGAGAACGTCAAGCCGGTTGTCGAAGTCCGCTCAAAGCGTGTCGGGGGAGCGGCGTACCAAGTTCCCATGCAAGTGAACAAAATTCGCCAACAGTCGCTGGCCGTTCGTTGGATTCTTCTAGCCGTACGTGACAAGAAAGGGCGCGCGACGCATTTGAAATTGGCCGACGAGTTAGTATCTGCCTACAATCGCGAGGGTGCCGCCTACACACGCCGCGAAAACATCCATCGCATGGCCGACGCAAACAAGGCATTTGCCCATTTTGCCTGGTAGTTCGTTTTGCTTGGCGGTCTTGGCCGTGTAACCTTCTCACCCAAGAACCTGGGGTCGAGAACGGAATGTTCAACCGATTGGCCACGTTCCCCCGATGACCCATGGCCACGGCTTGCATTGCGAATATTCGTCATGAAGAGCTTATTCCATTTAGGGTACGTCCTCTCGTGGCTTTGCATCGGAGATCGGTAGGCTCGAAACGCCACGAAACCGCGTTTCCTACAAATGCTCTGGAATAGTCTCTAAACGCGACGACAGTCCATCATGGCCCGCGATCTCGAAAAACTCCGCAACATTGGCATCATTGCCCATATCGATGCCGGCAAGACCACGGTCACCGAGCGGATGCTGTTCTATTCGGGTGCTAGCCACCGCATGGGCGATGTGGACAAAGGCACCACGGTCACGGACTACGATCCGGAAGAACAGCAGCGTGGAATCACGATCATCGCCGCCTGCGTTACGTTTCCATGGCGGCATGCGATTATCAACCTGATCGACACACCCGGCCATGTCGACTTCACTGCCGAAGTCGAGCGCAGTTTGCGTGTCTTGGATGGCGGGGTCGTTGTTTTTAGTGCTCGCGAAGGTGTTGAAGCTCAGAGCGAAACCGTCTGGCGTCAGGCCGACAAGTACCACGTCCCCCGCATCGCGTTCATCAAAAAAATGGATCGCGAGGGCGCCGACTTCGAGGGAACTCTCGAGGAAATGGGGAAGCGGCTCGGCTCCAATCCGATCGCCGTGCAAATCCCGTTGGGCTCCGGGCCGCCTCATCAGGCGGACGCCTTTCGTGGGGTGATCGATCTGATCGAGATGAAATTGCTAACTTTTCCGTTGGAAGGACAAGGCAAGGAGATTCAGACGACCGAGATTCCCGAGGAGATCATCGATGAAGCGATGCTGTGGCGCGAACAAATGCTGGAATCGCTATTCGATTTTTCAAACGAACTAGGCGAGTTGCATCTCTCGGAATGCGAAGTCCCCTCGGAGTTGATCCACCGCGTATTGCGAGAGGCCACCATGCACAACATGGCGGTCCCGGTTCTCTGTGGGTCGGCGCTGGACCACATCGGCATTCAACCCTTGCTCGATGCGGTGATTGCTTATCTGCCCAGTCCGGCTGATATGCCCCCGGTCGAGAAAATCGATCCCAAGAAGCCCGAGAAGAAACTCGTTCGAAAGGCGAGCCCCGACGACCCGTTTTGCGGATTGGTCTTCAAGATTCAGGCCGACAAGCACGGCGACTTGCACTACGTGCGTGTCTACTCCGGACGTTTGAATGCCAACTCACGTCTACTGAATGTACGGGAGAACAAGAAGGAAAACGTGGCCCAACTGTGGCACATTCAAGCCGACCGTCGCACGCAAGTCGATTCGGTTGAAGCCGGGGATATCGTGGGAATCATTGGCCTGCGCCATTCGGTCACCGGCGACACACTCACCGCGCCCCAGCACCCCATCTCGCTGGAATCGATTGAGTTTCCCGAAACGGTCATCTCGATGGCCATCGAACCGGAGAGTTCGACGGATCGCAAGAAGCTCTCCGAGACACTCGCGCTGCTCAATCGCCAAGACCCCACGTTTCGTGCGGACGAGAATCCCGATACGGGACAAACGCTGATCAGCGGGATGGGCGAATTGCATCTCGAGGTCATCAAGCACCGGCTGCTTCGCGACTTTAACCTGAATGTCCGTGTCCACAAACCGCGCGTTAGCTATCGTGAAACCATCTCGAAAGGAGTCGAGGCGACCGGGCTTTGCGACCGTCAGATCGCCGGTCAGTCGCTGTTTGCCAAGGTTCTAATCCGCCTGGAACCACAAGCCACCGGGGCCGGATTGCTCGTAACCGTCGATCCCGCCGCGGTGGAGCAAATCACTGCCCCCTTCCTGCCCGTCGTGGTCGAGGTTCTCCAAGAAATGGTTGCCGGAGGCGGATCGTTGGGATTCCCGTTGGCGGACATCAAGGCAACCGTTCTGGGGGGATCTGTTCATGAGACCAATTCCACGGAGATCGCGTTTCGGCATGCGACAGCCGAGGCGTTCAACCAAGCCCTGAACGAAGCCGGTGTCGTGTTGCTGGAACCGATCATGAAGCTGGAAATCATCGTGCCCGAAGAAAACTTGGGTGATTTCGTGGCCGATCTCCAGCAGCGTCGGGCAACCATCACCGGAACGACAACCCGAGGGAACAACACGGTCCTCAATGGGCTGGCGCCTTTGGCAAGCCTGTTCGGTTATTCGGTCGCCATGCGAAGTATGAGCCAGGGCCGGGCGACTTGTTCGATGGAGCCTGCCGAATATGGCCCCGCGCCGCCAGAGGTGCTGCAAAGTTTCCAGTAGGCTTTTGCAATCCTTTGGGAGTGATGGTTCTGCTCCGGATAACGGCCCTCCGCATAATCGGTTCCAGCAGCGATTCCCAAGGCATCGTCGTGACAGATTCTAAAAAAACCACCAATTCGCACCGGAACACCAAGTTTTCAATTCAGGGCCGTTGACAGTTTTTGAAAGAGGCTCTAAACTCCTCGGTTCGCCTGTGTCGCCAGAACCCTTCCAGCGGTGATGCGAACGGTGATGGTCAACGGGAGCCGTGGGCTCTTAATTGACTCTGGTTTGAGGCAAAGGGTTCGATCAATCGCGGGGTGATGCGTGGCGGCAAACGAGATTATTAGGATTCGGATGGAAGCGTATGACCATTCGGTCCTGGACCAAAGTGCTGTGGAGATCGTGAATACGGCCAAGCGGACAGGGTCGGAGGTTCATGGACCGATCCCGCTGCCAACGCGAATTGAGCGATACACCGTGTTGTCCGGCCCTCACGTTGACAAGAAGGCGCGGCAACAGTTTGAAATTCGGACACACAAACGGTTGATTGACATTGTGCAATCAACTGCCAAGACAATCGAGGCGCTCAATAAGCTGAGCTTGCCCGCGGGCGTCGATATTAAGATTAAGGCGACGAGTCGCTAGGTGAGCGGGGGTCGGCGAGGCGACGAAAAAGCGGTGTCGGGCCGTTCGGGGTGGCGACGAGACACGGTTGACCGTTGTTGTTTATTTCGGGTTGCCGGTTTTAGCCGAGATGGCTTAAGGGAATTACATGTCGCGGAAGTCGGATGGGTAATGGGCGGCCACTGGGTCCGCGTGTTCCTGTTCGACAACAGACCACAAGGCGTATGACGATGGCGATCGGAATACTTGGCCGCAAGGTCGGGATGACACAAATCTATGCTGAATCGGGAGAGGTGATCCCGGTGACAGTGATTCAGGCTGGTCCCTGCCGTGTGTTGCAGTTCCGCACCGTCGATCGCGATGGGTATGAAGCCGTTCAGTTGGGCTATCTCGATAAGCCGCGGCGGCTTGCCAGTCGTAGTACGCGTGGTCACGTGGCAAAACTTGATGGCCGTCGCGCTCGCAAGCGTGTTTCCGCGGGTGTTGAGTCGGTCGAGAAAGCCAATTGCGAGCCGCAGCGTTTCGTTCGCGAATTCCGCGGTGCCGCCGAGGGGCTCTCTCTCGGTCAAGAGATCAAGGTTGATTTATTCGCCGAGATTGCGGCCGTTGACATCACCGGCACCTCGAAAGGGCGGGGTACGGCTGGTGTCTTGAAGCGACACAACTTCCATGGTCAGCGTGCCACGCACGGTGTGAAGAAGGTCCACCGTCATTGCGGTTCGATCGGCAACAGTGCCTATCCTTCTCGCGTGATCA
>Ga0114931_10005467_pt1 | contig 15679 bp, 16 predicted proteins | sample 2SBtaG_FD_89579 | JGI IMG/M metagenome (GOLD analysis project Ga0114931, IMG submission 89579) | Deep subsurface microbial communities from Kolumbo volcano to uncover new lineages of life (NeLLi) - 2SBTROV14_V59a metaG | ecosystem: Environmental > Aquatic > Marine > Volcanic | place: Kolumbo...
CACAGGGAGGTGCCGCCATTTTCGATGGCCTAAGCCATTGAAAATGAAGCAGCCCGATAACCGCGCTTCTCGGGCTGCGTGTCCGGAAACGGCCAGGATGGCTGTTTCTGGACGGGAACTAGTTGTACACGCTGGTGGGAATCTTAAAACCCCAGCGGATTGCCTTTGCGGATATTCCAGACCGGCAGATCATCGATCCTGAAGGCATCCACATTGTGCATCACATAGCGTTGCTCACCGTTGCGTTGCTCGGTCTTGTGCCACTGATAGCAACGCTCGACACCACCGAACAGGTATGAAAATTCCTGGCACAGGGTGTTGCCGTTCTTGATTTTCCAGGTGCCGTCATCGGTATCGGCGAGCAATTTTCGGCCATGGAAAACCGCGCTGACCTTGCCGTCGGACTCATAGTAAATATTGTACAGACTCGCCAGCGCTGCTCCACGCACGGTATTGCCGACAATCAACTGTCTAATCTGCTTGCCGCTCAGAGTGTCGTCCGAGTTCTGCGTGGACCAGGCACCTGCTGAAATTCCCAGTAACAGACCGACACCCAGGCCGGACAGTATTCGTTTCATTGTTGATCCGGTTAACATGGCAAATTCTCCACTTGATCGTGACGCCCCAGGCTCCGCCCCGGCCGGGCCCGGCACTGGTATCCACCTTGAATAGTCATCAGACTGGCGTCGTAAAAATTGGTTCAGCCCCGTTCCAGGGCATTATCACCTTACACCCGGTTAACTGAATTGAATCTGAACCAAGTCCGGCATCACCGGCGTGCCTACCTGTTGCTGACTCTCACCGCACTGTGCTGGGGCGCCAACGCGGTATTCGGGCGCATGGCAGTGGGTGAAATCTCGCCCATGGCGCTGGTCAGTCTGCGCTGGGGCGGGGTCCTGCTGCTGCTGGTGCTGTTTGCCCGGGAATCCGTGCGCCGGGACTGGCGGGTGCTGCGCACCCGGCTGGGTTTTGTATTCATCCTCGGCAGCCTCGGTTTCACGGCGTTCAATGCCCTGTTCTATGTCGCCGCCCATACCACCAGCGCGGTCAATATCGGCATTATCCAGGGCTCCATTCCGGTGTTCGCCCTGCTCGGAGTATTTGTGGCCTATGGCCAGCGGTTCAGTGTCCTGCAGGCCATCGGAGTGACCATCACCTTGTTCGGAGTGTTGATCGTGGCAACCGCGGGACAGCTCGCCGATCTGGCCGATGTGGTGATCAATCGCGGCGATATCCTCATGGTCGTGGCCTGCAGTCTTTACGCGGGCTATGCCGTGGCCTTGCAGCGGCGGCCGCCGGTTGCCTCCCTGAGTCTGTTCACGGTGCTGGCGGCTTCGGCGTTTATCTCATCACTGCCCCTGATGGCGATCGAGGCCGGCCTCGGCGGATTGTTGTGGCCGAGCCCCAAAGGCTGGTTGATCGTGGCGTTCATCGCCCTGTTTCCTTCTTTTATCGCGCAGCTGTTTTTTATGCACGGGGTGCAACTGATCGGGCCGGGCCGGGCCGCGGTATTCGTCAACCTGGTGCCGGTGTTTGCCGCCTTGCTGGCGGTGATTTTTCTGCACGAGGCATTCCAGCCGCATCACGCCGCGGCTTTGGCTCTGGTGCTGGGCGGTATCGGCCTGTCGGAACGCAACCACGGCACAGTGAAAGCTTAAGGGCTCTGGCCTAAGCCCGAGCAGCTGTTACGATTTGACTCAAATTCCCAAAGCCCGCATATTGCTGGCGTCTCCCAGAGGCTGACGAAGGGCGGGCATGGCTCAACCCAGGCACAAGCTGCGCTATCTGGATGCGGTGATGATTGTATTCCTGCTGGCCGCGCTGCTGTTTGCCTCACCGGTGATCTATCTGTGGACCACCGCGAACAGTCCCTGGTATGTCCCCTACCTGCTGTGGCTGGCCGTGATCATTTGTGCGGCCCTGGCCCTGAGACTGCGCGCGCGCCATGAACTTTGAACTGAGCCACCTGTTCTTTGCCGGCATTGTCTACCTGATGCTGCTGTTCCTGATCGCCTATGCCACCGAGCAAGGCTGGATCAGCGCCCGCATCGCCCGCCATCCCCTGGTCTACAGCCTGTCACTGGGTGTCTATGCCACTTCCTGGTCCTTTTACGGCAGCGTCGGATTCGCGCAAACGCAAGGTTATAACTTCCTCAGCATCTATCTCGGCGTGACCCTGGCCTTCCTGCTGGCGCCGGTGCTGCTCTCGCCGGTGCTGAGGATCATGCGTGATTACCAGCTCACTTCCCTGGCGGACCTGTTCGCGTTTCGCTACCAGAGTCAGCTGGCCGGGGTACTGGTGACCCTGTTCATGCTGGCCGGGGCTTTTCCCTATATCGCCCTGCAGATTCTCGCGGTTACCGAATCGGCGAGCATCCTCACCCAGGAAGCGCCGCCCCGGACTCTGGCGCTGGCCTATTGCCTGACCCTGATGCTGTTCGCGATCCTGTTCGGCGCGCGGCATGTGACGCCCAGGGAAAAACATGATGGCCTGGTCGTGGCGATTGCCTTTGAAACCCTGGTGAAACTGTTCGCCCTGTGTCTGGTGGGACTGTACGCTCTGTACTATGTGTTCGGTGGACCCGCCGGCCTCGATGAGTGGCTGCGGCTGCACCCCGAGGCCCTGGACAAACTCTATACCCCGGTCCGTGAAGGCCCCTGGTACACCCTGTTGTTGTTATCCTTCGGCGCGGCTTTTCTGTTGCCGCGCCAGTTTCACATGGCGTTTACGGAAAATCTCAACGAGCGCTCATTGCTTTCAGCCGCCTGGTCTTTTCCCTTGTTGCTGCTGCTCATGAATATCTTCATACCGATCATCCTGTGGGCGGGTATCTCCCAGAACACCGGCACCCCGGCGGATTATTTCGTGCTCGGCATCACCCTCGACAGCGGCATCCGGCTGCTGCCTTTCATCGCCTTCATCGGCGGCCTGTCCGCCGCCAGCGCCATGATGATTGTCACTACCGTGGCCCTGTCGTCCATGTGCCTGAACCATCTGGTGCTGCCCGCCAGCACCCATCCGGATCCGATGCTGAACCTGTACAAATGGATCCTGTGGGGCCGGCGCACTCTGATCATGCTCATCGTCATCGCCGGCTATGGGTTTTACATCGTACTGGCCCGCAACCAGGGACTGGTGCAACTGGGCCTGATTTCCTTTGTCGCCGTGGCGCAGTTCCTGCCCGGGCTGTTCGGGGTCCTGTTCTGGCCACGGGCCACCCGCCCCGGTTTTATCGCCGGACTGATGGCCGGCGGCTGTGTGTGGGCCTTGACGCTGCTGATGCCCCTGCTGGCCGCCTCCGATATTATCCCCAATGCACCGTTGTGGCAGATGCTGAGTCACCCGCCGGGAATCAATCACTGGACCTTCGCCACCCTTACCTCGCTGATTCTCAACAGCGTGCTGTTTTTCTCCGTCTCCCTGCTCAGTTACCAGGACCCCAAGCAAAGTGAGGCCGCCGATGCCTGCCGCGCCACCAGTTTCCACCTGCCGGGAGGGGTGGTGCTCGGCGCGGCCTCGCCACAACAGTTCCGGGAGCAACTGGCGCGCATCCTCGGTCACCAGGCCGCCGGCCTGGAAGTGGATCAGGCCCTGGCGGATCTGGGGCTGAGTGATGAGGAAAGCGATCCGGTCCAGTTGCGACGACTGCGTGAGCGCATCGAGCGCAATCTGTCGGGGCTGCTGGGGCCGATGCTGTCGCGCATGATTGTCGATGAGCGCCTGCAGATGGATTCCACCGCGAGCACCGCCCTGGCGGACAATATCCGGCTCATTGAAGAACGCCTGGCCCTGTCCAAAGACCAGATCAAAGGCGTGGTCGGCGAACTCGATCAACTGCGCCGCTATCACCAGCAGATCCTCCAGGATCTGCCCCTGGCGGCCTGCGCTCTGGATGCCAACCGCAACGTGGTGTCCTGGAATCTGGCCATGGAAATGCTGTCCGGCCTGACCCGCAAGCGGGTTCAGGGCCGGCGCGTCGACAGCCTGACGCAGCCCTGGGCCGGCCTGCTCGGGCGCAGCCTGGATTCTCCCGATAATCATTTGCACAAACTCCAGATCAACATTGAAGGCAGCACCCGCTGGCTCAACGTGCACAAGGCGGTGATCGATGAATCCTCGACCAATGATCAATACGGCGGGGTGGTGATACTGATCGAGGACCTGACCGATGTGCATACTCTGGAAGGCGAGCTGGCGCATTCCGAGCGCCTGTCCTCCATTGGCCGGCTGGCTGCCGGTGTCGCCCATGAGATTGGTAACCCGGTCACCGGCATCGCCTGTCTCGCCCAGAACCTGCAGTCAGAAACCACTGAGGCCCAGGCCCGCGAAGCCAGCCAGGCCATTATTGAGCAGACCCGACGCATCAGCGACATCGTGCAGTCCCTGGTCAGTTTCAGCCACGGCGGCAGCATGGCTTCCGGGGAATTTTCCAGCGTCCGGGTTCGCGACTGCATCGAGGAAGCCATCCGTCTGGTGCGCTTGAGCCATTCCGCCCGGGCCATCCACTTTGAGGATGCCTGCAGCGGTGAACTCCTGGCCCGCGCCGATCGCCCCCGGCTGGTGCAAATCCTGGTCAACCTCCTGACCAATGCCGTTGATGCCTCCCCGAGCGGCGGTAGCGTCCGGGTCGAAGCCCGGGCCGAGAGCAAGATGGCGGTACTGCGGGTCCAGGATCAGGGCTCAGGGATCGAGCCTGAGTTACAGGACAAGGTTTTTGATCCATTCGTCACCAGCAAGGCGCCCGGCCAGGGCACCGGTCTGGGTCTGGCTCTGGCCTATCGCATCATCCAGGATCATGACGGCCATATCGCCATTGAGCAATCGGATCCCGGCGGCACCACCATCACCGTGCGTATTCCACTGGCCACGGCACTGGAATACCGGGCGCCCTCACTGGAGCCGAGTACATGAGCCGGATTTTGATTATTGAAGACGAAGCCGTGATCCGCAACGCGCTGCAACGACTGCTGGAGCGTAATGGTTATGACATCGCCGAGGCGGGATCGGTGGAACAGGCGGTAGCGGAGAATCTGCTCGAAGGTCTGGATATCGTAATCGCCGATCTGCGCCTGCCCGGAGGCGCAGGCACCGACATCATTCCCCTGGTCGGGGAGGTGCCGGTGCTCATCATGACCAGTTATGCAAGTGTTCGATCAGCGGTGGCTTCCATGAAGCTGGGGGCCATCGACTACATCGCCAAACCCTTTGATCACGATGAACTGTTGCTCAGTGTGGACCGAATTCTCGGCCAATCGCGCCTGCGCCGGCAGAACGCCGCCCTGAAATCCGATGTCGAGCGTGACTACCCCATCAGCGGCATGATCGGCGACTGCCCGGCCATGCGCGCCGTCCACTCGCGTATCGACAAGGCCGCCCCCACAGATGCCACCGTGCTGGTCATCGGCGAATCGGGGACCGGCAAAGAACTGGTCGCCCGTGCCCTGCACGAGGGCAGTCCCCGCAGTTCGGCGCCGATGATCACCATCAATTGCGCCGCGATCCCGGAGACGCTCATCGAAAATGAGTTGTTTGGCCATGAAAAAGGCTCCTATACCGGGGCCGAGCAATCCCAGAAGGGGATGATTGAAATCGCCGACGGGGGCTGCCTGTTCCTGGATGAAATCGGCGAACTGTCCCTGAGTGCACAGGCCCGGCTGTTGCGGGTTCTCCAGGAAGGCGAGATCCGCAGAGTCGGATCGACCCGTACCAAACGTGTCAATGTCCGGCTGATTGCCGCGACTCACCGGGATCTGCCCAGCCTGGTGCGGAAACATAAATTTCGTGAGGATTTGTACTTCCGGCTGCGGGTGGTGGAAATTTACCTGCCACCCCTCAGGGAGCGTGGCGATGACGTGCGGGCTCTGGCGGAGCTGTTGCTGGCGAGGCTCTGCAAGCGCCTGCACCGTGACAACCTGAGTTTCGATCCCCAGAGCGTCCAGGCCATTGCTGAATACCCCTGGCCAGGAAACGTCCGGGAGCTTGAAAATGCCATTGAGCGGGCGGTGATTCTGTCCGAATCCCAGAGCATCACCCCGGATTTGCTGGCTTTGCCCAAAGTGTCCGAGGAGGCCACTGAAGGGGCCGGCAACGTCCATTTCAATCTGTCTCTGGAAGAGTATTTCCGGGCCTTCGTGCAGGCCCACCAGGATCACATGACTGAAACCGAAATTGCCCAGCAACTGGGGATCAGCCGCAAAGCCCTCTGGGAGCGGCGCCAGCGGCTGGCGATACCCCGTACCCCACGGCCTGGCAGCGGTGCCACACAGGACCCTTCAGCGGCCCCCGACTGATACGGACAGCGGCTTGTTATGCTGCGCTGCATGATGGTCTGGCCAAATTTTGCCGCTGGCATGAATCTTCCCGGGTGTGAATATCCGGCACAGTCAGGCTGATACTCAAAGTAACAAAAATTCAACCTGGTCCCTTAATCTGGTATACCAGAACAAGTGATCGGCCTGAGAACAAAAACTTAGCGAATAGGCACGGGAATTGCGTAGAATGTGACCGGGTTCACAGTTCAGTGCGCACAAAAGAACTGCAACTCACTTCAGGTGCCGGCGAATGCTGCATTGCAGGAGCGAAGCAGAACAGGCCGGTACATCATTTGTTGATCAACAAGAGGGGGAGAATATGAGCGCTAAAGTTGTCTGGTTGTTCGTATTCGTCGCGCTGTACTGGTCGTACTGTATTTTCTGGGGCATCAAAGGTGCCATGTCGGCCAAGACCGCGAGTGACTATTTCATTGCCGGGCGGCGTCTGTCGTTGTGGGTCTTCGTACTCGCGGCGACCGCGACTTCGTTTTCCGGCTGGACCTTCATGGGGCATCCGGGCCTGCTGTATCGTGACGGATTTCAGTATGCCTATGCCTCGTTCTACGCCATCACCATTCCGTTTACCGGCGTGATGTTCCTGAAACGCCAGTGGATGCTGGGCAAACGTTTCGGCTTCGTGACCCCGGGAGAAATGCTGTCCACGTACTTCAAATCCGATCTGATTCGGATTCTGGTGGTGCTGGTGGCCCTGGTGTTCTCGATTCCCTACCTGGGTCTGCAACTGCGTGCCTCGGGCTTCCTCTTCAATGTCCTGACTGAAGGGGCACTGAATGTAGAAGCGGGAATGTGGCTACTGTCGGCGGTGGTGTTCATCTACGTGGCTTCCGGTGGACTTCGAGCGGTGGCCTACGTGGACACCGTGCAGTGCATTCTGCTGGCGGCCGGCATCGCGATTATCGGTGCCTATGCCTTGAGCCTGGTGGGTGGTTATGAAAAGCTCAACCAGGGCATCGCCGCCCTGGCCCAGTTCGACGCCAAGAAAACCCCCGATGGCTACAGCCACTACATCGCCATTCCCGGCGTGATCCAGGTGGTTTCCGGGGTCAAGCACACCGTCGGTGGGGCCTGGACCGGGATCATGGTGCTGACCTACATGTTCGCGCTGATGGGCATTCACTCCGCCCCGGCGTTTTCCATGTGGGCGTTTTCCAACAACAGCCCGGCGCCCTTTGCACCCCAGCAGGTGTGGGCCTCGTCCTTCGGGATCGGCTTCATCCTGTTCGTGTTCACGGCCTTCCAGGGCCTCGGCGGCCATCTGCTGGGCGCCGATACCGCCTTCCTGGCGGCGTATCCTGAGCATGTGAACAACGTACTCGGCGCGGGCCTCGGCGGAAAAGACCTGATGGCCTCCGCGGGCAAGCAGGGCATGCTGATACCCCAGTACATTTTCCTGGCTCCGGCCTGGGTGAGCGGCCTGCTGGCCGTGTGTGCCCTGGCGGCCATGCAGTCCACCGGTGCGGCGTATATGTCGACGGCCGGCGGCATGCTGACCCGGGATCTGTACAAGCACTTCATCAAACCCAATGCGGGCCACAAAGAGCAGAAACTGTTCGGCCGTATCGGCGTTCTGATCATCGTCCTCGCGGCGCTGATGGTGGCGACCCATGCCACCGATGCACTGGTGCTGCTGGGCGGTCTGGCGGTGGCTTACGGCTTCCAGATGTGGCCGTCCTTGATGTCCGTGTGCTGGTTCCCGTGGTTTACCCGCGCGGGGATCAACCTGGGGCTGATTGCCGGGCTGATTGCCGTGACCTGCACCGAGAGCATCGGTCAGAACCTCGGCATCACCGCCTGGGGCCGCTGGCCGTTGACCATCCACTCCGCCGGCTGGGGGATTTTCTTCAATCTGGGCACCGCGATCATCGTCTCGGCCATGACCCAGAACGCCGCGGACCGGGAGCATCGCATGACCTTCCACAACTTCCTGCGTGAGCACGCCTCATTGCCGGCAGCCAAGAAGGGCCTGGTACCGGTGGCCTGGATCATCACCTTGTTGTGGTTCTTCTTCGGCATCGGCCCGGGTGCGGTCATCGGCAACACCATCTTTGGCAACCCCAATGACTACAACACCTGGACCTTCGGCATGCCCTCCATCTGGGCCTGGCAGTTGCTGTTCTGGGCACTGGGCTGCTTCATGATGTGGTTCCTGGCTTACAAAATGGAGATGTCCACGCTCCCCGACAAGGAAGTCCAACCCCTGATCGATGATATCGGCGACAAGGAACTCGCCAGCTAGGATCGGATCGACATAACTCGGAAATAATAATAACAACAGCAATTCAGGAGAGGGCTTGCCCTCCCCTTTTTTATGCCCGCGATCCGTACAATCCGGTATCATGGGTTTTGCTTGATGAGTACCGTATCCCAGGAAACTTCCATGTCCCCGCAACTCGTGTTTTTCCTCTGGTGGCTGCTACTCTCGGCCATGCTGTTTTATCCCGTCAGCAAGCTGATTTGGGTGCTGAGCGTGCGCCGCCTGCAGAAAAAATTGGCCCGTGAACTGAACGAGGAAGAACTGCTGGGGCAAAAACGCCGTGCCCGTTTCCTGTCGGTCATCACGTCCATGGCCTTTGCCTACATTTACATGATCCAGACCTTCGGCCTGCCCAATGGATGAAACCAGCTATCGAATCCTGGTGCGGGTGGCGATTTCGTTGACGGTCATCTTCATCGCCGTCAGCATCTATGACTGTGGGTACAAAAACAGCAATCCAGGTGATTTGCCATACCTGGAGGCGGATAACTTTTTCGAGGACGGGCAATATCAAAAAGCCCTGGAAAAATACACCGAGGCCCTGAAAGTCGATGCGGCTGATATCCACGCCCTGCGCGGCAAAGCCCGCAGCCTGATGCAGCTCGGCCGCTTCGAGGAAGCCCAAACCGTCTATGATCTGGCGATCAAACTCGAACCGGGATTTGCCACCAGCTATGCCAACCGGGGGATTCTGCACGATCGCATGGGTGAGTATCAAAAAGCCCTGGCCGACTACGCCAAGGCCATGCAACTGGATCCGCAAATCAATGAGGGCCCGCACTGGTTGACGCGCCTGATGCGCAACCAGCCCGACAAACCACCCGGTATTGCCGATCGGGCCCGCTACCTGCGCGAACAACTGGCCAAACCGCAAAGTGAGCGCCTGTTGCGGGTACCGGAGATCGACGCCAAACAACGCACCTACAAACAATAACAGTCCCGCTCAGGTGCGAAACTCAGTTCCAGACCTTTAAAACATCCGATAACAGAAAGCGGAAAAAAAAGATGAGTGCGATACAACCGAACAACAGCCGCACCCAATCGGAATTACCCTCCTCGTCACGCCAGGTCAGGCCGTGAAAAGCGATGATCCCGGTACCGACGAGAAGTAGGATGTTGATGGCCAAAGATGGTTTCCTTTTGGCAGCGACAGGCCGCGAAATCACAACGGCCGAAATCCACAATCATTGTAGGCGGGCTATTGCAGGGCGTCTATCCGCGCGGCTTAAAGAGCACCACAATGACCCGGAATGAGTCCGAACTTCCGGATTCACACACTCGCCAGCTGCGGGTGATGAGCGCCGACACCCTGGTCGCGGGAACCCACTTTCTGGCCGCGGCGCAACCCGCGGAAATTGCCCCGAAAGCTCTGGCCGTCAACTTAAGTGATCTGGCGGCCATGGGCGCTGAACCCTTGTCCATCTGTCTGGTTCTCGGCAACCCACCTGAGGCGCTGGCATGGCAACGGGAGTTTCTGGCGATCCTTCAAGCCCAGTGTCACCGCTACCAGATCGCCTTGCACGACATCCACAACGTGGACGGCCCCAGGCAGATCAGCATCCAGGCCCTGGGCCGGGTGCCGGAATCCCAGGCCCTGCGCCGGGATACTGCCCGGGCCGGTGACGACATTTATGTGAGCGGCACACTGGGTGACGCCGGCCTCGGCCTGCGGATAGCCAGCGGTGAATCCGTGGTCGCCGAGCCCGCGGCCCGGGACTATTGCCTGGCGCGTTTTCACCGGCCCACCCCCCGGATTGAGCTCGGCCTCGCCTTGCGGGGCATCTCCCATTGCGCCATTGACCTGTCCGATGGCCTGTGCGGTGATATCGGGCACATTTGCGAACGCAGCGCGGTGGGGGCGCTCATCCAGGCCCAGCGGCTGCCGCTATCCCAGGCGTTACGTGCACACTGCGCGCCGCGACAAGCCCGCGACCTTGCGCTCAGTGCGGGTGACGACTACGAGCTGTGTTTTACCGCACCACGCAAGGCGCGCGATCAGATCCTGGGGCTTGCCACACAACTGCGGCTTGGTCTGACCCGGATCGGCCGAATCGAACCGGCGGGCGGGCTGCAGATCCGTGATGCTCAGGGTCGTGAGCTGGCCTGGCGACCCGCCTACCAGCACTTCCTGACACCGCAGATGACCTCAGCGCCGTGATTCGGGATCCGGTACTGTTACTGGCCACAGGCCTTGGCGCGGGGCTCGCGCCACGCGCTCCGGGTACCTTTGGCACCCTGGTGGGGGTCGCCGTGTATCTGCCATTGGCTGGATTGTCCCTGAGTGTTTATCTTTCAGTGGTAGCGCTGGTGATCGTCCTGGGTATTTGGATTTGTGATCGGGCGGCACGCAAGCTCGGGGTTCACGACGCTCCAGCCATCGTCTTCGACGAAATTGCCGGGATCCTGGTGACCCTCGCCGCAACCCCCCTGCAGTGGCCCTGGATTCTGGCGGGCTTTGTTCTGTTCCGGTTTTTCGACATACTCAAGCCATGGCCCATCGCCTGGCTCGACAAAAATATTGCGGGCGGCCTCGGTATCATGGTTGACGATCTGGTCGCCGGACTGTTTGCCCTGGCCCTGTTGCAGGCGGCACAGTGGTTGTGGATGGGGATCGGATGAACAATTCAACAGGCACGCCCAGAGTGTTTCCGTACCAGCAGGCCTGGTGTTTGATCCGCCTGTTGCTGCTGGTGGCTGCGGCCGGCGGCCTGGCCACCACGGCTCAGGCTGATATCTGGAAACGGGTCGACAAGCGCGGCATATTGCATCTGTCCGATCGCCCCATGGGTCCAGGCTCGGTACTCATCTTACGTTCACGCAGAAAATCCCAGGCCCGCCAGCGTCGACCCGCCGCCGCCAGCGTCTTGCGCAAACGCTACACGCCGTTGATCAATCAGACCGCTCGCCGCTACCGCATGGATCAACATCTCATCCATGCGGTGGTGCAGGCGGAATCCGGGTACAACCCCCACGCGGTATCGAACAAAGGCGCAGTCGGATTGATGCAGCTCATGCCCGCCACCGCTCGCCGCTACGGGGTCAGTGACCGCCGGGATCCGGCCCAGAATCTGTCCGGTGGAATCCGCTACCTGCGGGATCTCATGCGCCAGTTCCGTAAATTGAGTCTGGCCCTCGCCGCATACAATGCCGGTGAGTCGGCAGTGAAAAAATACGGGCTGCGGATCCCGCCATTCCCGGAAACCCGCCATTACATCCGCAAGGTGATTCGTTTTTATCGCCAGCATCGCAACAATTAATGAATGAATTCGAACTCATTGCCACCTGGTTCGACCGTCCTGACCACAGCCGCGAGGATGTGCGTCTCGGGATGGGCGATGACGGCGCATTGCTGGTCCTGGCCCCGGGCCAGGAGCTGGTGACCGCCAGCGCCTGTATCAGCGCCGTGGATCCATCCTCTGCGCAGGAAGCTGATCAAATAGCCAGCCGCTGTTATGCCCAGGCTGAGAGCGGGCTCGTTAAGCAGCAGGCAACCCCGGCCTGGGCCATCCTGTGCCTGTCTCTGGAGCAGGCCAACCGCGACTGGCTGCAGCGCTTCAGCGCGACCCTGCGCCGCTGTCTGCAGCGCCGCCAGGTGCAGCTGATCGGCGGCGATACCACTCGTGGGCCGACCACGGTCACATTATTTCTGTCCGGTACTCGATCCCGGCCCACGGCCTGATCCCGGCCATGGTGAAAGCTCCGCCCGCGCCACCCGGCAGTGAAGCTGAGTTGATGGATCGGGTGCTGCACATCAGCGGTCGGACTCTGGGGGAACTGGCAGCACAGTTCAGCATTGCCGTACCCCGGGATCCGATCCACGCCAAAGGCTGGGCCGGGCAACTGCTCGAGCGGGTGCTCGGTGCCACCGCCGCCTCGGCGCCGGAACCGGATTTCCAGGATCTCGGCGTGGAGTTGAAAACCATTCCTGTCAATCCCCACGGGACCCCGCTGGAATCGACTTATGTGTGCAACGTGCCCCTGGAACCCAGCAGCCGGGCACCCAACTGGGAGTCGTCCACCGTGCGCCGCAAACTGGCGCGAGTGCTGTGGCTGCCCATAATTGTCACGCCCCAGTCCAGCCTGGCACAACGGCCGGTAGGCCGTGGCATGCTCTGGAGCCCCGACCCGGTTCAGGCCGGCAGCTTGCGCCAGGACTGGGAAGAACTCATGGATCAGGTGTGTCTGGGACAACTGGAAAGCATTACTTCCCACCTGGGCACCTGCCTGCAAATCCGACCCAAGGCGGCCAACGCCCGAGCCCGGCGCTGGGGCGTCGGTGCCCAGGGTGAACGCATCCGCACCGGGCCCCGGGGCTTTTACCTGCGCAGCAATTTCACCGCCGGTATCCTGCGCGAGTACTACGCAAACTGAATAACGGCGCGCAAGGGCTGATCACGGGAGAGTCCAGCGGATGGGGTTGCAAAAATGTAGCCACTGTAATCCGTTTGCACTGCGTTATTGAGAAGGTTTCAACTGTCATCAGCGCGAACCCGGGCACGCAGAGATTTGGTGCGTCCGCGGCGGGTCTTGCTGTTCATGCGTTCAGCTCGCGCGCGTTGACTCGGGCGGGTGGCCCGGCGCGGTTTGGGTCGAACCACGATCCGTTGCAGCAGATCATTCAAGCGCGCCAGGGCATCGGCGCGATTTTGGTCTTGACTGCGATGACGGCTGGCCTTGATGACGATGATCCCCTGCCGATTGATGCGCCGATCACCCAGTTCCAGCAAGCGCTGCTTATGTTCTTCGCACAACGAGGATTCCCGGATATTAAACCGCAGATGCACCGCGCTGGAGACCTTGTTGACATTCTGCCCACCCGGTCCGCGGGCCCGCACCGGGTGGATTTCAACCTCCCGCTGCGGGATCACAATGGCTTGCGGAGTGTGCATGGGCCGCCGGCTTCAGCCCGGATAATCGATGGTGACGATCCCGATTTCCAGATCGCCGACGGGCCGGCGCCAGATCCCGACATCCCCTATGGATTTGCCCAGGCGCTGAGGCTGCGCCGCCAGGGTCTGCCGGGTGGCTTTGAGCTCCACTACTTTAAGACGCAAAGCTTCCAGTCCACGGCGGGCCATAGAGCCGGGAAGACAGCTGTGCTGGCGTTGCGGGCGCTCCAAGGCGACCTGATCCCCCCCAGGCGCTTTAACGAAGGCTCTGTTCATGACACACCTGTCCCGGTGGAGACCGTAAAAACCCGTTCAAGGGGCACCTGTTCACCGGCACCTTCACTATTGTAGCCCAGCAGCGGTGCAATCCGCCGCTTGAACTCTGCGCTTTGCAAAATGGCCACCAGAACCCGTCTTTGATCGGCGGGCAAGCTGCGGGTATCCACTGCCAGCCAGTACTGCTCGGTGAGGACCGGCACAAACTCCAGTGAGAATTGTCGCGCCGCCGCCTCGATACCGAATCCGGCATCCGCGGCACCACTGGCCACCATGGCGGCTACCGCCAGATGGGTAAACTCCTCGTCATCGTACCCAGTGATGGTTGCCGGATCGATGCCGGCCTGTTCCAGCAGGCCGTCTACCAGCAGGCGGGTGCCTGATCCCGGCTGGCGATTGATAAAGCGCCCATGGCGATCAGCCACGCCCGCCAGTGAGTTCAGTTTGAGCGGGTTGCCGGCCGCGACCATTAATCCCTGGTGGCGCGCGACCAGCCGCACCAGACGGTGGCGGCGCGAATCGAGTAAGTCCCGCAGACGCGCTACCTGATGAGTTTCCCACAAGGGCTCTGAAATATGGAATCCCGCCAGATCGCAACCGCCAGCGGCCAGATCCCGCAGGCTGTCGAGACTGCCGCGGGTCCGCAATTCCACCGGGCGGTGGGTTTCCCTGGACAGCAACTCCCGCAGTATCGACAGACTCAGATCATGACTGGCGGTAATTTTCAGCGGCGGATGCCGAGTGTCGCCCAGGCTGGCGGCCAGCAGTTGCTGCGCTTCGTCGCCGAGACGCTCGAGATCCGGAGCCAGTCGACTGTGGGCGAGCCGGCGGGCGTCCAGCAGCGCCCGGCCCAGGGGCGCCAGTTGCGCGCCGCGGCCGCGCTGCAGGTGCATCAGGGTGGCACCGCATTGCCGTTCCCAGCGTTCCAGCAAGCCCCACAAATGGCGATAGGACAGATCCAGCCGGCGGGCGGCGGCGCCCAGACTGCCGGCATCCTCAACCGCCTGCAGACACTCCAGCAAGCGGTTGTCCAGGGGCTGGGCGACTTCCTGGCCGAGCGCCCATGCGATTGACAGTTTGACTTTCATCTATGCAATTTTCTTCATATTTACATCAATAATATCGGGATTAAAATGAATAATTCTCTGCATTTATTATGCTTTATATCACATATATGAGGAACGCAGATTCCTCGCCTGAACCGCTTTTTTATAGTGACCACGTTGCTCCTGCTCGCCGGCCCTGTGGCGGTACAAGCTGCCGGACAGCGCCTGCGCATGGCCACCACCACCAGCACCGACAATTCCGGACTGTTGAAGCAACTCGACCCACCCTTCGAGGCCCGCTACGGAATCACGCTGGATGTGATTGCCGTCGGCACCGGCAAAGCCCTGAAACTCGGACGCAACGGCGATGTAGACGTGGTCTTCGTGCATGCTCCGGCAGCGGAAAAGAAGTTCGTCGCCAGCGGTTACGGTATCGATCGGCTGCCGGTGATGCACAATGATTTCGTCATCGTCGGCCCCGCGGCGGATCCCGCCGGGATCGGCCGCCGTTCCAGTGCGGTTGAAGCCCTGCGGAGGATTGCCGGCGCCACAGCCCTGTTCGTATCCCGGGGCGATGAATCCGGCACTCACAAAAAAGAAAAACAACTGTGGCAGGCGGCCGGTATCGAGCCGGGGGGTCGCTGGTATCTGGCCACCGGCCAGGGCATGGGTGCGGTGTTACAGATTGCCGCGGATAAACATGCCTACACCTTGACGGATCGGGGCACCTATATCGCATACCGGAAAAAACTGGGACTGAAGATACTCAGCCAGGGGGACCCAAAGTTGTACAACCCCTACCACATCATCGCGGTCAACCCGGCCCGCCATGCCCACGCCAAATTTTCCCTGGCGAAAAAATACATGGCCTTCGTCACCGG
>Ga0114931_10005468_pt1 | contig 15678 bp, 11 predicted proteins | sample 2SBtaG_FD_89579 | JGI IMG/M metagenome (GOLD analysis project Ga0114931, IMG submission 89579) | Deep subsurface microbial communities from Kolumbo volcano to uncover new lineages of life (NeLLi) - 2SBTROV14_V59a metaG | ecosystem: Environmental > Aquatic > Marine > Volcanic | place: Kolumbo...
CCTCGTATGGCGGGGCCGTTGGATCTTTTGGGAATCTTTGTCCCGCGCCGGAGTTACACGGAGCGGCACATTGAGTATCTTATCGAAAGCCTTCAGTACGTCCAGCATGTCCAGATTGCTCATTCTCTCACAATCAAGAACCCGGAAGAGACGATTGCTGAACTGATCCGCTATCAGGCGGAACCACCATTCCTGATCAGCCATGATGATGATTATGTCCCCACGTTTACGCCTGAACCCTACTTCATCAAAGTAGTCGAGCCCTTTACGCTGCACGCGCCGGATGCGCGGGCTCAGGCGATTCAACAGGCTGGATACAATACATTCCTTCTCCGTTCAAAAGATGTGGGTCTCGATTTATTAACGGATTCCGGAACGGCGGCCATGAGTACCCATCAGTGGGGCAAGATGCTGGAAGTGCAGGAATCAGAATTAGGCAGCGATGGTTTTTCCTTGTTTGATGAACAGTGCCGCAACATCCTGGGATTTCGCTACGTGTTGCCGACTCATCAAGGCCGGGCCGCTGAGCACATTCTGTCACAGGCATTAATTCGAAAAGGGCAATATGTCCTGAACAACATGTATTTTACGACCACGCGAGAACACCAAGAACGAGCGGGGGGAGTCTTTGTTGATCTGATTCGCGATGAGGCGTATGACCCTCACTCTTTCTACCTGTTCAAAGGGGACATCAACACGGCAAAACTCAAACGATTTATTGAGACCCATGGCGCCGATGCCATCGCCTACCTGTGTTTGGAAACAAATGTGAATATGGCAGGCGGGCAGCCTATTTCTCTGGCGGCAACCAGAGAAGTGTCAGCCATCTGCCGATACCATCACATTCCGTTATTTTTTGATGCCACGCGGGTTGCTGAAAATGCCTATCTGATTAAGACTCGTGAGCCGGCCTATGCAACCTGGTCCATTCAAGACATTATCCGGGAATTGATGAGCCTTGGCGATGGATGCACCGTGTCGGCCAAAAAAGATGTCTTGGTCAATATCGGCGGCATTTTGGCTCTAAATCATCCGGCATGGTATGAGCGATGTGTACGATTATGCGCCACGTTTGAAGGCACACCTTGGAGCGGAGGACTTGCCGGCCGTGATCTGGCGGCAATGGCTGTGGGCTTGGAGGAAATGACTGACTATGACTATATCCGGTCGCGTGTGGAACAGGTCCGGTACCTCTGGACGAAAGTTCATGAGGCTGGTGTGCCGGTTGTTCAACCTCCAGGCGGTCATGCGGTGTTTCTGGACGCCAAGGAGTTTCTTCCTCACATTCCCCAAGATGAATTTCCGGCCCAACGCTTGGCCGCCGCCATCTATGAAACGTCGGGGATCCGGGGAATGGAACGCGGACAAGTGTCGGCGGGCAGGGATCCCGTGACCGGACAACAGCGTCCCTCCAAATTGGAACTGGTGCGGCTCACGATCCCCCGGCGAGTCTACACCTATAGCCACATGGATGTGATCGCAGAAGGGGTGATCGAGGTGTTCCGGCGACGTGATCAACTGAAAGGCCTTCGCTTGGTGTATGAACCGCCGACGTTGCGGTTTTTCACCGCTCGCTTTGAACTCCTGTGACGCATGTCAAGCAAAACGGTTTCTCAAACCATCATAATTTTCCATACCATGACTTTTTTTGTTGACAATTATTCCCCAAATAGCCTAAAGACAGTGGTTGTAGTGTATGGGCCTTTTTGACAGCCCCTTGCTTCCTGAGAGCTGTGATCTTCAATTTGAAACTTGAATGATTCAAAAACCCCTTCTCCCCATCTTCTTCTTGTTGGTGTTTCTTTTAGCAGAAACGTTTAATGTTCAAAGTCAGACCCTGCCCCCTCCTTTACCCCCCAGTATGGATCAAAGAATTGGACGCAGGGTTATCCCACCCCTCACCACCGGCTTTCACTCCAAAAAATTTTACAAGGAGTATGATCCCAGTGGCAGGAACAAGCAGATTGTGATTTGGAGCAATCTTCCCCGGGTGGAGTTTGTGATTATCGGTTGGGCGCTCCATGGAAACAGGACCATTGTCGATCCTCTCCGCCTTGATGAAATTTTTCAGGAACAGCATTTTACGCCAACGTACACCTCGGCTGATGAAGAAGGGGTGCTGCGAAGCAGTAAAATTCTTGGAGCGAATGCCGTGGTGTTCGCGCACACAACCGTCAGACGGGAAAAAGGTTCTTCCCCTGCCGTGTTCAATATGCGCGTGGCGGTATGGGAGGTTTCCGTGGAAACAGGTGAAGTGCAGTGGAAAGGAACAGCGGTCACCGCGTATCCCGGTTTTACTCCCGAACAGGCCCTCAGCCTCTATGTCGAGTTAGCGATTGCCCATGCCCTTTGTCGGGTGGAAGGCGGATATCAATGGATCGAATCTTCAATTGGGATACGAGGCGGCTGCAAAAAAGACCCAGGGGTGTGAAGAAACCCCTCTTCCGGTTGTGAATTTTTCTCTTGGCCTCATGGCTCCTTATCTTCAAGCCGATTAGCATGGGGTCCCCAGCGAGCGTTGAGTTCTTCTAAGTTTTTTCTGTGAGTAATCACCACAATCTCGTCGTTCAGCTGAAGCTTGGCGTGGTTGTCAATGAGCATGAATTTGTTTTTCCGATAGATGCAGATGATGTGAGTCTCAGGTGGGAAGTGAAGGTCCTCCACAAGGGGGCTTTTGTCTGATGGGAGGACAAAGGAAAAGACTCGTGCTTCATCCTTGATCATCGCGGTGAGTTCCAACAAATCTTGTCCTTCAAACATGTCCGCCAGATAGCGCCCCGTCATTCGGGCCGGAATGATCATGTCCTTCAGCCCCAATTCCAAACAAATATGTTCAAATTGAAGGTCTTCGATCTTTACCACCACCCGGCCGAACCCCAGAGATTGTCCGACGAGGCCGGCAATGATGTTGACATGATCGTTGCCGGTTAAACAAAACAGCACATTGGTGTTTTTGGGGTCGGCCTCTCGTAAGAGAGAAGGTTTGCTCCCATCTCCCAGTAAAAATCCGCAGTCCAACTCATTTGAAAGTTCACGGATGCGATCCTTGCTGGATTCCACAATCGTGACTTCATGGCCGCGTTTCAGCAGCAGTTCCGTGGCAATGATGGCAATCGCGCCCGCACCGACAATGACGGCTCTCATAGGCTTTCGGCTCTTTTCCCAAACCAAGTGGGCGGATACAGTAGGACCAGAAATGTCACAATTTCGAGGCGTCCCAACAGCATATCTCCACAGAGGAGCAGTTTCAAGAGTGGATGAAGACTCGGTTGCGTGATGCCAGCAGACAGTCCGACGGTTCCCGTGGCAGAGACCACCTCGAAGAGCGCATTCAGCGGATCGAATCCAAGGGCGATAAATGGAAGCCAAGAAAGAAAAATGACCATGCAAAACAAAGCGACGAGTAAACAAGTTCTCTGCAATTCCCGGTCGCCAACTCGTCGATCTCGTAGACGCATTTCCAGCACGGCATGCTGTGGCAGACAAGTTCGGTGGAGAAAAAAACGGATCAATCCCAGTATGATCAAAAACCGCCACACTTTAATCCCTCCAGCCGTCGAGCCAAGGCTGCCACCGATCACCATGGATCCAAGCATCGCCGCTCTCGCGGCAGGCTCCAATTCCCCTATGGGAAGGGTGGTAAATCCCGTACCCGTCTGCGCGGAAAACCCGATCAGGAACGCATGTCTCATGACATCAAGAAGAGGCAAGGAATGTGTAAGGAAGAGCATAACGGCCAGGAAACCGGACGTGAACAGCGATCCGATGAGTATTCCCTGCACTTCCAGATCACCAAGCAGTTCCCTCCATCTCGGCCATTTGGCGTGAGAATACAGGGGCAGGGCCAGGGCTCCGCTGAAGGCCATGACCATGAGAACAAAACGCGGCATCCATCCATTGAAACCAGCGAGGTTGTGATCGAATGTTGAAAAGCCTCCAGTTGAAACAGCCGATAACACATGGGTAATGGCCACAAACCCGTCAACGCCCATTCCCCAGAGCATCACGATGCCAATCACCGTGAGAAGGCTATACACAGAGAAAATTCGCCTGGCGTGTGTCCGGGTAGAGGCAACGACTTTTTCTATGAATATTTCGGACTCCGCTAATCGCCTGGCAATCAATCCATGCCCTAACAGTAAGGCCACGGATAAGACCACGATGCCGAGACCGCCGTACCATTGCATCCACGCTCTGGCAAACAGGATGGTCTTGGGGAGCGTTGTGACGGATGGCAGTGTGGAAAGGCCGGTCGTGGTGATGGCGGAGACGGATTCAAAGAAGGCATCCTCCGGTGACAGCCCTTCCTGAATCATCGGGTAACTCATCACCACTGGTGTGAACAGAAAGGCGATGGCGGTGATGACCAACCCTTCATTGAGTTGAATGGAATCCGTTTCGGGTAATCGTGCCCAAGGAAGTCCAAGTCCAATCAGAACCATAATGACGAACGCATAGGCCCATGAGAGGTGATATTCTTGAACCCAGAGTGAAAAACCAAACGGTACGAGCGTGAGGGCCGCCAGGACAAGCGAAATCTGTGCAAGATATTTCAAGACCACCCGGGAACGAACGGCGTGGGCTAATGTTGTAAATGATTTTCCGTTTGCCATTTTCTTAGGATACGATATGTCCGCCAGTGATTGTTTCTCCGGTATAGGGAAGGGACTTTCCTGCCCCTAAGGAGGAAAGATTCTTCATTCGTACACTAGCAAGATTCGGACCTCACAAAGGGTTATACTGTAAAATTTTCCGGGTATTTGAGTTGCGTTTTTCTGTCCCGCAATGCATCAGCCCATGGTAGGATGTATCTGTGAAAGGAAGAGGGACATGAAATTTGCTTTAGTTCATTTAACAGGTCCGCATAAGGGAGAGACCCACTACTTTGATTGCTCACGCCTGACCTTAGGGAGGGAGCCTGGCAACGATGTGATCTTCTCCGTCGATGGACATCTTGAAACGATTCCTTCACAGGTCGAACTCTTTGAGAAGGATTGTCGCCTTCACCTTCGCAATCAAGATACTCACGTCACCACATTTGTCAACCGGAACCCGTTGTTTGAAGCTGATCTCCATGATCGCGATCTTCTCCAATTAGGCCCCCAAGGCCCCAAACTTCGCTTCCGAATCCGCCCGGATGAATATGCCGCTTGTAAACGGTCGCGTGAAATCTTGCGAGATGCCCTGGATGTGGCCTCCGAGGCTCGCCAGGATGGAGCGGGACTGCTGAAGTCCTTCGTCGGCCAACTGAGATATGATGTTCGCCGGCATGCTTCACGGGCAACCCAAATCGTGGGAATGGGTATCCTGGCCCTTCTTCTTGGCGGACTAGTTGGGCTTACCTACTATTCATATATGATGCAGCAGACCCATGAGGAGCGATTCGCGAGTTTATTGAAACAACTGCAATCCACCCATGTCACCCAAGCCAATCTCGCACAACAGACGATCGCGGAACGCAGGCGATTGGAAAAAGCCCTGACCTCTCGTCAAGGGAAAATAGAACAACTGGTTGCCATGCTTGAAGCGCAACAACGGAAAGGGCAGGGAGCTTCATCCAAAGAAGTCCGCGCGTTTAATCGTCGATTGCAAAAATTGGAGAAGGAACGTGCCTTTGCTGAAATCTTGATTAAACAATATGGTCCATCCGTCTGCTTTCTCTATGGGGCTTATGGCTTTCTGCCAAAAGGCCACGTTACTGGTGAACCGGCTACGCTGTTGGAATATATGGGATCCGGCTTTCTTGTGAACGACAAGGGTTTGATCGTTACCAACCGTCACCTTGTGGAGCCATGGAGGATTGATCCCTCAGGGATGAAGATTGTGAACAGTGGTTTCCATCCCAAGTTAGTCACGCTTTTGGCATATTTCCCAGGTCACCACCACCCCTTTACTGTCACGGTGGGTAAAGTATCAGGAAAGGGAGATGTTGCGCTGGGCCACATTTCACCCATTCCTCATGAGATTGCGGCCGTTCCACTGTTGTCTGGAGGAACGAAGAGCGTGGTGGGTGAGGCAGTCATGGTATTGGGATACCCGGTGGGCGTGGAAGGACTATTGGCGCGTATGGATGATCAGGTTGCGAATACCCTGTTGCAACAAAATCCCAGCCACAGCCTTGGACGATTAGTCCAGAACATTGCGGATCATGGAGGGATCCGTCCTCTGGCCACTCAAGGCCATATCGGTGATATGGTTCCTGGCCGTCTTGTCTATGACGCGCAAACAACCGTTGGGGCGAGTGGAAGTCCTGTCTTCAACGGTCATGGGGAATTGATCGCGGTGAATGCGGCCTTCATGAAACGGTTCAGCGGAGCCAGTTTCGGGGTCCCTATCGGCCAGGTCTTGGACTTGATGGCTTCCAAACCCTAATGTTGGAAGAAGTGAAGATTGGGGTCGGGAGTCTTTATTTACAGCCTATCAGCTATTCCATTGGTTTCCTTATAAAAATAAAGATTCCCGACCCCTTTATGCGACCCCTTTATTCTTTCATTTCTATTCCCTTCCTGATATTTTCAATCCATCAAGTGCCGCTTGGCGATAAAAACCGGCAAGGGTAGGGTAGTTCATTACGGTCTCTTTAAAGTATTCCAAGGTACCCCCAAGTTCCATGACTGCTTGTCCAATGTGAATAATTTCGGCAGCCGCGCTGCCGATAATATGCACGCCAAGAATCTCAAGCGTATCAGGCCGAAAGACCAGTTTGATCATCCCTTGGCTCTCCTGAAGAATGTGGCCTGTAGTCGTGTCATAGAAACGAGCACGTCCCACTTCATAGGGAATCTTTTGGCTGGTCACATCACTTTCCGTACAGCCGATCATGGAAATCTCGGGGATCGTAAAAAGAGCATGCGGGACGTGGGGAAATTTCAGGTTCGCTTTATTCTCGAACAGTACCCGTGCCGCGATGCGGCCCTGTACCATCGCAGTGCTACTCAGGGCGGGGAACCCTACCACATCGCCCACGGCAAAAATGTGTGGGGCACTCGTCCGAAAAGATCCATCGTGCGGAATAAGACCACGCTCGTCAACGTGGATCCCTGCCTTGTCAAGTTTGAGCTTCTTCGTATTTCCGTAACGCCCAACACAAAAAAGAATCCCTTCACTCGACACGTTCTCTCCACCGGCCAAATGAGCTGTCACGTGGTGATCGTCTTCTTTGCTAACGCTGTCCACGACCGCTCCGAGTCTGAAGGTGATTCCCAATGCTGACAGGGATTGGCAAAGGATCTCCATGATCTCACGATCGACAAAATCCAATAGCTCGGAATCACGATCGATCAAGGTAGTCTCCACGCCCAACGCGGCGAACATATTGGCATATTCCAATCCAATGACCCCCCCTCCTACGACAATAAGAGACTGCGGAATGGACTTAAGGAAAAGAATGTCGTTGGAGTCTAAAACAGAATGGCCGTCAAACGGGATGGAGGGCGGACGAAAGGGAGAAGACCCCGGCGAAAGAATGAAAGCTTCCCCGGTAATATGTTTCGTATCAAAATCCGAGGTAACAATCATGGTATGGGGATCGACAAAGGTGGCTTGCCCAAAAATAATAGGCACCCCGCTTCTTCCCAATTTCCACGTGACCGCTTCACTGTCAGTGGATATGACTGTTTCCACTTGAGAGAGAAGATGAGCCATGTCCAGTTTGGGGGTTGGTAGTGATGGGGACAGGGGAGTCATGAGCGATTGGTGGGTGTTGGAGAGGCTCAGAACCGACTGGCGCAGCAGTTTACTGGTAATAGTCCCTTTGTGAATCGACACTCCACCGATACAGCCCTTTTGTTCGACCACCGCTACTCGCTTGCCCATACTTGCTGCCTCAAGCGCGGCGGAACACCCGCCAGGGCCGGTCCCAACGACGATGACATCGTAATCATAGGATGGATTCATGGTTGCCTATCCGTTACCCCAAAATAAGTGCATCATCTTCGTTGCTTGATCTCCAAGAGAGTTGTGATTCCTAAGAAATCGCCGGACTGAGAAATGGCGGATTGGGGTGATCCAGCCGATACAGGTCCATCGGTTGGGGCGCGGCCGTTTTTAATGGATGGGTCTTCCCATCCGGGCCTTCCCGAAACACATCGAGAGCGCGACTATGGTGGCACCGGCAATGGTGTGAGCCCAGTTTCTCTTCCAGTTCCTTCAATGGCCACCAGTGGGCAGTAATCATTTCCCGTAGAGCCTGATTCCTTTTGCTAAAGGTAAAGACGGGATGGTCGGGTAACCAATCCGCACCTCCATTCGCATAGGTGACAAACAGTTGCGCTTTCGCCTGTGCCGCCAGTTGGACGAGGTAATCACTTGTGACACAGCAGTTTTCTCCGACTTCCAGCCAACGTCCGGGAGGAGAAAGACAGGCGTAGGCTGCAAATGTCCGTAGCTCCAGGAGTTGGCCCGGTTGCTCAAATATTATATCGACAGGTCCATACTCCCCAACCAATGCTTCAATGACCCCGTCTTTGACCATATTGTCTCCGGAATTGGTCGGGCCACTATCAACCGGGATGAAGATATTCCGCCCGCGGTCAGCAATCAGATAGCAGTTGCGGGGAAGGCCCAGTTCACAGGAACACTCCCCATAAAACGGGACCGACACGACACAGCCGCCATCATACTTCCATGATTCGCCATGAGGCAATTCAATGATATGGGTAAATCCCATTCCATTCAGGAGGCTTGTATAATCGTAATACAAGGCGCGCCGGTTGGCTCGGCTGGGCACAATGACCGGCGTTTCCTTTGGAAAGACGAGTAAGGTCCGTGGGTCCACGTGATCATCATGATCGTGCGTGAGAAAAATCGCCGCGGGTTTTGGCAGGAGGGAAGTCCACAACGAGGGGACCGGCGCCTCGGCAAACCAAGGAATCAGCCAGGGATCAACCAGAAAAAATTGGCTGTTCTGCCGGTACATCAGGGCGGCATGGCCGAGATGGATGACGTCACGATCATGTGTGGTTCGTAACCAATGGTCCTGAATCGATGCCCTGCCTGTGACGGCGAGGCTCTCGTGTGTGATAAGAAAATCCAAAAACTCTCTGAGGAATTTGGCCAGAGCCATCCCAAAGGCCCCTCCCATTCTCTCGATCTCTTCACGAATGTCCGCGACGGTCTGCGTTCCACTTAAGCATCCGATAAATCGTCCGACCGCGGGGGCCAGATGGCTTTCAAGGGAATAGGGAACGGCCTGATGGGTTGCGGTATTGCACAGGCGAAGCCTGGAATACCGGACAATGGCGGACTGGGCCGGATCCAAGGGGAACTCCCACGTAAACGTCCCATCAGCCTTTCGTCCGCAGTGGATGTGCGCATGCAAGTGAGGTCGTGAATGGACAACCTCGGCATAGGCATTTTCAAGACGTTGCTGGAAAGAAGGGTCTTTGACCGAGGCACGACCTGCAAACACATCACTGATGGCAATATCCAGAGCCCCGGCGAGGTGCCCATGAACCTCATGGAGCGCTGCCACCACACGGGGATCCACCCCGCCTAAAAAGGGAAAGGGACCGGGAGGATCGGCACTTTCGAATTCGATCCAAACCCAGGGAAACAAGCCGACGTACTGCTGGGGGAGAAGTCTGTCAAAAGATGGTGTCATGGTGCCCCCTCATTCTTGTGTTCACACAGCATGGCCGTCAGTTGCGGATTGATCTGTGTGTTCGGGTGTAAGCGCAAGTGCTCAATCATCGCAGGCCACTGAGCAAGATCATTGGAATCTCCAGTGGCCAGCAGGTGGAATCCTTTTGCGGTGAGGGAGGAGGGGAGGCTAGGTGGACCAGTCAGAAAGGCTAATCCATTTGGCGTGAGGGCGTGTGCTAGACGCGTGATGGCCGCTTCACAGGCAGAAGGGTTGTCATAGTGGTCAAAAGGGAGCCACCTGGCGATGAGCTGATACCTGGTCTTGTAAACAGGTGAATCATGCGCCTGTTCGTCCACGAATGCGACATGCTGCACGGCATGCAACCTTCCCTCCCTTGCTGCTCGGTCCCAAATGACCTGAGCATTTTTTTGAGCCCATTCCGGCCGAGTATACAGAATGGTATAGGAACGAGGCCGATTGTCCGGATCCACAAACCCGGCGCACACCGGATCGAAATTATGAATGAGCATGCGGTGGATGCCTTTGAGTCTGGAGTCGAGATCCGAAAGCTGGTTGAGAAAACCAAAGGCCTGCTCCAGTACAAAGAGTTGCGTGGATTCCTCCGCGACCTCTGAGTCATCATTTGGGAATATCAGCGCGGTGGTCCAAGCTCGGGCCGGATCTACCCTCGGTGGAGAACCGCCAAAAAACGAACGCCAGTCAAATGGATAGGAATGAACATGGCGGTTTGGATGGGGCGAAGGTTTTTTCACTCCCCATTTGGAGGAAAGAGGAATGTCTGTGGTCTGTTCTCCATCTTGCAACTGCATCATCTGACCGGCGATGTTGACTGTCCGGTTGCACGAGGCAAATCCTTTCATGCCTGGATTCAGGTAGGGGACGCCAACTGGATCATCCTTGACGGTGACTTTTTGAACCACGCCATTTTGAACTGTGACACAGAGTCCATGCGCTTGATCAAAATAGCGCCAGGGAGGATCGGACCGTGGCCACCAGGCAATTTCATGTCCACGAAGGGTGTCCATAAACAGCGTATAGACATCCTCGCCTGCTGGAACCTCGGGACGGAAAAAGGCACAAAAAAGCCCATACGCCTGATCAGAGGGAAAAGTCGGCAAGCCCCGGTACCGTAAAGGGATGGACCCATCAGTGCTCCGCTGGTCATCACACAGTCCCCAAATCAGGTCAAAAACGGCTCCCCCGGTCCCTGGAAAGGTTGATTGATAGAGTTCCACCACATTCAAGAGGTCGATGCGGCTCCACGGCATGGCACCCATGTAACTCACAAACCTCCGGTGTTCGAAGCTCCCATCTTCCAAAAAATACACGCCGTCTTTCCTGAGGTGGACCTTCACGTGCCAACTGTTTTCTTGTTGAAAGCTTTCATCTGGATAAAAATACTGAATGTCTTCCACTGGAACTCCCCAAGCCCGTGCAGCCATGTGACGCAGCTCATCGGGGCTTTGCTCCTGGCCCTTGTGCTGAACCGGTAATTCTAGTCTACTGCTTTGCTCAGTCGCCTTAGATTGGATGCCTACCCATTGTCCGCTGTCCAGTTGTACCCGCGCGCGGGCCATTTTGAACATCCCTGAGTTATCAGGGATCCATTCACATTCGTGAAGGGGCGTACCCGACGGATCTGTACACAGAAACCGGCGGCCATGGATTCCATAGAAAACAAGATGTCCGGTTGGAAGGATACGGAGGTGGGGATTGCGGGAAAGAGGATCAAGAAAATGCCATTCTGACGCTGAGCCAGGGAGGCCGGTCATTCGTAAGGATGAAGCGTGTTCGGCAAAATAATCCACATTGATCTGGTTGTGTTCAAGAACCACGGTTCCCGGTTTGTTGAATACTCTTTCCACCTGTTCTTTTTGAATCATTGCCATCCCCGCTCTGAGGAATGTTCTTTTATATCCCTTCCTGCCAGCGTGATATAATGACGGTCATCAACGCTGTAATTGATCATGATCAATCGCATGTCTAGACAGATCCCTCAATAAAGGGGTGATTCATGGCTTTAAACGGTTCCTTTGGGTTCATACAAGCAACCAGGATCCTCGTTCAACATATCTCCGGTCATGGCATAAGCCCGTGATCGGGAGCCGCCACAAAACTCACGGTACTCACACCGCCCGCAGCGTCCCTTGAGTTGGCTGGGATCGCGAAGCCTTTGGAACAGTTCACTGTCCCGGTAAAGCGCCGCCAAGGGAGACACACGCACATTGCCGGCAGAAATTGGCAGAAAGCCACTCGGAAAGACCTCGCCAAGGTGGGAGACAAAACAAAACCCCTTCCCTGCGTTAATGCCCTTGGCCTTGCGGCCAAAAGCTTGAACCGGCTTCATGCCCCCGCTTAGCTGGGCAGGAATCGCCGACCCGTGGGTTTGGCTTTGTCTCGGGGGTGATGCCGGTCGGTGCTGCATAATCACCCGCCGATAATGGGGTGCTTCCGTCACTTTAATGAGAAAGCGGGAGTGAAGAGAGCACTCATACAACGTGGTCAGGAGTTGCTCGCATTCCTCAGCCGTCACCCCCTCCAACTCCTTTCCCCGACCGGTTGGCACCAACAGGAACACTTCCCAGAAGACGATGTTGAGCTTGGCGACCAACGCCATCATGGCATCGATATCAGAAAAATTGACGCGTGAATAGGTAGTGTTGATTTGAACGGGGAGATTGACCGTATGCGCCCACTCAATGGCTTGTAACGTCGTGCGATAGGTGCCGGGGACTTGCCGAAATCCATCATGGAGCCTTTCATTCGATCCATCCAGACTGAATGCAATTTGCGCCAGTCCGGCCTCTTTCAATTCTCTAAGCACCTCCAGCGTGATACGGGCTGTGGCCGCCGGGATGGTCGCCATGCGAAGGCCAAGCGTCGTTCCGTAGTGGACCAGATCAATCAGATCCGGACGTTTGAGGGGATCTCCTCCACTCAAGACGACCACCGATGTTCCCATAGCTTTTATTTGTTGGAGGAGATGCCGTCCCTCAAGGGTTGTCAACTCGCTCTGAGACCTGTCAGGCATGGCCGAGGCCCTGCAATGCCGGCAGGCCAAGTCACATGCTTGGGTGAGTTCCCAGATGACTAAAAAAGGAGAGCAAGAAAAATCGAGCTTTGAGAAGGAGAGGTTCGGCGCATTCATCCAGTATGACCCATTCTGGTATGGTTACACTTCTGGAAGGAATGGAGAAAAGGGCTCTTTCCTCACTATTCAATTATTTTGAAATACCCGCAAGGAAAATGCCAGGTTTTCAGAAAACAGAGCGAACCCCTGGTTTCCTGATTTGACTCTAGGTTTTGAGCCTCAAGTCTCGTAAGGCCAACCTTCTCCCTGAAAATTATGTAGACTTTTGGGGCAACGATTCTTTTTAGATGGTGGCAATATGCTACAAAATTTTTGTTCGCTGATAAAAATGGCAGGGACTTGAAAAGAATGGGAAAGCTCTTAGTCCCTTAGGGACAAAATTACGTGTTTTTCTGTAAAGAAATTTTTGGTGATGTTCCAGAAGCCTTGTCTGGCAAGGGGCTGGATGGCCTTTCCGACAAATCCAACTTTTTAGATCGTCAGAATTTTTCCGTCATTTTGCATTGTTCAATTTGCACTTTGCCATTTACCTTGTTTGGTTCCGGCTCGTCCGGGTTAGGGGCTATGGAAGGGGCCCTTGCTATAATAAAAAGATTTAACTAATCTTCCCACAAATGAGGTGAGAGTATATGCGGACCGAATTCAAGAGATGCCGGTATTTTCTGATCAGTCTCTGTCTTTTGAACATATTCCTGAGCGCTTGCAGTGGCTCCCCGATGTTTTCCCGAATGGTGTACGAGGACCCTGCCGTGTTTGTTCGGCTGGATAGTCCTCTTCTCACTCAAGAGAGAAAGGGAGTGGACTATAGCCATCCTGCTGATTTGAGCGTTGATGACATTGCGATTCTTTTGCGTTCTCTAAAGGTTGAAAAGGAAGTCAGTCTGTTGAGTTACTATGTGTTACGGCATAATCCCACACCAGAGCCGGTTTTCTCAGAAGATGATATCACGCTTCTGGCCCCACACCTCAAAGCGGCATGGGCAAAAGCCGAATCTCAAGAAACAGTGGTGTTTTTTGTGAACCGGTCTCGAAAGGATCGTGTTCCACTCATCACCTCCGGGGGAATGTTTTTGAGAGGGGATCAGCTTGTTTTCGTCTTGGGAAATTTTCATACCCCCATGCCCTCGGAACCGCGACGCGCGCGGGTCCGTGAACATCCAATGATTTCAGTGGGTGAGCCTGATTTTCGGTTTGTGGCCGGACCTGCTCAGACCATCCTGACAAAGAAATCCCAGGCGAACGTTTCTCTTCCAAGGAAGGTCCCGACGTTGTTAATCCAGTATCAATCGCTCCTCGTCGGCGCTCATCCGAATCCGGAACCCATTCCAGCGGAATTGTCTCCTCATCTTCATTCTCCACCTTCTTCCCTTGAAGAGAAACTCCGCCAATTAAAATCCTGGCGGGAAGAAGGCCTGATTGGTGAAAAAGAGTACGAGCAAAAGAGACGGGAGATCTTGAAAAGCTATTGAAGTTAGGAAGAAAGCAGGGCGGGGCGAAGAACCCCGCCCACAGGAATAAGAACCTCACAACCCGATCTGGAACCCCAGCATAAACCGTTCTTCACTATTGGTGGCGCTCGCGTTTGGACTGGGCAGAGTAAAAACGCCGGTTCCTTCGCCGCTGACCTTGTCGAATTCCCCAATCAGCCGAATGTTTGGTCTAAAATAATACGAAACATTGGCCGACACCTGGGTCCCATTGACCGTTGACGCATTGTTGGGACCTCCCGGCACGGAATGGGTATCCTGCAACTCAAATCGTGTGTCCAGGAAGAGTGTTTCCGGTATCATCTCCAAAATGCCTTCAGCCAAGTAGTTCTTCCTGCGTTGGCCATTGACTCCTCCAATATCCCAGTTTTGAAAATAGCCCAAAATCAATTCGCCCGGTCCGTATGACAGGTCCAAAGTGACATCCACCTGCTGGCGATTCCGCCCATCAATCACCGGCGCGGGATTGTCGGAGTTGGACTTGGTATTGATATACCGGAGGCCGAGAATTTGATCGGCGATGGTGTACGTCACCCAGGTGTAATACCCCTGAAGCCGGTTTTCAAGGTTGACGTTGGCTGGGTTGTTTTTGGTGGTGGTGAGTGTGGTTCCTCCTGTCACCGTCGTTGTGGTCTTTTTGGGTGTATTGCGCTCATCATTCACAATTCCCGCGGCATACCGTAATCGTCTCCATGTCCCGTTTAATTCCACGCCGGTCACATTAAACGTAATGGGAGAGAGATAGCGTTGAAACGTCAAGCGCCGCTTTTGGGACAGGTAATAAAATTCGTTCAACATAATGCCGGCACGGAGATTCACAAGACTGGCCGGCAGGACATCGCTGAATTGCACCCAGGCCTGATCGGTTGTGAAATTCTCACCATCTGCAATTTCCTGCTCAAATTCCAAAAAGTACCCAACTTTGGGAGCAATGGTTCCCGCGGCCATCAACTCGGCCTCCTCTAATTCGAAGCGGCTGCGTGAACGGAGTCGAGCTCCCGTGACTGGATTGTCCCGGTGGCTTACCCTCAGCCGTCCCACAAGGATGCCTGAAATGGGGAAGGCTTTTTGATCCCAAATGTAGGAACCGTCTTGTCCCGGAAGCCGGTACCCTCGCTGCTTAAACGCCATGCCAAATTGGTTCAGGCGTGGGAAGGATGAATGGCATTCCTGACAAGGGAGACCATGTAAGCGGGCAAAAGAGGGAATGGCAGAGGCATCGGGGGATGCGCTAAAAAACAAGGCACATGCCATCACGATCATGAAAGAAGCTTTTCCCTTCCCTTGGTCTTTCATTGGCTTACCTCCTCGGGGCAATAGATGAACCATCACGGAAATTTATCTTTTTCAAGTAACCAAAGCAAATTAAGGGCCAGCCTGAATTTGTCACGGAGACCTCAAAAAATAATCAAAAAATGAGTTTTTTAGGCGAAAAAAAGAAAAGTTATAAAAAGGAAGTGTCGCCATTTTCAACAGGAAGTCGGACGGTCTGTCCC
>Ga0114931_10005469_pt1 | contig 15675 bp, 12 predicted proteins | sample 2SBtaG_FD_89579 | JGI IMG/M metagenome (GOLD analysis project Ga0114931, IMG submission 89579) | Deep subsurface microbial communities from Kolumbo volcano to uncover new lineages of life (NeLLi) - 2SBTROV14_V59a metaG | ecosystem: Environmental > Aquatic > Marine > Volcanic | place: Kolumbo...
ATGATGACGTCCTGGGTGCCGATGGTGGTGTCCCAGGCGGCGACGGCGCTGACGTCGGCGCCGATGGTGCCTTGGCCGGAGCCGGGTACGAACTGGCCCGTGTTGGCCAGTTGCCACTGGTTGGTAAACAGGGGGTCGTTGGGGAGGGCCTGGGGGCGTGTGACGGCGTTGGGCTCGATGCCCAGGACGTGGGGCATGCCGGCGATCACGCGATCGATGGCGTCTTCGTTCAATGTTGCGGGCGTGGTGAACGTGGCGAACCCGCCTCGCCCGATCGCTCGGGCGTCGGTCGTGGGCACGCCGAGGCGGGCGGTGACGGTCCGCGTTGCGGCAACGGCGCCATCGGGCCCGAGAAGGTCGTCGAAGGTGACGATCCATGATCCCTGGAGCGCTTCGATCTGTGTCCCGTGCCAGACCAGGGAGGTGGCGAGCGTGGGTTGGGCCAGACCCCCATCGGAAAGGAGCACTCTGGGCTCGAGGGCATCAAACAGATCACTGTGGGCGTGTTGACGCATGTGCTGGTCTCCAACTGGCAGGGCGGGTCTCCGCATCGGCCGGGCCCGGTGGGGTCCGCGTGGCGCGCTTTTCCGCTCGAGTTCCGGCCGCCGCGACAGGGGGTGTCGGGAATGGGCCGGGCGTGGGCAGGCTCTTGGGAGGGGGCGTCGGTGCGCCCCCGCCTCCGCTCCCACAGAGCATATCCGCAACTACCCTTCAGGTGTTGCAGAAATCGAAGGTGCGCCGGGGCGCCCGATCGCGCTGTGCCAACACGGCCGGGATGGAGCCGAGCCCGGGGGCGCTGGGCAGGCGAACGTCCGACCCTGCGCCCACTCGGCGCATCCTGAGCATGGGAGGGGCGTTGGTGGCTCGCCTGAACGGGTAGGGCGGCTGGCGGCGCCGGTTACTCGGCGCAGGCACGTTCCCGCGCGAACGGCGGTTCGACGAGGTGTGGGATGGGATGAATCGGGCTGGCTGGCGGCTCGGTGCGGGGGGGGCCGGGCTCAATAGACCACGGACGTGGCGTGCTCGATTGCCTCGATCGCCTCGCGGACCTTGAACGGCTTCTTGAGGAAGCCCTCGAAGCCCTGGGATCGGAGGCCTTGGGCCTGGCCGTCCGTGAGTTTGCCGCTCATGGCGATGATCTTGGTCATCTGGAGGTGGTCGTTCCGGCGGACCATGTCGGCGACGATCTTGGCGTCGCCGTCTCCGAGGTGGATGTCCAGGAGCATGACGTGGGGCTGGAAACGTTCGCACTCCATGCCCGCGGCGAATCCGGTTGTGGCTGAGCGGGTTTCGTAAGATGTTTGTTCGGTCAACACGGACTGGAGAGAATCGACGGTGGTCTGGTCATCGTCGACGATAAGCACGCGAATGCGCCCGCTGGCGATGCTATCCAAGGGGATGCCATGGAGTTTCATGAACTTGATCAGTTCCGCCACGGGGATTCGACGGTCCTTGGACCCGGGGATGCGGTAGCCCTTGAGGGTGCCGGAATCGAACCATTTCGAGACCGTACGGGGGGCGACGTTACAGATTTTGGACACCTCGCCGGTCGTGAGAACGTCTTTTTCGAGTGGCATCGACACACCCTCTCACAGGCAGGCGGCGGACAGGCCCGATACGCATGGATCGCCCACCGCCCACGGCACAGACTGCATCGGATGGAAGCCGGGGCCGCTTGACGGGGCGGCTTGGCTGGACCCGAACTTCGGGTTCTGGGACTGGCAGGGTTGGCCCGGTAACCGGGACGCCCGGGCCCGACGGCGAATCCGGGTGTGCGGAAGGGTGGGGCATCGAACAACGAGGCGGGGCAGTTGATTGACAGCGCGGGTCGGGCCCTTATACATTCCAACCCGGCAGAGGGCGGCCCAGCGCCCGGATCATCGGACTCCCCGCGTGCGTAGGGAGTTGCTGGTGTTCGTCCCTCGGGATCCGGGAGGTTGGGTTGGATCATTTGGCCCGGGCGGGCCCATGGGACCCGCGGGGTCGCGGTCCGAGCCCGGCCGTTATCAGGAGCACGCCGTGCCCGATCGTTGGAAGATGAACCGGATCGCGATGATTCTCGTGTTGCTTCTCGGTGTGCTGTCGCCGGTGCGGGCCCAGCAGACGACCCGGAGCGAGACGGAACTGCTCGAGGACTTCAACCACTTCGTGTTCATCGACAAGTACGACCTTGCCGAGGCGACGGCGGTGGAGTTGCTCGACCGCGGGATCACGCCCCGGCAGTTCGTCGGGCTCGTCGAGGATTCCAACGAGATCGACCGGTTTGAGAAGGCGGTCGCCAAGGCGATGCGGTCCGGTGATGCCGAGGGCGCGGCGGCACGGCTGCAGCGTCTCTGGGATCGCGGGAAACTGGAGATGGTTCGCGATCCGGCGCAGATCGCCAACCACATCCTGCTGTTGACGGGGACGGCACGCCAGCGGTTGTACGCGATCGAACGGCTCCGGGCTGCGGGCGAGTACGCCCTGCCCCAGCTGCTCGACGGGCTGCTTGATCGGAACAACAAGCCCCTTCAGGCCGAGGTCGAACGGCTTCTGGTGTCGATGGGACGTGACGCGGTCATCCCCCTGTGCACGGCGCTGCCGGAACTGGATCCGGGCGGGCAGGTCACGGTGATCAACGTGCTGGCGTTGATTCCCTACCGGACCTCGACGCCGTTCATCGCCGAGGTTCGCCGGAACACCAAGAGCGACGACGTGCGGGCGTCGGCCGAGCGGGCATTGAATCGGCTTCTGGGCACGGCGGAGGTCTCTCCGGCGTCCCTGTTTCTCCAGTTGGCCGAGGGGTACTACGCGGAGAAGAGCGAACTGACCAGTTTCCCGGGCGAGTCGCACCAGTTGCTCTGGTCGTATGAGCCGGGGGTCGGTCTGTTCATGACGGCGATCATCACGCCGGTGTACCACGAGGCGATGTCGATGCGAATGGCCGAGCGGGCCCTCGGGCTGGATTCGAGCAATGCAGATGCGCTGGCCCTGTGGATCGCGGCCAACTTTTCCCGGGAGATCGACACGCCCGAGGATCTGCCCCCGGACTGGGAGAATCCGGCCTATCCGAAGAGTCGGCGCGGGGCCCGGTACTACGCGGTGGCGGCGGGGGCGGTCCCGTGCCAGCGCGTTCTGGGTCGTGCTTTGGACGACAACGACACGCCGTTGGCGCGTCGGGCGATTGCGGCGATCCAGGCCACGGCCGGGGCCGATTCGCTTTGGGCGAATCTCGACGGCCGCCAGCCCCTGCTCGAAGCGTTGCGCTATCCGAACCGTCGGGTGCGGTACGAGGCGGCGCTGGCGCTGGGTTCGGCCCAGCCCCGGGTGTATTTCGAAGGGGCCGAGCGGGTGGTTCCGATCCTGGCCAGTGCCGTGCGCGACGCATCGGCACGCTTCGCCCTGGTGGTTTCATCGGACGTGGAGCGGGGTCAGAGCCTGACCGGCCTGCTCAAGCAGGAGCACTACACGGTCCTGCCCGCTGTGCGAACGCTCGACGATGCGGCGGCGTCGATCGCCGAGACTCCCGGCGTGGACCTGATCGTGACGAGCCTGGGCGTGGACGCCACCCGGGCGCTGATCAGCGACGCCCACTCGTCCCCGAGGCTGGCCGCGACGCCCGTCTTGGCGCTGATCGAGTCCGGGCCGGATGCGATCGCAATGGCCAACGAGTATCGGCGCGACGCGGGCGTGGAGATTCGGCGAGTCCAGATCCGCGAGTCGATGCTCCGTGGTGCGATCTCGTCGCTGATCGAGACGGCGTCGGGCGGTCCGATCACCGAGGCCGAGGCCAGGGACTACGCCGATCGTTCCCTGGGCGTCTTGCGGGACCTGGCGGTGTCGAACAACGCGATCCTGAACGTCGACGATGCGGCCTCGCCGCTCATCGGGGTTCTGGAGCGATCGATCGGGTCGCTGAGGATCCAGATCGCCGACGTGCTGGCCCGGATCGATCGTCGCGGGGCGCAGGTCGCGTTGATGTCGTCGGCCCTGCGGGCGCAGCACGAGGACCGTGTCCACCTGTTGGCAACGGTCGCCCTGTCTGCCAAGCGGTTCGGGAACATGCTCGATCAACGGCAGATCGAGGATCTGATCTCACTGGCCTCGGGGGGCGAGGAGTCCGAGGCGACGGCCGCGGCGGCGCTCATCGGCGCGCTGGGCCTGTCCAACGCCGACCTGATCCGCGTCATCGTCAACGGCGCCTGAGCCGGTGTCGCCCCGCCGAGCCCCGGAGGGTGGCCCTGCGCTCTGCCCAATCGGCGGCGATGCGATCGGAAAAACCGCGCCACTCGTCGGTGTGGGCCGACCTCGCCCAATCGCGCCATTCGGCTGTACATCGGGCGGGGCCGGTTGAACGCCAGGCCCTGCGATAGGTGTTGTCGTTGCAGTGCGTGCCCGCGGCGTGAGCGGTACAGCCGCGCCTCGGGTGTCAGTCCTCACAGGCAAAACGCCCCGGGGTCGAACTGTCCCCACCGGCTGGGGCGGAGGCCCCGGCTCGACGATGCAGTCCTGTCGCGGTGGCGAGCGAACGCCGACCGCGGGGGACGTGGAAGGTGATGGCATCGCATTCTTGAACCGGTTCAGCACAGGAGACGCACATGAAAGCACATCGGAACAGGGCATTCACGCTGGTCGAGATCTTGATCGTCGTGATCATTCTCGGAGTGTTGGCGGCGATCGTCGTTCCACAGTTCAATGTGGCAACCGAGGACGCCCAGACCAGCGCCATCGAATCCCAGTTGCAGACGATCCGGGGCCAGTTCGAGTTGTTCCGGGCCCAGCAGAGTGCGCAGGTTCCCGACTTGGTCGCCCTGCAGTGGGCGCCGTTGGTTGATGGCGGGTACTTCACGGATGCGCCGCTCAACCCCAAGACCAACAGCACGGTCATCGTGGCCGGCACGGGTCCGGCCGATGGCGGCGCCGACGACGGGTGGGTCTGGGACAGCAGCACGAGCAAGATCTACGCCGCATTGTTCGACGAGGACACCGGCACCTGGCTGGATCCGGGCGGCTGATTCGTCTTCTGTGCGATTCGGATTCTCTCAGCGGGCCGACTCCTTCTCGGGGTCGGCCCTATTTCTGCGCGCCCGGGGCCGCGATCCAGCCCGTGCAATCGCATCCACCGAACCCTCGTGCCCGGATTGCCGCGCGGCAGGCTCGAATCCGAGTCGCCCGCGGTCGATTCAGATGGGGGGAGGGGTCGGCATGATGCGCAACCAAAACGCCGGATTCACGCTCATCGAGCTGATGATCGTCATCGTGCTGCTGGCGGTCCTCGCGGCGATCGTGATCCCCCGGATCCGCAATCCGTTGAACGCGGCCGAACTGAGTTCCGTCGGCAGTCAGTTGCAGACCGTGCGCGGTCAGATCGAGCTGTTCCGCGCCGAGAACGCCGGGCGCCCCCCGGACTTTTCCAGACAGTGGGAGGAGATCCTCGAACAGGGATTCCTGCGTGAGGCTCCGGTCAATGCGCACACGAACTCAACGGTCGTCATCGCCGGCACGAGCCCCGACGACGCCGGAGCCGACGACGGTTGGGTCTGGGACGCGGCCGACCGCCACCTCTACGCGGCGTTCCTGGATGAGGAGCAGGGCCTCTGGACCGGGCCGTGAACCGGCCGGCGTTACCGGACGTCGGGGGGTCGGTCCCGGCGATCGGGCCGGATCCGTAGGGGGGCCGATGGGGCAATTGTGAACCCGGATTGATGCGTGAGGTCCGAGTAGCCGATCCGAAGCGCCATGAACTGCGACCGAATCACCGTGGGCCGTCGTCCAGGAACGTACACCAACGCCCTGTTGACGCTGATCGCGCTGCTGCTGGGCGTCGCCCTGATGCAGCGGGCGGGTCCGGAGGAGGCCGGCGCCGGCCCGGGCGCAGCCATGGCGGCGCTGGAGCCACCGGCGGGTCCGGGGCGCGGCACCGGGCTCATCAGCGCAGCCGACCAGCGCAAGATCATGATCAGCGAGATTCGTCGCATCGGTTCGCGTCTTGAGCGAATCGAATCGGCGCTCTCGCGGGGCATTTCGGTGCGGGTGACAGAGTTGCCGCGGGCGGCGCCCGAGGGCAAGTGAGCCTGACGCGGTCCGGGGCAGGAATGGGGGGGTAAGTCGATGAGAACGCGGCCGCGCGATGCAGGTTCGGGGGGCGGAGAGTGCCGTCGGCGGGGGTACACGTTGATCGAACTGGTGGTGACGATCGTGATCCTGGGCCTGGCCGGAGCGTTGGTCCTGCCGACGGTCGCCTCTGCCGGAACGCTTCGGGTTCACTCGGCCGTCCGCACCGTCGTCTCGGACCTGACGTTCGCGCAGTCGGACGCGCTGGCCTACCAGTCTCGCCGGGCGGTCCTGTTCGACGTGCCCGCCAACTCCTACAGCGTCTTGGGAGTGACGGGCGCAGAACTGGATCCGCAGACCGACGTCCTGTACGACCCCACGCGTCCCGGCCAAAAGATGGTCGAGGACTTCTCCGGGCAGCAGTTCGGCGACGCCAGGCTGGTCTCGGCCGACTTCGATGGCGACGAGGTGCTCATCTTCGATGAACTGGGTGAGCCCGTGATGACGCTCGATGGGGACACGCCCGGCGCCGGTGGGCAGGTCACGATCTCCGGATCCGGTTCGACCTTTCGCATCAGCGTCGAGGCGTTCACGGGTCGTATCAGCGTCGAGCGCGTCGATGACCCCTGATCGGTTCGCAGAGCCGAAACTACGAGGAATGCCCCTCCGATGAGCGCCAACCCAACAGAGAATCGACGGCGCCCGGCCCTGACGACGGTGCTGGTCATGGGCGTCACGCTGAGCCTGCTGATGTGGGCGAAACTCAAACTCGTCTCGGACTTTCCACGGTCCGTCTACGCCGGTTCCGAGTCCGTCGCCCCCGAGTCGGAGCCCGACCCGTCGCCCCCCCTCCCGCCGGATGACCACCCCGCTGCTGGAGAGCATGAGCGTGCCCAGGGTTCCTCGATGGATCCTCAGGACCGATAGCCGGCCGACGGGCATGGGACGCGTTCTCCGCAAGCGTCCCGGGCCTGGTGCTTGTGCCCACCGCGTCCGATAGGGTTGGCCCCGTGCCGGTCGCGCCCAATCTCACCGATCCGGAACGGCATCCCACTGACGAACCGATCGACAGTCGGTGCGATCGTGCAGGTCCGCCCAAAGTTCCCAGTTCGCTTGGACGACAAACCCGTCAGCGTCGTTCCAGTTGAGCGCCGCCCCGATGCCCCGGTGCATGGAGAAGAGACCGAGGCGGCCCCGTGCCGGGGCGCCCCGAACACGAGAATCGGCTGTACGAGGACCATCATGGGCAACTCGCAAAACCGTCATGGTATGAGTACGACGTTGCATCGCGGCTCCGGCCTGGCCGGTGCTCTTGTGGCGGTGCTGGCCTGGGGGGCGGCGACGAGCGTCGCGACGGCCCAGGAGGGGCTCAGCCAGGCCCTGAAGCAGCTGAGCCCTGCGCCACCGCCCGGGGCCGACGAGGAGGCGCCCCAGAGCCCGCCATCTTCGGATGAACTCCAGGGCAGCGTGGACGTGGACGAGCACGAACTGGTCGAGTTGCACGTCCAGGACGAGGATCTGGCGGCGGTGCTGCAGCTGCTGGCGATCCGGAGCCAGCGCAACATCATCGCCGGCCCAAACGTGTCGTCGACGGTGACGGCCGACATCTTCGGCGCCACGTTCTACGAGGCGCTGGACGCGATCCTGCACCCGGCCGGCTACGGGTACATCGAGCAGGGCAACTTCATCTACGTGTACACGACCGAGGAACTGGACCGGATCATCCAGCAGTCCCGGACGCCCATCGCGCGTGTGGTTCGGCTCAACTATCTCAGTGCCGTAGACGCGGCCGAGTTCGTCAAGCCGCTGCTCTCCGAGACCGGGCAGATCAAGACCAACGGCGCCGAAGAGCAGTTCACCATTCCCGACAAGACTCCCACGGGGGCCGAGAACTTCGCCAGCTCCTCGACGCTCGTCGTGTACGACTTCGAGGAGAACGTCGACGCGATCGTCGAGTTGCTCAAGGAACTGGACACCCGCCCGCAGCAGGTGCTCGTCGAGGCGACCATCCTCCAGACGGCGCTGACCGAGGCGAACGCGTTCGGCGTGGACTTCTCGGTCATCGACGACCTGAGTTTCGCGGACTTCGTGGGCATCGGCGGGCCCCTCAAGGTCGTTGACGGGCTCATCAGCGGCAAGGGCAGCGTCCTGCTGGGTGGGTCGGCGACGGACGTGCAGGTTCCCGACGACCGGCGCGGCATCGGCATCGCCAGCAGCCCGGGCAACACCGCGGGTCCGGGAACGTTCAAGGTCGGCATCGTGGACGACAACGTCGCGATGTTCCTGAAGCTGCTCGACGAGGTCACGGACACAACCATCCTGTCCAATCCCAAGATCCTGACGCTCAATCGTCAGCCGGCCCGCGTGCTCGTCGGTCGAAAGGTCGGGTTCCTCAACACCACCTCAACGGATACCGCCACGGTCCAGACCGTCGACTTCCTCGACACGGGCACGCAGCTGTACTTCCGCCCGTTCGTGGGCAACGACGGGCTGATCCGCATGGAACTCAAGCCGCAGGTCTCCGAGGCGGTGATCCGCAGCGTAACCGACACCGGCGGCGTCGCCGTCACCATTCCCGACGAGATCACCAACGAGCTGGTGACCAACGTGATGGTCCGGGACGGGCAGACCATCGTGCTGGGCGGGCTGTTCCGCGAGTCCACGGTCGCCACGCGGCGCCAGGTCCCGGTGGTGGGGGACATCCCGGTCATCGGGGCGGCGTTCCGGGGGCACGACGATCAGACCCAACGGACCGAGATCATCTTCCTCATCACGCCGTCCATCGTCAGCGAGGAAGTCCTGGTGGATCAGGGGATGAGGGCAAGCGGGCAGATCATCCGCGTGCGCACGGGCGCCCGCGAGGGCCTGCTCCCGTTCAGCCGCACGCGCATGACCGGCATCCTCAACGTCGAGGCCGAGCGTCTGGCCATGGACGGGCAGACGGACAAGGCCCTCTGGACGATCGAGCGGTCCCTGGCGCTGGGGCACAACCAGCCCGAGGCGATCGCCCTGCGCGAGCGGATCATCCGCCGCCACTCGGTCTGGCCCAGCGGCAGCGTCATGGACGAGGCCTATTCCGGTCGCCTGCACGAACGGCTCGAGCGCCTGGACCTGCCCGCGCCGACCGAGCCGCGCAAGACGCCCGCCAGCGAGCCCCTCTCGGATGCCGGGTTCCCGTTCGGGCTCCCGTTCCAAGCCCCGGGCGTGGCGTTTCCCGAGGTGAGCGATCCGATCGTCCTGCCCGGCACCGTCTCGGCGAGCGTGGCGGGAGCATCGCTCCGAGTCATCGGGCCCGGTGATCAGCAGACAGGATCGGACCAGAGCCAGACCCCTGCCCAAGAGGATGGATTGCCGCTGGCAGGCCCGTTGAGCGAACTGCTCGGCCCGGACCAGGCATCGACACTGGACACGCTGCTCCAGGGCGACGGGGCCTCGCTGATGGACGCGTTCAAGTCCGGAGGCGCCTCGTCCCTGCTGACCGATGATCTGCGGGCGATGCTGACGCAGCTCGGGATCCCGCTGCCTTCGGCCGATCCCATGTCCCTCAGCGGCGCAGACGACGACGACAACTGATCGATCCCCCCGCGGCCTCGACGACGGCCGGATCGCGAGCCAGGAGAATGAAGATGACGGACGGAACTGAGACTGGGCCTCGCACGCCGTGGAAGCGGATCCGGGTGCTGATGCTTGCCGCCGCGGTGGGGGTCGCGGGACTGGCCGGATGCCAGGGCAACGGCGTTCATACCTCCGCGCAGATCTCGGCTGCCCAGCAGAAGTGGAGCGTGATCAAGAGCGCCACCGAATGGGACATGGCGCGGCAGGCGTACCTCGCCGGCAATCTGGACAAGGCCCTGAAGCGCGTGGATCGCTCGCTGGCGATGAACGGCTCGGTCGCCAAGAGCCACGTCCTGCGCGGGCGGATTCTCATCGAGAAGGGCGACCTCGAGGCCGCGATCGACGCCTTCCTCAAGGCCGAGGCGATCGATCCGGACAACACGCAGGCCCAGTACTACTTGGGCATTATCTACGAACGGTTCTCGCAGCCCGAGCGGGCGCTGACGCGGTATCGCAAGGCGGGCGAGCTGGATACGTCCGATCCGCAGTTCGCCATCGCTGCCGCGGAGATGATGATCCAGATGGGTCGCTTGGATGAGGCCGAGGACTACCTCCAGAGCCGGCGTCCGACCTTCGAGTACAACGCGGGCATCCGCCAGACGCTCGGGCACATCGCGCTCATCAAGGGCGATGCGCCGCGTGCGGCCAGGCTCTTCGGCGAGGCCCGCCTGCTGGCGCCCGATGATGAGGCGATCGTCGAGGATCTGACGCGCGCGCAGATGGCGACCGATCAGTTCGCCAAGGCCGAGTACAACATCTCGGCGCTGCTTGCCAAGCCCGAGAACGCGAATCGCCGGGATCTCTTGCACATGCGAGCCCGATGCCTGGTGGAACTGGATCGTCCGGTGGAGGCCCGCGACGTGCTCCTGAGTCTGACCAGCGGGCGGGAAGGGGCCGGCGACGTCCAGGCGTGGATCCAACTGGGAAACATCGCCCACAAGCTCAATGATCGCAAGAGGCTGCGTGCAGCCGCTCAGCGCGTGATCGCCCAGGCGCCCCAGCGTCCGGAGGGGTACGTCCTCCTGGCGACGTGGCGACGAGAGTCCGGCGACCTGGCCGGGGCGATCACGAGCCTCAACGAGGCGATCAGACTCAGTCCCGGGGACGCCAGGCCGATCCTGCTGCGGGGGCTTGTCGAGGAAGAGATGGCCGACTATGCCAAGGCCGCGCAGACGTACGCCTTCGCCGCGGCCATGTCGCCCGAGCAGGCCGACTCGCTCTATCGCCTGCGCGACGCCGCAATGGCGCACGTCGCCGCCGGTGCGCTCTCGGCCGAGCAGGACACGTCGGAATAGACAGAACCCACCGGGGGCCATCGACTGTGCGGTCTCCGGGATGATTCGGGCTTCGTTCCCATTCGTACCGCCCGCCCGGCATCGGGAATCGACGGGTAGCGGCGCAACCGGACAGGACATCGAGTTCCAACGGTGCCGTGGTCATTCGTTCCGGGCCGCGGCGCTGCTCCTTCCCGGACTCATGCCCGCCGGTCAATCAAGCGCACGTCGCGGATCTCCGGCTCGACGCGCGCACTTCCGTTCCAGGTCGAAATCTTGGGTGTGACGACAGCCTCGATGCGTGAGCCCGCCCGGATCCGCTCACCCCACCGGGCCCAGTTCCACCCGACCAGTCGAACCTGTCGATCGCCGGCCCCCACGCGCACCGACAGGTGCGAGCCCTGTCGTCCGAATCGCTCCGGGTCCGAGACGACACGCACGTCCGCGAGCCGAACCGCCACGCGGGGATTGCCCCGGCCAAACGGCGCCAGGGTATCGAGCCGGGTCACGACCTCCGGCGTCAACTCACCGAGGCTTGCCCGGCAATCCACGTGCAGACGAAGGACCAGGTCATCGACGGTGAGCCGACGATTGGCCTCGGCGATGAACGCCTCGACGAACGCGTCCAGATTTCGCGTCCGGATCTTGAGCCCGGCCGCCATCCGGTGCCCGCCGAACTGGATCAAATGCCCGCTGCACGCGGCCAAGGCGCCATGGAGATCGAAGCCGTCGATGGACCGCCCCGATCCGGTGCAGACCTCCGCCTCCCGGTGCAGGAGGATCGTCGGGCGGGCGAACCGATCTGCCAGGCGTGAGCAGACGATCCCAACGACGCCGGGGTGCCAGGACGCATCGGCCAGAACAATGGTTCGCCGATCCGTCCCGGTCATGCCCGCCTCCTGGGCCAGTTGGGTCGCCTGATCGGCGATTGTTCGCTGCATCTCCCTTCGCTGGTCGTTGAGCCGGCAGAGGCGACGGGCAATCTCGCGGGCGCGGGCCGGACCGGCGGTGGTGAACAGTTCCAGGGCGTCGCCGGCGTGCCCGAGCCGCCCGCAGGCGTTCAATCGCGGCGCCAGGGCGAAGCCCACGTGCTCGCTGTCGACGCGCTCGCTCCCGAGCCCAGAGGCGTCGACGAGCGCGCCCAGCCCGGGCAGGCTCGACCCGCGGATCCGCGCCAAGCCGAAGCGGGCAAAGACCCGGTTCTCATCGACGAGGGGCACGACATCCGCGATCGCGCCCAGGGCCGCGTGGGCCAGCAGCTCCAGGAGCAGGGTCCGAAGCCGATCGTGGACCTTGGCCGACCCCGCGTCGAGCGTGGCCAGCCTCCATGCCAGTTTGTACGCCACCCCCGCGCCGCACAGATCGCCGAAGGGATACGTCGAATCCGGCCGCCGCGGGTGTACGACAGCCATGGCGTCGGGCAGGTCGTCCATCGACGCGGGCGGGGTGTGGTGATCGGTGATGATCAGATCCAGGCCGAGGCAACGGGCCTGGCAAGCCGGTTCCACAGCCGTGATCCCGCAATCCACGCTGACGACAACCCGGGCCCCCTCCCGGGCCAGCCGCTCGATGGCCTGCACGTTGAGCCCGTATCCCTCTTCCAGGCGGTGGGGGATGTAGGTCGCCACGTCCGCCCCGGGCTCGATCGCCAGGAGCATGTGGTACAGGATCGTGCTGGCCGTGATCCCATCGACGTCGTAGTCGCCGTAGATCACGATCCGTTCGCGGGCTCGGGCGGCCCCGAGCAGGCGCTGGGCGGCCCGATCCAGGTCAGGAATCAGCGACGGGTCGTGCAGATCCCGCAGGGAGGGGTGGAGAAACGAGCCGGCCCCCTCCCGCTCTCCCGTGCCCCTCGCCTCGCCCAGCCCCCGGGCTGACAGAACGCGATCGAACAGGCAGCCCTCCCGATCGGGTGCCCCCGCGGTACGAAAGACCCAGCGGCGAGTCAATCCACGAACGCTCTGATCCTGTTCCAAAGTGGTGCTCATTGCTGCGATTCGCCCTCCGTGGTCGAGCCGGCCCCGCCGGGATCGGGTCTGCCCCGGATGAAAGTGTCCGGGGCCCGTCTGTTCCTTTCCCACCTGCGGCGCTCAAAGATACCACCATGGTCAAGTTGACGAGAATCTATACCCGGACGGGCGACGACGGATCGACCGGGCTCGGCGACGGCTCTCGCGTCACCAAGACCGACCCGAGAATCGAGGCCTGCGGGACGGTGGACGAGGCCAACGCGGCGATCGGGGTCGCGGCCGTCGAGTGCGAGGGCGGGGCGGTCGGATCCCCCGACTGGCGGATCTGGGAGATTCTCGCCCGGGTTCAGCAGGATCTGTTCGATCTCGGGGCCGACCTGTGCCACCCGGTCAAGCCGGGGCAGGAGCCCGGCGCCTCCCTGCGGGTGCTCCCGGAGCAGACGGGTCGCCTCGAGACCGAAATCGACGAGATCAACGCGAATCTCTCCTCGCTGTCGAGTTTCGTGCTCCCCGGGGGATCTGCCCTGGCGGCCCAGCTGCACGTGGCCCGCACCGTCGTCCGACGGGCCGAGCGGGCGGCGATTGCCCTGCGCGACTCACAATCCGGGACGGTCAATCCCGAGACGATCCGGTACCTCAACCGGCTGAGCGATCTGCTGTTCGTGGCGGCCCGCCTTGCCAATCACGACGCGGGGGGGGATGTTCTCTGGGTTCCGGGCGCCAATCGCAACGGGTGATCGGGCCGGCGGCAGCGCCGAGCGTGGGCCCAGTCCAGCCGAGGCCTCATGGGTAGAAACTCCAAGAGCGCGACGTTTACCTCAGAGTTCAACGCCCAGTTTCATCGCGAGACCGAGGATCTGTTGCGCCGGCGCTTCCTCTGGTTCGCGGCGACGGTGATGGCCCTGGGCCTGGCCGTGATGGGCGGAGCGATCGCGGCGGGACTGGCCACGGGCCAGATCCGGTTCGTTCGTGCCCCGCTGGAATCCGAACCATGGCTGGCGGCACAACTCGTGATCGGGATCTCCCTGCCCGTGGTCGAGTTCATCGCGTACCTGTCCTGTTTCCTGCACGTGCTGAGAACACGCCCATCGTCCCGATCGACCCTGAAGATCGCGTTCGGCCTGGTCATCCTGGACGGGTCGGCCGAACTGCTGTCGCGCTCGTTCGCCCCGGCCGTTCTGCCCTGGTCGCACGCGGGCATGTTCGAGATCACGGTCATCCACGTGCTGGCCTGTACGTTTCTCCCGTGGACGCCCCGCCAGGCGATCCGCCCGATGGCGCCGCTGATCCTACTCAACGCAGTGCTCATCGTTCTGGGCGAGGCGCTGGGGCGGGGCGCACCGGGCGATTGGCGTTGGGCCGCGCTCGTGATCGCGCTGAGCCCGGCGTGGGCGCTGCCCGGAACCGTCATCTGCTGGCTCCGCCACAGCCGGCGCGTGGACTCGTTCAAGCTGCGGTTCCTCCAGAGCCGCTACGGCGAGATCCGGCGTGAACTGGGCGACGCGCGTCGCATCCACGAGTCGCTCTTTCCAGAGCAATGCACGACCGGCGCCGTCCACTTCACATTCCGCTACCGGCCCATGCGGCAGATCGGCGGCGACTTCCTGCACGTCCATCGATCCGGGGGCGACAACGACCCGATGAGCCTGGTCCTGATGGACGTGACCGGGCACGGGATCCCCGCGGCCCTGACGGTCAACCGCCTCCACGGCGAACTGGAACGTATCTTCGCCGAGAGCCCGCGCGCCGAGCCGGGAGACGTCCTGAGCCTGCTCAACCGATACGTGTTCCTCACGTTGGCCAACCACTCCGTGTATGTGACGGCCCTGTGCCTCCGCATCGACCCGCTGGCCGATCGGCTCACCTACGCCAGCGGGGGGCATCCGCCGGCGTTCCTCAAGACTGTGGACGGGCGCGTCGAGGATCTGGAGTCAACCACGTTTGTCCTCGGGGCGATCGACGACCCGAGTTTCGCCCCCGAGCCGGACGAGCGTGCGTTCGGCGTCGGGGACGTGCTGATCGCCTACACCGACGGTGCGTTCGAGGCACGCGATGGCGGCGGGCGACAACTGGGCATCCAGTCGCTGCGGGCCATGGTCTTCGAGCAGGACCCTCACCCAGACGGTGGATGGCCCGAAACGATCATTCGCAGCGTCGAGCGCCACCGACGCGGACCACCCGAGGACGACACGCTGGTCATCGAGGTCTCGCGTCCCCTGCTCACGAGCCGATCGAGCGACGTGCGCAACGCGATGATGCAAAGCGTCGGCACGGGCGCGCAGCCTCGGTCCGCGCCGATCGGTGAGCGCCGCCCCTGATACGAAACACGCTTTGTTCTCGTGCGGGACTCTCCGTCCTCGTCAGCCGACAGTGCAATCGGGATTCACCACAGCGGACACGGAGGGCCACGGAGTTGATTCTGCAAAGAATCCCTTGTCTTGAAGGTCTTCGTGCCCTTCGCGTTTCGATCTCTTCTCCGCGTCCCTCTGCGTCTTCTCCGCGCCCTCAGCGTTCGGTCCTCTCTCCACGCAGATTCGGATTGAACGCGGAGGACGCCGAGGGCGGCGCGGAGAACGCAGAGACGGAGAAAGACACTTTCAATCATCGGGAACCCCTGAACAACTACTGGGGCCGGTTTCCAACCGGCCGAGAGTATGTCTTATTGATCTCTGTGTAGAGATTGGAGCACCTGGCTAGAAGGATAGCCCCGCGTGGTCGAAGAACGAGGCCAGGAGGTTCGGGCGGTGGCGCTGGCCGATCAGCGAACGGCGGACATGAACACG
>Ga0114931_10005470_pt1 | contig 15675 bp, 15 predicted proteins | sample 2SBtaG_FD_89579 | JGI IMG/M metagenome (GOLD analysis project Ga0114931, IMG submission 89579) | Deep subsurface microbial communities from Kolumbo volcano to uncover new lineages of life (NeLLi) - 2SBTROV14_V59a metaG | ecosystem: Environmental > Aquatic > Marine > Volcanic | place: Kolumbo...
AAGTAAAAACCATTTTAATTTGTATCTAAAAGAAATGGAGTTTAGGTATAATTACAGAAAGGTGAATTTGTTAGATTTGTTGGTCAAAATACACTTTAGTCCTAAATTGTCCTAATCACCTATTTTTTAATATAACTTGCGATTATACAGTTCCCATTAAGCAAAAAGGTAGCTAAGCTGTTAAAATGATAGGTCTAACCGCTCTAGAAACCATTATAACCTATAATCAGAACACAATTGGTCACAAATTTGGTCACATTACAATATTAAAGGAAAGAAATGGTCGCGTAACTTGCTGAAATTACTGGTAGCGGGGGCAGGATTTGAACCTGCGACCTTCGGGTTATGAGCCCGACGAGCTACCAAGCTGCTCCACCCCGCGTCTGAAGTAAGGGGATAGGTTATGGTATATTCACCGACCTGTCAAGTGCCCTGTGTTCCCCTCGATAGCATGAAAAATCCTGTTGACAAGAGGGGTTTAAAAATATAGATTAAGAGTACGAAATAGATTTAGGCCCCAAAAGGCCGATTACAGGAGGCTATTACAGATGAAAAAGTTAAGCGCACTAATGTTGACGGCATTATTACTAACTTCGGCTTCACTCATGGCGGGTTGTGAAAACAAGGCAAAGAAGCAGGAGCAGGAAACTACCAAATCCACTCTTGAAATGACGAAACAGGAGCTTAACCAGTTAAAGCAGGACTCGTCCAAGCTCGACTCCTATATATCCGAGATGAAGAAGCAAATCACCGACCTCAGGATAGAGAATCAGAAAATGATAGCTCAGAACAAAAGGCTTCAAGCTGAAATAATAGACTTAAAGCTCGAGCTTGGAGAAATCCCCGGCCCCGATAACTCCGAGGGACTTTCTTCAGATAAAAAATCCAAACCCAGCGAGGACAAGAGCGGAGCCGATGAGAGTGGCTCTGACACCGACACAAAAGACGGGGACACTGCGCATACGGACGAGCAGGAAGTATAGGCTTCTTATCCTTATTCCCTAATAGTCTTAATATCCAGTATTCTGTCCAGCCTGAAGGTACACTTTTGTTTTCTTAAATGGCAAAACGCGTGTATGTAAGTGTTTGTTTTACTCACGCTGATGTCGAGCGGCTCGATTATCCTGGTAGAAGTTTCTTCCTTATACGCGGACAGATATTTGATCCGGAGCTTCCCCCTTACCCTGAGTGCTTCTTCAATCTCTCCGGGAAGCACAAGCTCGTTTGAGGTTTTTAGCTCAATTGCTTTTCCCTGGAGCTTTAATAAATCCTTTAGTCTTTTTAATCTAAGCCCCCTCCGGCCAAGGTCGGCCAGAAAGTATTCAAGGATCCCTTTTGTCGTCATCACATCCGCAAGCGCCCTGTGCTCGCACTCAGTCAGTATCCCGACGTTTTTAGCTATTTTCCCCAGGCTGTTGCTCGGGAAATTGTAGTATCTCCTGGCAATTCCGAGCGTATCTATCACTTTATATTCAGGAAGTGTGAGCATGAGATTTTTCAGCTCGGCTTCCAGAAACCCGAGGTCAAATGCCGCGTTATGCGCTACTATCACCGAATCTTTCAGAAAATCCAACACTTCTGCGGCAATTTGCCTGAAAAAGGGAGCCTTCCTGACCATAGAATCCGTTATACCGTGAATGGACACCGCTCTCGGCGGTATAGTTATACCGGGGTTTACAAGAGTCACGAACCGATCTACTATATCTCCGCTCAGGGTTTTGATTATTGCAATTTCACAGACCCTGTCGCCGCCTACGGGGTCAAGCCCCGTGGTCTCTACATCGAGGAATGAAAACCGGACTTCAGAGGGGTTTAATAAAAGCACCACTCACTCCTTACAGGAAATCAATACTATCATGTTAGTAAGAATAAATGGAGAGGCAAATATATTGATCTACTTAGTCTCAGATTCGGGCTCTTTGCAGAACTTCTTAATCGGGGACTTCGAATCAGGGTGACCCAATCCCCTTGCTTTAAAAAGATCGGCGCAGCCTTCTTCTTCATTGAACATAAGTATCTTCGTTAAGCCTCTCCCGAAGTAAGCCCTTGTAAAATCAGGGGCAAGCTCTATAGCTTTATCATAATCCTTCAATGCGGCTTCGTATCTTCGCAATTGCACTTCCGAAGACGCCCTGTTATTGTAGGCGACTGCCAGATCGGGCTTGAGATCAATCGCTTTTGTATATAACTCTATCGCTTCCTTATAATTTCCCGCTTGATATTTCTCACCCGCTTCCATGTAGTACTCCCGTTCGGTCTTAGCTAAAGCAGACTGTAATGTTAAGCCAAACGCCGATAGCGACAGCAATATTATGAATGATAATCTCATATATTGTTTCTTCTTATACAATGCTACACTACACATGTTACTGCCTATACCGCGATCACCCGTCTTACAAATCTTTTAATAGCGAATATCTTTTAATAAATCCCGGCCGCCGCTCTGAAGTATAGAGTCCGCTAACTCCTCACCAAGCGCCTCCGCATTATCCGCACGACCGGAAATAGATTCCTTTAATAATTTACTCCCCTCGGGGTTAGCTAACACCCCGGTAATATGAATGCTCTCTTCGTTAATGTACGCAAGACACCCGAGCGGGACGTCGCAGTCCCCGGACAACCTCTTTAAAAAAGCCCTCTCGGCCCCAGCCTGTATTGCGGTATCTCTGTGGTTTATTGATTTAAGAATCTCGTTTGTGTCCCGGTCGGACCCCCTCGACTCAATGGCCACTATCCCCTGCCCCGGCGCGGGCAACACCTGATCCTCTGAGAGAATCTCGGTCACATGCGCATCCAGTCCCATACGCTCGAGCCCGGCGAGCGCAAGAACAATAGCGTCGTACAGCTCTCCTTCCCTTAGCTTCCTAACCCTCGTATCCACGTTGCCCCTAATCGGCTCTATATTAAGCCCTGGGTAATGATGGAGTATCTGAGATGCCCTTCGCAGGCTGCCGGTGCCTACCCGCGAGCCGTCGGGCAGCTCACAGAGCTTAAGCCCGGAGTATGTTATAACGGCGTCCCTGGCATCGTGGCGTTTCACATACGCCCCTAACTCAAGCCCCTCCGGAAGCACTGCCGGGACGTCCTTTAAACTGTGAACGGCAATATCTATCCTATCACTCAGAAGGGCTTCTTCTATCTCCTTTACGAATACACCCTTACCCCCTATCTCGGACAGCGGAGACTCGAGGTTCTTATCCCCGGTGGTTTTGATTATAATGATTTCGGAGTTTATTTCCGAGTGGGCCTCAGAGAAAAGGCGCTCCACATGGCGGGCCTGCCAGAGAGCGAGCCCGCTCCCTCTAGTTCCAATCCTGAGAGTTGACGTCATCTTCCTCTTCTTCGACTATCAGGAGGTCGTTATCAAGTTGAAAAAGTTTTTTTACTGAATCCACGTATAGCGCCCCCATAGACGTTGAAGCCTCTTCTTTGAGTTTAGTGAGAGGCCCGTGGAGTATCTTGCCCACAATCCGAGAGGCCATTGCCTCAATCACGTCCCTGTCTTTATCAGTATAGCTATCGAGCTTTAAGAGCGCTCTCTGCACCTCAAGGTTCTTGATCGTTTCAAAACGCTTTTTAAGGTCTATGATCGCGGGCACGGCTTTTAGTCCCACAATCCAGACCTCAAACGCCCGCTCGACCTCCTGCACTATATCATCCGCTTTTGCAGCGCTTTTCTTTCGGGTCTTGATATTCTCATCGAGCACGCCCTTTAAGTCGTCAATATCGTACAGATAAATATCGGGAAGCTCTTCCACTCTGGGATCAATATCGCGCGGCACCGCAATATCGATCATAAATACAGGCTCGTTATTCCTTAGCTTGAGCGACTCTTTTGCGTGAGTGGTTTTGATTATAAAATCAGAAGAGCCCGTAGCGGTAATAACAATGTCCATGTCTTTTAAATGGTAGTAAAGCTCCTCGAACCTTACAGGATTCCCGTTCAGGCGCTCGGCAAGCGAGGCTGCGTTTTCGAACCGCCTGCTGGTGATCACAAGGTCTCCGATACCCGCGCTCACCAGGTTCCTCGCCGCAAGCTCGGCCATTTCCCCAGAGCCTATCAGCATAACTTTTCTTGAAGACAGGTCATCGAAAATTCTCTTTGCTAACTCCACAGCCACGTAGCTTACCGAAACAGCGCGTGATCCTATTCCGGTTTCAGTCCTGACTCTCTTTGCCGCAAAAAACGCCGAATGGCAGAGCCTGTTTAATATAAGCCCGGCGGTCTCTTTAAGAACCGCCGTCCTGTAGGCGTTTTTCACCTGGCCCAGGATCTGAGGCTCCCCCAAGACCATCGAATCTATACCGCACGCCACTTTGTAGAGGTGGCGTACCGCCATATGCCCGACCGACACATAGAGATAGGGAGAGAACTCCCCGTGGCCTACGCCGGAACAATCCGATAGGTAGCGCTTGATGCTCTCTACGCAGTTGTCTGCGTTCTCCGACGCAGCATATATCTCGGTCCTGTTGCAAGTAGAGAGAACCATGCACTCTTCGACACCCTCCATTGCGCTAAGCTCTGCTACAGCTATTCCTGTCTCGTCCTCTGTGAACGTGAACCGCTCCCTAATCTCTACAGGTGCGGTATTATGGCTTATTCCCACTAAAACTACTCGGAGCATAGTATTTACACTTCCTCGCCGCGACTTATTTACTATTATATATCATTTGGCAATCATATTAAGATTTTTTACCTATAAAGCTCAAAAACTCGCTCCTCGTCCTCTTGTCCTTCTTAAATACCCCGCGCATCGAGCTTGTGAGCATAGTGGCATCGGCTTTCATAATACCCCTCATTGCCATACACAGATGCCGGGCTTCCGCCACCACCGCAACACCCTGAGGTTTGAGCACTTCCTCAAGAAAGTCGGCAATCTGTCCCGTCATTCTTTCCTGCACCTGAAGCCTCCTTGAAAATACTTCCACAATCCGGGGGATTTTGCTAAGCCCCACGATCTTGCCGTTCGGTATGTAGGCAACGCTGCACATGCCAAAAAACGGTAGCATATGGTGCTCGCATAAACTATAGAATTCTATATCTTTCACAACTACCATTTCCTCGCAATTTATATCGAATAGAGCGCCGTTTATAATCTCTTCGGGCGATACATGGTAACCCGCCGTCAGCTCATCGAACATCCTCGCCATCCTTGCGGGCGTGTCCCTTAGCCCCTGACGCTTAGGGTCTTCACCTATTTGTACAAGTATCTCCTTAACTGCTTTTTCAATACTCATCTAGGTAACTAGCCTCCTCGAAATATTCAAAATAACTGTTTTTTGTCTCACCGACGCGAACATGTACAAGACTCTCCCCTAGCCCAGCTTTCAATCTGTCCCAGATATATTTAGCTATATTCTCGCCCGTTGGCTGGTTCTCGACAAAGTACGGCACTTCGATATCGAGTCTCTTGTGATCGAGCTCTCCGAGCGCCCGGCCGGAAAGTCTGTCTAGCTCATCAATGTTTACCACCATGCCCGTGTCCGGGTCAATCTCGCCCGAGACCTTAACTTGCACACTGTAGTCGTGTCCGTGACCGTGTACGTTAGAGCAGGATTTGAAGATATTCTCATTCTCCTCATCTGAAAGATGTTTGATATACAGTCTGTGAGCAGCTGAAAACCTATAAGCCTTTGTAAGTGTCACTAATTCTATTATTGCTCCGCCCTCCTGTAGTCGACATAAAGGTCATCGGTCTCATAAAGCCTGATCCTGTGGAGCTTACAGCCCGGGTCGGTGCCAAGCTTCTCATAAAAGATATCCCACATAACGCGCGCAATGTTCTCCGTAGTGGGAATAAGCTCTTTAAAATACGGGTTGTCTTCGTTCAGGTACTTATGGTCGAAATCCTCCAGTACTTCTTTCATTATCTCTTTAAGCCGATAGAGGTTAATTATCATACCGGTCTCTTTGTCTACCTCACCCTCGACTGTAACTTCGACACTATAGTTATGCCCGTGGCCGTAAGGGCCGGCAGACTTACCGAACACCTCTTTATTCTTCTCCTCGCTCCACCCGGGGTTCCAGTACCGGTGCGAGGCAGAAAACTCCATCTTCTTGGTCAGAAGCTTTTTAAACGCCATCCGTATTCCACTCTATCGGTCCGTATGTCTGTCCTTTAATATCAGGCTTCAAAGCCAAGTAGGATAGCATAGTTAACTCAGGCTACCAACTTGAGAGTGTCTAAGGTAACCTTTTAGTCGTATGATAAGCGCAACTGATGCAAAGAGGTTAGAAGAAGCGATAAGCAAGATAAGGCGTAAGAGGAGTGAGTTCATTCTCGTAAAGGGGTTGTTTTACACCGTCTTTGTTATCTTCGCTTCACTTGCTCTTGCATCTCTGCTTTCATGGATATTCTACAATCCTGTCTATTATTCCGTCTTAAAAGCCCTTGCCATAATCATATCCGCGGCCGCCGGAGTTAAATTCATCGCGTTCCCGCTTTTCAGGGATAAAGATGTAAGCGACATAGTAGATGAGCTTGAAGCGGCCTCACCCGGTCTCGGAGAAGACACTTTAAATGCGATACTTCTGAAAAAAGACGTTAATAAGCAGAGTAATTTGGGCACCTCGGTACATCTTACTGACGCACATATTGAAGAAGTAACACGTAGACTGGAGTCCGCGGACCCAGGATCATTGTTCCCGAAAGAACGACTAAAAAAGCTTCTGGGCCCTGTGTCGGGTGCGTTTCTCGCAGCTATTTTAATACTAATTTTCATTCCCGGGCAGTTCAGAAGCTTCTTACTGAGCACCGCCCTATTCCCCTGGAGCTCAAACGGAGTGCTCGAGCTTGCCGACGTGGAGCTTACGCTCCAATACCCGGATTACTCGGGAATTCCGCCCGAGACGATAAAAGGCGGCACCGGAGACGTAAAAGCCCTTAAGGGCACAGAGGTACTTTTCCGCGCCCGGCCGCTGGGCAGGTTTCAGGGCGGGAGGCTAGTGATTGAAAACGGCCCTTCCCTTCCAGTGGAGATGAGCCGCGGAAGGATCGAAGCCGAGTTCACTGTTACGGGGGACGGAGACTATCACATAACCGAGCAAAACGGAAAAGATAAATCACAGAAGAAGACTATTACCGCTCTGGAAGACCGCACTCCCGAAATCTCTATAGAGAGCCCCGCTGGAGACGTGATAGAGGTCGGCGACGACGATAGGATAGAGATCGTTTACCAGGCTGATGATGACTTCGGGCTTGGAAAATTCAAGCTCACAATTGAAGGCGACGCCGGAAAGAGCGAGAAATTAATAGCAGATCCCAAAGACGCGCCGAAAACGTACGGCGATGAAATAACATGGGATCTGAGCTCTCTCGATAGAGCGCAGGGAGGCACTATCAAGCTCCGTGTGGAGGCTTATGACAACGATACGATATCGGGCCCTAAAGCGGGCGTATCCAATGCGATTACCTTGAAACTCATGGACGCCGAGAGAAAGCACGAAGAGGTACTGAATCTAGCCGAACAGCTCATGGATGAGCTCATAGACGTACTGGGGGATGAAATAGAGATAACTGAGAATTTGAAAGAGTCCGGGGGCACAAAGAGCTTGGAAGCGAATATAAACCTTAGCGATATTACAGACGTCCAGGCCCCGCTCACGCTAAAGATAGAGAACGCCCAGGCTACGCTCAGGACGACTATCGGGAGCATGACTGAGGACGGCATGTCCGACTACACCAATTTTGTCGGACTCTCGAACATGGATATCCGGATCGGGGCGCTTCTTGGTGATAGAAAAGATATTCTTGAAAGCTTCGCAATAGTGGATCTCCCCAGGATGGGAAGGCTAATGCGGAGGGAAATTACCGAGTTTGAGGACGATATATTATTTCTGGACAATATGATTAAAGGCGAGAGGATTAAGGATTCTCTATTCTCGGGAAAAGAGCTCATGAGCGAATACTCCGAGCTTCAGGAAATGCTCAAGCAGTTAAGTGAGACCGGCGGGAACGAGTCGCTAATGGAAGAAATTCAAAAAAAGCTGGATGAAATAAATAAACTCATGCAGGAGCTTGCGCAAAAAATGAGCGCGATGAGCACCGAGATGCAGGAAGGATTCTTAAACCCCGACGCTTTTCAGTCCGAGAGCATGCAGGAAATGATGGAGCAGATGATGAATATGGCCAAGGAGGGGAATATAGAATCCGCCCTTGAAATGCTAGCATCGATGATGAGCGGGCTCCAGGGCATGATGGCGTCCCTCAAAGGGGGCATGCAGTCCTTCGGCTCCTCCACCATGGGACCGGACATGGCAAAGCTCGGCGAGCTTATTGCCAGAATAAAGGGGATAGAAAAAGAAGAGTCGGCACTCAAGGACAACACTGAGAAGCTAAAAGACTCAATGCTCGGAGACTCGGGTTCATCAGAAAGCAATTTGAGGGCCTTTGTCGAAAAGCAGAAGGAAAAACTACGAGAGCTTAAGGACAACTTAAATCAGGCCCAGTCAAAGATTGCAAAAAACACACCCAAGGGGAAAACTCCCGAGGGTTCTTATTTAATAGATAGAATGGTTCAGAAATCAGACGAGCTCAAGAATTGGCTTGATGCGATGGACTTCAAACAGGCTCTAAGAAACGCGAGGAACCTTGAAGAGGACACAAAGGGGCTCGGGCAATTGAGCGACGCAGGCGTAGGAAGTCTCAGGAAAGCCGACCCCGAGATCACCCGTTCTCATGAGATTGCAGAGGAGATAAGGAAGAACCTCGATCAGTTCAGCCCTGATGGAGACGGTAAAACCCCCTCAAGCGGTATAGCCGGGCGGCAGGACGAGATACAAAGCGAGACCGGCGAGCTATCAGAGGAGGCCGGCGAGCTCGGCAAGCAGCTTCCTATAAGCCCCGAGATAAGCGAGCTCCTTGGACAGGCCGATGGATTCATGGGCGGGGCGTCAGACAGGATCAGAGAGCAGGAGATTTCAAAAGCCATATCTAACCAGGGAGAGGCGATTAAATCACTTCAGCAGGCCAAGGAAAAAGCCCGGCAGATGATGCAGCAGTTCGCTATGAGCGCCCGCGGGCAGGGTATGCCCACTCCGATGGCCCTTGGGCAGCAGCAGATGAGCGGGGGGAGGCAGGGAGTAGACACCCGCTACGTCGAGATACCAAAGTCCGACGAGTCCCAGGTCGGAAAAGACCTTAAGGAAAGAATAATGAAAGCTATGAAGGGCGGCTCCCCCGAGGGCTATGGCGAGCTGAACAAAAAATATTACGACAGGATCATAAAATGAGATCGTTTTTAAGTTCGCTCGTAATATTACTGATTGCTCTGTTTCTTTACTCAGCTATAAGCGCAGAGGCCCAGGATAAAGAACCGCTTAACCAAGAGCCCGGAGAAATAGCGGAGCTTTTCAATTCTGTCGAGAAGGGCATTAGAGTATGGGATATCCGGGGGGCGTCCGCTGCGGCTGAGCAGGCGCGCAGTATTGCGGCGTCTGAAGCCGAGCGGGCGCAAGCCGATTATTACAGCGCTATTGTCGAGTTCCATAAAGGCAATTACAAGGAAGCCGGCGAGTATGCCGGGAGAGCCCTCTCCTCAGATGCATTTGATCTGGACAAGGGGTTCTTAAATTTTATTTCCAAGGTGAGTGACACCGTACCTGAATTTAAAGAGTACAAAACGGACAACTTTATCATACGCTACTCAGACCCCAGGGACCGGGTACTGGCCGAGTATGGTAAGGACGTGCTCGAGAAATCGCGCTTTGAGATCGGCTTTGACTTGAAGACTTATCCCGAAGAGCCCGTAATAGTGGAGATATACCCCGACATGGCGAGCTTTACTCTCGCCTCCACCCTATCCTCGGGTAGCGTTAAGACAACAGGGGTGGTAGGAATATGCAAATTCAATAGAATTATGATCCTGTCCCCAAGGCTCCTGCCCCGGGGATACACGTGGTCCGACACCCTGGCGCACGAGTACACACATTATCTTGTGTTTCTAAAGAGCGGCAATACCGTACCTGTCTGGCTGCACGAAGGTATAGCTAAATTTCAGGAAAAGAGGTGGAAGGAAAAGAAAGCCCGGGTTCTGAGCCCGTTTTATGAGACAATGCTCTCTCGCGCGCTCGAAAAAGACGAGCTTGTGCCGATTGAAAAGATGCACCCTTCGCTCGCCATGCTGGACAGCGCCCGGGAAGCTCAGCTCGCCTTCGCTCAGGCGGGCACTACCATAAGCTACCTGGTGGATAACTGGGGAAGCGACGCTCTTGTGGAGCTCATACTCGCAATTAAGGATACAAACGACTATAAAGCGGCTATTGGTAAAGTCACCGGCATGGATTTCGACACGTTCTATCGGTCCTGGAAAGACGACCTTCGTTCAAAAGAGCTTCAGGAGAAGATACCCGACCTGAAGGTAAAAGGGGTCAGGATTTCCAATAATATGGAAGAGTCCGACGACGACTCAGAAGACCTGGTGGATATTGACGACAAGAGGGCGCGCGACCATACGAGACTCGGCGACCTGCTCCGGATGAGAGGCAGGGCCCGCTCGTCGGCTTATGAGTATGAAAAAGCGCTTAAGTACGACCCGGCGTCCCCTATAATCTCGACCAGGCTCGCTTCGAGCCTCGCGTCTTAGGGGAAAACCGATAAAGCCCGGGGGGTAATAGACCCGGTGCTCGAGATTTACCCTGATTACATAGGCTTGCATATGGTTCTCGGGAAAATATATATGGAGAAAGGGAACCTCTCAAAAGCAGAGGAAGCGTTCCAGACGGCAATATCCATTAACCCGTTTGACCCCGTTATTCACGACTCGCTGATTTATATATACGAAGAGCAGGGCAAAAAAGAATCCGCAGACCGCGAAAGGGAAATAATGAATATACTACTACGCAGGGAGACAGATAATGAGCAGCAATCAGTTTCAGAATGAAAATGTGAATATCGAAGACGTAGGGCTGGTAAAAGAATTAGCGGAAATAAAAGGCGAAGTGCTGACGGAGATCGGGAAGGTCATAGTAGGCCAGGATAGTGTAATCGAGCTCCTTTTGATATCGCTCATGTCCTCAGGGCACTCGCTTTTCGTAGGCGTACCGGGTCTCGCGAAGACCCTTCTCGTAAGCACGCTGTCAGACGTGCTGAGCCTAAAATTCAATCGTGTGCAGTTCACTCCCGACCTGATGCCTTCAGACATAACCGGCTCAGAGGTGCTCGAGAAAGACTCTGCATCCGACAAGAGGTTCTTCAGGTTTATTCACGGCCCTATATTCTGCAATATTTTACTTGCCGACGAGATCAACAGGGCTTCTCCCAAAACGCAGGCGGCGCTACTACAGGCAATGCAGGAAAAGAAAGTCACCGTAGGCGGGGAGACTTATCCCATTGCCCCACCGTTTCTGGTTTTCGCCACCCAGAACCCGATCGAGCAGGAGGGCACCTACCCACTGCCCGAGGCAGAGCTCGACCGCTTTATGTTTCAGATCGACGTCACCTATCCTTCGTATCATGAAGAGGTCGAGATAGTGAAGAATACGACCGGCACATACGTGCCGGAGCTCAGAAAAATTCTGGACTCAAAGAAGATTCTCTCCTACCAGGACCTCGTGCACAGGGTCCCAGTGTCCGACCACGTAGCCTCTTATGCCGTAAAGGTTGCCAGGGCCACAAGACCCGACGACCCTGCCACTTCCGAGTCCGTACGCCAGGGCGTTTACTTCGGCGTTGGCCCCAGAGCCTCTCAGTATCTGATACTAGGAGCAAAGGCTAGGGCTGTTCTGGATGGGCGCTATACACCCTCTACCGAGGACGTAAAGGCGATTGCCCCCGCTGTGCTAAAGCACAGGGTTGTGCTTAATTTCAGGGCCGAGGCCGATGGGATAAAACAGGACGACGTTATTCGTGAGATATTAGATAAGATAGACCCTGAGATCGACCCTCGTCTCTAGGATTGATTACGACAGCCTGGTGGCTACTGAACTTCCTGTCCAACAGCGCTTGCACGGAAGGCTCCATTCTCTCAAGAAAGGGCTTTGGATAGATCCCCATTACGAACATCATTATTGCGAGTGGAAGGAGCACTAGAATCTCTCTCAGTTTAATATCAGAAAGTAATTTATTCGCGGCCTTATCCAGCGGCCCGAACATTACCTTCTGATACGCCCAGAGCATATAGACCGCGCCTAATATTATTCCGGTTCCGCCGAGAACCGCGTAAATATAATTAAACTCAAAAGCGCCTAAGAGGATTAAGAACTCCCCGATGAATCCGTTTAAAAGCGGAAGCCCGATCGATGATAGCGTAGCGATAAGGAAAAACGCGGCGAATATAGGCATCACGGCGGCTATGCCTCCGAACTAGGCGATCTTTTTCGTATGTCTTCTTTCGTATATCATCCCGACGATAAGAAAAAGCGCCCCTGTAGAGAGACCGTGGTTAATCATCTGATAAATCCCGCCCTGAACGCCCTGAAGATTCAGTACGAATATGCCGAGCATCACCATCCCCAGGTGGCTCACGCTCGAATTGGCTACGAGCTTTTTCAGGTCTTTCTGCGCGAACGCGACGAACGCACCGTAAATTATTCCTATTATAGCTATTGCTATTAGTACGGGCAGATAAGCGACCGTGGCTTCGGGGAAGAACGGCAGCAGGAATCTTATGAACCCGTATGTGCCCATCTTAAGGAGCACGGCGGCAAGTATCACGCTTCCCGCCGTCGGCGCCTCGACGTGCGCGTCAGGGAGCCAGGTGTGGAACGGGAACATCGGCACTTTGATCGCAAACGCCAGGAAAAACGCCAGGAACAAAAGCCCCTGCGGGCTCAGTATGCCGTCAAAAGGCAGAGAAACTTTATAGAAATCGAGCACGTCCATCGAGGGCGCGCCGAACTGCTGTAAGTGGACGAAAAACAGATATAAAATTGCGATCAGCATTAGCGCGCTTCCAAACGCCGTATAAATAAAGAACTTCACAGCGGCGTAAATCCTCCTCTCCGTGCCCCATATGCCGATTATGAAGTACATCGGTATGAGCACCGTCTCCCAGAAGACGAAAAAGAGGATCATATCGAGCGCGACGAACGTACCTATTAAAGCCGATTCCAGAAGGAGCATCAGGATCAGGAACTCCCTCATGCCCTTGTGTATGGCACGCCATGCGCTGAGCACGGTGATAGGCATTATAAAAGTAGTGAGGAGCACCAAAAAGAGGCTTATACCGTCAACCCCTATGTGGTAGCTGATTCCGAGGCTCTCGATCCAGGGAATCTTCGTCTGAAACTGCATCCCGGCGTTCCCGGTCTCAAAGCTTATGAACAGAGGGAGAGATATTATGAACTCTACAAGCGTCACGCCCATTACAAGCCACTTCATCTCTTCAACGGAGTCCTTGAATATGTATGAAAAAAGTACGATAAGCGGTATCCCGAGCAGCGGGAAGAAAATGACGAGTGAGAGGTGTCCGCTTAAGAGCGATTCCATTTAGTTTTTATTCCTGTGTAGTCGATGCTGAAATTATAATTTCTAAGGCAAGATTTATTGGGCTGTAAATATACTATAGTCGTCGGATGTTTCAAGAACCGGAGCTAACGCACGGAAAGAATTATACGCGCGAAGGGAAATTTTTCCTGGAGCTATAATATGTATACATCCACGGATAAACATGATATTATAAGAATATTATGAAAAAATTACTTCTCATCAGACTAAAGAACAGGGGGGAGATTAGTTGCCTAAAGTAAAAGCCAACGGTATAAATATAAATTACGAAAAAACAGGAGAGGGAGAACCCCTTATCCTCATACCTTTTCTGAGCGCTGATAACGCCTGCTATGCTTTTCAGATACCGGAATACTCCAAGAATTTCGAATGTATCTCAGTAGATCCGAGAGGGACGGGAGAAACCGACAAACCGGAGGGGACTTATACCATGGAGTTATTTGCAGATGATATAGCGGCCCTCATGGACGTATTGGGCATAAAAAGCGCCCACGTGATGGGAGTTTCTCTCGGTGCTGCGGCAGGACTCTGGCTTGCGGCGAAATATCCGGATAAAGTCAAATCCCTATCCGTCCACAGTGGGTGGACAAAGACCGACCCCTATCTTGAGGTAGTGGTGGAGGGTTGGCGTGTGATCGCGAAAGCTCTGGGGAATGTCGCGGACGCAGTGATTCTGGGTATCTTCCCCTGGTGCTTCACACCCGGACTTTATGCCTCGAAACCCGACCATATAAAAGCTCTCTCCGACTTCGTGAAGAGCAGACCGGCCCAGCCTGTGGACGCGTTCATGAGGCAGAGCGATGCTGTTTTAACTCACGACTGCGAATCCCGGCTTGGCAATATAACAGCCCCCACACTCGCAACCTTCGGCGAGTACGACATGGTATGCTCCAGCCGTTTCGCCGACAGAATGAAAAATAACATTAAAAATTTCGAGATGTTGATCTTTAAGGACTGTGCTCACGCGGGGCTCTACGAGAATACGGAGGAGTTCAACAAGAAGACAATGGATTTTTTGCTCCGGCATTCCGGTTAGCTGAAGCCGGGGTAGGATAAGCTTTCCCGTCCGCTTTTTGTCGCGCGCCCAGACACTGGCGCATCACCATTTACCTTAACAGCCTGGCACTGTGGGGTAAGCCGCCATCCGTCACTTGTAGGCATTCGAAACCCTTTGGTGTAGCCGCCCCTAGTCAGTATCTTTTACAGAAAGCGCTTCATGAAACTCGCGAACTCCGGGGTGTAGCGTTTCCTGCCCATTCTCCAGACCTCCTATGTATAGGGTTTTCTATCAAAAATCTAACTTAATATATGGAACTATCATAGAGGGGCTGGTCACTATACTTATAGCCTAAGAGTGTAAGTTCAGATTGTAGTTGCTCTCTAATTTCAGGATTAATGTGTTTCAAAGTTTTCTGCTGAATGCAGCTTATTTGTTCAGTATTATTATATCATTCTCTAAGTTTTGTGACTGCATTACTAGTCTGTATCTAAAAATTTGTGATACAAAAATATGGCCAAATCAAGTTAGCGTATTACAATGCCCGGATTATTATCCATGTCTCTGTAAAACCGAGTCGGTTTTGACGTGGACGATAATCAAAATTTACTGCAACATAATACTTCTAATAATATTAATCAGTCAGCTAACAAAATAGCGTCAAACACCGGACTAACAGCACAGCTGGCAATATCCAGTACCTGGAACTTCGCTTTGTTCGCGCTTGTAGACGGTACGAAGAACTTCTTATTTAAATTTCCGCTGCTGTTCGCTTATAGCTTTGCTATAAGCTGATTAGGATTTATCTTTAGCTCTGTACCGCCGCATTTACCGCCGTTAATAGTAAACGTTCCCCTCTTAAAGCCCCAGAATAACCAGGCTTTTTTATTTGGAGTAACCCCTGAGATTGAAATCTTGTTGTGTCTGTTTTTAATTAGCCGGTTAGTCCTGCCGTTAAATCCGTTTATAACGGGCGCCTGGTCTTGGAGTATGGCGTTATAGATACCTCTCTGTCCCGAACCGACGCCTCTAAACGCCACGTCCCCGCCGCCCAGGGATACGGGATTACCGAAATTGGTAAAGTTCCCCGAGCCTCCGGGGATTGGAGTGCTCAGGTCCGCGACTAACGCCAGGGTACCTCCTATGGATGTATAGATACCTCTCTGTCCCGAACCGACGCCTCTAAACGCCACGTCCCCGCCGCCCAGGGATACGGGATTATTGAAATTGGTA
>Ga0114931_10005471_pt1 | contig 15674 bp, 11 predicted proteins | sample 2SBtaG_FD_89579 | JGI IMG/M metagenome (GOLD analysis project Ga0114931, IMG submission 89579) | Deep subsurface microbial communities from Kolumbo volcano to uncover new lineages of life (NeLLi) - 2SBTROV14_V59a metaG | ecosystem: Environmental > Aquatic > Marine > Volcanic | place: Kolumbo...
CCCAGGTCTCCACCCCTCGGGCCTCCAAGAACGCGTTGACGCCGAGCTCCTCGGTGAGCATGCTCTTGGCCTTGACGGCGAGCTTGACGTCGTTCGCCCGAACGACCTTGCCGAGGATGTGCTGCACGTCCTCCGGGCCCTCGGCGTAATGCACCGTCACCCCGTTCCTGGAGAGTTGCTCCTCGGCCTCGGCCAGGTAGTCCGGAAGCCGGCTGAGCACGTGTTCCTTCACCTGGGCGGCGTACTCCCGCCAGGACTCGACGGGAACTCCTTCGTAGGCCGCCGCACGGCTGCGATCGAAGTGAAGGGCCGCCTTGGTCACCGCCTCGCGAACCTCCGGGTGGTCCGAAAGCGCTTCCCGGCTCTTCTCCACATACCCGCTAGGCCTCACCATGTGCCTCCCATAGGAGCTCGGCCAGATGACGGGCCGGCACGGCCTCGACCCGCCTTCGCATCAGTCCGGCCAGGTGCAAGAGGCAACCGGCGTCGGTGGAGACGAGGGCATCGACCTCCGGCAGGGTGTCGAGCTTGCGGTCGGCCATGGCCGCGCTCACGTGGGGGACCTTGACGGAGAACACCCCGCCGAAGCCGCAGCACTCCGTGTCGGCCTCCCAGGCGAGGAGCTCGGCCCCGGCGCCTCGTAGAAGCCGCACCGGCTCGTCCTCCAGCCCCAGCTCCCGCAGCGCGTGGCAACCGTGGTGGTACGCGAGCCGCCTTCCCTTCAGCCCCTCCCCTAGCCGCTCGACCCCGAGCACCCGCACGATGAACCCACTCAGCTCGTAGGTCCGCTCGGCCAGGTCCACCGCCCGCAGGTAGTCCGCGCCGAGGCCCACGAACAGCTCGGGGTAGTGCGTTCTCAGCATCGAGCCGCACGAGCCCGAGGGCAGCACCACGTAGTCGTACCCCTCGAAGACCGCCATGGTGTGGCGGGCCATCGTTCTCGCCTCTTCCCAGTGCCCGGCGTTCGAAGCGGGCTGGCCGCAGCAGGTCTGGTCCCTGGGAAAAGCCACCTCGACCCCGAGGGATCGGAGGAGCTTGACCGTCGCCACCCCCGCCCCGGCGAAGAACTGGTCGAGGAGGCAGGTGGCGAACAGAGCTACCCTCACGAAAGCACCGCCTTCCCTTGCCTGATCACCCCTCGGATTATAGGCGCCCGTCATGGAGGCCCTCCCGTGAACCAGGTCGGCACGGCCCAGGGCGTAGCGTTCGAAAGCCAACGATCTGCGTGCAGCCGACCACGAGGCGCCGCTCGACGACCGTCCATGCGCGGAGACCTTCGAGAGCACCGGGGCCGACCTCGACACTCCCCGAGGATCGCGACGACGAAGGCCGGTTCCTCGCCATCCGCCGGGCGCTGGTCTGCGGCGCGCACGAACAAGCCCGCAATCATGGCCGCCGCTGAAGAAGTCCGTCAGGTGGGTGTGGAGCGGGATGGCGGCACGGTGGACCGTCGGAGGGCTTCGAGAAACCGAGCCGGGCTTCGGGGCGAGAGAGCCCTCGATCCGGCGGAGTCCGGCGAGGAGCCTGGCGAAGTCAGCGTTGTGTACGATCGTGCATGCCGGCACGATACGCGCGCGGCCCACGGGCAAGGGCTTCCTGGCGTTCCTCGAGCGTGTCGCGCGCGCCTACCCCAAGGGCGACGTGCACCCGATCCTGGACATCGTGCCGGCCCACGAGCCGGCGGCCGCTACCTTGACGGGCGTGCGAGGTTCGTCCCCGCGACAGCAAGGTGCCTGACTGCAGCGATCTGGAGGCAGCGCGGGCTACGTCTAGCAGTTGACGGAACTCCGGAACGATGGGCTCCTATGCTCGCAAGGGCGCGGCGCCGCCTACCGGTTACCCGTCCTCGACGAAGAAGGGGGCATCGCCATGAAGCACGTGCAGCCGCACGAACGCAGCGTCCGGGTCGCGCACATGGACCCGGACGGAGCGACCACGTCGCCCCACCCGGGTCGACCACGAGCGCGAGGCCCGCGACCCTGGCTCCCCTCGACGGGCGGCGCGCTCCGATACCTCACGCACCGCGCAGCCGACCTGCTCGCGAGTTCCACCAGCCAGACGGCCGTAACGACGCTCCGGCCCGACCTCCGCGACCGAGCAGAACGGAGACGCCACCCATGAACAAGATCGCCGTCCTCGTCCTCGCCGACACCGAAACCCACGGCGACCTCGGACGCGCCGTGAACGCCCTCGAGGTCGCCAAGGAGTTCCGGGACGCCGGCGACCAGGTCACCATCCTCTTCGACGGCGCCGGCACCCGATGGGTCGCAGAGCTCTCGAAGCCCGAGCACAAGCGCCATCAGCTCTTCGAATCCCTCCGTGACGTCATCCACGGCGCCTGTGCGTTCTGCTCCGCCGCCTTCGGCGTCGAGGACGCGGTCGCCGCAACCGGCATCGCGCTGCTCGACGAGTTCGAGCAACACCCCAGCATCCGCTCGCTGGTCAACGACGGCTACCAGGTCATCACCTTCTAGCCGAGGAAACCCACCAAGCGCGGCCCACCCTTGGAGACCCACGTGCCAGACACCCCCCTCAGCTTCCCCAACCGGCGAGGCGAGCAACTCAGCGCCCGCCTCGCGTTGCCCGTCGATGGAGCGCCCGTCGCGTATGCGCTGTTCGCCCACTGCTTCACCTGCTCCAAGGACCTCAAGGCCGTCACGGAGATCGTCAGAGCGCTCGGCCGCGCAGGGATCGCCACCCTCCGCTTCGACTTCACCGGACTCGGAGAGAGCGAAGGCGACTTCGCCGACACCACCCTCTCCCACAACGTCGACGACCTGCTGGACGCGACCGACTTCCTGGAACGGCGGTACGCGGCGCCCGGCCTCCTCATCGGGCACTCCCTCGGTGGCGCAGCGGTCCTCCAGGCCGCCGGCCGGATGCCGAGCGTCCGCGCCGTCGCTACCATCGGCGCACCCTTCGAAGCGAACCACGTCACCCACCTGTTCTCTACGAGCGAGCGAGATGAAGCCTACGCTACCGGCGCGGCGACGGCGACCATCGCGGGCCGCACCTTCCGCGTGCGCAAGGAGTTCTTCGAGGACCTCGAGGAACACAGCATGCAGCGGCACATCCGCGACCTCGGACGCCCCCTCCTCGTGCTCCACTCCCCGACCGACAACGTCGTGGGCGTCGACAACGCCCGCCTCATCTTCGAGGCCGCCCGGCACCCCAAGAGCTTCCTCTCGCTCCACCAGGCCGACCACCTGCTTATCCGCCGCCAGGACGCCCGCTTCGCCGGCGAGATGATCGCGAGCTGGGCCGCCGCCTACCTCGGCCGCGACCAAGCCCCCGCCTGGCAGGCCGACATCCAGGACAACCGCACCGTCGTGCGCACCGAGACCGGACTGCGCACCGAAGCCATGAGCAACGGCTTCGGCCTCCTGCTCGACGAACCCGTAGCCGTGGGCGGCACCAACACGGGACCCACCCCCTACGACCTGCTGGCGACCGCGCTCGCCGCGTGCACCTCCATGACCCTCCGGCTCTACGCCGACCGCAAGCGCTGGCCCCTCGCCGCCGTCATGGTCGAGGTCGACCACCGCAAGGTGCACGCCGAGGACAGCCAAGGCAGCGAAACGACGCCCGCCCGCCTCGACCTCTTCGAACGCCACATCCTCGTCGAAGGCCCGCTCGACGAGCAACAACGCGCCCGCCTCCTCGAGATCGCCGACCGCTGCCCCGTCCACCGCACCCTCTGGTCCCAAGCGCGCATCGTCACCCACCTCGGCGAGCGGTCGGCGCCACGCGAAGCGAGCCCGTACCACCCGCTATGAACGCCACGGACGTTGCCGCTCGATCGGCACCATCACCGCGACCACCGCCGAACGGCCCCGGACCCTGACCGGCATCCTCCAGCAGACCGCCCCACGCCACGGCGCCGGAACCCCGGCGCGGAGCACCGAAGCCCCACGACTGTAAGGACGCTCTGGACACAAGCGCATGAACACGTCCATGTCCTGTCGAGCGATGAGCTCCCAGAAGCGCGTGTTCCGAACGATGAACGCTCAGCGCGAAGCGCTCAGCGGGGACGGCCACCGACCGCTCGTAAGGCCCCTGCGCACGTCGACGTACGCCTCCGCCGACGGCCTCACGCGCCACGACCGGACCCCCGCACCGCAGCGGAACCTTTCACGGAAGCGCCGCCGTCGCATCGATGCGCCCGGCGGCGCGCCCGCCCCGATCCCGCGCGAGCCTCTCCCTACGCTCGATCGTCCCCCGGCACGGGCAGCAACGGCGTCCCCAGGTCAGGAGCCCGACGCACCCCGAGGAACAGCAACGTCCCGAACAGGACATGGGCCAGGTACACCGTCAGCGCGAACTTCACGCCCAGCGCCGCGCCGAACGAACCCGCTCCCAGCGCGATCGGCACCGGGCTCGCCAGGAATCCCGTGCCGACCAGCAGCGCGTACGGGAACGCCAGCCACGGCTGCCGCCTCCCGAACAGCAACAGGTAGATCAGCACGAACGCCACCCCGTTGTAGATGTGGTCGGCCCACCCCAGCACGTTCGAGGCCAGGTCCGGACCGACCATGATGCGGTTGGTCAGGAGCACGCCCATCAACATCGGCATCGACCCAGGCATGCTGTGGAACGCGCGGAATCCGATGATCCGCACCAGCTCCAGGCCGGCCGTCGCCACGACCCCCACGACCACGCCCGCCACCAACGTCCGCCGCAGGCCCCGCCATCCCGCCAGCGCCGCTGCGGCGCCGATGGCCGCGAGCACACCGATGGCCGGCAGCGCGACCTCCAGGGCCAGGCGGGAGAGCGAGGCGTACCCCGCCTCGCTCACCGCGAACAGCACCGCCCCCGACAGGCCGGCTGCCGCGAGCGCCAACAGTCTCGCGAGCCGCTCGCCCATCCTGCCGGCCCTGCTCTCTCCGGTACCGGTGCGCGACCTCGGAGAGCCGTCCATGCTGCGTCCTCCCGTCATCTCGACCTCACTGCGTCGCCTGCGAGAGGATCTTCGCGAACACGCCGTCCACCTTCTCCCCGGCCTTCGCCAGCTCCGGTGACAGGCCCGCGAACATGTCCGACGGCTTGAAGTACCCCACCTCGGTCTTGCCGTTCGCGTCGACCCACACGTAGACCCGAACAGGGATCACGGCACCGGCCGCGGCGTCCATCTGGAACAGCTTCTTACCCACCACCGGGTTGCCGATGAAGAACGCTTCCGCTCCCGCCAGTCTCAGACCCGTCGTCGACAGCGCGCCCTTCTGGTCGAGGTTCCCCAGCACCATCATGCCGTTCGACGCCACCGCCTTCTTCAAGCTCGACACCGTCGCATCGAACGACGCGCTCGAGGTCGCATGCAGGAACTGCGGACCGCCCTGGGCGGACGCCACCCCGACCGCCGCCAACAACGCCAAAGCCAGCGCCACACCACGGAACGAACCAACCATCTTGCGCATAGGGATCTCCTTCTCGAATCGGATTCGACCGCGCTCACCGCGGCCCGCCGACGCGCTCGCGCCGTCCCGACCACCCTGGCGCAAACGCCCCCGCCTTTCGGTCAAACGTTTGACGCAGCCCCCGCCAGTGGGCGCGCCAACGGGCACGCGCCCCCCGGCAGGGCACCGGCCATCGTATGAACGCCTCGGACGCTGTGCGCTGCGCACCGGATGGGCTACGCGTCCCCGGCGGTCCCCACGCCCTCGGGCCGCGTCAACCGCCTTACGGAACGCCCGGCCCATCCTCGGCAGTATGGTCGTGCATGAGCACGCCCTCTCTACCCACCACGGAACCCCAGGAGGTCCCATGAGCGACCGCTACGACGCCATCGTCATCGGTGCCGGCCAGGGCGGAGGCCCGCTCGCCGGCAAGCTCGCCAGGGCCGGTCAGCACGTCGCCCTCATCGAGCGAGAGCATGCCGGCGGTACCTGCGTCAACGAAGGCTGCACCCCCACCAAGACCATGATCGCCAGTGCCCGCGCCGCGCACCTCGCCCGCCGCGCCGCCGACTACGGCGTCCACACCGGGAACGGAGAGGTCCGCGTCGACCTGGCGCGCGTCCGCCAACGCAAGCGCGACATCGTCCGGTCCTTCCGCGAAGGCTCCGAGGCCAGCCTCCGCAAGATCGACGGCCTCGACCTCCTCATGGGAACCGCTCGCTTCACCGCGCCGCACGACCTCCAAGTCGAGCTCGACAGCGGCGGAACGCACGCCCTCACGGCGCCTACCATCGTCATCGACGTCGGCACCCGCCCCGCCATCCCGGCCATCGACGGCCTCGACACCGTCGTGTACCACACCAACGCCAGCCTCATGGAGCTCGACGAGGTCCCCGACCACCTTATCGTCCTGGGCGGCGGCTACGTCGGCGTCGAGTTCGCCCAGATGTTCCGACGCTTCGGCAGCCGCGTCACCCTCCTCCAACGCGGCCCCCAGCTCCTCGCGCAGGAGGACCCTGACATCGCCGAAGCGCTCACCGACATCCTCGAGGGCGAAGGCATCGATGTCCGGCTGAACGCCACCACCGAAGCGGTGGAGGCAGCGCATGACGGCCTGCTCCTGACCGCCACCGTCGACGGTGCACGCCTCAGCATCGACGGCAGCCACCTCCTCGTCGCCACCGGCCGACGGCCCAACACCGACGATCTCGGGCTCGAGCACACCGGTATCACACTCGATCCGCGCGGCTACATCCCCGTCGACGACCGCCTGCGGACCCGCGTCGACGGCATCTACGCGCTCGGCGACGTCACCGGCGGACCCGCCTTCACCCACACCTCGTACGACGACCACCGCATCCTCGCGTCCGACCTCCTCGGGGACGGAAGCCACCGCGGCACCGATCGGCGCATCCTCGCCTACACCGTCTACACCGACCCTCAACTCGGCCGGGTCGGCCTCGGCGAGCGCGAGGCCCTCGACGCCGGCCTCGACACGCGCGTCGCCACCCTCCCCATGAGCAGCGTCGCGCGCGCCCTCGAGACCGACGAGACCCAAGGCCTCATGAAAGCCGTCGTCGACGCCAACACCCACCGCATCCTCGGCGCCGCGGTGCTCGGCCCCGAAGGCGGCGAGCTCGCCGCAGCCCTCCAGATCGCCATGCTCGGCGACCTCCCCTACACCGCCCTCCGCGACGCCCCCCTCGCCCACCCCACCTACGCCGAGGCCCTCAACAACCTCTTCGCCCGCCTCTGAAGCCCGAGGACAACCACCGCGCTCTGCCTCCGCGACCGGCGGCCGTGGCACGATGGACGGGACGCGCGCCGGCGCCACCCGCTCGTTCGCTCGCCCCGAGGGCGCTCGCGCACGGAGATCTTCGGGATCCTGGAGGGGTTCCCACGACCCTAGGGGGTGTGTCATGCGGCGGTTGTTCGGCCGTTGGCTCGGCGTCGTCGTCCTCGCGATCGTGGTCGCATGCTCGCAGCTGACGGCCACGCCCGTGGGGGCCGAAGGGCCCGTGAAGGCAGCCCATGCGGCCGTCCTCGGTGTGTGCGGCGACCCGGCGACCTTCCTGCACGACGTACAGGGGAGTGGTGGCGCCAGCCCGATCGTAGGGGGCACCGTGACCGTCGAGGCCGTGGTCGTAGGCGACTTCCAGCCCAACGACGGCGATGCGTTCCACTCCGACCTCGGAGGCTTCTATCTGCAAGAGGAAGACGGCGACGCCGATGACAGCGAAGCCACGTCCGAAGGAGTGTTCGTCTACGCACCCGCCGCACCCGACGTCCACATCGGCGACGTCGTGCGGCTCCGCGGCAAGGTGAGCGAGTACTTCGGGCTCACAGAGGTCGGCGACGTCTCAGGCCTGGTGGTGTGCGCTACGAACGCCGCTCCACCGACGCCGACCACCGTGGTGCTGCCGGTGGCCAGCCCCGACGCCTTCGAGCAGGTCGAAGGCATGAGCGTGGTCCTGCCCGGACCGCTCACCATCAGCGAGTTCTTCAACTTCGACCGCTACGGCGAGATGCAGCTGACCGCGCCCACCGGACCGCTCGCCGCGAACGGTCGGTCGTTCCAACCCACCGCGGTCCACGCGCCCGACGACGCCGGCGCCACGTTCATCTCGGACGCGCTCGCCGGCCTGCCGCTGCGCCGCATCACGCTCGACGACGGCCGCACCGTGCAGAACCCCGACCCGGCCCGCCACCCCGACGCTGGCGCCTTCAGCCTGACCAACCGCCTCCGCGGCGGCGACACGCTCGAGGACGTGGTCGGCATCATGGACCAGAGGTACGACCTGTACCGGATCCAACCCACCGCAGGTGCGACCTACCGTGCCGCCAACCCGCGGCCCGCGACGCCCGCTGCGGTCGGCGGCGACGTCCACGTAGCAGGCTTCAACGTACACAACGAATTCACCACCCTCGACACCGGGAGCCCAGTTTGCGGTCCCACCGGAGGGCAGGCCTGCCGCGGCGCCGACACCGCCGAGGAGTTCGCCCGCCAACGCGCCAAGATCGTCGCCGCGCTGGCCATCCTCGACGCCGACATCGTGGGCCTCACCGAGATCCAGAACCCCTCCGTGAGCGGCCCCGACAGCGCCCTCCTCGACCTCGTGTCCGGCCTCGACGACGCCGCGGGCGCGGGCGCGTACGCCGCCATCGACACCGGCGCCATCGGCACCGATGCCATCAAGGTGGCGCTCGTCTACCGGCCCGCCGTCGTGACGCCGGTCGGCGACTACGCCATCCTCGACAGCACCGTCGACCCGGACTTCCTCGACACCAGGAACCGCCCGGCGCTGGCGCAGACCTTCGAGGCGAACGCGACGGGACAGCGCTTCACCGTCGTCGTCAACCACCTCAAGAGCAAGGGCAGCGACTGCGACGACCTCGGCGACCCCGACACCGGGGACGGCCAGGGCAACTGCAACATCACCCGCACCAGGGCGGCCGAAGCCCTCGTTCGCTGGCTGGCCACCGATCCCACCGGCAGCTACGACCCCGACGTCCTGCTGGTCGGCGACTACAACAGCTACGACCACGAGGACCCCATCGCCGCGCTCCTCGCGGGCGGTTACACCGATCTGCTCGGCAGCTTCCAGGGCGAGCACGCGTACACCTACGTGTTCGACGGCCTGCTCGGCTACCTCGACTACGGCCTCGGCAGCAGCTCCCTGACTCCCCAGGTCACGGGCACCACGGCGTGGCACATCAACGCCGACGAACCCGATCTCCTGGACTACGACATGACCTTCAAGCAGCCGGCCCAGAACGCGCTCTTCGAACCCGACCCGTACCGCGCGAGCGACCACGACCCCGTGCTGGTCGGCCTCGACCCCACCGGTCCCACCTGCAGGGCGGCGACGGCCGCACCCGACGTCCTCTGGCCCCCCGACCGCCGGTTCGTTCCCGTCGGCATCCGCGGCGTCACCAGTACCGGCGGAAGCGTGCGCCTCACCGTCACCGGCATCCGCCAGGACGAGGCCGTCGATGCCCCCGGCGACCTCGACGGCCCTACCCGCCCCGACGGTCGGGGCCTCGGCACCGGCACCCCGGAACTACGCGCCGAACGCCTCGAAGGCGGGAACGGCCGCGTCTACCGCGTCGCCTTCACCGCCACCGACGCCGCCGGCCAGACCTGCGACGGCGACGTCGCCGTCGCCGTGCCCCCCGACCATGGTCGGAACGGCGCGGCGGTCGAAGACGCGCCGCTGGTAGATGCCACGCACCCGTAGGCGCCGTCGACCTTGCCGGTCGTGGTTCGAAGGCCGCCCCTACGGGCGGACAGGCGTGCCGGCGGCCAGGTGCGCCCTGGCCTCCTCCGCCCCGTACCAGCCCTCTCCGGCACCCACTTCGGGATAGAGGCGGTCGAGCATCGCCAGCGTCGGTGTGGGCAGGTCCCGCAGGTCGACCGCTCCGTGCGGCGGCGGCTCGTGGACATCGACGGCGAGCAACTCGTGGTCGCCGTCGGCGTGCCTGAAGAGGCCGGCGAGCCTCACCTCGAGAACGTCCCCGGATTGCGGCTGCGCGCTGGTCAGCACCAGCACCGGGAGATGCGGGGACGGAGGCTCCCCGAACCCGGCCACCCAACCCCGGGCGCCCTTGAAGCGCTGCCGGTACAAGAGCGATTCCCGATCGGTGCTGACGAAGCTCTCGCGCTGCGCATGGAACTCCATGCGGTGCCGCTCGCCGCGCGGCTGCACGATCACGGCCCAGGCCAGCTCCGGGTGTCGCGGATGGGGTTCCAAGGGCCCGAACGGCATCAGCCGACTCCCGCGGCACGCGCCGGCGCCCGACGGCCCGCAGGGCGGGGACCGGAGGCTCCTCGATCACTGTGCGCGCCACGGTGCGCGCCACGGTGCGCGCCACGGTGCGCGCCACGGTGCGCGCGCCGGTACGCGCGCACGTCGGCCCCCGAGCGTTCCACCTGCTCGGCCCGTCGGTCCTCGACCATGGGGGCAATATAGCTTCCCGGCCTTCCGCTCCTGCGTCGGAGTCTGCACAGTACGCTCGGGGCGTGCGGAGCAGAGCCGCCTGGAGGCCACGTCGCGCGAGGAGGAGCCCTCGGCGGCGCCCCCGTGGCCGAGGCTTCCGGTCACGGTCCGCCTCGTCGAACGTCGCGACCCCGTCGCTGTCCAGATCCAGCACGGCGGCCACGGTCCCGTCCTCATCGAAGATGGGCACCACGATCTCGGAGCGCGAACGCGGGTCGCATGCGATGTACCCCGGGAAGGCGTGGACGTCGGCGACCACCTGGCTGGAGCGGCGATCCACCGCGGTTCCGCACACGCCGCTGCCGATCGCGGTGCGAACGCAAGCGGGGCGGCCCTGGAACGGCCCGACGACGAGCTCGCCCCCGCGAAGCAGGTAGAACCCCGCCCAGTTCAGGGCCGGCAGCCACGCTTAGACCGCCGCCGCCGTGTTGGCCAGGTTGGCCAGCCAGTCCGCCTCCCCTTCGAGAAGACCTTCGAGCCGCGCGAGGAGTCCGGCGAAGAGGTCAGCCTTGGTCGCTGCCGGCGCCGACGCGAGCTGCACCGACGCTTCCGCGCTCGACGGAGCCGGCGCCGTGTCGTGGAGGTGCGGGTCCCTCATGCCCACCAGCCCAGCCGTCCGAGCGTCGCCGTACCACGACCCCTGGAACGTTCGGGGCCCGTGTTCGCGTCTGCCGGCGGTTGCCGCTGCGCCCCCGGGTCGGTGGCGTACGCTTGAAGGGTTGAACGGCCCCCTTCGGGGCTCGATCGAACCAAACGACCCTGCGGGCTCCGCGCCAAACCGGGCTCCGCGCGGTTGTCGAGGAGCGGAGCCCATCATGGACCACAGTCCCAACCCCAAGATCATCTACACCAGGGTCGACGAGGCCCCCGGCCTGGCCACCTACTCGCTGCTGCCGATCGTGGAGGCGTTCACGCGCGCCTGCGGGGTGGCGGTCGAGACGCGCGACATCTCGCTCCCCGGCCGGATCCTCGCCGCCTTCCCGGAGGCTCTCCGCGAGGACCAGCGCGTGAGCGACGACCTCGCGTACCTGGGCCGGCTGGTGGAGACGCCCGAGGCCAACATCATCAAGCTACCCAACGTCAGCGCGTCGCTGCCGCAGCTCGAGGCCGCCATCGGCGAGCTGCAGGGCAAGGGGTACCCGTTGCCCGAGTACCCCGACGAGCCCGCCACCGACGCGGAGCGCAACGTACGCGAACGCTACGACCGGGTCAAGGGTAGCGCCGTGAACCCCGTCCTGCGCCAGGGCAACTCCGACCGCCGCGCCCCGGCCTCGGTCAAGGCATACGCCCGCAAGCACCCCCACTCCATGGGGGCGTGGAGCGCCGAGTCCAGGTCGCACGTGGCCCACATGACCTCGGGCGATCTGCGCAGCAACGAGGTGTCCACCACGGTCGCCGCGGCAGACGCTGGCAAGGCACGCATCGAGCTCGTCGCGTCGACCGGGCGCACCACCGTCCTCAAGGACGCGTGGCCCCTCGCCGAGGGCACCGTGGTCGACGCCGCGGTCATGAGCCGCTCCTCGTTGCGCGCCTTCCTCGCCGAGCAGATCGCCGATGCCAGGCGCGAGGGCGTGCTGTTCTCCATCCACCTCAAGGCCACCATGATGAAGGTCTCCGACCCGATCATCTTCGGCCACGCCGTGGAGGTGTTCTTCGCGGACGTGTTCGAGAAGCACGGCGCCACCTTCGAGCGGCTCGGGGTGAACCCCAACGATGGCCTCGCGGCGCTCTACGGTGCCCTCGAGGGCCTGCCGGACGCCGAGCGCCGTGCGATTCATGCCGACCTCGACGCGGCGCTGGCCGCGGGCCCCGACCTGGCGATGGTGGACTCCGACAAGGGCATCACCAACCTGCACGTGCCGAGCGATGTCATCGTCGACGCGTCGATGCCGGCGGCCATCCGTGCTTCGGGGCAGATGTGGGGGCCGGACGGCAAGCAGCACGACACCAAGTTCGTCATCCCCGACAGCGCCTATGCGGTGGTCTACCAGGCCGTCATCGAGGACTGCAAGGCCAACGGCGCATTCGACCCTCGCACCATGGGCAGCGTGCCTAACGTCGGCCTCATGGCGCAGAAGGCCGAGGAGTACGGCTCGCACGACACGACGTTCGAAGCTCCGACCGCCGGCACCATTCGCATCGTGGCCGCGTCGGGCGCGACGCTGCTCGAGCGGCCCGTCGAGCCGGGCGACATCTGGCGGGCCTGCACCGTCACCGACGCCGCCGTCCGCGACTGGGTCAAGCTCGCGGTGACGCGCGCCCGCGCCAGCGCCACACCCGCGGTCTTCTGGCTCGATGGGGAGCGGCCGCACGACGCGCAACTCATCGCCAAGGTCGAGCGCTACCTCGCCGATCACGACACCGAGGGCCTGGATCTCCAGGTGATGTCGCCCGAGAAGGCCACGCGCCTGTCGTGCGAGCGTTTGCGGCAGGGCAAGGACACCATCTCGGTCACCGGCAACATTCTGCGCGACTACCTCACCGACCTGTTCCCGATCCTGGAGGTCGGCACCAGTGCCAAGATGCTCTCGATCGTGCCACTCATGGCCGGCGGCGGCCTGTTCGAGACCGGCGCCGGCGGGTCCGCGCCGAAGCACGTACAGCAGTTCGTCGCCGAGGGGCACCTGCGTTGGGATTCGCTCGGCGAGTTCCTGGCCCTCGCCGCCTCGCTCGAGGTCTTCAGCGCCCAGACCGACAACCGCACCGCGCACATCCTGGCCGACGCCCTGGACCGCGCCAACGCGGCGGTCCTCGAGAACAACAAGGCGCCGTCGCGCAAGGTCCACGAGATCGACAACCGCGGCAGCCACTTCTACCTGGCGCTGTACTGGGCCAAGGAGCTGGCGGGCCAGACCGACGACCCGGCGCTGGCGGCGCGTTTCGCGAAACTGGCCGGGGCGCTCGCCGCCAACGAAGCGACCATCGCCGACGAGCTACTCGCCGCGCAGGGCGACCCCGTCGACCTCGGCGGGTACTTCCGGCCGGACGACGAGCGCGCCAGCCGCGCGATGCGGCCCAGCGCAACGTTCAACCGACTGCTGGAGGCCTTCGAGGGCTGAGGCGCCCGGGTACGACCACCGCATCGTGGGGACGGCGGACGGTCGTCCCCACGCCGGGCCACCGGCACTGCCCCGACCGCGCCCCGCGGCCCGGCCGGCGCCCAACTCGCCGGCCCCGTGGCCGCGCCGGCCGATAACGCCCGAGTAACGGCCGCCCCCCTACCCTGCTCCCCGATGGGGAGGAGGGACTCATGAAGCTCGTCCATCGACCCTCGGCCGGCTCGCATCGGCCCGCCACGATCGTCGTCTTGCTCGCCCTCGTGCTGGCCCTGAGCGTGGGATCCTCACCGGCCCTGGCGCAGCGGTTCTTCGCGGGTTGGGAGCTGGGCACCCTCGACGTCGTCGTTCCGACGCTCGGCGCCCAGGTCGGCGTGAACGTCGTACCGCACGCCCGTGCCCGGCTCACCGTCGACGACTTCGCGTTCGTGTTCTTCCAGATCGGAGCGGACGCCCTTTACACCAGCGCGCCGTCCAGCGGAGCGCTCTCCTGGTACGCGGGCGGCGGTCCCCAGGTCTACGCGAGCCCCGTCGGCGTGCCCGGCGCCTTCGGGCCGGTCGCCGCGTTCGGCCTCCATCTCACGGCGGGCCTGTCCTTCTCCACCGCCACGAACACCGCGGCCTACGTCGAGCTCCAGCCGGCCACCGATCTGGGCTTCCATGGCATCATCGTCGGGTTCCGGGCCGGCGTCGACTACGGCTTCTGAGCCCGGCCCACCGGTCCGAGAACGGCGTGCGGGCGCGCCGCCGTCCGGCCACCGGGGACACACGCACTCCACCCCCTCCGGCAGCGGTACGGTGACGCCAACGCAGGCGACGGCCGCGAGAGGAGCGGTACCCGCATGGCATCGAAGGCACGCACGGTCAGGGCGCCCCGAGGCGTCGAGCGCACCTGCAAGGGCTGGCAGCAGGAGGCCGCCCTGCGGATGCTCATGAACAACCTGGACCCCGAGGTCGCCGAGAACCCCGATGAGCTCATCGTTTACGGCGGGAGCGGACGGGCGGCCCGCAGCTGGGAGGCGTTCGACGCCATCGTTGCCACCTTGCGGCGCCTCGAGGACGACGAAACCCTCCTCATCCAGTCGGGCAAGCCGGTCGGCGTGTTCCGCACGCACGAACTCGCTCCACGCGTGCTGATCGCCAACGCCCTGCTCGTGCCCGCGTGGGCCACCTGGGAGCAGTTCCGCAGGCTCGAAGCGGCCGGCCTCACGATGTTCGGCCATATGACCGCGGGCTCCTGGATCTACATCGGCACCCAGGGCATCCTGCAGGGAACCTTCGAGACGTTCGCCGAGGCCGCCAGCCAGCATTTCGGCGGCGACCTCTCCGGACGCTGGATGTTGACCGCCGGCTGCGGCGGGATGGGGGGCGCGCAGCCGCTGGCGGTCACCATGAACGGCGGCGTGTGCCTCATCGTCGACGTCGACCCCGAGCGCTTGCGGCGCCGCGTCCGCACGCGCTACCTCGACGAGGTCGCCGACGACCTCGACGACGCCCTGGCCCGGGTCGAACGCGCGGTGCGGGCCGGAGAGGCGCGCTCCGTCGGACTGGTCGGCAATGCCGCGGAGGTCTTCCCCGAGCTGGTGCGGCGCCGCTGCGTGCCCGACCTCACGACCGACCAGACCTCGGCGCACGATGCGCTCAACGGCTACGTCCCGGCGGGTGTCACGCTCGAGCAGGCGTCGCAGCTGCGCACCGCCGATCCCCAAGGCTACGTAGCGCGCGCGAAGGCCAGCATGGCCGAGCACGTTCGCGCCATGCTGGCGCTACGGCAGCGGGGCTCGGTCGTCTTCGACTACGGCAACAACCTCCGGCAGCAGGCCAAAGACGCCGGCGTCGAAGACGCGTTCGCGTTCCCCGGCTTCGTGCCCGCCTTCGTACGCCCGCTCTTCTGTGAGGGCAAGGGCCCGTTCCGATGGGCCGCACTGTCGGGCGACCCGGCCGACATCGCGCGTATCGACGCCGCGATCCTCGAGGCATTCGCGGGCGACGAGCGCCTCACGCGCTGGATCCGCATGGCGGGCGAGCGGGTGGCCTTCCAGGGCCTGCCGGCGCGCATCTGCTGGCTCGGCTACGGCGAGCGCGCCAGGTTGGGGGCGATCATGAACCACCTGGTGGCGTCGGGCGAGGTCCGCGCGCCCATCGTCATCGGCCGCGATCACCTCGACAGCGGCTCGGTCGCGTCACCCAACCGCGAGACCGAGGCCATGCGCGACGGCAGCGACGCC
>Ga0114931_10005472_pt1 | contig 15672 bp, 14 predicted proteins | sample 2SBtaG_FD_89579 | JGI IMG/M metagenome (GOLD analysis project Ga0114931, IMG submission 89579) | Deep subsurface microbial communities from Kolumbo volcano to uncover new lineages of life (NeLLi) - 2SBTROV14_V59a metaG | ecosystem: Environmental > Aquatic > Marine > Volcanic | place: Kolumbo...
CGATCGGTGGTCGTCATCGGGGTGCGCAAGACTCGCCAAGGCCCTAGGATCGTGACCTTCTGACCATGCGCATGGACAGGCGTCATTGGGTGTTGCTTGCAGTCGTGGCCCTCTTGGCGGCGGTTTGGTGGCTCGCTCCGACAAGCACCAGCCCGACTCAGGCGCCGAGCATTGCCCGCGAATCTTCCAAGCCCGGGCAGGTTTCCGAGAAGCACGCAATCCCCGCGCCGCCGCGCACCAAGAACGACGCACCGGGCTCCACAGACGACGCGCCCACGACCATCCCTCCGCCGCGCGATGCGCTGGAGCTCCCCAGAGCCGACCCCACGCTCGATGCCGGCGTCACGAGCGACGATTCGAGTTCGGTGTCGGAGAAGCAGGATCGAATGCTGATGACCGTGCTCGACCGCCTCAGGGCAGACCTGGAAACGGCCGAGGCCGCGGCCGACGAAGAGGAGGCCAGGCGATTGAAGATCCGCATCGAGCGACTGGAGGCACGTCGCCGTGAGCTCGCTGAACCATGATCCTGCGCGCCGCCCTCATGACGCTGTCGCTTACCTTCCTAGGCTGCGGGGACCAGGGAGTCGGCTCCGGGGTGAGTCGTGCGGAGATCGTCGATGGGGAGGTCACGACGGAGTTCGACACGGTGGCCGCGATCGGCCTGCGGCGTGTTCGGTGCGACGAGGCGCCAGTTGTGATGTGCAGCGGAACCTTGATCGCACCCGACGCGGTGCTCAGTGCAGCGCACTGCTTCGTTCCGGCGAGACCTGGCCTGCAATACGAGGTCTTCTTCGACGACGCGGCGGAGGCCGGTACCCGGAGCATCGGAGTCCTGGCCGTCGAGACCCATCCCGGATTCGATGCGGACACGCGGGCAGACGACGTGGCCGTGCTGTGGCTGGCGCACCCGGTGACCGACCGCGCGCCCGAGGCGCTCCCCGCGCCGAGCTCGCCCGCCCCCGAAATCGGCCTGGGCGTTGAGCTCGTGGGTTTCGGCACCACGACTCCAGGGTCGGTCCCAGACGGCATCAAACGCGTCGGCACCGGTCGAGTCACCACTGTGAGCGCGGGGACGGCTTGGGTCGACCCCGATCCATCGGTGAGCTGCGCCGGTGACAGCGGGGGCCCGCTTTTCACTCGCGGGGCGCCGCGCACCCTGATCGGCGTCGCGTCCTCGGGCGATCCAGGGTGCCGGAAAAACAGCGTCTACGCGCTCATCGCCCCCGCCGTAGAGCCGTTCCTCGACCCGCTTTTGCAAAGCGGGCCGCCCACGGATATTCCGGAGCCCGAGCCCTGCGGGGCCGAACCGACGACTCCTGCGGCGGGCGGATGTGCGGTCCAAGGTGAGGCGTCCCTCGGAAGCCTGATCTGGGGGATCGCATTGTGGCTTGCGCTCGTCATCCACCGTCGGGGCAGACCATGAGCCTGAACCGCCGCCTCGACGCCTGGCTTCGTGAGGGGGTGATCGACGCGGATGCAGCACGGCGGATTCGCGCATTCGAAGACACGCGCAAGCGACCGACCGCCCTCCAGGTGCTCGCAGGGCTCGGAGCCCTTGCGGTCGGGACGGGGCTCGTCGCCATCGTCGCCGCCAATTGGGCTGCGATTCCGCCGGTGGTCAAGCTCGCGGTCGATCTCCTCCTCGGGGCAACCTGCGCCTATGGGATCGACCGCTCGGTCGGGCGAGCACGGGGTTGGAGCACAGAAGCCCTCCTGATCGTGTACTACCTCTTCGTTCTCGCCTCGCTCGGCCTGATCGGGCAAATTTACCAGCTCGGCACTCCACTTCACACCGCCCTCGGCGTGTGGTCACTCGCGACGATGCCCCTGCTGCTACTGGCCCGCAGTCGCTTTGCCGGGCTGCTTTGGGCTGCGGGTTTGATCACCACCTACGTGATCAACGCGGTGCACTGGATCGATCGCGTCAAAGACGCCGACCGTGTGGACCTCGCCCTGTCCCTGGGCGTCGCGCTCCCGGTCCTGCTCTTCACCTTCAGCTGGGTGCTCCGGCGCACGAGCCGCGAGATCTCATGGACCTTCGAAGAGATCGCGTGGCTGGCCGTGGTAGGGCTCGCGTTCGTGGGGACGTTCGGCTGGTATGCGGCGATCGGGGTCGAGCACCTCGCCAGCTGGGGAGCAGGCCTGGCCGTGCTTCTCGCGGCCGTCGCGATCGCATCCCGGCGCTTTCTCTTCCCGGAGCACGCCCGGCTCGCGGCGATGAGCTTCGTGGTGTTCTTGACCGCCACCGTGTTGCCGCTGGTCGTCACCCACGAGAGCCTCGAGCTCGTAGGCGGTCTCTTCGGGCTGGGGGTGCTCGGACTCTTCGCGCGCATGGCGTACCAGATCGGCCATCGCGCAGCCTTCGGTGTGCTGACGGCTGCGATCGGAATCCGAATCGTGACGATCTACTTCGAGGTCTTCGGCTCGCTGATGAGCACCGGGCTCGGCTTGGTCACCGGCGGCGTGCTGACGATCCTGATCGCCTGGCTCTGGGCCCGCACGTCGTCCAGCCTCCAACACGAAATCCAACGCGGGAGATCGGATGCGCGCTAGACTCTTACGTGGGTTCGCGTTGCTGCTCCCGCTCCTGGTGCTGGGAGCCGGCATCGTGCGCGGAGAGTGTGCGATCCGCAGCGGCGAGATCTGGCGCTTCGACATCGGCGGCTATGATCCCCGCGATCTCCTGCGCGGACGCTATTTGCGCTTTCGCATCGAGCCGCAGTGGGGCGACCCCCACGATCAGGACCTGGCGTCCCGGGATGCCGAGTGCGCGTGCCTCGAACGCATCGCCGAGCGCAGCTCCGCCATCCTGCATGCAGCATCGTGCGCGTCGGCGCGGGCGAGCTGCGATAGCTTCGTGGTATTTGCCGAGTTAGCAGCGCTCGACCGGTTCTACGTCCCCGAAGCGCGCGCAAAAGAGCTCGAGCAGCGGCTGCAGAGTGCGGCCGCACGCGACGCGGCACAGGCCCTGGTGTCGATCGATCGAAACGGCTCGCCGACGCTGGTGGATCTCGAAATCGACGGAGTCCCGACCGCTCCATGACCTCGAAACCCAACCCCGTACATCACGACGCCCTCGGGACGGCCGCGACCTAGGAGCGGGCAGCCGGTTTGCAGCCCGATACCAGAACGGAGCCCTTGCGGTCGCCTGTCGCCGTGCAGCACACATCGAGGTAACCCGCGGCCTCGAGCTCGCGCGCGTAGAACGCCGGCGTTTCCGTTCTGAACCCCATGTCTGCGAAGCCCATCTTCTTGAGGTTCTCGGCGGCGACGACCGAGGCCACGAAGCGGCCTCCCGCCGTGAGCACGCGACGGACTTCGTTCATGCCGGCGCCGACGTCCGGCCAGAAGTAGAGCGTGTTGACCGTCATCACGCGATGGAAGCGGCCCTCTTCGAAGTCCATGCGCTCCGCGCCGCACTGGGCGATTTGAAGCCGCCCCTGCGCGATTTCACGCGCCCATTGGCCCTCGGCGCGCGCGAGCATTTCCCTCGACACCTCGGTGCCGGCCACCTGCCCGTCGGGGCAATCCTGCAGTAGCCTCGCGAAGCTCACGGCGCCCCCGAAGCCGACGTCGAGCACGTGGCAATCGCGCGTCAGCCCCAGGGCGTCGATGCAGTCCTTGTTCTGTCGATCATTTCCCTTGTTGAGGAGGCGTGCTGTGATCGGAGCAAACCAGCCGCTTGGCTTGCTGAGTTGGTCCAGTAGAAAGGATTTGACACCCACAGCGAGACTAAACTACTCGCGGTTCAAGCAAAGTAAAGCAGTGTGGAAGCTCCACCGCGGCCGCCCAACCCCACGAACCCGGAACCCTTCCGCCAAACCCCATGAAACAACATCTCATCCTCTGGCCCCTGATCGCTCAAGTCATCCTCGTCCTGCTGCTCTTTGTCCGCCTCGGGCAGCTCAAAGCTCGCGCGCGCGCGGCCGGCCTCATCGATCCCGCCGCGACGGCGCTCGACAACGACGCCTGGCCCGACGACGTCCGCAAAGTCGCCAACAACATCCGCACGCAGTTCCAGGTCCCCGTGCTGTTCTTCGTGCTGGTGCTCGCCCTCTATGCCCACGGCGCGGTCGACGGCTGGGCGCGCGCGTTCGCCTGGCTCTTCGTCGCGTCCCGCCTCGCGCACAGCTACGTCCACATCGGCTCGAACTACGTCCCCCGCCGCACCCTCTTCTTCAAGCTCAGCGTGCTCTTCGTGCTCGGCCTCCTTTCCCTGCTGATCCGCGCACAACTGGCATAGCGCGCACCCCTTCGAGCTCGGCAAGCCCCAGCCGAGCCATGGCTAAGGCCCTATTGACCCCAGACACCCAGTCCTTAGATCCCCGTCATGCCCAAACCCCTCATGTGCCCCCCCGAAGTCCTCAACCAAGACCTCCACGGTCGCCGTGTGATCGTCACTGGCGCCAATTCTGGCATCGGTTTCGTCACCGCGAAACAGCTTGCGAAGCAAGGAGCATCGGTGACACTCGCGTGCCGAAACGAGGCGCAGGGCAAGGCGCGGGCGGACGAGATTCGCGCCGAAGCCCCGAACGCCGATCTCGAGGTACGCAGGCTCGATCTTGGCGACCTGAGCTCCGTGCGCGCCTTCGTCGATGGGTACGTTGGGGATCACGATTCCCTTCATCTCCTGATCAACAACGCAGGCGTGATGAACACCCCCAAAGGAAAAACGGCGGACGGATTCGAGACCCAGATCGGCGTCAACCATCTCGGCCATTTTCTCCTGACCGAGCTCCTCCTCGACACCCTCAAGAAAAGCGCGCCCGCACGCGTGGTCGTGGTCTCGAGCTGCTACCACGACAAGGCGATGGGCCGTGAAGGCGAAATCGATCTCGACGATCTGCATTTCGAAAACCGCAAGTACGAAGGCTGGGTCTCCTACGCGCAGTCCAAGTTGGCGAACCTCCTGCACGCCAAGGAGCTCGCGAAGCGTCTCGAGGGAACCGGAGTCACCGCGGTGAGCGTTCATCCGGGCTGGGTCAGGACGGAGCTCATGCGTCACACCATGCCGGCGTGGATGCAAACCGTGACGCGACCGATCATGGCCGTGATGGGCATGGTCGAGCCCTGGGAGGGCGCCCAAACCACCCTGTACGCCGCCCTGGCCCCCGACGTCGAAAATCACCCGGGCGCCTATTACAGCCAAACCGGCGTCTACCGCGACAAATCCAAAAACGCAGGCGGCTGGCCACTCGAATCTCCAAACCCCCACGCCAACGACGACGAGCTGGCCCAACGCCTCTACGAACAGAGTCGCCAACTAGTGGGCCTCGGGGCCACGTCGGCACACCAAGAACCCCCGGCCGCGCGACCTCCGCAAGCTTGATGCGGCGTCCACGGCGGCGACAGAACACACAAGAAGCATTCAAACTGAGGACGCCAAGATGACCCAAGAAATCTCCGGTGACGCGCCCCTGTTGCCCACGTTCACGCTCGCAGGACTTTGTCCATCCGCCGGAACACGTCGTCGATGACTTTTGCTTGCGGCAAAATCGTGACGCGGAAATGATTGCGGTACTCGACGTTGAAGCTCGAGCCTGGCGCCACGAGCACGTGCTGCGTCTCCAGAAGCTCCATCGCAAAGTCTTGGTCGTCCACCCCGGGCATCTTCTCCGTGTCAATGCCGATGAAGGCGTACATCGAACCCTCTGGCGTAACCAGGTTCAGGTAATCACTGGCTTCGACGCCCCTGATCACGGCTTGGCGAGACTCATACAAACGCCCATTCGGACGAATCAATTTTTTGAGGCTCTGGTACCCACCGAGTGCCGTCTGCACGCCCCATTGGCCAGGGACGTTGCTGCACAGTCGGAGCGACGCCAGCAGATCGAGACCATGCAAGTAATCCGCGGCGAGCTCATTGGTGCCGTTGAACACGACCCAGCCAACGCGGAAGCCACAGGCACGGTAGACCTTGGACAAACCGCTGAACGTGCCGCAGAGCGTGTTCTTCACCAGTGGCGCGATCGGGAAGAACTCGGCGCCATCGTACACCATGCCGTCGTAGATTTCGTCACTGAAGATGACGAGACGGTGCTTTTCGGCGAGGGCGACCATCGCCTTTAGCACCTCCCGGCTGTATACGGCGCCGGTGGGATTGTTCGGGTTGATGATGACGATGGCGCGGGTCCGGTCTGTAATCAGCCTCTGCAGCGCATCGAGGTCAGGTTGAAACTGCTTTTCCGGCGGACAGGGGTAGTGCACCGCGCGACCACCGTTCAGAGTGACCGAAGCGGTCCAAAGCGGATAGTCGGGGCTTGGTATCAGCACTTCGTCGCCAGCGTTGAGCAGTGCGCGCAGGGTCAGATCGATCAGCTCGCTGATACCGTTCCCGATGAATACGTGCTCGGCAGTCACGTTCATGACACCGCGCTCCTGCTGCTGCATCACCACCGCTTCACGTGCCGGGAATATGCCTCGCTGGTGGCAATATGCCTCGCTGCCTGGGAGGTTCTCGATCATGGCCATGCGCATGGTTTCCGGCGTACGGAACCCGAACAGTCCAGGGTTTCCGATGTTCAACGAGATGATTTCGTGCCCCTGACGCTCCATCTCCTGCGCCCGCTGCGCCAGCTGCCCGCGTATCTCGTAGCGAACACCGCGTAGGTTGTCGCTAGTCTTGATTTTCGTGTTCATCGATCCGGCTCAGTCAGAATCGCAGTCATGATAGACACCGCCGTCCCTGTCGAGCGGGTCGTAGTAGCCTCCGCTTCCCAAAGGGGACAAGGCACGTAGCGTGTGCGGAGCGAGCTCAAGTCGGTCCCGATTGCGGTAGTATGAGAAATGCGACTCGAAGGCTCATGCACCGCCCTCCTCACTGCCTTGCTCTCTCCTTGCTGGTCTCCTGGCTGGTCTTGTTGCTGGTCTTGTTGGGGGCTTGCTCCAGGGCAACGAGTGAGGTGCAAAAGCCGACGGCCGATGATGCTGGACCCATGTTCGCTCATGTCGAGCTACGGGCCTCGGCTGAGCGTTGCGCGCCGGACGTCGCGCCCTTGCCTGAACGAATCCAGCGCGGGATTTGCATTGCTCACAACTATCAGCACGCAGGGGTGAACGGCTACGGCACCAAAACCAGCGCGGCGACCCTGAGAGAGCTCAGGGAGCTCGGGGTCGAATGGGTCAGCCTCACGCCCTTCGGTTTCATGCGAACCCTCGATGAAGCGCAGGTGCATTCGATCGGCGGCTATCGAGCGGGCGAGACCGACGAGCGCATGCATCGGGAGATCCGGCAGGCCAAGGCGCTCGGGCTGAAAGTCATGCTGAAGCCGCACATTTGGGTCGTTCGCGGACAATGGCGCGGCGAGATCGAGCTCCCCGACGACGCTGCATGGAAGCGTTGGTTCGACAGCTATGAGCGCTGGATCCTGCACTACGCGGACATGGCGGAACGCGAGGGAGTCGAGATCTTCGTGATCGGCGTGGAGCTTCGTTCGACGGAGCACCGCCAAGAAAAGCGCTGGCGGCAACTGGTAAGCGCGGTCCGAATGCATTTCCACGGCGCACTCACGTACAGCGCCAACTGGGACGACGTGGCTGCCGTCCCCTGGTGGGACGCGGTCGACTACATTGGGGTTCAGTTCTACCCGCCGGTTGGAACGCGCGAAAACGCGGAGCGCAGCGATGTCCGCTCGACGATCACAGCGCGACTCGATGCCATCGGGAGGATCGCGCAACGGCAGGGCAAGCCGGTCCTCTTCACCGAGGTCGGTTACCGGGCGGCGCCTGATGCCCTGATCCATCCCCACGCATGGCCCGAGCACGCTTCGAAGGTCCGTCCCGATCCACGCATCCAGGCGATGGGATACCAGGCGCTCCTCGAAGCGGTCCGGACCAGGCCATGGCTCAAAGGGCTCTACTGGTGGAAGTGGTTCACGGACCCCCGCACGGCGGAGGAAGGCCCAGCGGGTTTCTCTCCGCGCGGCAAGCTCGCCGAGGCGCTTCTCCGCGCAGCCTATGGCGGACGCTGTGACGTGCGCAATCCCCCTCCCTGAGTTGACAAAGCCTCGGCAGGACGGCAATAATACCAATGTATTATTATATAAATAGCAGAATTTATCTCGTCAGTCGAGGTGGATTCTGGGTCGCTTCTCGATGCCCACCATTTTTTCAAAGCTTCGCTTATCGTCCGTCTTCGTGCTGCTCTTCTTCGTGGGTCTCCCTGCAGCACTCGCCGTCTACAAGCTCTACTTTCTAGACTACCGCCTCACCGATGTTCTGCCCCGCACCGAGTACCACGTCAGCGTCAAGCTGACCTTGGATGGGCATCTCGGTCGCGCGCGCGTTCGCACCTTCCTCCCTCACAACGATCAGCACCAGGAAATTTTTGGTGAGGGTCAGAACGCCGATCAAACCTTCCGGTTCACGACGGAGCTGGGTCAAGCGGACAACCGCGAAGCGATATGGCTAGGAAGCGCGGTGCCCGATCAGGCCGAGATCGTCTACGAGTTTTCGGCGTTGGCCAATGCGGTCCGCTATCGGATCGATCCAGGTCTCCAGGTACCTCAGGGCTATACGCGAGCGATACGCGCCTACCTAGCCCCGGAGGAGGCGATACAAGTGGATGATCCCGACATCTTGCGCGCTGCGCGAGAGATCGGCGCCGATTCGGGCAGCATTTACGAGCGGCTGAGGAAGATCTTCGACTTCACTGCATCCCTCACCCAGAGGCCGTTCAAGGGAACCACCGATGCGCTGACCGCGTTGAAGCTCGGCGAGGCAAGTTGCAACGGAAAGAGCCGGCTCTTCGTTGCCCTCGCTCGCGCGGTGGGCATTCCCGCTCGGCTCGTCGGCGGGCTCATCCTCACGAACGGAACCAAACGTACCTCGCACCAATGGGTCGAAGCCTACATCGGCGGTCATTGGGTGCCGTTCGGTCCCACCAACGGGCACTTCGCATCCTTGCCGGAGAATTACTTGGTGCTGTACCGCGGCGATGAAGCCCTGTTCAGGCATACGTCGGACGTCAACTTCAATTATGCGTTTACGACGACTAGCCGAATGGTCCCCTCGAAGCGGGCTCGGGAAGTGTTCAAGGTCTTCAACGTTTGGGATCTTTTTGCGCGCCTAAATCTGCCTTTTTCCTTGCTGCGCACAGTTCTCATGCTGCCCATTGGTGCGTTGGTGGTCGTGCTGTTCAAGAACGTGATTGGCGTTCCCACGTTCGGCACCTTCCTTCCGGCTCTCATCGCGGCGGCCGCAGGCGAAACCGGGCTCGTCTGGGGACTGGTGAGCCTCGTCATCGTCACGATGGCAGTGGTGGTGGCGCGCGCATTGGTTCAACGCTTGCAACTCTTGCATTCCCCCACCCTGGGCATTCTCCTGACCGTCGTCGTGCTCACGATGCTCGGTACAAGCTTAGCCGCAGAGCATTTCGACATGAAGCAGCTCGCACGCGTTTCGTATTTCCCAATTGCGGTGATGGCGATTGCTTCGGAACGATTCTATCTCTCTCTCACAGAGCAGGGCCCGGCCATTGCGGCACAGCATTTCACTGGGACGCTTTTGGTGGTTTTGGGTTGCTATCTGGTGATGGCATCACTCGCCATCCAGATACTCGTCAGCGGCTTTCCCGAGGTCCTTTTGCTCGTCATCGCCGCAAACATCTACGTCGGCCGATGGGTCGGCGTGCGACTCATAGAGTTCTGGCGCTTTCGGGGAGTGCTGCGCGCGCAGGAGGCTGCAGCGTGAGCTTCTTTTCGATGCTCCGTCAAGACAGCGCGTGGGCGCGCCGAAAGGGTTTGCTCTTCGGAATCAACCGCCGAAACGTCGAGCTCGTTTATGCCTGCAATCCCAGGCGGCACTACCCGCTGGCGGATGACAAGTTGCGTTGCAAGGAGCTTCTCGTTGCGCAGGGCATCCCAGTGGCGCCCACCATCGCCGTCTGTCGGGGGCTCTTTGAAGTCGAGCGCGTCGTCGCTACGTTGCGCGACAAACAGGACTTCGTGGTCAAGCCTGCTGGCGGCAGTGGGGGTGACGGCATTGCCGTCGTCGGCTCACGGACCGCGACGGGCTGGCGAGGCTCGGCAGAGCGCTACATCAGCGAAGGCGAGCTCCGCCAGCACCTCGCCAACATCGTATTCGGGGCGTTCTCGAAGCAACTCGAGGACAAGGCGCTCGTCGAGGAGCGCATTCGACCGCACGCCTGGTTGAATACGCTGTGGAGCGATGGCGTGTGCGACATCCGTATTATTTCACACGAAGGGAAAAGCGCGCTTGCGATGCTTCGAGTTCCGACGCTGCGTTCAGAAGGCCGCGCCAATCTTCATAGAGGCGGCATCGGAGTCGCCATAGCTCTCGACTCTGGAATAACGACACGGGCCGTTTTGAACGGCAAGGCAATTCGCGTGCATCCGGAGACAGGCGCGAATCTCGTTGGTTGTCGGGTTCCTCATTGGAAGGAGTGCGTCGCTATCGCCAGACGAATCGCGCGAGGCGTTCCTCTTGGCTACCTGGGCATCGACATGACCATCGATGAGGATCGGGGGCCGCTCGTCTTGGAGATCAATGCGCGGCCCGGGCTCGAGATTCAGAACGTCACGCATACGTTGCTGGGCGAGGTCATCCCAGGGGCAGCGTCATGAAGCACTCCAAGCTATGGCCGGTGGTAGGCGCCTTCGTCTTGCTGCTCGCAAGTGCCATCGGAGTCGAGATCGCGGCCAAAGGCCATCGCGCGCAGGTCTATGAAATCGAGATTTCCCAAAACGTAGAGGCGGCCGAGACGGACGGCGAAGAGCTTTGGTTTGCCTCTGAGCCGCTAGACGAATCGCATGCTGCGGCCAGACGATGGGCCCAGCGCGGTGACTATGACAAAGCGCTCGAAGTCCTCGAACGGCTTGCTACTGAGCGGCCCGACGACAATGCCGTCCTTGCGGAGTATGGGCACTGGTTACGCCGTGCCGGCCGGTATGCTTCGGCTCGCAAGGTGCTTCAGAGCGCCCTAAAACGGGATCCCAGCGGGGCCACACTGCACTTGGACATGGCCCAGCTCCTGAATGCGCAAGGCCAGGGGGATGCGGCTCTCGAGCACTTTGAGAAGGCGCTCGCGCTGAGGCCTCACAATACGCCAACGCGCATTGCGATTGGAGATCTCTTGAGGAAGCGCGGCAAGGTGGAGAAGGCCATCGAGGTCCTAAAGCCTGCGACGCGGCAAGGGAGCAATGAAGAACGCGCACGCGCTCTTGCAGCCATCGGCAAAGCGTATTTTTCCGCCGGTCACCGTGAAAACGCATTGAAGGCACTCGAGGAGTCCGTCGAGCGGGCACCAGCCTCCGCGCAGATATGGGCGCGCGCTGCGGATGCTCTCTTGCTGTCCGCGAATCCCGCTGATCACAGCTCCGCCATCGAACATGCGCTACGAGCGAACGCCCTGGCCCCGAGCTCGGGCTTCGCTCATAGAGTCCTCGGACGAGCCTATGAGCGCTCCGACATGTTGGCCGATGCGATGCGCACTTATCGCGAGGCCGTTGCGCTGGATCCTGACGATACGTACTCGCGCCGACTCTTGATTCACGGCGCCCTTCGCAGAGAAGACTACGCCCTGGCCCGGCGTCATGCACAGGCGCTACTCCGGATGGAGGCAGATCGACCTGAATCACGTTTCTTGGCGGGCTTGGTCGAGTTTCGCGCCGGAGCCTACGCCAAGGCACGCGCTTACTATCTGGATGCGATCGGCAGGTCGAAGGTCCCCTACGCGGAGGCTTGGTACAATCTCGGACTCCTGGAGCGACGCGTCGGGAAGCCCCAGGACGCGATCGCGGCATACACAAAAGCGCTGCAGGCACGCCCAGACTACCTCGCCGCTTGGAACAACTTGGGGCTGGTACACTTGGATACGGGCAACTACGCAGGCGCTGAAGCCTCGTTTCGCAAGGCCATCGAGCTAGACCGGGGCTACATCGGCGCGTGGACCAATCTGGGTGATGGCTACAGCAAGCAGAAACGCTACGGAGATGCGATTCGTGCCTACCAAACAGCACTGTCATTGAATCCCAAGCGTTTTGCTTCGCGGCTCAAGTTTGCCGTCGCTCTACGCAAAGCAGGCCAGGTGGACAAAGCCATCGAAGTTTATCGGCGTCTGGTGACAGACGAGCCGCGTTACGTGAGAGCTTGGTACAACCTGGGCGTTGCGCTCGCTTTATCGGGGCATTTCGACGAAGCTGAACATGCCTACCAAACTGCGCTCTCCATCGATCCCAACCATTTTCGATCCTTGAAGAACCTCGGCCTCTTGGAGGCCAGGCGTGGCAAGTTGGCCGCCGCAGAACCTCGACTCACCGAGGTTCTGGAACGCAAGCCAGACGACATCGAAGCGCGCACTAGACTGGCCGAGCTGCTGCTCGAGAACGGGAACCTTCAAGGCTGTCGTTACCATGCGAGCTTGCTACTCAAACAAATTCAGGCTGACGCTTCGCTGCAAAGCAGCTTAGCTCCATGTGTCAGCCGGTGAACCTTAGACAAACTAGGAGATAGCTGTGAACAAAGTATTTTCTTTCAGGATTGCGATGCTAGTTGCGGTCATTTGCTTGCCACTCGTCGCTGGCTGTGGGGGCAGTGGGTCCGCAGCGGGGGGCAACGGTTCCACCGGAGGCAACGGGGGCTCCCCGCGGGTCGATCCGAGCGCACCCGATGAGGTTCTCTTTCAGGCCGCTTTGCTCGACTATGACGCCTTGAACTACGCCGCAGCGCGCGATCAATTCAAGCAGCTCCTCGACACCTATTCAGACTCACCGCGCAGAGATAACGCGGCGTATCTCTACGGCCGGAGTATCTATGAGCTCCTCGACTTTCCGGCGGCGGTAACGGCGTTGCGTGACATGCTTCAGCAGTATCCCGGCTCGGTGTTCGAGCAGAACGCACGGTATTACGTCGGTCGATCATTGTTTCGTCTCAAGGACTTCGCTGGAGCACTCCCCGAGTTCGTGGCTGCGTTAGCCGTGGACCCAGCGGGGCTCTACGCGGATAATAGTCAATACTACATTGGTCGCACACACTATGAGCTCAAGAACCGCCCAGAGGCCGAGGCCGAGCTGAGCAAGCTCATCAACGACTACCCGGACAGCTCGTATGTAGACAACGCCTTGTACTACCTCGGCCGCAACTACTTCGCGATCAAGAATCAAGCAATGGCCATTGCGCAGTTCGATCGCGTGCTCGCGATGGTCGATTCGATCTACAAGGATAACTCGCAGTACTACAAAGCGCGCTCTTACTATTCCCAGGGCACGCTCGGGACCGCACTCACGGAGTTCGAGAAGGTGGAGCAGGACTATCCGACCAGCGTTTACGTGGACAATGCGATTCACTACCTCGTTCGCATCTACGTGGATCAGAGCGATTGCGTGAACGCCAGCGCGGCGTTGGCGGACTTGCAAGCTCGCTTTCCGACGAGCACGTACTTCCCGTTAGCACAAAGCTATTTCACCGCAGGCGGCTGCTGAGTGCCGCAGTGCCGCTATAGATTCTCGAGCTGAAGCCCGAAATAGATGCGCGCGATTTCGTAGTTTGTCGCGAATGAAATGTCCCGCGTCATGTTGGACAGGCGACGGTCATATGCGCCAAATGCGGTGATCCATAGCCCTGCGTTGAAAACGTCGTTGCGAGTGCCCGCTCGCCAGACGCGGTACCCGAGCTCGTAGTCGATTCCCAAGTGTTGATCGTGCCTCTTTTCTTCGAGCCACACATTGTTCAAGTTGCGGGCTTCGTAGTTTTGGAAGACTCGCTTCCAGATGGCACCACCGAATTTCATGCGAAACTGCTCGATGGGTTTCCACTTTACGCGTAGGCCCAACCGGTGACGCGTAAAGTCGTAGTAGTTGGAAACGAACCGCGTGTCCGGCGTCAGATCGGGGAGACTTCCAGTAATGTTTCGGTTGTAGTTGCGCGAATTGTTTCGTTCGAACCGGTACACGAGGTTGATTTGCAGTCCATCGGCTGGGTCGATGACGAGACCGGGCTCTAGTCGATAGTTGAGGTGCGATTTGCTTTTCGTGGCGGGCACCACGAAGCCCGATTCGAGCGCATCATAACGAGAATCCATATACGGGTTGAAGGAGAACCGGTAAGCGAGCTCGAGCAGTATGGTTCGGCCCCATCGATAACCAACTGATGCGTAGCTACGCAGCAACCATTGGTCGAGGTGTCTGTCGTTGACAAGATAGTTCGGGTACAAGAACGCTCGGCCATCGACCGAGACCATGCCTCTGAGGCCGCTGATGCGTCCCATGCGGAGGTCGTAGCGGAGACCAGCGTCACGGCGGTCAAAGACGCCGTCTTTGGAAAACCGCGCGCCACCGCGTGCCCAAAGCGCCGAACGCAATACAGGACGGAGGCGCTGTCGCCATATGAACGTAGCCGTGAGCTCGTCCGTCGTTTGAACGATGCGCGCGGTACGGTCGAGTTGTTCGTCGGGCTCGAAGCTAAACGTTCGCAGCGTGAAAGGGTCATGCGTATATTCCGCACTGAAGCTCAGCTTCCGACTGCCATCCTTGTGCATGACTTTGGCGCCGGCCCGCCCATAGTAACTTGCCGCCACTCCGGAGGATGATCCGTTCGGCACAGGCGGGAGCCCGCTATCGTCCTGCGGGTGAAGCCCCTCTGCGAAGCTCATGTGATGGTCGAACGTCCAAGGCTTGTTCTTCTCGAGGCGGGCACGGGATCTTCGCGTGGTCGAAGAGTCTTTGTATTCAGGAGCGGGACGATGCGTCAGGTCGTCCTGGGTGAGCGCCTGTTCTTGGGCCTCGGCCTGCGGCTCGAACGCCGCGGTCATGAGCGCGAACGAAGCGCTCAGGCATCCGATCCATATTGCACGCATGCTCACGCCTGTAATTATACCGCAAAAATAGAATATTTCATTCTTACAAGAAACAGGCGTATGAAGGGGTTTTGTGCAGGGCCGCTGGGCCGTTTGCACTGCTCCGAGCCATGTCCCCTGTGCCAACGAAGCCCCGCGCCGAGCTCGAGCGCGTCATGTTCCTTCTCTGTTTGATCATCGCGGGCGAGGCGGTGTTCAGCTTGCCGTTTCATGTGGCGCGGTTCTTTCGGCCGACGGTTCTGCAGGTATTTGGGTTTACCAATACCGAGCTCGGCGCGGTTCAGGCGGTGTATGGCGTGGTCGCCATGCTGGCGTATTTCCCAGGCGGACCGCTCGCCGACCGCTTTTCTGCGCGGAGGCTTCTGACCGGATCCCTTTTGTGCACGAGCCTCGGAGGCCTCTACTTCGCCAGCTTCCCAGGCTACCGCGGCATGTGGCTGCTGTTCGCGTATTGGGGGCTGACGACAATTCTCTTGTTCTGGGGTGCCCTCATTCGGGCGACGCGAGAGTGGGGCGGACGCGACAAACAAGGGCGTGCCTTCGGGCTTCTGGACGGCGGCCGTGGCCTATGGGCAGCAATCATTGCCGGGGGCGCCGTCCTTCTCTTTCAGGCACTGCTGCCCGAGGACCCCACGACTGCCACTCCCTTACAGCGAAAAGAAGCGCTCCAAAACGTGATCCTCGTCTATACGGCGGCGACCGCAGTGGCGGGCCTCCTTTGCTGGTTTTTCGTGCCTGAACGGGAGGCGCAAATCGGCAGCCGCTCCGCCGTGCTTCACAACATTGGAAAGGTCGTACGTCTGCGCGCCGTGTGGCTTCAAGCGCTGATCGTCGTGAGCGCTTATGTCGGATACAAGGGC
>Ga0114931_10005473_pt1 | contig 15671 bp, 16 predicted proteins | sample 2SBtaG_FD_89579 | JGI IMG/M metagenome (GOLD analysis project Ga0114931, IMG submission 89579) | Deep subsurface microbial communities from Kolumbo volcano to uncover new lineages of life (NeLLi) - 2SBTROV14_V59a metaG | ecosystem: Environmental > Aquatic > Marine > Volcanic | place: Kolumbo...
GATTCAGAATCGACTCCTCGGCGGGATGAGATGCCGGTTCCGGATATTCAAAGGTAAGGCCTTCGAAATTGCGGATCACGACTCGTTGGTCGTTGTGCTGCAAAACATAGTCTGGATTCACCGGAACCTTTCCTCCTCCTCCCGGAGCGTCGATTACGAATTGTGGAATCGCATAACCCGTGGTGTGCCCGCGCAGTCCCTCAATGATTTCGATCCCTTTTTTCACCGAAACGGCAAGGTGCGACGATCCTTTGATCAGATCGAGCTGATAAAGGTAATATGGTTTCACCCGGCAGATGAGCAGTTTTTGAACGAGAGTCCGCATGACATCGAGATCATCATTCACTCCCCGCAGTAAAACGCTCTGATTCCCCATGGGAATACCGTGATTGGCAAGTCGTTCGAGAGCTTCTTTCACTTCGATGGTCAGTTCCCTTGGGTGGTTGGTGTGAATACTGAGAAAAAGCGGGTGATACTTTTGCAGCATCCCGCAAAGTGCCGGGGTGATTCGCTGGGGAAGAAAAACAGGAACTCGCGATCCGATCCGGATAAACTCGATGTGCTCAATGGCGTGGAGTCGCCGCAGGATGTTTTCCAGCTTGGTATCCGAAAATAAAAGCGGATCACCACCGGAGAGCAGGACGTCACGAACTTCGGCGTGTTCCTCCAGATAGTGAAAGGCGGCTTCAAAATCAGTGTCCAGTTCCTGTTCACCGGCTCCGCTGACGACCCGGCTGCGCGTGCAATATCGACAATAGGAGGCGCAGCGATCTGTCACCAGAAAGAGCACCCGGTCGGGATAGCGGTGTACCAATCCGGGCACGGGCATGTGTTTGTCCTCGCCGCAGGGATCGCTCATTTCATAATCAGATTCACATGTTTCCTCGACTCGCGGGATGACCTGTCTTCGAATCGGGCACTCTGGATCGTCGCGATCCATCAAGTTAAAAAAATGGGGAGTGATGGACATGGCCAGCTTGGTTCCCGAAAGAATCACTCCCTTACGCTCTTCCTCACAAAGATGTAGGTGCTCCTCCAACTGGTTCAAAGAAGTGATCCGATTCTTCAATTGCCATGCGGCGCTGTTCCACTCCACCGGGGACACGCCGGCATCAGCCCAATAGCCCGGAGCATGGGAGATGAAGTCTTTGCCGGAATCAAGGCGAAGGTCTGATTTCATTTTTCGGGTAATCTGGGGAATCGACGAATCACAGTGAGGAAACTTACTCCGGGATAGATAGGGATTGATGAAAACAAAGTCAACCGGCCTCTACCCTGGTGTTCGGAAGGATCGCGGCTTTTACAGAAAAATCTCATTTTATCACTCCTGTCGGCGGCTCACTTTGGAGGTTGCTTGAGTGGGGCTTTCATTTAGATTATGCCCTACAAAGTGACGGATAGACTAAAAATTCTGCGTAAAATTTCCCGGCCTCATTGGTTTGAAATCATCGAGCTGATCAAGTGTTCTCACGGAATGTCGGTCAATGAATTAGCGGAAAAAATGGGAATGAGCTACATGGGTGTGAAAAAACACTGCCTCGCCATGCACAAGCTGGGATATCTTGAAACCTGGCGACGTCCGGTCGAAGTGGGGAGGCCTGAAAAAATCTACCGATTGACCGGAAAATTGGACTGCCTTTTTCCCGGAATCGGAAACGATCTCAGCCTCAAGATTCTGGAATCGGCGGCCCAACTGGAACCCAATGTGGCGGAAAAGCTGTTGTTTGCATTCTTTCGGGATCAAACCCGTGGTCTGGCCAAGGTCGTCACAGGTGATTCCGTTCAGGTCCGGGCGGAAAAACTGGCATCGGCCCGCAACAAAATGGGGTACTACTCTAAATGCACGGTGAACCAGGAAGGGGGCCTGTCCATCGAAGAATATCACAATCCACTTCAGCCTTTGTTTGATCGCTATCCGGAATTGGTCAGGATGGAAACGCTCATGTTTCAAAAGCTGCTGAATGGTGTGCTGGTTGACCGGAGTGTGGACAAGGTGGCCGCTCTGACGAGATACCGGTTTGACTTATCCCCCCGCTGATGGCAAGTCCCGGAATGAGCAACAGCAAATATGCCGATGAAAACGTGCTGGTGATCTCCCGCTCCCTGTTTGATGAACTGGGCGCCTTTGAAGGAATGAATCTGGATCCCGGGAAATACCTTCCGGCAATCATGGATCCGGCGAATAATCATTTTCTGGGCCGCGACGAGGCCGAGCATGACCCTTCCTTTAAGCAGATCATTCCCTATGCGATTTTTCGGTATGGTGACAGATTCCTCCATTATGTAAGGGGTGGGGGATCGGGAGAAAAAAGGCTGGCGGCCAAAGGTTCCATCGGCATCGGCGGGCATATCAATGACCAGGATATGGCGGCATCTTCCCTGGATAAAGATACCTACACTATTGGAGTGGAGCGGGAGATCGGCGAGGAACTCAATATAGAGGGCGATCACAGTCAGCGAATTTTGGGATTAATTAATGACGACTCCAACGAAGTCGGTCAGGTGCATCTGGGGATTGTCCACCTGTTTACCCTGAGCAGTGATCGGGTGACTTCCGGGGAGGAACACATTTGTGATCCGCAGTTTCTTACCCTCGATGAATTAAAGGACCGTTGGGAGCACTTGGAAACGTGGTCGCGGATTTGTCTGGACGGCTTGGTTCATCTGCTCCGGGACAAGTGAATCATCTGACTGAGTCCCAGCCCCATTCCTAAACCATAGCAGAACCCCCATCCCAGCCGGGCGACGGTCGTGACCGTTGTTCCTCTGTCAAAGAGGCCACTCCAATCGAAATGGCCATGCCCCATAAGTGAGTTATGGAGAAAACCGCCGAGATTATATCCCAGAGTGTGCCACAGGAAAACGAGTGCCACCAGTGTGATCAGTGAGGGCGACCGCGAGAGCTTGAGGAATTTCCGCATGATGAGCAGCATCCCCGTCAACCCGAAAAAAGAGCCAAAGGTTTCGCCGAAACTACTGCGAAAGATCAACCAGAAAGCTGACCAGATGACGGCATAGACAGCGAAGCCGACAGCAAACACCAGAGCCAGTCTCACGGGACTGGGTAATCCGGAACAGGGATAAAGAGAGATTCCCCCCAGACCCAGAAAAACAAGTGTACAGACGGAATACAGGGAACCTTCAGATCTGATCACGCTGCCGCCAAATGCCCAGACGCAAAAAGCACCGGTGGCAACCAGGGAAAACAGGAAAGCGGGAACCCAGATCGCTGATGGACGGGGATTGATCGAAGTATCCATACCGTGTAATTTATTCTCTACAGGCTAACAGGGTCAGGTGGCGGACTCAACCCTGTACCGTTGAATTGAAACTATAGCAAAACAAAAACTGGATATATTCCGGAAATCGATTATGCTCCGCACGCAGTTTAATTGAGTTCATTTTTTACTCGAAACATTATGGCACAACGATACGACCAGAAAAAGAAAGACACGGTAGTTGCTTTTGTAAAGCAGCATAACGAACAGCACGGCAGGGGCGGACAGAGCGCTGCCGCCAAAAAGTATGGAATCAACCCGATCACGATCCGGTCATGGCTGGAAAAAGCGGGTGTAACCACTCCTGGAAAGGGGGGCAAGAAGAAAAGGGCAACATCTTCCAGAGTCAGGAAAGTGACGAGGCGCGCCACTTCCAGCGTGAAAAGGAGCCCGACTCCCAGGCGGGGAAGCTCCGTTTCAGTCACCCTCCTGCGGATGGCCCGAATTCAATCAGAGATCGAAGCCCTGCAGGCCGAGTATCATGCGTTGAAGGAAAAGATCTGAGGATTCTTTGTTTTATCCGCCTCTGAAACTGAACTGTTTTACAGAAAAGGCCGTCCGGGATTCCAATTGCCCGGCGGCCTTTTTTATGTGATGTCCATCATTGTGGAGAACGTATCATCATGGAGAAATTGATTCCGCCCCTGCTTGGCTTACTGCTTTGGATGAATCCGGTCCATGCTGGAGAGGGCATCAGCGCCCAGGCCTATTTGGTGGTGGAGTCGGCGACGGGAAAGATTTTTTTGGAAAAAAACAGTCTGGAACCGCGTCAGATTGCCAGTCTGACCAAGGTGGCAACCGTTTTGGTGGCTTTGAATTGGCTGGATGCGGCAGGTCGGTCGGCACTGGACAAACGGACAATCGTTCAGGAAAACCGACTGGCTGGCGGGGCCAATCCTCTCAGGCTCAGGGCGGGGGATGAGATCACTGTGGAAACTACCCTGTATGCCGCGGTGATGGCTTCGGACAACGCTTCCGCGGAGGTCCTTGCGGAATACATTGGTCGGCAAATGTCGCCAGGAAAAAAAGCCTGGCGTGCCGTCGATTTCTTTGTCGGGAAAATGAATCAACTGGCTGCCTCGCTGGGAATGGAAAAAACGAGGTTTGTCAATCCACACGGGCTCGAAAAACCAAACGAACTCGGTGTCTCCTGCGCCCGCGACGTGGCCATTTTGGCGATGGCAGCTTTGCGCCACCCGGGTTTTCTGAGGCTGTGTTCCTCGCGAGAGCGGCGGGTGAGTTACTACCGCGGCGGAAAAAAGATCGTGGTGACCCTGGAAAACACCAATGAACTGGTGGGCACCCGGGGGATTGACGGGATGAAAACAGGGACCACCAGGAGAGCGGGCGCCTGCCTGTTGAGCACCGCCACCCGGAAATTTTCGGGCGACCCGCCTGGAAAAGAGCGTCGCCTGGTGGCAGTGGTGCTGGGCTCACAGGATCGTTTTCGAGACAGCGTTTTGTTGTTAGATAGTGCGTGGAAAGACTACGAAAAACAGATCTTCAGACAGAATCCCGGAGCCGAATGACGATGGCGGAATCCGGAGCGGGATTCCGACTGGAAATGAGTTAGTCTATGAGAATCGGATTATTAAACGGAGGAGGAGACTGCCCCGGTTTGAACGCGGTGACGCACGGTGTGGTCGGTGCGGCAAATACACTTGGTTGGGAAGTGGTCGGATTTCGGGATGGTTTTGAGGGACTCTTGCCGCCCGGAAATTTCAAGGTGCTGAGCCCGGCAAAAACAGCGGGGATACTCAAGCTGGGGGGGACAATTCTCGGGACGACCAATCGGGGACATTTTTCTTCGAAAGAGGGCGCTGGAAATGTCCGCAGAATCCCGGATGACGTCATGCTGGCAGTTCGCGAATCATTGGAAAAACTGAAAGTGGAGGCTCTCATCTGTGTGGGTGGGGACGGCACCTTGACGACGGCGCTTCAATTTCACGAGGAGGGACTTCCCATTACCGGTGTTCCCAAGACCATCGATAACGATTTGAGTGCCACCGCCATGACCTTTGGTTTTGATTCCGCAACCCAGGTAGTGGTGGAGGCATTAGACCGGCTCCAGACCACGGCGACAAGTCACAAGAGGCTCATGGTTCTCGAAGTGATGGGGCGTCACGCCGGATGGATCGCCCTTTTTGGCGGAGTCGGCGGGGGCGCCAGCGTGGTGTTGATCCCGGAGATTCCCTTCCGTTATGAAAAGGTGGCCCAAGCCATTGAATCACGGGAAAAAGCGGGATTCCGCAGTTCGCTCATCGTGGTGGCCGAAGGGGCGGTTCCGCTCGGAGGGGAACCCGTTGTGCGGGCCCGTAAAGACGGGGGAGAATATCAACTGGGCGGGATTGGCGAGCAGGTGACTCAAATGGTGGGACAACTGACCGGGAAAGAAACGCGATGCACCACCTTGGGATATTTGCAGCGGGGCGGCAGCCCGACCTGTATGGATCGCGTGTTGGGAGCAAGGTTCGGAGTGAAAGCAGTCAAATTGATAGAAGAGAAAAGATTTGGACGTATGGTAAGTTACCAGCGGTATCATGTTGGTTCAGTTCCTATAGCAGACGCAGTCCGCAAATTGAATCTGGTGGATGCCGATGGTGAAATTGTCGAGGCGGCGCGAGCCATCGGGATTTCATTTGGAGATTAGGATTTGAAGATCAGGTAGTGGAATCAGGAAATAAAGTTTCAAGAATGGAAGAGATTTTGGAAATATTGCAAAAGAACGCCCGCAGAACGATCCCTGAGTTGTCGGAACGGCTCGGGATGGACGAGTCGGCTGTAAAGGCCCGGCTTGAGGAACTGACCGGGGACGGAACGATTCTCGGCTACCATACGGTGATTGATCGCGATCGGGCGGGCAATCATAATGTCTCCGCCCTGATCGAAGTGAAATTGACTCCGGAACGGGAAGGCGGATTTGACCGGCTGGCCGAGCGCATCGCCAGGTTCGATCAGGTTACCAGCTGTTATTTGATGAGTGGGGGTTACGACCTCACCGTTATCGTGGAGGGTAGCGATCTTCGGGAGGTGGCCCGCTTCGTCACGGAAAAACTCAGTACTCTTGACGGAGTGCTTTCGACGGCGACTCACTTCAAGCTGAAGGTCTACAAGCAGAGCGGGTTTTTGGCCTCCCAGGGTTACGAAGACAAGCGCCTCACGGTAAGTCCGTAACCCAAAATACCAGTGGTTGTTGCTGATTGCCGCTTTTGATGAAACCGCTTGAAGAACGTATAGCCCGGCAGATTGCCCGGATTCCCCGGTCGGGCATCCGCGATTTTTTTGAGCTGGTTCAAGGGAGGGATGACGTCATTTCCCTTGGGGTGGGGGAACCGGATTTTCCAGCGCCCTGGCACATCCGGGAGGCCGCGATTTTTTCACTGGAAAGAGGCGAGACCAGCTACACCTCCAACCTGGGATTGTTGTCTCTGAGGAAGTCGATTTCGGAATACGTTTCCGGGCATTTTGGTATGGAGTATGATCCAGCCGGGGAAATTCTGGTGACCGTTGGTGTATCCGAGGCGCTCGACCTGGTGTGCCGGGCATTGCTGGAACCGGGAGATGAGGTGATCTACCACGAACCCTGCTATGTTAGTTACAACCCGGGAATTACCATGGCTTACGGGGTTCCCGTTGCCGTGCGGACGCGGGTGGAGGACGGGTTTGTGCTTCGGGCCGAGGATGTGGCCGCCAGGATTACGGAAAAGACCAGACTACTGCTCCTCAACTTTCCAACCAACCCAACGGGCGCGGTCGAGCCTCCCGGCGAACTGGAGAAAATTGCCGCACTGGCCATCGAGCATGATCTGATCGTGATTACGGATGAAATATACAGCGAGCTTCTTTATGGGGACGACAATGGTCTGGAGCCGGGCAATCATACTTCCATTGTGAGTTTTCCGGCTATGAAAGAACGGACCGTTCTGTTGCACGGGTTTTCCAAAGCCTACGCCATGACAGGATTCCGCCTGGGCTATTCCTGTGCCCCGAAAATCCTCACGGAAGCCATGATGAAAATTCATCAGTACTCCATGCTCTGTGCGCCGACCATGAGTCAGACCGCAGCCAATGAAGCTCTCTTGAATGGGGCGGATGACGTGGAAAAAATGCGTCGATCCTACGCCCAACGACGCAATTTACTGTTAAATAGATTTTCGGCAATGAAAGTGCCCTGCTTTGCTCCCGGTGGGGCATTTTACGCATTCCCGGACATTCGAAAATTTGGCCTGAGCAGCACGGATTTCGCTCACCGCCTGCTTGCCGAGGAAAATGTCGCCGTCGTGCCGGGCAATGCATTTGGCGAGGCGGGTGAGGGATGTGTCCGATGTTGTTATGCGACTGCCGATGAAGAGTTGGAGATCGCCCTCGACCGGATCGCAGCGTTCACCGGGCGTCTCCCAAGCTGAGCCTGTTTCGATAAAAGATCATTTATGAAGAGTTCAAAAGTGACAAAAGCAGTCATTCTCGCGGCGGGAAAGGGAACCCGGATGGGAGATTTGACCGAGGCCCTGCCGAAACCAATGATGACGGTGAAGGGAACTCCTGTTCTGGAATCCATTGTTACCGGTTTGGTGTTCAACGGGATCGAAGAAATTCTGATCATTGTGGGGTATCGCAAAGAGGTCATCATCGAACACTTCGGCGACGGATCCAAATTTCACTGTCGGATTTCCTATGTGGAACAGCTGGTGCAGGATGGCACGGGAAAAGTGGTGGAACTGGCGGCGGACTTTTCCGGAGACGATCCATTTGTGCTCAGTTACGGAGACATTCTGGTTGCCCTGGAAAGCTATGCACCACTGATGAATTTGGATGGAGCGGACGGAAAATTGACTGTCAAGGTGGATCAGGATGTCCGTAAAGGGGGCGCCGTTTTTGTGGAGGATGGAAGAGTGACCGATCTGATTGAAAAGCCTGAAACCGGCCAGCCGACCAGTCCCTATTACAATGCCGGAATCTACACGTTTTCCTGGAAAATTTTCGAATACACCGCCGGGCTGGAGCTGTCTCCGCGAGGTGAATACGAACTCACTGACGCCATTGCCGCCCAGGTGAAGGACGGTCTGAGAATTGATGCCGTCGAGCTTTCCGGTGAATGGGCGGACGTGCGTGATCCGGAAGTGCTGGAAACATTGAATCAGACCTGAATAGAAAAGGAGGCGCCGGATGACTTTCCCAATCTGAGACTGGACAGGGCGCCGCCATTCCATTTGAGTAGGCTTGATTTTTCACCTGCCGTATTCAACGCAATCATTTCATTCTCTATATGTCCGGGCTCGCTGTAATTTTTCTGACCTGGTTCCCAGTCCCTCTGGCATTTCTCATTGGCGCCACTCCCTTCGGATTTCTGGTCGGAAAAATGAGGGGAATTGATATTCGGGAGCACGGCAGTGGAAACATCGGGGCGACCAATGTCTTGCGAACCCTCGGCAAACCAGTGGGGATGACCGTTCTGGTCCTCGATATTCTCAAAGGGCTCATCCCGGTGTTGATCGCAAAATGGACCGACAACGACAATTCGGTCCTTTATATCCTGACGGCGATTGCCGCCATTCTGGGGCACAATTATACCTTCTGGCTTCAGTTTAAGGGAGGAAAGGGAATCGCCACCACGTCGGGAGCGATGCTTCTGGTGATTCCCCTCCCCCTGGTCGTGGCGGTTTCCACCTGGCTGATCGTGTTGAAGGCAACCCGCTATGTCTCGGTCGCTTCGATCTCCGCGGCCATTGCCATTCCGGTGACGATCACAATTCAAAATTTGATCAGTGGCGATTGGGATATCGCGGTGTTTATTCTTGGCATCTTCGTTTGTTTCATGGCTGTATGGAGACACCGATCGAATATTCGCCGATTGTTGCGAGGAGAGGAAAGTCGTTTTGCCTCCAGGAAAGAGAAGAAGTGAAAATGGGTCCTACCGGAGCTGACCGAAAGTAAATCGGCTGGAAAAGCCTGTTCGAAGATGCTATGGAAAATCAAGAGACAATAACAGAAGCCGCCGTCCTGGGCGCGGGGAGCTGGGGCACGGGTCTCTGCGTCGCTCTGGCCGATCGCGGTCTGAGAGCGTGGGCTTTCGGAAATGAACCGGAAGTTTGCGACGACATCAACAAAAGGCACCGCAATTCCAAGTATCTTCCCGGGATCGAACTTCCAGACCGGATCCGGGGCACCATGAGTCTGGGTGATGTGAAAAACAAAGCACTGATTCTCCTGGTGCTTCCCTCTCAGGTCGCGCGGATAGTTTTAGAAGAACTACAGGAGGCTGGAATCCCGCGGGACACCACCCTGTTGTGTTGCACCAAGGGGCTTGATCCGGGCACGGGGCTTCTGATGCACGAACTGGTGGAGGAATTTTTTCCGGAAAACCCCATCGCCGTTTTGTCGGGCCCCAGTCATGCCGAAGAAGTGGCCCGCCGACTGGCTACTCTCGTCGTTATCGGGGCGGAAGATCAGGCCGTGGCGCACCGGGTTCAGGATATTTTCACCCTGCCCTGGTTTCGAACCTACACCAGCGGCGATGTAATCGGGATCGAGGTGGGCGGAGTCGTCAAAAACGTCTTTGCTATTGCGGCGGGAGCCATCGACGGCCTGAAACTGGGGGACAACACCAAAGCAGCCCTCGTTACCCGTGGCCTGGCTGAGATGACCCGCCTGGGAGTGGCCATGGGGGGCAGAGAGGAAACGTTTCGTGGGTTGAGCGGCATGGGCGATCTCATCGTAACCTGTTACAGCCACCACAGCCGCAACAATCGGATCGGCAGAATGCTGGGGGAGGGGAAGACTCTTCAGGAGGCAGTAGAGTCGTTGAATCAGGTTGCCGAGGGAGTTCCCAATGCAAAAAACGCCTACGAACTGGCCCGCAAGCTCGGCATTCGTACGCCCATCATTGATCAGGCCTACGAGGTTCTGTTCGAAGATAAACCGACCGGGATTGCGATGAGAGAACTTCTCGAGCGAAATCCACGACCCGAAACAGATTGATTATCACCACTGGAAATTCCGTCCATTGGCCGGGACACAAAGCTCAGATTGTGCTGTTCATCGCCCTGTCGATGCAGAATAGTGTCCCCTGAGCTTCGGAGAACTCCCTGACTGAGACACTGGTATTCATCATGCAAACTACATCCCCGACAGGTCCTCCCCCGGTCAACCCGGGAACTTTTCAACCCAACTCCTCGAAGTGGCCCAAAACGATCGGCATCCTGGCAATCGTCATGGCCTTGATCGGCCTGACGGGAGGTCTGTTCCGGTTGCTTAGCGCTGTTTTGCAAAAAGTGCAGTTGGAGAATCTTGTGAAAATGAAACTGGCGGATGCGACTGCCGTGCATTCCTTCATCGCCCAATGGATTCCTCTGCAAACAGGCTTCGGCGTGGTCATGGGAGCCATCGCCATTCTCCTTCTGTTGGGAGGGATTCTCTTGCTGAAAAGGCGCAAAGTCTCCGTCACAATCATCCGGGTATGGGCGATCGCCTATCTCATCGGGGGATTCTATTTTCTAATTCGGAGCCTCCCGCTGGTCTCCAGGCAGATGGAACTGGTGATGACGCCCGCCATGCAGGGGAAAGGCGATGCTCTCCAAATGCGCCCCCTCATGGAGGGAGTCGCCATCGGCGCAAAAATCGGAGTTGGCCTGGCTCTCGTCTGGGTGTTGGTCTGTTCCCTGTTCTTCCTGATCTGGTTCGGTCGCCGTCGGATCAGAGAGGAAACGAAAACCTGGAACTGACTGAATCACCAGATTGTGCGATGAAAAAATCATTCTTTCTTCCAGGTATCCTCACCGGGATCTTCTGCCTGGCTGGATCGGGTCTTGCCGGTGAAGTCATTTCCCCGCCTCCCTCTGAAGTGGCCCGGCTGCACCTGGATCCATTTTACAAAAAATACCTGAGCGTGAGAGGGTTCCCCATCGTGTCCTCCGGAAAAGTGTCCGATTACGCGCTGAAAGAGGCTGCTTTCCTGATCGACAAAATGATCGGTCACCGGGACGATGTGCTTGGGGCCCTGATCCGGGAAAAGGTCCGATTCTCCATCATGGCGCCGGATGAATTTACGACGGCGATTCCCGAGCACAGTCATTTGAAGCCGAAAGAATACTGGGACAGGCGGGCTCGCGGACTGGGCTCCACCAGGGAACATCCAGCGGTGAGTTGTGGAGAGGAAAATCTACTCGGTTACAGGGGAGATCCCTATGCCAGTGAGAATATCCTGATTCACGAATTCGCCCATTGCATCCATCATCAGGGCCTGAATATAATCGATCCGGGTTTTCAGAAACGCCTGGAGACTATCTATAACCGGGCCGTTTCCAAAGGGCTGTGGAGGGGAAAATACGCCGGAACCAACGTCTCGGAATACTGGGCTGAAGGAGTCCAATCCTGGTTTGATACGAACCGCCAAAACGATTTCGAGCACAACTTCGTCAACACCCGCGAAGAACTCAAAAAATACGACCCCGAACTGGCGGCCCTGATCGAGTCTGTATTCGGTAATCGACCCTGGCGGTATCGCCGTCCGGCCGATAGAAAATCGGCGCCTCACCTGGCGGGATACAATCCTGCGACAACTCCTGTTTTTTCATGGCCGCCGAAATTGGTAAAAGCCTACGAAGCGATTCAGGCCGGGAAATTTCTCAAACCTGTCATCCCCATCCCGCTGGCTCAACTCAACGGGGCGAAATCTTCCTCACTGTCGACGGAAAAGATTCCATTGCGTTTCGACAACCGCAGCCAACAGCGGGTCAGTTTTTTCTGGATCGATTTCCAGGGCAAACGGCTTCCCTACGGACACGCTGATCCGGGGAGAATCTCCGTTCTGCAAACATACCCGGGCCATGTCTGGCTGGTGGTCGGGGAAAATGAGCACCCCCTTGCGCTGTGCGCCGCTCCGGACGAAGCGGCTGTGATGGTGATACCGTAAATCTCTCGCGGAAAATGCTGCCTTCCCAGGACGACTATGAAATTTCGCCGACCCAACTGGCGGCCCTGAAGAGGGCCCCGGATCCTCTCCGAATCCGGCTGATCGATTGCCGGGAAGAGGATGAATTTTTCCTGTGCAGGATAAAAAATGCCGAGCTTCGACCGCTTTCACGCTTTGCGGAAGAGGCGCCCAATCATCTCCTGAACGACCCGGAAACGCCCATGTTCGTCTATTGCCATCATGGTATCAGATCCATGCAGGCAACCCTGCTTCTACGGCAGTGGGGAAAGGCAAATGTCTGGAGTCTCGCCGGGGGAATCGATTTATGGGCGCAGGAAATCGATCCCGCCGTGAATCGATATTAGGAGTCTGTGGGAACACAAATGACGAAAACGAAGGGAAATTTGGGCCAAACTCTCGTTTTCCGCGGTCAATCAAGGTAAGTCCGACGGACTCCTCGGCCAGGATCTGTATCCGGATTAGCTAAGCCGGATATTTCATGAACTTTCCTGCTACGACTTGCCGCGCCCCATTTTGCCTGCGTTCCGCCCGGTTCTTGTTTGGACAGGTTGTCCCCATTCAGCCCGGCACAAAAATCCTGGCCCGCCCTGACGGAGCATCGCCCGCTGCGTCTTGCGACGAAAAATTCACGAAATATCCGGGCGAAGTTCATCCGCCACTTCGCGGAATCCGTCCGCCAGGGCCGTCCAGTCTTCCCTCGTCGTTTCCCATCCTCCGCTCACGCGAATGACCCGACCCATCTTTTCAAAATCCAGGCCCATCGCCTCCATCACGTGCGAGGGGTTCCCTTTCCCGGCACTGCAGGCTGATCCGGTCGAAACAGCAAATCCTCTCCGGCTGAGGCGGGTCAGCCATTTCAGATTTTTTCCCCGCGGAAGCACCAGCATGGAAGTGTTCCACAGGCGAGGGCCCTCCCGGCCGATGATCTCAAATGCCGACAATTCAACCATTCGCGCTTCAAAAGCATCGCGTTCCGCCGACCACCGTTCCCGGTTTTCTTCCAGCCATTCGTCCGGCTTCTCCTCCAGCGCTGTTACCATCGCCGCAATGCCCGCCAAATCTTCAGTTCCCGCACGATGTCCAGATTCCTGGGGGCCGCCCGTTTGAAAATGAAAATCGTGCTCCGGAATACCGGGCGGCAAAGTCAGGAAACCCACTCCCTTGGGTCCGCCGAATTTATGAGCGCTGCCAGTTACGAAGTGACAGTGTTTCCCCAGTCCAGCAGCCGGCATCTTTCCGATCCACTGAGCCGCATCACAGTGAAAAAGGATGCCCCTCTCCCGGCACCATCTCCCGATCTCTCGCCACGGCTGCAGAGTGCCGGTCTCATTGTTCGCTGCCATCACCGAAACGAAATCCACTTTCCCTTCCCGGATCCCGTGGGAATCGATCTCACCGGTTCGGCGGTCCACGGGAATCTTCACCAGACGGTCTCCCGGAAAAGCCAGGGACGCTGATTCCCGGACCGAGGGATGTTCCACTGCCGAAATGGCCAATGTTCCACCGCTGATTCGATTGGCAAAATACCGGATCACTGCGTTGTTCGACTCCGTAGCCCCGGAAGTGAATACAACCCGCTCCGGTTCCTCTCCACATCCAAGAAAATCAGCCAGAGCCTCCCGGAGATCTTCCAGTCTCACCTTGGCCGTCCCGGCCTCCCGATACAGGCTCGATGGATTGTGCCAACAGTTTTCGGCAACATCCAGCCAGGCCCGGCCCGCCGCCCGACTCAGCGGACTGGTTGCGTTGTAATCAAAATATTTTCCAGATTTCTTCACTGGCCGATTTTCGTATGGTTTCGAGCTTGATCAATGGGATTGAACTGCGGATACTTCGCCCTATCTTACCTATGAAAACATCATTCTACCTGCTTTTTTTCGCCCTCGCTCTCACTTCGTCGTCCCGGGGGGCTGATGGGGTCGTCCTTTTCAACGGAAAAGACTTCACTGGCTGGCACGGGGACAATCCCCATATCACGGTAAAGGCCAAAGACAAAAAGGAATCACTCGCCAAACAGGCCGTCGAGTTTTCCCAACACTGGAAAGTCGAGAACGGGGAGATGGTCAACGACGGTCAGGGCCCCTATGCCACCACCGACAAGGATTATGGGGACATCGAATTCTGGGTGGATTACAAAATGCACGCCAAAGGCGACAGTGGGGTGTATCTGCGCGGAACCCCGCAAATTCAAATCTGGGATTACACCAAGGAAGGCGGCAAATGGAAACTCGGAGCCGACAAGGGATCGGGTGGCCTCTGGAACAACTCCAAAGGCGCTCCCGGAAAAGATCCCCTCGTGCTGGCGGACAAACCCTTTGGCCAGTGGAATTCCATCCATGCCAAAATGGTGGGGAGCCGCACCTGGGTCTGGCTGAACGACCAGCTTGTCGTCGATGGAGCCGTCTGGGAAAACTTTTGGGACCGCGGCAAACCCATCGCCAAAACCGGCCCCATCCACCTGCAGACTCACGGAGCGGAAATTCGCTGGCGCAATGTGGAAGTCCGCGAGATCGCCGCTCCCGAGGCAACAAAAATCCTCCGTGGAAACGATCAGTCCGATGGATTCACCACGATCTTTGATGGCCATGGCTTCGAAGGATGGGCTGGCCCGGTCCAAAATTACGAGATCGAAAACGGAGCCATCCGCTGCAAACCTCACCAGGGAGGGACCATCTATTTCAACAAGAAATACAAGGATTTCATTGCCAGACTGGAGTTCAAAGTGCCGCCCGGAGGAAACAACGGACTGGCTATTCGTTACCCTGGAAAAGGCGACACCGCCTACGTCGGCATGTGCGAACTGCAGGTGCTGGACAACTCAGCGGCAAAGTATGCCAAGCTCGACCAGCGCCAGTTTCACGGCAGCGCCTACGGTCTGGCCGCAGCCCACCGGGGATTTCAACGGCCCGTCGGTCAATGGAATTATCAGCAGGTCACCGTCAAAGGCTCCACCATCAAAGTCGAATTGAACGGCTTCGTCATTCTGGACACCGACCTGTCCAAAGCGAATAACTTCATGGCGGGCAAAAAGCATCCCGGCCTGAAAAACACAGAGGGGTATTTCGGCTTCGCCGGTCACGGCGATCCCGTGATGTTCCGCCATGTGGCCATCAAAGAGTTGAAATAGAGAAGATCATCACAACGCTTCCTTCCGCTCGTCATGTTTCAGCTGATTCTGGAACATGAACCTGGCGCCGTCGTCGGCTCGTTCAGGGGCTTTCTTTTGCGATTCGATGGCCTTGGTGGAGTCTCCGATTTGTGCGCCTGGGCGGCGGCTACGGTGGCGACTCAGGCGCAGCAACGCCCATTCCCCGCTGACATTTTCGACTCCGCGTAATAGAAAACTTCGAAATCCCATCACTTCTTTCATGATCCCAAACGCGGTTTCTACGGTGTGGGTTCGCCTGCTGTGTGCTTCCTTTCCCTCCTCGATCCTCGATGCTTGGATTGGAAAATTTCCA
>Ga0114931_10005474_pt1 | contig 15669 bp, 17 predicted proteins | sample 2SBtaG_FD_89579 | JGI IMG/M metagenome (GOLD analysis project Ga0114931, IMG submission 89579) | Deep subsurface microbial communities from Kolumbo volcano to uncover new lineages of life (NeLLi) - 2SBTROV14_V59a metaG | ecosystem: Environmental > Aquatic > Marine > Volcanic | place: Kolumbo...
AAAGCTCCCCGAGCCGAACGGGTTCAAAAGCCGAATCGGGGTTTCGAACCTGATTTTGGACTTCTGGAACTGGTTAACAGGCGCTGCAACTATGCCGCCTCTTGGTCGGGAATCAACCGCAGCTCGAGGCGCAAGTGGAGCGCCGCGGCGATCCGACGGAGCATCCCGAGCGAGTGCCCGTCGTAGTCCGCGTCTTCGAGGCGGGCGACGGTGGGCTGGCTCGTGCCGATGAGGTCGGCAAGCTACTTCTGGGTGAGCCCGGCCCGATTCCGTGCGTCGTAGATGAGCTGGGCGATCTCGTCGCCTGCCCGTTCCTCGTCGATCATGGCGCACAGCTCAGCGTCGCGCCGACCATGCGGTCGATGATCTTCACGGCGTCAGCGGTCGTGGGCACCGTGCCCATGATTGTGTTCCTCGCAGATGCGGGGCTCGTGGATCCGTCGACGGGCCCGACGATTAACGCGATCGCTTACGATGTCGCAGCCGCAGCTTGGCGCTGGTAAAGCTCGACGGCGACGACGCCGTAGCACCCGCGGTACGCCGCCTCCTTGCGCCCCACTTCAGCTGGCTTTCCAAGATTAGCCCGGTGCTCGGCGAAGATCACCTGCATCATCTCGGGGATGACGTCGTCGATAATCTGCATCGGATTGACCAGCCAATCGAACCTGCCATCGTCCCATGCGGTCTGATCGACGAGCGCACGAAACGCAGCAACAGCGGGGAACAGCCAGCCCTTGTGCACCATGTTGTCGACCTCCTGGTCAATGGCGTACAGTTTACGACCCTTGTGGCGCCGGTCACCTGCGCGGCCCGTTTTCTTGGTCGACTTCTTCTCGACGACCCACTTGCCGACGTGAGGAGCGAGGTGACGCTCGACCTCATCCCTGAGGCGGAGGAGGTCGGGCAGCTTGGGCAGAACGCGATTGAAAACGCTATTCGCCCGATCGGTGACCTTGGGGTCGGTGTCCTCCACGAAAAAGTCGAGCACTGCCTTCTGCTGACCGAAGACCTTGTGCGGGTAGACGGGCGCCTTGTCTTTTGTACGGCGGTTCGGGAAGGTGTTGAGATCGAACAGGCGCATGCATGTGAGCACATCGAGCACATCGACCGCGCCGGTCTCACCTTGGCGGTAAGCGATGTGGTCGGCGATCGGCTGTCCCTTAAGAATGGTCTTGATGTCGTCGAACCGCCCCTGAAGGTTCTCAAGGCTACGATTGTCGACCTGCAGTGAACGATTCAGCCCCTCAGCCATATCGGGGATTGAGTAATTGTCGATCCCGGACATGAGGTGAACGCGAACGAAGGCGCCCTTCTCGTAGCCGTTTTCGAGCGCCTCGCGGATAGCCTTGTATGTGTGGCCACCGTTCACGACGCCGTGCAGCGTCGGATCCACGAGGACAATCGAAACGACTGTGGCGCCCTTCGATTCCTGCCGCTCCTCGAACCTATCCGCGAGGATATAGATGCCCTGGTTGCGGATGGCGAAACGGTCGGGCTCTTCAGTGAGAGTCTCGACGATCTTCTTCGCCACCGGACCCGCGAGCAGATCCTTCTTGTTCAGCTTCGGGATGCGCGGGTTCACCTTCAGCCACTCGTCGAGTTCCTCGGAGAGATCCTCGACGCGGACGAAGAAGGTTGCGAGTTTGGCTCGGGAGCCGCTGGAGTTCGTGTCGCGAGGGAAGGGAAGCGACCGGTACTCCTCTGTGGGCAACTCGATCGTGATCGGTCCCACGGCGCTGGACGAATGCGTAGTCATGATGACTACTCCTTGTTTTTGCGGCAGAAGGCGCTACCCGCTGCCTGGACTTGGCGCTCGCCTTGGGTCGCGTGACCCGGTTATCGTGGCAAGAACCAACACGAATATATGCCAGCCGACGATGTGGGACAAGGGGCAGTGCGCCGAACCATGTACATGAGATTGAGTCTCATCTATCCCTAGCATCAGAGCCAGGGGCGGGTCCGCCTTCTTCTGCTCTCCCTGTCGCTGGGCGGCGAACCAGCCGCATCCCTCGGAACGCGGTGCCTCGATCCTGGAGGATCTCCTCCCAGCCCAGGCGGGTTCCGATCCGCTCGGGCTCTTCGTACAGCCCCCAGCGCTCCTCCTGACGCGTCAGTCGCTCGAATCGCTATCGTCGAGGATCGTCATCATCGAGCAACTCCTCTTTGCGGTGTAGGATGAATGGGTTCTTGTAGTGTGTGTAGCTGCGGTAGGAAACCTCCAAGCCGCCGAGCTTGACCAAGAATGACTCCACGAGCGTTGGATGTGGATCACGGTCAAAGTCAGCGTAAGTGAGATATGAAACCCGTGGTGATTCGCGGTGGAGTTTGACCACATTCGCATCCACAAATGACCCGAGGTACGCTCGTGTACACCCTTCGTATATTTGCAGGAGCTGAGGAAGTTTGTGCAGCGCATCAAGATGCACATAAAGTCCATTGCCCGTTCGTTTGCCAATCGGAGACGCAGTCATTGCGGATTCGAGGAGCGTCATGTCGCCGACGCTGAATAGGAGTGCGTCGGCTTCGGCACAAGCAGATTTGTAGGACGAGAAGAACTCCCGAATGTCGAGTTGGGCATCCTTTGGCAACGCGGAGAACCGTGGTCTTCCGCCAAACCGTTCGAGGGCGAACTGCTGGAGCAGTTCGCTCCGGCGTTCCTGGCGGATTGACTCCCAATGCTCAGCACCAGTGACTCTTCGGACGATCGAGAATGCTCTTTTGATTGAACCGAAGCGTTCAACCAGAAGGCCGTAATCAGGTAATTCATGCGCTTCAGGAAGGCGGGCTCTTTCCGTGACGAAGACGACCAACGGCTCAAAGAGCTCGCGATGCTCCTCGTAGAGACGTTCGCTTTTCGTGATTCTGGGCACCGCCCGGCGGCGTCGGTACCGCTGCGCGAGATATTGCTGCCGAAGCGTCTCGTCGCGGAAGACGAAGAACACCCCGGGAGCTGCCGGCGCCGGCTCTGTTTCGAGCGTCTGGGTGATCCACGAACGGAGTTCACTCTGGGAGTAGAACTTCTGGAAGGTTTGTGTGGCGGTCAGACATCCATCAGCGAGTGGAGACATTCGCGTCACACGGCTGTCGAAGTTCAGCCGAGCGCCAACCACCAACACTTGCCGCGCAAGATTCCAGGCAGCACAAAGGGCGTCTTTCCGCTCCGCAGCATCTTCGATTACATTCACGACATAGCCAATGTTGACGATATCGGCTTCGCGCTTGGACTCATCAGGCTGAAAGGCGGGGTCCCATCCAGTGGCATCAATCCCGTCATTGACAAGCAGTTTAATGTCCTCGCCGCGACCACATCCGTAGTCGAAGAAAGAACGTTCGGGCGTCAGCAATCCGGCTTCTATCGACAACCGAACGGGGCGGGAGAGATCTCCCCCGCGACCAATTGCTGTCTTGTGTCGCGCTATGCGGGGTATTTGACTCAAGGGATTTATACCGGGTGGTCGCTGGTCGCACTAGCGGGCTTTGACATACTGTCTTGGTCTAGAGCACCATCATCCTTGTCCATATCAATATTTTGAGATTGGTTCACGTCTACAGGTTTTTCTTGACTGACAGCCAGCCTGAGCAGTCCCGCAATAGTTTTTACTCGGCGATCGCCAGCGAGATATCCGATGCCACGGTGTAGATGAAGACGAAAGAGATCGGCGTCATTGACCTCTTCCGATCGTCCCTCTCGATGGGATCTCTCCATCGCCAATCCCCGATAAATCTCTTCAAGATCACCCCCAAAGGTTCGCCACGTCATTTCAACCGAGCTATCTGCGGGCACCTTCACATGTCGAGGCTGCGTCTGTTCCGCGAGGGAGAGGCAGTACGCCCACCGGCAGAGGACGTTCCAATTTGCGATGCGCGTGTGACGCTTTAGTTGGATCAGTTGATTACGCCCAGTTTGTGAAAGGCGAATGTTTTCAGCCGGCATGGATCAGCTCCTCCCCAAAATAGCCTTGGGTTATCGTCGTGCTACCGGATTTGTCATCATGGTCAAGTAGATAAGTACGTCCAATGTGACGGCGAAGTTTGGACAAAAGCACGCTGTCGATCTCCTCATCTGTGGAGAGCACCAGCACTTGGTGGCTTGCCGATGGAAGATAACGCTTGACGAAGTGACGCCTGTGGTCAGAGTCGAGGCGTCCAAGTGGAGTGTCGATCATTACAGGAAGTGGACGCCTCGCCGCACGCGCGAGTCCCCAGAGAATTGCCGTGGCGAGTAGTTGGCGTTCTCCAGCAGAAAGACGCTCCATTGGGAGCTCCTGGTTATCTCGATCGAAAAGCGCCAGTTCACATGATTGTGGATCGATGTGTACACGCGACACCATACGCTCCTTGCGGAGCAGGCGAGTGAAACCTTCGAGTATGAGCCCTTCGAGGGATTCGACATGTTGCTTAATGAGTCGCGTGCGAAATGACTGCAATGTGTCGCGAGCGCGTCCACCATGAAAAAGGAATCGGGAGATGTCGGCGTTGGACACTTCTACTTCATGTCGTGTCCGAAGACCTCGTTCAAGATCACGATTCACAGCGAGAGAATGGTGTTCAATTGATTCAAGTTCGTCCCGAAGCTGTGCTTGCTCCCGACGTCGTTCGAGGATCACCGCACGACATCGTTCGATCTTTTCGGCAGGGGGCGAATCGACTCTTCGTCAGGAGAAGCCGCCAATGCTCGCTGTAGCTCGACCTCGCGATCCACCAGGCTGTCGTGTTGTTCCAATAGCTGGAGCGCTGCCTCTCGTTGTTCTTCCAGCGTTTGTGTTATGAGCCGGTAGATCTGATCGAGAGTTCCTGAACTTAGACAGAGTCGCTCCTCGACTGGCTCTGCGATAAGCCTACTCGTTCGATCTTTTTCAAGCAGTCTCTCTACCTTGCTTATGGTCACAGCGGGCAGCCCCGCGTCTCGAAGAGCACCAACAACGTGTGCATCCCGAGAGTGAAGAATCTGCGCAATAGTTTGTGCCTGAACCACATCTCGCTCCTGCATGGCCTGTGTCAGCACATCGCTGAGTAGATCCGGGATCAAGCGGAGAGGCAACGGTCCGGCGGCAAGCCCAATCATCTGTCTTTGAACCTCTGCAAGCTCTGCCTCGATACTCGCTATCTCTTGTTCGTACTGATCTCTGAGAGCAGCGACCTCACCACCATTTGTACGGAACTGAGCTTCCAGCCGCTCCAGTTGTCCCTCAGCTCTGTGACACGGATCGGTGAGACTAGCGAGCCGTTGCTTCAAATCAATCCGCTGAGATTGAATCGATCTCAACTCCTCTTCGAGAGCGTTGATCCTGTCGATGGTTTCGTCGTCCTGCTGTTCCTTCGCCTTCCGCCGCTCCAGAAGAGATAGATCCGCCTCAAGCTGAACAACAATATCGATCCCCAGGAGGGCATGGATCGCTGCAGAAATTACCTCTGGAGCGCGATGGGGGTCGGCGAGCGATTCAATTCTCTCACCGTCAAAGAAGAATAGCTTGGACAAGCGAACGGGCAAGAAAGTCTCAACACGCTCCTGCCAGTGCTCCGTCAGGACTGGGTCGTAGCAGCCATCCACTTGAACATCGACTCGCTCGCGGACGCCCTTTCCTCGATTCGACCAAGAGCGTGTGATGCGGTAGACAGCACTGCTTCCTTCCTGTCGGGACTGAAAATCAAGCTCGATGCACGCACTTCCCGCTCGCTGCGCTTTGCGATTGACCAAGCGGCGAAGATATTCGTCGTATCCGATGCCCGAGTCTCTCACCACTGGCGAAAGTTTCCCATAGAGGGCGAGCAACACCGCCTCCAGAATGGTGGTCTTCCCACACCCGTTCAGGCCACCGATCAAGATGACCGGTCGGTCAGCCGAGACGGGCGTCAAGTCGAGCGTCTGCTCTCCTTCGAATGGGCCAACATGATGAAGGGATAGGCGAGTTAGCAGCATCGAACACTCCTTAGTGGCAGTCAATCAAAGGCTGTTTCCTGACAGTAATTCCGACGCTCACGCCCTCGAAGTCTTCTTCATCGGCTTCGGTCAGAGGAACTCCCTTCATTGCCGCTGCTCGCTCCAACGCATCTTTCTCGGAGTCGTAGAAGCAGGTCTCTACAACTCGCTCCAGCTCTGCGAAAAGATTCTTCCGCTTCGCCATCGCTCGGAAACGGAGCTCCACATCCAGGAGATTGCGGAGCATCTCGTACTCCAGATCACCGCTGCACAGAGATCGCAATAGTGAGAGCGAGTCACCATCAAATATGCTTTTGTCATCATGGGTTTGTCCAGAATATGGCAGTCCCAACTCTTCCTCGTAGATCTGCGGGAGGAGATCTTCGATCTCATGCTTGTCAACAACCCATATCCGCCGAATTTCTTCCAACTCATCGGGGCGAATCAGTTCGATCCGTCCGATCTCCGGTGGCGCCAGTTCTTGCACAACACGCTGTGCTCGAAGCAACTTCCCGAGCCACTCCGCTCGAGCCTTCTGTGTGTAGGGTCCGTGAACCAGCTTCGCCCCATCGATTGGACTGACTTGGTAAGTCAGTTTGCCACTGAGCCTGCGAAAGTCTCGATTGTCTCTATCTCGCTTACGATCCTTATCGCCGCGGAAGTCGAGTTCATTGCGCAGCTGCAGCAGCGGCTCCATCCATTCCTTCTCAGCGTCGTTTTGGATCATCGCCGCCATCGACTTGTCTTGATCCACGAGCGTGCACACCCAGCAGCCGAAGCGGCTGTTGCCGCAACTGGGCGTCGTATCGTCCACCACCAACGGGCAATCGCCATCCTCGCTGGCGCCTCGGTACATTGTCAGGAGATCCTTGTTGCTGTGCCCCCACGGATTCTTGATCTGCATCAGGAACTTCCAGACGTCATCGTTCGTCCAGTCCTCGATCGGTGTGTAAACCATGCAGTTGGTGAGGCGGCTATTGGGTGTCAAGCGGTCGCGCACCCGGCGTGCCTCATGACGCTTCATATTGGCGTGCCGCTTTGAGCTCTCCGCTTTCCGCGTCCCAAGGACCAAGACAGCCTCTCCGTTCTCATGCACGACTGACCGAATGAACTGATTCGATGGGTTGATCTTCATGCGTTCGGTGCACCACCGAAACTTGATCCTTGGCGCCGGGTATCCACGTCCAATGAGATTCACCCAAAACGTGTCGCTGATCACAGGCGTCAACTGCCGAGGACGAATCGGAAGCCCCTCGCGACTCGCAGCCTCCTCCATCTGTTCGAGCGATCTCCGAACCCACGACGATACGATGGGGTTCTCAACCAGCGTGTCCGTGCTGATGACATGGACAGGCTTCGTTCTATGCTCCGGCTCTAACCCCGCCATTGCGAGCCAGATGAGCTGTGCGATGGCGGTGGAGTCCTTCCCGCCGCTGTAGCCGATAACCCAAGGCACACCGTCATCCAAGTACAGCTCGCGGATTTCGTCCACAGCGGTCTCCACGACTGCACGCATGCCACCAGCGGCAAAAATCGATCTCTTGTCGCTATTTCGCTCTGCCACTCTTGAATGCCCTTTCAATTTGGCGCTCTTCTGGTGTGAGCGCTAGCTTCAGATGCCGTTTGATGGCGTTTGCGGTCAGCGTCACATTCTGGCCGCCCTTGCTCACTCGTCCGCCGGTCATGGCGCGCCCCTCCCACAGCTTTGCGTTGCTCCGAGACCAGTCGATCGACGCGAGCGGCCGCAGGCGCGTCTTGAGCGCAGTGTGCTTCTCGTTCAGCAGGCTGTTGCCCACGATCCCCAGCGCCTGGAGCACGACGCCGTGGGTGTGGAGGAAGTCCCGGCGAACCTCGCCAGCCGCCATCTTGCCCCGGCGGACGAGCCGCCACTCGGCGAGGTGCGACGCCACTGCCTCCCAGAATTCCTGTCCGAGTGCGGCCGCCTGTTCTCGCGATTCGAGCTCAAGTCCATCGAACAGATCTCTCGTCGCATAGTACAACGCACTGAGTGTGACCAGCTTCCTCGACCGAAGTGAGAGCGTGCTCCGCTCCATCTCTACGATGTTCTTGAAGAAATCAGATCGAAGCACGATAAGCCGCGTCAACTCAGCATGGTCGTCGCGGTGATCGTAGAGAACTCCGAGAGACCGGCTCGGGCGGATCGCATACCGGTTCAGATCTGCGAACATCTGTTGACAACGCTTCAGCCCAACATCAAGGAAAAACACAATTGCGATTGTCTCATCCGCTAGATCGGGATGCTCAAGCAAAGCTTTCTCGATCGCCGCACGACGGTGCTGGCCGTCGTTGATGATGAAGCGCGCCTCCATCGGGACATGGAGAGTGCCCATACGGCTGTTGGCGTCACCATCGCCAAATGGTTCAAAACGCACCTCAGCGTCAATGGAGGCGGTCAGCGCTGAAAAGACGTAATCCTGCGGGTTGTCCACAACATACCGCGCCATCTCAGGTATTCGCGCCTTGTTCAACACCCGTTGCGCACGCAACTCCGGGACCAACTCCTCCTCGTTGAACAGGAAGACCTTGGGGATCAGGCGCAGCGGGCACATCGAGATGTAGTACTCGCGTCCCGCCTGGATTCCTCGGATGGCGGGAAAGGCATACCCAAAGCGGGGATCAGCGGTCGAGGTCGTTGCTTTCTGGCGGACAGTCATGATGGTCGGTAGAGTAGAGTGATGGCAGAAGGTTTGTCAACTAGCAGACAAACGTGTGTGTGCAAACGCGCCGAAATACTGGCTGTGGATCATCCGGTCTACCTCGATTGCAACGCGACCACGCCGATTGACCCCGCGGTGAGGGACGTCGTTTTGCGGTACATGATCGAGGATTTTGGCAACGCTGGCAGTCGCACCCACGAGTACGGGAACCGCGCCAACTCAGCCGTCCAGAAGGCTAGAGAACAGGTCGCCCGTGTGGTTGACGCCCAGCGGGAGGATGTGGTCTTCACGAGCGGCGCCACTGAGTCCAACAACCTCGCCATCCTTGGACTCGCCCCCTTTGGCGAGCGGGAGGGGCGTCGCCATATCGTCAGCACCCAGATTGAGCACAAAGCAGTCCTCGAGCCACTGGAAGCTCTCGTCCGCCGTGGCTTCAAGGTCACCCTCGTCCCGCCCACCCCAGGCGGTTGGGTGGAGCCAGACGCTGTCCTCGACGCGGTGAGACCCGACACGCTACTCGTGTCCATCATGCACGTGAACAACGAGACTGGGGTGATCCAGCCGATTTCAGAGATCGCCGACCGGCTCGATGCACATCCGGCGTTCATGCACACGGACGCCGCACAGGGATTTGGCAAGGAACTGGAGCAGCTACGCCATCCTCGCCTCGACATGATTTCCATAAGCGCCCATAAGCTATACGCCCCCAAGGGAGTAGGCACCCTAATCCTGCGGCGCCGGGGTTTCAAGAGAGCTCCTCTTGAGCCATTGATGTATGGCGGCGGGCAGGAGCGTGGGCTCCGTCCGGGCACACTTCCAGTCCACTTGGTGGCTGGGCTCGGAGCAGCGGCCGATCTTGCTCTCGCCCACCATGCCAAGTGGCGAAGCGCATGTGAGCGGTTCAGAGCCTCACTCCTCGCGGCTTTAGAACAGCTTCAACCTCAACTGAATACGCCATTTGAGCGCTCACTCCCAAATACGTTGAACTTCTCTTTACCTGGGCTCGATTCAGAAGCCGTGATGTTGGCCCTCAAATCAGTTGTATCCATCTCGAATGGCTCGGCTTGTACCTCTAGTACGTATGCGCCGAGTCACGTATTATCCGCAATGGGTCACTCGGAAGAGCGGGTCGCCGGGGCATTACGTTGTTCCTGGTGCCATCTTTCTCAGCAACCCCACTGGCCAAGTGTCATAGCCGCTGTTCGATCACTTGCATGACGTTCGTGTTCGAATGCCCTACGATCCACTATCGCATGCACTCGGTCAACTTTGAGTGGTAGACTGGAAGAAAAGTCTCGATAGCGCGTGGACGATCGTCAAACCACTCGGTCAACACATCAAAGCCGCCGTACGAGTATCGGTTGAACTGCTTCATTCCCTCATTGCTCAGACGCGATGGTGAGAGGGGGTCGACGAGGCGACTGATCGTTCCGTGAAGCGATGCTCGATCGGTACGCGAGACGCCCATCGCCTCGAGCTCTCGGGCGAGGAACGCTGCGACGAGAAGACGCCCTCTCTGGCGATAAACGCCCGGGAAGTGGTCGACAAGCTCCGTTGTCTCCTCGTTGGACGCATCGGCCTTCCGCCGGCTTGCGAGTCCGGCCATGAGGCATAAATGATACATGTCGAAGTCGAGCGACATGGCGGGACGGATATCCCGGAACCACGTTTTCTTGCCTCCTTCATTTCGCAAGTAGAACGGCACTTAGATCTCCTCTGACTCGAGGTGGAACGAGGTAAAGAACTCCCGACCCTCTACGCACATGCCATCGACTGATTCGTCTGGATTAAATCGACGCGCCTTCTCTTCGAGATCCGCAGGCCCCTTGCGGAACAGGGTCAGATAGTGAATGCGGTCCTGTGCCGCCGCCTCCAGGGGGTGCAGAAAGCCTTGCCGTTCGCTCGAGATCGTGAACGCGACAAACTGCGATGTGAGGCTCGGCACCAGCCCGCCGATGCGTGATCGGACCCGGAGATCGATCGGGTTGGCCGGACTGTCGACGATGAATGGCAGTTCGTGCTCGGCGGAGCGATTGAAGAGGGTGGCGAGAAATGCGTATGCGACAGAGAGTGTCTCGCCAACGCTCCCTCCCTCTTGTCCCTGCAACGCCAGGCACTTGTCGATGCGATCGATCCGGATGTGGTTCTCAGGCAATAAGTGCTGGATTCGATCGTTTGTTTGCTGGCACAGCTCGGCGCCCAATCCATCCCGAGCTTCAGCATGCGATTGTTTGAGGATGGCGGTGAGAATATCGCGCTTCTGTTTGATCGTGACAGTGGCCGTGATCTCTGCCAGCTTGTTCTTCGCGTCCTCCAAGCGACGATGGATCTCGCGAAGTGAGACGACCTCTGCATCGGGTCCGTTTTGGGAGGCCGCGTCGTATGCGTGCAGCTTGGTCTCAAGGACGCGCAACTCATCTCCGAGCCGATCGATCCGCTCACTTGCTGCAACGAGCTCCGGATGGCCGGAAACTCCTTCAGACTTGATCAAGTCACGCTGAGTCTCCAACTCGCCACGACGGCGCGTACTCGCTTTGAGGTGCGAGATGCGATTGAGCAGGTCCTCCTCGGCGTACTTGATTTCCGGCGAGATGTATTCGCCGACATCGCTCTTGATGCTATTGAGCAAGGCGACATCGTCAGAACCGAGGTAGCGATGCGCACGCTGCCGGATTGACTCTCGAGCCGCCTCGTCCAGAGGACGACCGCACACACAGGAATGCTCTTCAGCGAGTTCCTGAAAAAACTCTCGTGCGGTGCTCTCTGGCAACTTTACGCGGTCAAGACTGGACTTGAGGTCAAGCATCTCCTGCGCGAAGGACGCGGACATTGCATGAGGGTCGCGCATGCGATCCAGACACTCCTTGGCGGCGTCAACGACCGCTTGCTGCGCCTCGCCAACCGACGCCTCTGCTTGCGCCAGTCGGTCCTTCAAATCACTCTGTTTCTCTAGCTCGGCTTTGAACTGGTTTTGGATTGTGATGTGTTCCTGCTTTTTTGTGTTGTACTCTTCGATAAGAGCGGTGTACTGCTCCTCGAGTTCAGCTGTTCGCGTCTCCAGACTCGAGACGCGGTTTCGGCGCCGGTTCAATCCCCTCTCCTCGGTCGCGGTGCACCTGTCCGTCCGCTCCCGCCAATAATCCTCGATTCGCGATTGGATCTGTGCGAACAGGCCGAGCTGAAACAGACCGTCTATTGCTCGCTCTGCATCCGTGTGAGTGCGATCGAGCAGCTGCTCAGCAAGTTCACCATCGAACACAAAGAAGTGGACGAAGTCTGAGCGAAGGAAGCGTTCAAGACCTCGAGGCGGACGGAAGCCGGGTTTGTTGCCGGATGAATCCGTGGTCGAGTATGCGATTGTTCCTTCGTCAAAATCGAAATCCATGGAGATTGTGTAACGACTATCATTGTGGAGAAGAGCCAGACGGAAGAAGCCATCTCCATTCTCGCCATTGCGCTTTCTCAAGGACCGGACCACGTCTCGGTCCCACTCATCGCCTGCCCCTGAGAGTGCAGCGCGGAGGAGCTTTAGGGTCGTCGTCTTTCCAGTGCCGTTGGGCATCTGGAGGAGCGTGACGGGATGGACGCTGTCGGCAGTCTCAAACGAGACCTTGTGGTCTGGGCAGCGGAGCCCTTGCGCCTCCCAGCCAGCAATCCGGAGAGTGACTGTCAATCTTCACCTCCGTCGACTATGTCCTCTGGCGTCAACACCGCGTCGAACAGCAACTCCACATGTCGCTTGACTGAATCCGGGTCCTCGAGGGTCTCGTTTCCCGTCGATAGCCCCTCGAACCACGCTAGAAGCCGATCAGCTACAGCTGTCCGCTGACGAGCCTCATCCACGGCGTGGCGCACAGCCTGTGAGATTCGCGGATCCACGCTCATGTCAGCACTGCTCCTCGGGGCGAACTGCCGCTAGCTCCGTCAGCCATTCGCGCCGAGCCTGATCGGCGTTGTCATCGTCGGGTGCACCTGAGATGTCGGCAATCCGGATAAAGTCAACGACATTCGCCATCTTAGTGGAATCATCCGGGTTCACTCGAAGGCAGCGTCCCATGCGCTGGATGGTCTCGAGTCGGGCTCTGGCAGACGAGAAGAGAATCACGGTTCGCAGATCCTGAATGTCGATGCCTTCCGACAATCGGTGGCAGGTAAGAAGACATTCGAGATCGCCGTGGGCGAAGCGTCGCAGGACGCCAGATTCCTCCCCGCTGAAGTAGGTGTGAAAGTCGTGGCGCAGTCGATGCACGATGCGCAACACAGCCTCGCCGTACTCCTGCGTCTCGACGAAGATGATGCTCCGCTAGAGCAGGTCTCGACGCTGCCCAATGAACGACTCGAACACCGGGAGCTTGGCGAGCGATGTCTTATGTACCCTTGCAAGTTCGGTCCATATTTCCTCCTTCGACATTGGCTGGCCAGAGTGCTCCCGAGCCGCTACACGCTTGTAGACCTGGCGAACACGCTCGCGATCGTTGTCATCTGGCTCATACTCGAGCGGGTAGTAGTTGAACGGCGAGAGGATGTTCCGTCGGATAGCGTCGGCGAGTCCAAAGCGGTAGCAGACAGGGCCTACATGTTGTTCAACAAAGGCTGTGCCCTCTTGGTCGTATTCGCGCTCCGGCGTCGCGCTTAGACCAAGGCGGAAGCGTATGTGGTCCGACAATCCTGCCAGCTTTTCGCGATTGGCTGGACTGCCAAGCCGATGAACCTCGTCGTGAATCAGAATCGTGCGGCGCGCCTGTGCCGGAGAGACCGCGCGAAGTGCAGCCGGCAGTGCGTAGCGGGACGCCAGTAGAATCGAGCGAGACGGATCGAGCGTGAAGTACTCGCGTTCGTGGTGAGTGCCATAATGACGCGCGACGCGAAATGATCGTGCGTTCGTCGTCGCGAGTGGCAGGAGTTGCCGATACCACTGATCCAGGAGGTCATTGCCATCTGCGGATACGACGATCGAATCGATGAGTCCGTCAGCGAGTAGAGCCTCACAGATCCGCAACGATGTTCGCGTCTTGCCGGTTCCTGTCGCCATTTCGAGCACGCCGCGCTCGACGGCGAGGAACTGCTCGATCGCCTCATCCTGATGTCGCCATCGCCATCTCTCGCGGTCGTCTGGAGACGCGGTGTCTTCCTCCTCGTCTTTAGGTGGGTCTGCAGGAGCGATAGCCTTGACCCTGCGAAGTACATCTGGCGAGAGCTGAAACACCTCAAGACCCGGAGCGACGCCCGACCAAGCGTCCTCGAACTGGCGGACCTTCACGCGGACTCGTTCTTCGTCGTGAGATACCCAGTCCCGGAAGACATCGAGCGACTCGTAGTTCAGGGAGTGGCCGCAGACGGACTCGTTGGCAGAGCCGGTGAAGGCAACTGTGTGGCCATCCGGAAACGCGAAGATACCGATCTTCTCGTGGAAGAGCCCCGGCTGGTCGAAGTCGTTCCGATATGCGAACCGGATCTCCAGATGACCAGCGGCGACCATCCACGCCAGTAGTCGCAATCGCAGCGGCAGGTTGTCAGGATCTTGGGCGAACTTGAGAGCATCCAGGACCGCTCGGTCGCCCGCTCGCAGGAGTAGGTTCTGCCGGTCCTCCTCGGTCGCGGCGCTGCGTAGCGCCTCACGGTCCTCCTCGGAGAGCGCTGGGGAGGCAAGCAGGCGGATGATCACACCGCGACCATCACGGGCCATCGCCGGAAGGATGTGGCTCCAGGTCGCCAGAGCTGAACTGGAGAAGTACCCGACGGCGCGCGAATAAGCCACACAATGCGCCAGGCATGGCTTGAAGAAATCGCCAGCGAGGTCGTCCGAGCCGGTGCGATAGTGTGTCCTGAGCTCCGCGATCGCCGGAGGAAGAGTGGGGGTCGCTGTCTCGGCTGGCGTGGACGGCTGCATTGGCTTGGCGACCCCGGCGGGTGTCGTTCAGTTGGGCCTTCTCTGGGCCGAATCGATGCCCCTCAGCATAGCCCAAGCCCGGCTGCCTGCCGCTATGCTATTGTGACCAGTGTCCCAGCATACCGAACAAACACTGAAACTGCGAGAAGTCCTCGCGAGGCCTCCTCGGGAGCGAGAGACCCCTCCGGTCGAGGTGGGGAGGCTCCTGTCGGCTTGGATGGAGCGAGAGCCCATCTCGGACATCGCCGGCAAGATCGGGCTCCGGGACGTGGGCACGCTACGCCAGTTCGTTCGGTTGACCACCCTCCCAGACGACCTCCAGCGGCTGGTCACATGGGGTTGTAAGTCAGGCAGGCTCTCGTTCACCGTCGCCTCTGAGATCGCCCGCGCCAGCTCTTCCGCTGAGCAGCGGCGTCTCGCAGACTTGGCGCTCCGGGACGGTTGGTCGAAGAAGGATGTGCAGAAGGCGCTGCGAGACCGGCCAGGCACTCCCGTCTGACCTGCACGCGCCAGCGTGCCATCGCCGGTCAGCGATCCCCCTACGCCTCCTCGAACGTCAGCCCGAACTGGTAGAACGCCCCGAAGTGGTAGAGGGCGTCGTTAGTCGTGGCGTCGATGGTCAGTGTATGGGCGCCGGCGGTGAGCATGACCTGCTGGGACAATGGCCGGCTCGAAAAAATCCCCTAGGTATAAAGGCGTTCAGAACGGATCGCCGGGCGTGATGACGCGGCCGAAGCCGGTCCAGCCGCCCTTTGGCGCTGCAGGCGGGATGGTCCACGCGGCGCCGTCCCACGCGGCGAGGTCGTAGGGGACGGCCTGCATGCCGTTGTTCACGGTGTCCATGAAGCGCGTGCCGACCCAGAGTTTGCCGCCTTCGACAAGCAGTTGGTGGAAGTTCGGATCGAACGGAGACGTTCCGCGCTGAAGACCGCCGCCCACGTCGAAGACACCGGGAGGTTCGAGCGTGACGCGAGCGATGTTGCTCACAGAAAGTGTGCTCGCCGGACCTGACTCGTTGGATTGCACGGTGAATTTATCGAACTTGCCGAGGATGTACAGCCCGCCATTGAAGCTTCCGAGCCTGAGGATCGTGCCGTTTACGCCGCCGAATCGAGGCGTCACACCGAAGCCTTTTTCGGAGCCGTCAGCGTTGATGCGGCGGAGCTGCGTGTTGCTCGCGC
>Ga0114931_10005475_pt1 | contig 15669 bp, 8 predicted proteins | sample 2SBtaG_FD_89579 | JGI IMG/M metagenome (GOLD analysis project Ga0114931, IMG submission 89579) | Deep subsurface microbial communities from Kolumbo volcano to uncover new lineages of life (NeLLi) - 2SBTROV14_V59a metaG | ecosystem: Environmental > Aquatic > Marine > Volcanic | place: Kolumbo...
CTTCGGTCATGTCTTTCTCCCTTTCCAGTTCCCTCGAACACGGAATCCCTGTGCCTCGCGTGCGTGGAACCACGGGATTGACGCGGGTGGGCGATCAATCCGGGCGTGGCGTCGCCCGCGGAACCAGCAGATTCCGTTCGACAGGGCCGATGGAGGCGGCAGGTGCTCCCTCCAGAGCCGAGCCGACGGTTCAATCGGCTCATTGGCCCGATAGGTGAAGGCCGATAGGCAAGAATGCTCAGGTTTTCCCGGGTCGTGCCCGCGCGGGGCGGCGGTGGTCGATCAGAGCGCCACGGCGCCGAGCAGCACGATGTTTCCGATGATGCTGATCGCCGCAACGACCGCCAGGGCGATCATCAGCGACCGGCGGACGACGGGCCGATCGGGCCCGGAGTGATCCTCGGGGATTCCCTGCGCGGGAGCGGAGGCCTCGGCCACGGCGAGCGATTCGAGGGCCGCCGAGGGCAGCACGTCCTTGTGTGCGATCACGGGAACCTGCCCGTCTCGCACGGCCCGAAGATCGACCAAGAGGTCCTTGCACCCCTGGTATCGCCTGGCGGGGTTCTTGGCCATCATCATCTCGATGACCTCGCTGATCCCGGCGGACAGGCGTGGGTTGACGTGATCGGGCGCGATCAAGGGCGCCTTGAGGTGTTTGTGCATCACGGCCGAGGGGTTCTTCCCGTCGAAGGGAACGCTCCCGGTGACCATGTGGTAGAGGGTGGCGCCCAGGGAGTAGATGTCGGCGCGCGGCCCGAGGTTGACCTCGCCCCGGATCTGCTCGGGACTGATGTAGTAGGGCGTGCCGAAGGCCTTGCCCGCCTCGGCCTCGGCCATCTCCTTGTCCGACACGGGGCGGGCCAGGCCCATGTCCGCCAGCTTGGCGACGCCCTGCTCGGTGATGAGGATGTTCTTGGGCTTGACGTCGCGGTGGATCAGGCCTAGCTCGTGGGCGTGCTGGAGCGCCTCGGCGATCTGGATGACGATGTCCAACGCGTCGGCCTCGGTGTACCGCTTGTTCTTGACGATGTCGTCGTACACGGTCCTGCCATGCACATACTCCATGACGAAGTAGTGGTACTCGCCGGCCTTGCCCACGTCGAAGGCCTGGACGATGTTGGGATGGTTGAGTTGGGCCGCCGCCCGCCCCTCGGCGTAAAAGCGCTCGATGAACTGCGCGTTGGAGGAGAACTTTCTGGGCAGGACCTTGATGGCCACGGTGCGGTCCAGGCTCAGCTGCCGGGCCTTGTAGACCGACGCCATCGCCCCGGCACCGAGCTTGCCGACGATGCGGAACCCGGGGATCTTCTGCCCCGACCGCTCGGCCTCGATGATCTGCCTGAGTCGGGCGATCTGTCGCTTGGTGACGTACTCGTTGTTGACCAGGAGCTGGACCAGCGATCGCTGGGAGTCCGTCTCGACGCTGCGGGCCTGTTCCAGGCAGTGGGCCACCTCCTCGGACGTGGCCAGACCCTGGTCCACCACGAGGCGTCCGACCAGCGTGTCCAGATTGGTCCCGCCCTTCGTGGCCTCCTGGAGGGCCTCTTCGGCGGCCTCGACGCTCGCGGGCGTGGCGGGGGGAAGGGTGGAATCGCCGGACACCGGGCGCATCGACACCGAACGCCGCATCGGCGACGTGTCCTCGAGGGACTTGGATGCGTCGGACTGTCTGGATTGTTCGATGGATTGACCCATTACCACCCCGAGATGCCGCGATGCCGGGTCAACCGTACAGATCACCCGGTCGGCCTGTCAATCGGATCGCCACCACGGCCGCATGTTCATCCGTCTTCAGCCTCTCGGTCTTCCACCTTCATGTACGGGCCCGCCCGCCCAGCGGTTCTGCCCGCCCGAGCCACGACCCGACCCCTTCTGTATACTCCCGCTCCGCGCCCGGGGCCAGTCTGATCGATGCTCGTCACCGAAACACGCCCGCGAAGCCTCAAGTGGTTCCATGCCGGACCCCTGCTCTACGGCGACTGGGGAACCAGCCGGCTCTATGTTCTCGGACTGGCGTTCTTCTTCACCGGGGTTGAGTCGGTCTTCTACCTGGTTGCGATCGGGGCCCTGATGGCCGGCGTCTCCTGGGCCTACACGATCGTGTGCCGGGCCTTCCCCGACGGCGGAGGCGTGTACACCGCCGCCAGGCAGATCAATCCGATTTACGCCGTGCTGGGGGCGACGCTCCTGCTGTGCGGGTACATCATCACGGCGGCGATCTCCGTCGTGGAAGCGCTGCACTACTTCGGCGTCGCCGAGGGTCCGGTGCTCGTGGGCCTGGCGATCCTGATCATCGCCTTCATCGGTGGGGTGAACTGGCTGGGCGCCAAGAGCGCGGGGCGATTCGCCCTGCTGGTGGCGATCGCGGCCCTGGCCGTCTCCGGCATCATGCTCCTGCTCGTCCTGCCGTACCTGCCCGCCGGGCTGGGGCGGATCCACTTCAACCCGGGCCGGGGTCTCTGGCCCCACTGGACGTCGTTTACGGGGATCGTGCTCGCTCTGGCGGGGGTCGAGGCCGTCGCCAACATGACGGGGCTGATGAAACGCCCCGTCGCCCGCACCGCGAGGCACACGATCTGGCCGGTGCTGGCGGAGGTGGCGATCCTGAACCTGGTCTTCGGCGTGGCCATGACCGGGATGATGGCGTCGCTCCCGGCACTGGATGGACTGCCCACTCCCCTGGCCCAGATGAGCGCCGAGCAGCTCGATGCGTTGGCCGGCACGGATCCGGCCGTGCTGGATACCGTCGAGCAGGTCAAGAACACCAGCATGAAGTTGATCGCCGAGGTCTCGGCGACCAACGCGCTGGGCCCGGGACTGGGGCGAGCGTTCGGGCACGTCGCGGGCTGGGTTTTCGCCCTGCTGCTGCTCTCGGCCACGAACACCGCCATCATGGCGATGGTCTCGGTCCTGTTCGCGATGGCCCAGGACGGGGAGATCCCCAAGCGCCTGACCAAACTCAACTACTCGGGTGTCCCATGGATCGGGCTGGTCGTCTCGTGTGTCGTCTCTGTGGCGGTCATCCTCGTCGAACGCCGACCGGAGAAACTGGCCGAGTTGTACATCATCGGCGTATGCGGCGCCATCACCACGACCGTCCTGAGTTGTGGTTTCAACGCTGCGCTCAAGGTATCCCGGATAGAACGAGCCGGGCTGCTGGTCCTGGGCTCGTTTCTGCTGGCGATCACGCTGACGATCCTTGGAACCAAGCCCAACGCGATGGCGTTCGCGGGGATCGTCGTCGGGATTGTTCTGGGCACGCGCGCCGGGCTGAAGATGTATCGGCGTGCTCAGCCCGAGCCGGTTCCCGAGCCGGAGATCGGGTGGCTCGCCCAGGTGGCGGCGGCCCCGGCGAAGATCGATCCATCCAAGCCCAAGATCATGCTGGCGGCCCGCGGGCGGTACCAGGCTGAGTTTGCGGTGGATATGGCCCGCCGGCGCGAGGCGACGCTGTTTGCGATCTTTGTGCGCACGCTGCGCGTGATGGATCTCCAGCCCGGACGGGTTCCCCGGATCGAGGAAGACCCGGACGCCCAGGCCGCCCTGGGCGCCACGGCACTGCTGGCCGCCGAGGCGGGCGTCCCGTTCGTGCCCATCTACGTCAGCAGCGCCGAGATCGCCGAGGAGATCCTGGACTACACCGTCACCCAAGGCTGCGACACGCTGATCATGGGCAAGAGCCGTCGATCAATCTTCGCCCGCAAGCTCGAGGGCGACGTCGTGACCCGCGTTCATGACCAACTCCCCGAGGGCGTCCAGTTGATCACGCGTCCCGCCCAGACGCCCCACCAGGCGCCGAAGAAGGCGGATGGGCAGCCACCGAACCGCCCGGAGGACGCCGAATCCGAAGCACCGACTGATTCAGAAGACTGAGAGATTGGCGGTGGTCCCGCGACGGGCCGGCTCCCTCCCCCTGCCGGGCGAGTTGAGCGCAGACGGTGAGCAGGTTTGATCGCCGGCGCCGCCCGTCGGGCCCTACGCTCAGGCGATGAGCCGCACGGATGACGCTCGAACCGTGGCCGATCCCACGGAGCCGCCCGATTTCCTGGCCGACGATCCGCTCCTGGCGGACCTGACCGCCCCGCAGCGCCAGGCGGTGCTGCACACGGAAGGGCCGCTGCTGGTGCTTGCGGCGGCCGGGTCGGGCAAGACGCGGGTGATCACGCGTCGGGTGGCGCACCTGATCGGGTGCGGGATCGCGCCGTGGTCGATCCTGGCGCTGACGTTTACGAATAAGGCCGCCGGCGAGATGAGGGCGCGGGTCGAGTCGCAGTTGTGCCAGCGCGGCGACGAGCGTTCGATGCGGGGGCTGACGATCACCACGTTCCACTCGCTGTGCGCCCGCCTGCTGCGTCGATTCGCCGAGGAGGCGGATCTGCCCGGGCTCCGCCCCGACTACACGATCTACGACGCCGACGATCAGCAGGCGCTGATCAAGCGGGTCATCAAGGACCTGTCCCTGAGCACGTCGAACTGGCCGCCCGGTTCGGTGCGCTCGAAGATCGGGTCGGCCAAGCACCGTCTTCTGGATTCCGAGGCGTTCGCCGCACGGGCCGGGGACTTCTATTCCAAGCAGATCGCCCGGATCTACTCGGGCTATGAGCGGGCGCTGCACGCGGCCGGGGCGCTGGACTTCGACGACCTGCTGATGCTGACGGCCCGGATGCTCTCGGAGCGGGAATCGATCCGGCGTTCCTGCCGCGATCGCTGGGACTACCTGCTCATCGATGAATACCAGGACACGAACCACGCCCAGTTCATGATCGCGTCGCTCCTGGCGGGGGAGGCGAGAGACACAGCTCTGGAGACCCATGCTGCCGGGCCGAACATCTGCGTGGTCGGCGACCCGGACCAGTCGATCTATGGCTGGCGCGGGGCGGACATCTCCAACATCCTTGACTTCGAGCAGGCCTATCCGGCCACGCGGGTGATCACGCTCGGCGAGAACTTCCGTTCGACCGGACCGATCCTGACGGTCGCGGACACGCTGATCCGCCACAACAAGCGCCGCAAGCACAAGGATCTGTTCACGTCGCGCGACGGCGGCGAGCCGGTGCGCGTGGTCCGGTGCGCCGACGAACGCCACGAGGCCGAGGTGGTTCGCCAGTGGCTCGCAGGGCTGCACGAGAACGGCGATCTGTCATGGAGGGAGATGGCCGTCTTCTACCGCACGAACGCGCTGAGCCGGGTCGTCGAGGACGAGATGCGTCTTGCGGGCGTGCCATACATCGTCGCGCGGGGTACGAGTTTCTACCAGCGTGAGGAGGTCCGCAACGCGCTGGCGTATCTGCGCGTCGTGGCCAATCGGGCGGACGATGTCTCGCTTGCCCGGATCATCGGCGTGCCGCCGCGCGGGATCGGCTCGACGACGTTCGCTCGTGTTCAGGCATTGGCCGCAGAACGTGGGTTGTCCCTGTTCGGCGCGCTGCGCGAGGCATCGGGCGGCGGGGTCGTCAGCCCACGGGCGTCAAAGGCGATCGGAACCTTCGTCGCGCTGATCGAATCGTTCACGGGGGACGGGCAACTCGCGGGGGTGGAGGTGGACGGATCGCTGGCGCGCCTGGTCGAGCGGGTCATCCGTGAGTCGGGGCTCGAAGCGATGTACGCCCGGCGCGCCCAGATCGCTAGGGTCGAGGCCGAGAAGGAGCGACCGGATAATCTGGCCGAACTGGTTTCGTCGGCGGCGCAGTTCGAGGCCGACTATGACCCCGACGCCGATCCTGCCCTGTTCGAGCCTCCCGACGAGCCCGCCGATTCATCGGCCCGGTCCGGCGCGCCCGGCGGGGACTCGCCCGACGAGGTCGAACAGGAGGGGGCAGATGCGGAGCCGCGGCCCGTCCCGCTCCTGGCGTTGTTGCGGGCATACCTGGAATCGGTCTCTCTGGTGGCCGATACCGACGCGCTGGATTCGGACCAGGGCGCGGTCACGCTGATGACGCTGCACGCGGCCAAGGGTCTGGAGTTCTCTGCTGTGGCGATGATCGGGCTCGAGGAGGCGTGCTCCCCGACTTCCGGGCGCGCGATTCGGAGGCCCAGGTCGAGGAGGAGCGTCGGCTCTGCTTCGTCGGGATCACGCGGGCCAAACACCACCTGACGCTCAGCAACGCCCGGTACCGATCGAACCGTGGCGTGCCCGAACGGACGATCCAGAGCCCGTTCCTCACAGAACTGGCCTGCGAGCACGTTCGGACCACGGATCTGAGCGACGAAGTTCGGGAGGATTCGGTCCAGTCCGGCCCCGGATCGAACCGGGCCTTCGCGGTCGGGTCGCTGGTGGTCCACCCTCGCTTCGGCGTTGGGCGGGTGCAGTGGATCTCAGGTGGATCAAACGCCCGGGCCCGCGTGAGTTTCCGCGACGTGGGCGTCAAGACGCTCGTGCTCGAGTACGCGGGGCTCAAGGCGGTGGGCCAAGGTCGCCGGTAGGCGGGCCCGCATCATACCGGATCACCGATGAGACTCGTCTGTGACGACGGACCGATATTGAACGCCGAGATCGCAGCGAGTTGCGCGAAGAGAAGATGTTGAACGCGAAGGCCGCGAAGGGCTCGACGGGTTCGATCGGGTCAAGTCGCGATCGAAACATTGAATCCCTCTGTGCCCTCGGTGGACTCCGTGGTGAATCCTGGTTCCTTCCGGCGTCGCCATCGCGTTGATTCAACGAACGAGTCTCGGCGCGAATCCGTATCAGGCGGGCCTGATTCCGCGGTACAGTTGCTGCACGCGGTCGCTCTCCTGCTTCTTGACCGCCTCGAGCACGAGCCGGGGGACGCGCCACTCGCTCTGGTCCCGCGTGACGTTCGAGCAGTGCTCGCTCAGGCAGCGATAGATGAACTTGAAGGCGTCCCGGGGCTGGTGCATCTGGTCCAGCGCATCGACCAGGTCGCGCCGGGTCACGTCCTCGGCGAACAGGTCCAGCAGGCTCATGGGCTCGGCGTCGGCGGGTCTGCACGCGCGCAGGCGCGAATCGCACAGGTCGTAGAGCATCGCCCCGGTCCACCCGAGCCGCTCGACCAGGCTCTGCTTGTCCAGGCGGGCCTCCTGGAAGAACGCGCTGGATTCCTTGAACAGGGCGTGCCGCAGCTCGATGGGCAGGAGCATCTTCACGCCCAGGCCCTCCTGCTGGAGGAACTTGTTGTTCAGCAGCGGCCAGATCACCGCGCGCATGCGATCCACGTCGCCGCCCACGAGCGTCGGCTCGTCCACGCGGTCGATGAGCACCATCGTCCCCGAATAGCCGAATGCATCCAACACGCGGCGGAGCCTTGCGAACATCAGGTTGCGCGGCTCGTCCGATCCGGTCACGGGCAGGACCGCGTCGCCCGCCGCCGAGCCGATCCGGGCCAGGGCCTGTGCGTAGGACGTCGCGCTGCGGTCGCCCACTCGGATCTGCCGGCGCAGTCGCCGCCCGATCGCGCCAAGCGTGAACCGGTCCCAGAGGCAGCGCTTGGCGACGAGGCTCAGCACGAGCACGAGCCAGAGACCCAGCAGGACCGGGCCCGTCCAGCGCAGCGCCTCCCATCCGTCCCAGGCGGGCGTCTGCTTTCCGGCTTCGTTCAACGCCCAGAGGGTCAGGGCGGCCCCCGGGATCCACCCAACCGCCGCGCCGGCTACCCACGCGGCCCATGTGCGCCGGACGGGCCAGCGGAGGTGTCGCCGGAGTCCTGAGGTTCGTTCGGGTGAGTCCTCGCCGGCCGCGTAGACGGCATGGAGCAGGAGCAGGTCGCGCTTGGTCGATCGCGGCAGGCGCCGGGCGGTCTGCATCAGCATCGGGTCGGATTCGGACCCGCCGCCGAGCAGCCCCTCGATCCGCCCGACCGCCAGCGTCAGCAGGGCGTCGATGTGATCGACGAGTCGGATCGCTGCCAGGGATTCGCCCGGATCCTTGTTCCCGAGTCGTCGGTGCAGGCGATCGAGCACGCCGTTCATGTCGTCGTAGGCGAGCATGAACAACTTTCGATCCGGATGGTCGGCGTTGTGCTGCTCGACGAGTTGCCCGATCTGGAGGCGGATCGCGGTCTTGCCGCTGCCCTTTTCGCCGAAGACGATGGACGTGGAGGGGCGGGCGAGGTCGCCGACGATCTTCTCGAAGTCCGAGTGTGCGGTCGTGCCCTGCCGCCCCAGCGACATGCGGGCGAAGACCGCGTCGTGGCGGGCCTCTTCCCCCCGAAAGGGGTTTTCCGTGATGGACCAGTGATCGAAGAAATCCTGAAGATTCATTCGTTCATCCAAGAGCCGGTCGGCACCGATGCGCCGACGCGTGGGCAGGATATCCCAAAGCGGGCACGGGCGGCATGTGGGCCCGCCGGGGCGCCCCGGCCCGGTCCACGCGGGCAACGGATCAGTGCTCCACCTTCTGGCCGAGCATCGGGGAGATCCTGGCAAGCATCCGGTCGAGGATGACGCGGGTTCTGGCCTCGAGATTGAGCCTCAGCAGCGGCTCGGTGTTGCTCTTGCGGACGTTGCACCACCAGCCCGCGCTCGCGAAACAGTCGATCGTGACCCCGTCCAACTCGTCGATCTGGGCGTCGTGATCCGAGGTCGGCCCGAACGCCTGTCGGAGTTGATCCAGGGCCGCATCCTTATCCTCGGCCTCGAAGTTGATCTCCCCGGACTGGCGATAGCGGGCGATGGGTGAAATCAGGCGGCTGAGCGGCTTGGTGGCCTGGGCGACGACGCTGAGGATCGTGGCCATCGCGATCGCCCCGGAGTCGGCGTAGAAGTTGTCCCGGAAGTAGAAATGCCCGGACAGTTCGCCCCCGAAGACGCCCTCGCTCTGTGCCAGCATCGCCTTCATGAACACGTGCCCGACGCGGCATCGCATGGGCCGACCGCCCGCCTTGAGGACCTCCTCGCCCAGCGCCTTGCTCGAACGCAGGTCGTGGACGATCGTGGACCCGGGCGACTTCTTGAGCAGGCGTTTGGCCAGCAGGGCGGTCAGGTGGTCGCACCCGACGATCCCGCCCCGCTCGTCGATCACGACGCACCGGTCGGCGTCGCCATCGAAACAGATGCCCAGGTCCGCCCCTTCCTTGACCACCGTGTCGCGGATCTGCCGGAGGTTGGAGGCGACGAGGGGATTGGGATCATGGGCGAATCGCCCGCGCGAGTTCTCGAAGTTGATCTCGACGATCGTCAGCCCGGGTACGTCCTGCCCGTGCCGCCCAAACACCTTGGGGACCATCGTGCCGGCCATGGCGTTGCTGGCGTCAACGACGACCTTGATCGGCTTGCCGCCCAGGTCCAGGAACGAGCGGACGTGGGCGACGTAGGCGTCCCAGAGGTCGCGCCGCTCGACGCGCCCGGTGGGCGGCTTGCCGGCTTGGCGTGCATCGACCATCGCCGCATGCTTGCGGATCACCGCCAGCCCGGTCGTCTCGCCGATCGGGCGGGCCTTCATACCCGAAACCTTGAACCCGTTGTACTGCGGGGGGTTGTGGCTGGCGGTCACCATGACGCCGCCGGCACAATCGAGATGATTGATGGCGAAATAGACGAACGGCGTGTCCACAAGCCCGAGGTCGATCACGTCGCCACCCTGGTTGTTGATCCCGGCGATGAGGCGCTGGGCCAGGACGGGACTGGACTTGCGCATGTCCCTGCCCACCACGATGTTACGCATCATGGGGGTCGCCTGCCCCTCGCCCGCCGCGGTGTCGATCAGGTAACGGCTGGTTCCGTACCCGATCTGCCAGGCCATGTGGTCGGTGAGCAGGTCTGGATAGACCCCGCGGATGTCGTACGCCTTGAAGACTCGTCCGAGCATTGATCCTCCCATGAGTACAGAGCCCCTACCTTAGGACCGCTCGTTCGCACTTTCGCGGTTGGGCGGTCTGTGTTCGGGAACAAGCGGGCCGAATCAGTCCAGGGCCGGGGATCGGTCCCCGGCGGCGGCGGGAATTTCCTCCACCGGCACGCCCTCGGGCAGGGCCCGCAGGAAGAGGCGTCCATATCTGGCCGTGCGGATCCTGGGGTCAAGCACGACGACACGTCCGGAGTCGGTGGCCGAGCGGATGAGCCGCCCGTACCCCTGCTTGAAGCGGATGATCGCCCGGGGCAGGGAGTCCTCGAAGAAGGGGTTGCCGCCGCGCTCGGCGATGCGCTCGAGTCGGGCCTCGACGATCGGGCGGTCCGGCGGCTCGAAGGGCAGACGGGTGATGATGACGTTCCGCAGGTTCGGTCCGGGCACGTCAACCCCCTGCCAGAACGACGCCGCCCCGAGCAACACCGCCCGAGGGCAGAGGCGGAACCGTTCGAGGATCTCCAGTCGCGGACCGCTGCGACCCTGGACGAGCACGCGCAGCCCGCGGGCCTCCAGGTCCGGTCCGATCCGGTCGGCGACGGCGTTGAGCGTTGCGAAACTCGTGAACAGGACGAAGGCCCCGCCGTCGCTGTCCAGGACGTGGTGCGAGATTCGTGCGCACAGCGCATCCAGATACGCCGGCGAGCCCGATCCGCCCCGCTTGGGATCCGGAACCGAGCGGTCCACGATCAGCCTGACCTGCGCGGCGTGGTCGAACGGGCTGCCCAGCAGCAGCGTCTTGGCGTGTTCGCAGCCCAGGCGCGTTTTGATATGGGCGAACGGGTCGCCGTCGTCGGAGGAGTCGGTCCCGAGCGTGGCGCTGGTGAGGATGACGCCCGGGCCGTCCTCGAAGAGCACGCGGCGGAGGATCGGGCCGACCTCGATCGGGGAGCAGGCGAGGCGAACCCGGGGGCGGCCGCGATACGTGCGGGTAATCTCGACCCAGTACGCACAGCCCTGGACGCTCTGATCGACCAGCGCCTCGGCCGTATCGGCTATCTCGGTGGCTCGCTCGGCGTAGGCATTGAGCTCGAAGCGATCCGGCTCGCTGGAGACGTTATCGCGCAACCGGGCCAGAAGGATCGCCAGATCGCGCATCGCCCCCGTGAGCTCGTTGGGGATCGCCCCGGGCTCGCGGATGCGCCCGCTCGAGCCCGGAATCGACTCGTGCAGGTCGATCAGGGCCCCGAAGAAGAACCCGGCGGCCTCGGCCGCGGCGCGAGTCTGCCCGACTGCCTGGCGGGCCGCCTGATCGTCGGCCCCCGCGACGCGGAGCATGGTCAGATAGCCCTTGCCGGACCGGGGTTGGAAGAGCGTGTCCAGCAGGTGGCGAACCCCCCCCTCGCTGAGCGTCATCCCGAAGTGGTCGCTGGCGACATCCTCGGCGTGGTGGGCCTCGTCGAGGATCACGTGGTCGTAGCGCGGCAGGAAGCCGTGCCCCTTTACCCGCAGGGCCAGATCGGAAAAGAACAGGGCGTGGTTGCACACGAGCAGGTTCGCGCCCTCCATGCGCCGGCGCGCGCTCTGGTAGAAGCAGCGCTGGTACTGCGGGCAGCGCCGGCCCATGCAGTTGCCCGAGTCGGACTGGACCCGATCCCAGACCCCGGGTCTGTCCATCGGCCCCAGCGTCGAGAGCGTCCCGTCCGACGTCGCGTACGCCCACTGCTCGATCTGGTGGAGCGTGCGTCGCGAGGCCTCGTCGGGAAGGAGGCGGGCCTGACGCGCCGAGGCCAGTTGCAGGCGGCGGATACTCAGGTAGTTGCCGCGCCCTTTGACCAGCACGGGCCTGATCGAGCCGGCCCAAGCGTCCGAATCGGCCCCCGGCGCGCCGGGCCCGGGAGCCGAGCCCAGCGTGGCGATCAGCAACGGGATGTCGCGCTCGACGAGTTGTTCCTGGAGGGCGATCGTGTTGGTCGCGACGACAATCGTCTCCCGATGGTTCAGGCACCGCAGCATCGCGGGAACCAGGTAGGCGAACGACTTGCCCACGCCGGTGCCGGCCTCGACGAACAGGTGCGTCCCGCTCTGCATCGCCCCGGCGACGGCTCGGGCCATCTGGATCTGCTCGGGGCGCGACTCGAAGCGCTCCTCCAGCGCCCGGGCAATCGGGCCGTCGGGCCCCAGGATCGTCTGGACCCCGGCGCTCATGGGGCGACGCCCAGCGGCGATCGCCGGGGCTCTCCGTCCCGGCGCGGGAAACGCTCGGGCGTGGGGCCAACCCGCTCGACAACCACGATCCGGCCGGTCGGCGTGTCCAGCGTGCCCGCGTGGCGTGCCCGGAGCAGGCGCAGGGCGCCGGCCGCCTGAGCCAGTTCCTCGTCGGCCTGGCGACCCTTGATGAGCAGCACCCGGCCGTCGGCCCGCGCCAGGGGGACGCACAACTCGGCAGCAACGGCGATCCGCCCCACCGCCCGCGCGGTCACGACATGGAACGACCCGCGAAGGGCCGGGTCGCGCCCGGCCCGCTCAGCGCGGTCGTGGATGACGCGGACGTTGTCCAGAGCCAGATCCCGGGCCGTGCATTCGAGGAATCGGGCCTTCTTGCCCGTGGCTTCAAGCAGCGTGACCCGGATCCGGGGCATCACGATGGCCAGCGGCAGCCCGGGCAGACCACCGCCGGAGCCCACGTCGATGAGCCCGGATTCGGGTTCGAGCTCGGCGAGCATGGGGAGCAGCGTCAGGGCGTCCAGGACGTGCCGGAGCCAGGCCTGGTCCGGATCGCGGATGGCGGTGAGATTGAACGCGCGGTTCGTTTCCAGCAGAAGGGCGAGGAATCGCCCGAGGCGGTCCAGATCGCCCGGCTCAAAACGGATCCCGAGTCGGTCGGCCGATTCGAGAAACCCGGTCGGTGGGTGGAGCGCCGGGGGCGGCTCTGCGGGCTGGGTCTGGCTTTCTAGGTCTGTTGCGATGGGTGCTCTCGGTCCATGAACCGGCACATGCGGCCGCGACATCGGCCGGGCCCGAACGATGCCGTCGGAATGCGGCATCATACGGGTGCAAAGCGGGAGTTTGTCGTTCGGGCGGCGCGGTGTCTCATTGAGACCGCCGGGCGCCACCGGCGCTCGCTGCCAGCGTCTTGAACCGATCGCATTGAGCACGGGCAGACAAGCCGCCTGCGGCACCCGCGGGAGTCTGTGAAGTACAGACGCCCCCTCACCCCAACCCTCTCCCCCGAGGGGAGAGGGAGGCGGCCTGCAACGTTTACAAGACCCCTCACCCCAACCCTTTCCCCCGAGGGGAGAGGGAGGCGGCCTGCAACGTTTACAAGACCCCTCACCCCAACCCTCTCCCCCGAGGGAGAGGGAGGCGGCCTGCAACGTTTACAAGACCCCTCACCCCAACCCTCTCCCCCGAGGGGAGAGGGAGGCGGACGAGCCGCGAGCGGGAGCGAGCGGTTTGTAGCGGAGGCGATTGCGGGATCGACCGCTTCCTTCCGGGCGCGGCTCGTTTCCGGACGTTGCGTTCATGGACGCGGATCGGCGTCGTCAAACTCGAAACCGGGGCGCAGCGGCGGAACGGCGCGGCGAAGCCCGACATTCAGGATCAGTCCGACCATCACCCACCCGGTGACCATGCTCGACCCGCCGGCCGAAACGAACGGGAGCGTGACGCCCACGATCGGGAGCAGCCCAACGTTCATGCCGATGTTCACGACCGCCTGAGTTGCAACGAACGCGCTGAGCCCGACGACGAGCAGGCGGCCGAAGGGATCCTGGCACTGTGCCGCGACCAGCACGGCCGAGCCCACCCAGAGCAGGTACAGCGAGATGACGGCGAGCCCGCCGACGAACCCGTATCGGGCAACCACGACGGCGACAATCATGTCATTGTGGCGCTCGGGCAGTCGGTTGAATCGGACGAGCGTTCGCGTTCGTTGATCGTCCATGCCGCGTGGTCCGCCTGCGCCGATGAGGGTCTGGGCAGTGAAACTCTGGTAGTTGATGTCCGAGGCTGTTCGCTGGTCGCCCTGGAACTGCCGCATCAGGGCGATGAAGCGAGTCTTCTGGTGCGGTTTGAGCACCGGAAACGAGGCCGCCCCGAGCAGACCGGCCAGCAGGAGAACCAGGGCGATGTGCCGGAGGCGAGCGCCCGCGGCCAGCAGCATCGCCAGAAGCGAAGGACCGAACAACGAGGCGGTTCCGAGGTCCGGCTGAAGCGTAATCAGCGCCATGGGGACCAATGCGATCAGGGCGGGCGCAATCAACCCGAGCAGACGCCGATGTCCGGATCGATACCGGAGATAGTGCGCACAGGCGAGGACGAAGGCGATCTTGGCCGGTTCGGCCGGCTGCACGTCGGTGAAGCCGAGGTTGATCCACCCCCGCGTGCCATTGCGCGGTGTCACGATCGACTCGGGCACGAACGGCAGCAGCAGAAAGATAAGCGGCACGACGGACAGCGCCAGGGCGGCCCAGGCGACGGAGCGGATGAGGCGATAGTTCGGGAAGGCGACGACCGCCGCTGCCAGCAGCCCGACGCCGATCAGGATCGCCTGCTTGAGGGCGAGGCCCGGGATCTGGACGAGCGTGTTGGCCCGTGTTTCGGCTCCGAGGTCGATCGCGTACACGCCCAGGGCCGCCAGCGCCAGCGTCGCGCCCAGCGTGATCCAGGCCGGATTGATCGCTCGGACGCCGGAGCGTTTGCAACGGGCACCGGTCGTGACGAGTGTCGGTCGCACGTCAGAGGTACCCCTCGGTCTGGAGCGCAAAGATGATCTGGTTGGCGATCGGCCCGGAGACGCGCCCGCCGCTGCCGGCGTACTCCATCAGGACGGCGATGGCGTAGCGGGGTCGATCCCCCTTGGGCCCGACCAGGATGACGAACCAGGAGTGGTCGCCGCTGCGGATGACGGGTCGATGCCCGTCGGCGTCGGGCTGGCCGAGGATGGGCGATGCCTGGGCGGTTCCGGTTTTGCCCCAGATGTCCACGTCGGGGGCGTTGAAGATCCGCTCGCGCCGGCCCGGGGCGAAACCGATCGTGCATCCGGTTCCCCGCGTGTCGTTGACGCTCAGGTGCAATCCTTCCATCGCGGCGGCCAGGGCTCTCGAATCCAGGTCCAGGTCCTGCGTTTCGGGGGCGTCGCCCCGGCCGAGGATCAGGCGAGGGCGGACCCTCACACCTCCCCGGGCGAGGGTCGCGTAGGCGTCCGCGGCGTGGATCGGCGTCCAGGCGATGGGCCCCTGCCCGATGCCCATGAGCATCGCCTCGTTGCGGGTGATGGTCGCTCCGGGGCGGCCGATGATGCCGCTGGATTCCCAGCCCGCGCCGAGGTCGAGGGGCCGGCCGAGCCCGTACATGCGGTAGGCGTCGGCGACGCCCTCGGGCCCGAGGCGATACCCGAGCGTGAAGAAGAAGATGTTGCACGAGACCATCAGGGCCTCGACCGCGTCGGGATCCTCCCCGAGCGTCATCGAATGGGTGACGCCGGGGTGCTGCTTGTAGATCCAGCAGCGGTAGGCGTCGGGGCGGTCGGCGAAGAAGTGCCCCGTGCAGGCGATGCGCTCGCCGACGTGGTACTGCCCCGCCTTGACCGCGGCCATGAGCACCAAGGGCTTGACGATCGAGCCGGGCGGATACACCGCGGCAAAGGCCCGGTTCAGGAACGGGCGGTTGACCCCATCGCCGAGAACGGGCGCGGGATCGTCGCGGAGCGTTGAACGCGAGATCGTCGGTGTGGAGACGGCAGCCAGGATCTGCCCGGTGTCGATCTCGATCACGACGGCCGAGCCGTTGATCGGCGTGCCGGTGGGCATCGTGGGGCTGTGGTTGGCGTGCCAGTCCTGCACTCTGGCGAGCCCCAGGTCCGGGCTCATGGCTGCCTGGATCCGCGCCTGGAGCATGACGTCGATGCTCAGGTGCAGGTCCCGCCC
>Ga0114931_10005476_pt1 | contig 15668 bp, 16 predicted proteins | sample 2SBtaG_FD_89579 | JGI IMG/M metagenome (GOLD analysis project Ga0114931, IMG submission 89579) | Deep subsurface microbial communities from Kolumbo volcano to uncover new lineages of life (NeLLi) - 2SBTROV14_V59a metaG | ecosystem: Environmental > Aquatic > Marine > Volcanic | place: Kolumbo...
CGGGATAAATTTGAGCAATTGTGAGAAGACGGTGTTATGATGAGCCAAGGCTTAAATCTCCTTATATTACAGCGTTTGCTAGCACTTACATTGTAACAGTTCATTGAGATTTAAGCCTTTTTTCGTCCAGTTAACGGGACAGCAGTGATAAGGCGTATTAATTGATGGGAATCTTGGATCATCAAAAATTGAAAAGGCTATTATGTGGTCAGAAAATAGTCAGAGTGCTAAGAGATGTCTACGAAGATGAATACTTGGGTCTTCCTTCAGAAATCAGAGATGAAGAAGCTGATGGCCAATTGTCCTTATTTCTGAGTGATGGTTCTGAGGTGTCTTTTGCACCAGATTCTGAGAATATGAGTGTAAAAATATACGAGGGGAGAATGGTTAAATGGGGCGATAGTTATGTAGAAAAAGATTTCACCAACAATTCATTTTGGTCTAATAGGATAAATCAGAAAATTATATCTATTACAGAAATTTCGGACAACAATGCTGATATTCCTTTTGGTATCGAGTTCCTTTTAGAGAATGGCGAGAAATTTTCAGTTTTATGTGTTAGTGATGAACAGCATATCGATGCTTTGATAATAAGGTGATCAAGGGGAGGATTAAAAGAATAAAAGTAACCGCAAAATAAACCACGCCCTACCTGCCTGAACATAATCCCCGCATGCTTCGCCATTTCAATCAAGGCGGAGCAAAAAGATAAGAGATACAGAACGAGCAACACTGACGGAACGGGAGCGCTATTGGCTGGGGCATGTCCGGCTCTGCGAGGCATCGGGGAAGCGCATCACGGAATATGCAGCGGAACATGGTCTGGGTGTACGAGCCATGTATGACGGTAAGCGGGCACTGGTAAAGAAAGATGTGTTGCCCCGCAAGCAACGGAACGGGTTTCAGCGAGTCCGGGTTGTTAATCCAGTGGCGGGTAGCGAATGGCATATCCAGTTACCGAATGGCGTGTCGGTGCATTGTCCTGAACTCCCTGAGTTTGTCTTCCTTAACGATATATAGGCCGTTCTTTATGTTTCCCTTAACTCCAGGTATCAGGTAAGGAATACTTAAGCCTCTGAATAATTCATGGACCGGTGTCTGACGGGCGAAATGTCCCGGTGTGGCGTTTCATTCTGTACGCAGGGCCTCCACAGGGTCCAATAGGGCTGCGTGGCGCGCCGGCAGTACGCCGGCCAGCAGGCCGATGACCACCGCCAGCACTTCCGCTAGAAGCACGTAGAACCAGGCGATGTGGACGGGCAGGGCGGGCAGCAGGAGTCGCAGCAGGCCGGCACCACCCACCCCCAGCAGCAGGCCGGCGCCGCCGCCGGCGGCGGCCAGGAGGATGGACTCGCCCAGGAACAGGCTCAGTATCTGGCGGCGCGTGGCCCCCAAGGCCCGCAGCAGGCCGATTTCCGCGGTTCTTTCATTGACTGCGATGGTCATGATGGTAAGGATACCGACGCTGCCCACCAGCAGTGAGATGCCTCCCAGGGCGGCTACCGCGAAGGTGAGGATGTCCAACACCTTGCCTAGTACATCCAGCATCTGCTCCTGGGTGGTGATGGTGAAGTCCTCGTGGCCGTGGCGGTTGCCGAGAATGCGGCGGATGCCGGCTACCACTTCGGCGACGGCGGTACCTTCGCGGTAGAGGAGATCCACTTCCATGAGGCTGTCGCGGTTGAACATCTCCAGGGCGCGGGCTGCGGGGATATAGACGGCGTCGTCCAGGTCGAAGCCCAGCACTTCGCCCTTGGATTCCATAACGCCGATCACCCGGTAGCGGTGACCGCCGATGCGGATGCGTTGTCCCAGGGGGCTGGTATTGCCGAACAGTTCGCTGCGCAGTTTGCTGCCCAGCACCGCCAGGGCGCGCGGCGCACTGGGGTCGTCGGGGGGCAGGAAACGCCCGCTGGCGATCCGGAAGCGGAAGGCGCGCGGCATGTCGGGGCCCGCTCCATAGACCGTGGTGCGGCGCTGGCGGCCGGGGCCTTCCACTTCGGCATTGCCCTGTACGAAGGGCACCACGGCCTCCACATTGGGCACCCGCTGCAGGGCCTCGGCATCCGCCAGGCTGAGGGGGCGCTCGCTGGCGAAAACGCCCACCGAGACGCCGTGAGTGGTGGCACGGCCGGGATTGACCGCCACCAGGTTGGTGCCGAACTGGGTGAATTCGCTGAGCACGAAGCGATGCACGCCTTCGCCGATGGCAGTGAGCAGCACCACCGCGGCGATGCCGATGGCGATACCCAGGCCGGTGAGAAAACTGCTGCCGCGGCGGGCGCCGACGCTGCTCAGGGCAAAACGGATCTGATCGCGGATCAGCATAGTCTACTGGCTAGTGTCGCATCAGCGCCTGTACCGGATCGAGGGACGCCGCTCGCCGCGCCGGCAGCAGGGCGAACAGCAGGCCGGTGATGAGCGCCATGGAACAGGCGCCCATCACCGCCCAGGCGGGGGCGTCGGCGGGCAGGGCGGGGTAGAGGGCGGCCAGCAGGCGGCTGCCGCTCCAGCCCAGCAGCAGTCCCAGCAGGGCGCCACCCAGGGAGAGCAGGGCGGCCTCGCTCAGGAACAGCGTCTGGATCAGGCGCCGCGAGGCCCCCAGGGCCTTGAGCAGTCCGATTTCCGCGCGCCGCTGACTGACGGTGACCAGCATCACGTTCATGATCAGCACCCCGGCCACGGTGAGACTGATGGCGGCGATACCTGCCACCGTCAGGGTCAGGGCCTTGAAAATGCGGTCGAAGGTGGCCAGCACCGCATCCTGGGTCACCACGGTGACGTCTGCCTCGCCCTGGTGGCGCTGGCGCAGGGTGTCGAGAATGAAGGCCTTGGCCCTGGGGATGGCCGCGCGGCTGCGCGCCTCCACCAGGATGCGGAACAGGCTGGGGCTGTTGAACAGGGCGCGTGCCGAGGCCACCGGGATGACCACCAGATCCTCCACGTCGAGGCCGATGGAGCGCCCTTCGGTGGCCAGCACGCCGATTACCCGGCAACGCCGTTCCCCCAGGCGCAGCCATTCGCCCAGGGGGGAATGGGCGGCGAACAGTTCACGGCGCACCTTGGTGCCGATGACACACACCGGCTGGGCCAGTTCCGGGGCCAGTTCGGGGAGGAAGCGCCCCTGCTGCATGCGCCAATGGCGCAGCGCCAGCAGACTGCGGGTGCTGCCCAGCACCGCCAGTTCGCGGCTGCGTTGGCGCCAGGCGGCGGTGGCGGAGCCGATGATCATGGGCGCCACGCGGCGGATGCTGCGACTGCGGTGCAGGGCCACGGCATCGGCGATGGTGAGGTCGCGCGGGGTCACTCCCACGAACAGGCTGGGTGCGGCGCCAGTGGTTTCGCTGCGCCCCGGCAGAACGATGAGCAGGTGGGTACCCAGGGAGGCGAATTCCCTGCTGATATAGCGCCGCGCACCCTCGCCCAGGGCGGTGAGGATCACTACCGCGGCCACCCCCAGGGCCATGGCGGCGAGCATCATCAGGGTGCGGCTGGGATAGCTGCGCAGGGTCAGGAAGGAGAAGGCGAGGGTGTCGGCCGCGGTCATGGTGCGTGGTCCGAATTGCTGTCGGCGACGATGCGGCCGTCGATCATACGCAGGCGCCTGTGGGCCCGGGCCCCCAGCTGTGGGTCATGGGTGACCACCAGCAGGGTGAGTCCCTGGCGGTTGAGGTCTTCCAGCAGGGCGATGATCTCCTGCCCCGAGTGACGGTCCAGGTTGCCGGTGGGTTCGTCGGCCAGCAGCACTGCGGGGGACATGACCATGGCGCGGGCAATGGCCACCCGCTGGCGTTGGCCGCCGGAGAGTTGGTCGGGGCGGTGCCCGGCACGGTCCACGAGGCCGGTGGCGGCCAGCAGTTGCGCTACGCGCCGTTGGCGCTCCGCCGCCGGGCAGCCCGCCAGCAGCAGGGGCAGGGCGATATTCTGTGCCGCTGTGAGACGCGGGATGAGATGGAAGAATTGGAATACGAAGCCAATCTTGTCACGCCGGGTACGCGACTGGGCCGCCTCATCCAGCCGGGTGACATCTTCGACTTCCAGCAGATAGCGGCCATGGCTGGGGCGGTCCAGCAGCCCCAGGATATGCAGCAGGGTGGATTTTCCGGAGCCCGAGGGTCCCATGATGGAAACATATTCACCCTTGGCGATATGCAGGGAGACGTCTGCCAGGGCATGGACGCGCTGGTCGCCGACAGGGAAAATCCGCGAAACCTGCTCCAGGCGGATCATGGGGCCTGCTGGTTTTCCGGGATCGCGTGCGCGCCGGCCACTACGCCCTCACGGTTGATGGACAGCACCACCGTGGTGCCCGCAGACAGCCCTTTCAGTACCTCGGTGTATTGCCAGTTGGAGAGGCCGGTCTTGATGCGCCGTTCTTCCAAGGTGCTGCTGGTGGGGTCGTAGACCAAGACGCGCCCGCCCTCCATGAGGGCCTCGGTGGGGATGCGCAGCACCTGTTACCGGCGCGCCAGGATGATCTCCACATCGGCGCTGTAGCCCGGCAGCATGGTGGCAAAATCCGCTGGATCGGCGAATACCGCCTCCACCTCGACGGTGCGCGCCTGTTTTTCTGCTTCCTGGACATAGGGGGCGATGCGCTGCACCAGGGCTGGGAAGCTGCGCCCGGGAAAGGCATCCAGGGTGATGCGGGCGTCCATGGCAGGGTGCACGGCGGGAGCGTCCACTTCGTCGATGGGGGCGGAGACGTAGAGACAGCTGTTATCGATGAGGTCCACCGCCGGTGGGGTGGCGACGCCTAAGGGCGAGGGCGTGACGTATTCCGAGAGTTCGCCGTTGATCTCGGCGATGCTCCCGGCGAAGGGGGCGCGCAGAATGGTGCGCTCCAGGCTGGCGCGGGCAACGGCGATCCGTGCTGTGCCCACACGGGTCTGGGCCTGGGCCGCCTGGCAAGCGGCCTGGCTCACCGCGGCATTGGTGTTGGCCTCGTCTGCTGCCTCCTCCGAGGCCAGGTGGCGGCGGTGCAGCTCAGTGAGGCGCCGGGCATCGCGTTTTGCCTCTGCTGCCCGCAGGCAGGCTTGGCGCGCCGCGGCCTGTGTCGCCTCCTGTTCGCTCTCCTCCAGGTGCAGGCGGGCCTGTAAGTCCTCGTTCCACAGTTCCAGCAACACTTGGCCTTTTTCGACATGGTCACCTTCCTGGACATGAAGGCGCGCGACCTGTCCCCCGCTCATGGGAGAGAGGCGGGCCTGCCGGCAGGCTTTGACGGTGCCGGCACGGGTATTGGCGACGGTGGCCTCCACGGGGCCGGTGTCGGCCTTGCCCAGTGACACCGGCACCGGTTTCTCCCGGCTCAGTATGAGCCAGGCGGATACGAGGAGAAGTATGAGGATGAGGACGAACAGCAGCTTGCGGGAGGTGTGTTCCATGTGTCTATCTTAGCCCAGCCGGTGTGAGGTGCGAAAAGTCTTTTCACAGCATGGTGCCCGGCACCGTGAAAAACCCGCTTTCTTCTTAAAATGATATTAAAATACAGTAAGCTGAGGGAACATTTTGAGGTGATATGCGTCATAGTGAATGCCTGATAAGGAAGTCTGTCGGTGGATGGTCCGGCGCATCCGGGATCGGGCCGCCGGCAGGGGTTCCGAATGGGTGATTAGTGTTCTACGGTAGTTGACACAGTCGTTAAGGAGGTTAGCCATGTGGAATGTCAATGTGATTCATTCGAACCATGTAACCGTCATGAGGGGGCTGGAAGTGACCTTCTATGCCATCCTCGGAGCCTTGCTTGTTGGGCAGATCTTTCTCGGTGAAGGCGCCGTGCGCCTCAGTGAGGCCTTGCTCACGCTCGGTGGCGAGGTGCTGCTGTCACTGGTGGCCACCGGGAGCGCCCCTCTGGTTTCCCTGCTGAGTGCAGAGGCGGTGGCGGAGCAGAAGCGCGGCCGAGTCATTCCCATCCGGCTGGGTCGGGCGGCCCGCCGTGGCTGCGAGGACCGGCGTAGCGCAGCCTGATACGGTCAGGCGCAAAGCAAAGGCGGTACCGGCAACGGTACCGCCTTAATTGAGGTTCACTAGGATTTACGCATATCGCGCGCCAGGGAATCCCAGAGCGAATATCCATTTGGAATAATTTATATATTCTATATATAACATATAGTCACAATGTATATATAATGTTCATTATTGTTATTTGTGGGGCGTCGGTGGTGGCGGGTTCCTGGCGCTGTGGCGTGCCGCTGCAAAAGACCGTAAGGTAAGCCGACTGCAAGAGGGAGGACTGGTATGGTGGGTGTGTTTCTTGACGAGGCTTCCCTGGGGCGGGGCGATCTGGATTACGGCCCCCTGCGGGCAGCCCTGTCCCCTTGGCGTTGCTACCCTGCCACCGCACCTCATGAGGTGGCGCAACGCATCGCCAATGCCGAGGTGGTCATTACCAACAAGGTGGTGCTGGATGAGGATGCGTTGGCGGCGGCGCGGTGTTTGCGTCTGATCTGCGTGGCGGCTACCGGTACCGACAATGTGGATCTGGAGGCGGCGGCGCGGCGCGGGATCGCAGTGTGCAATGTGCGGGGCTACGCCACTCCCTCGGTGACCCAGCATGTGTTTGCCTTGATACTGGCCCTGATGCGCAGCCTGCCGGATTATCAGCGGGCGGTGGCGGCCGGACGCTGGCAGCAGAGCGAGCATTTCTGTCTGTTGGATTTTCCCATTGTGGAATTAACGGGTAAGGTACTGGGCATCGTGGGGTATGGCGAACTGGGACGGGCAGAGGCCGGCTTGGCCCGGGCCTTCGGTATGGAGGTGCTGATCGCCGCGCACCCTGGCAGTGCCGCTGTCCCTGGTGGGCGTCTGGCCTTGGAGGCATTGCTGCCCCGTGTCGACGTGCTCACGCTCCATTGTCCCCTGGCTGACAACACGCGCGGCCTCATCGGCGCTATGGAACTGGGGCAACTGAAGCCGGGTGCCATTTTCATCAATACGGCGAGGGGCGGGCTCGTAGACGAGCAGGCGCTGGCGGCGGCCCTGCAGGCAGGTCATCTGGGTGGTGCCGCCGTGGACGTGCTCTCCATGGAGCCGCCGCTGGGAGACCATCCCCTGTTGACGGCTGATATCCCGCGTCTGATAGTGACGCCACATATCGCCTGGGCCAGCCGCGAGGCGCGTCAGCGCCTGGTGGCGCAGATGGCGCAGAACATCCGTGCCTGGCGCAGCGGGCGGCCGCGTAATGTGGTGCGGGCCGCGGCTGAGGATCTTTAAATTGCTGCGTCTTGTCCCTATTGAAGGAGGGGGTGAGTAATGGGTGACGAAGTTGCCATTGCTGTTCGTCTATCACCCATCACTCATTCCTTTCTAGAGAAAATCTAGAGATTGTTGCTATCTTGAAGTTGTTTTATTCATTAACTAACTGATTTTATTGGCGCTCCCCAGGGGACTCGAACCCCTGTTACCGCCGTGAGAGGACCTTGACCCCTTGTGGCACGACGATGCCATACTCTGAAAGAACCCCACGCATGTGGTTGCTCAGGGCAACGCGCTGGCGCACTAACAACTGGCGACCATGGTGCAGGTGCAAAACGGCCTGCTGTTCCGGCAACTTTGGCTGCACAAACCGCATGCTCGGCCGTTGAGCCGCCTCACAAATGGCTTTTGCATCGTTGCGGTCGTTCTTGTTCGACTTCAGTTACGGTTTGACAAAGGCCGGCGCCATCATGCGAACGGTGTGCCCTAACCGGGTCAATTCCCGCGACCAGAAGTGCGCGTCGCCGCAGGCTTCCATGCCAATCAGGCACGGTTCCAACCGGGCGAAATACTTGCGCATTTCCGATCGCATTAGCTGTGCCCCACTATCCTTGGCCAGCGGTCGTGGATGTTCGTTTGTCCTTCAAGGGTGGGGGTGATGGTGACCACATAGACACGTTGCTCATCCTTATCACTGGCAATCAGTCCCTGGATATACGAACCTGCTACCACCGGGTACCAGTGGCTCTTGCCGGCCTTATCCTTCTCCATGAATTGATCGACGGTGATCAGCACTGGCTTGGGAAAATATTTGTCCCAGATGCCTTTCAATACGGAATCATGCCGAGCCCATCCGCCAGGGGGAAGTACGCCTTCTTCTTCATGCCAGCGTCCCCATTTGATGAGGGTATGGTGCTTTGACTTCCACCGTACAGGCAGAACGGCCTTGGGACTTGGAAAGTATACCGTCAGCTCTTTGTTGTCATGCTTGAATTTGACGCCACCGCACATGAAATTTAGCCTGCTGATATTTGGGGCAAGCGAAGAAACGCCCTGCTTGATGGACGACCGGGGAGCTCCAATTGCTCAAGGTGGGACCCACCGCACAAGGCGCTATGTGGAGAATGCTAGCAGAGAGGGATATTTCAGCCAACATGAATGTTTCGATAGACTTGCTGGCAGGCTACTTTAGAAACGACTGGCGACTGCGTTTGTTGGTACCTATGTTGGTACAACTGATTTATGCAAATAATTTTATTGAAATAAATCAGTTAGTTATAATATCAGTATGTCTCCGGCCCCGACCAATAAAAACAGATAGTTACATATTTCTTCTGATCGGGAGTCCCCCGGCAAAGCCGGGGGGATTAACTTACTGATTTATTTTTTGTTTAAATCACCTCGAATTCATCTCTGTTTCATTCCGGCCGGGTTCTTGCTACAGAAAGGCGGGGCGCTAATTTATCACACCATGCGGACCTTACGGGCGTAGGGCGATGTGCTGCTGTAAAATAGTTTCATAGCATATCAAGAAGTTCTGGGTTAGGCTCGGGGCTGGTAATGTGATTACTGTAATTAGACAGGGTTTTAATGGTGACAATTAAAATCACTTCGAATATCTGCTGGTTGCTAAATCCGGCATCGAGAAATATTTGTAGATCCGCATCAGGCACCCAGCCCCGATTGCGCACAAATGATTGCGCCAGTTGAGCCAGGGCACGGTCTTGCCGGTCCTCAATCTCATCACCATGGCGAAGCGCGTTAATTGTTTGTTCATTGACCTTGTTCATTTTTCCCAGTGCACTGTGGGCAATCATGCAGAAATTACACTCATTGATGGCACTCACTGCAAGCAGGGCAGTCTGCTGCTGAGCGGAGGTCAATGATGTCTGTGCAATAAGTTGATTGAGCGTCAGATAAGCCTCAATGGTGGTGGGTGCTTCCGCCATCGTCCAAAACAGGTTAGGGACAAAACCGTATTCTTGCTGAACACCTTGCAACAGTACTTTTGACTTTGCAGGTGCCGTCTCCAGGGTATGATGAGTAAAACCGATCATGGGACTCTCCTTTTCAGTATCAAAAAATTTAATAGCTTGAAGGGTCTATATTAATGCTTATATTGTGAACGATGAATGATAATAATAACAATAATCATGCTATTTCGTCCGTAACTGACAGTTTATCCGATATTTTACGTCTGTTCAGACTGGATGTGGATATCTACCACAACGCCAAGATTTGTGGAAACTGGAGCATCAACGCCCATACCCTGGGGGCAACCTGCTTTCACATGGTGACTGAAGGACATTGCAAAATGGAGGTGCCTGGCCACTTCGCTGGCGTGCTTGAATGTGGAGATCTGGTTATCTTCCCGAGAGAGCTAGCACATACGATTGTTCCGGAAAAAACGATGCGAGGAAAACAACAACATCTACCTTACCGGGAGGCATTGCATCGGGAAGGGACTGGTTTGTTATGTGGTGAGGTGCGTTTTCAACACCGTGGTTTTCAATATTTGTTGGAAGCTTTGCCCGCCGTTTTTCTGATTCGCAATGATCAGAATAAATCTTGGCTCAACTCATTGTTAGCATTAATTGTCACTGAGAGCCTGGAAGAAGAGGCTGCCAACAAAGTGATTTTAAGCAAACTTTCCGAACTGATTTTTACTTATGCGATTCGTCAGTACGCCCACGACAAGCCGGAAAAGGTCGGTATGCTGGCACTTTATAGTCATCATCGCCTGATGACAGCAATCAATGCTTTTCATCAGCAACCTGCTCTTAACTGGACTCTGCTTACACTTGCAAAAAAAGCCGGACTGTCACGCACAGCATTTTCCGAAACCTTCAAACAAGTGAGCGGCTGGACTGCCGGCCAATATATCAATTGGTGGCGTATGCAACTGGCATGGGTCCAGCTAGGCCATGGCGACACCCTGGCGAATGTTGCTGCACAAGTTGGTTACCTGTCAGAAGCGGCTTTTTCCCGGGCATTTCAGAAAACTTTCGGTATTCCAGCCGGACGTGTCAGGCGCGGATTGATCACTGCAACACAAATTTCTGCCCACATAGCAAAGGTCCCTGGCATTGCTGGTAATCCGCTACCCAGTGGCAACGCTGAAAAGAAATCCACCCATCGCTAACTGGTTTCCTGAGGAAACATCATAATCGCGCAAGTGTGCGGCCCAGGACTCCCGGCAGCGGATTGAAACTAGGTTTTGATGTAGCCCAGGGCAATCAGGATGGAAGCGCCGGTCACGGCGGTGAGCGTGGCGAACAAAACAGAAAACAGGGTATATCTGACAGCTTTCATAACAACTTTTTCTTAATAAACATCTGGGTGAATAAAGGAACTATCGGGTAGATAGTGCGTGATCTGTCTGCGCCCGTCCAATCAAAGCTATCGATACTCAGGATCAATAATATCTATCATTCAGAGATGATTTAAGCCACATGGAGGCTAACATCCCGGCGGCGGGGTATCAGGCCTAGCAATTGTGAGGTAGTCTGCGGACTTCCACATGCAGGGATTTTTTCCATAATTCCGCAATCTCCTTCCAGTATCTGAGCTTGTGCGGATTACTGGCGATGTCCTGCCAGCATTGCCTGTCGGGACCTGGTCTGAATTCGCTGAATTGGATAATACGTGCGCTCATGATATTCACCATTGTCTGACAACTATTTAAGGGCGTGCCCTGATGCTATTATATTAATATGGCAAGCTTAAATTCCCCTGAAGTGTGGGCGCCAAACCAGCAGCGGGGGTGTCTGGAAAAAAAGTCCCCGGCCGTATGAGGGACAGGGAGGGCGGCCGGGGACTGGATGAGGTGTCATATGTATATATTCACCTTGAGTATGATTAAAACACAGCGAACTTAAACCCGGCTTAAGAAATCTCTTGCAACAGCAGTTAAAACAATTGATCCGGCAGCGGCAATGGGCGGAACTGAATAAGCGCTGCTACATACACTGTCGCACGCACCCTCACGATCTCGATGTCTGGTTCACCTGGGGGCAGGCCAGTGGACGCCTGGGAAAATTTACAGAAGCTTTTTCCTGCTTTAGCCATATTCTCACAGTTGACCCAGATAACGCCGGAGCCTGTTACAACCTGGGCAAGTTGTTTTCCCTACAGGGGGATTTCGCCCAGGCGGAGCAATATTATCGTCAGGCCATTGAACTGAGAACCGATCTGGCCGAGGCCTACAGCAATCTGGGACAGGTGCTCTATAACCGTCTAAAGCTGCGTGAGGCAGAGGCTATTTACCATCAGGCCTTGAGCTATCAGCCGGATTACACCAATCCTCATTATCATCTGGATGCACTGGCGGGCGAGAAAAAAAATAAGCCCCAACCGGGTATCAGTTTTGTGGCGATGATGCACAATCAGCTGGGAATAGTGCAGCGCAAGCGTAACCACATCGCGGCGGCCCGGGCGAGTTTCCAGAAGGCCATCGAACTGGCGCCGGATTATACCCTGGCCCATAGCAATCTGTTGTTTCTGCTGAGCTATCATGTCTTGTGCAGGCCGACAGAAATGCTGACCGCCCACCAGGCATGGGACCAACGTCACGGCGGAGCAGAAAAGGCCGCCACCTTCACCCATCTTCCTGTTAACGATCCGGACAGGCGACTCAGAATCGGCTATGTGTCCCCTGACTTTCATCAGCATGCCGTCAACTATTTTTTTGAGCCCCTACTCGCCGCCCATCACCGTGACCGGGTTGAAGTGTACTGTTATGCCGAGGTCAACCGACCCGATGCCGTCACCAAACGTCTGGCTGAGCTGGCCGATGGCTGGCGCTCTACCGTCGGCATGACCGATCTGCAAGTCGCCCGCATGGTTCACGAAGACAGGATTGATGTGCTGATTGACCTGGCCGGGCATACGGGCACGCGCCTGCCGGTATTCACTTACCGTCCCGCGCCGGTGCAGGCCACCTATCTGGGCTATCTGACCACGACCGGCCTGGCCACCATGGATTACTGGATCACCGATGAAGTGCTCCACCCCCCCGACACCGTGGAACTGGCCAGTGAGACCCTGTATCGCCTGCCGCGCTGTTGCCTGGCCTATCAGGCGGTGACGGATGCGCCTGCACCGCAGGCCCGCGCCGGTGTCCCACTGACTTTTGGGAGCTTTAATCAGATCACCAAGCTCAGTCCGGAGACCATCTCCCTGTGGAGCGCAATACTCCGGCGTCTCCCCGAAGCGCGCCTGTTACTGAAATGTCAGCTGCTGACAGACCGGGATGTCGCAGCGTCCATTCATCAACAATTCGCCACCCATGGTATCGGGGCGGAACGCCTGCAGTTGTTGTCGCATACACCTTCCTACCAGGCACACCTGGCCATTTATAACCAGGTGGATATCGCCCTGGACACCGTCCCCCGCACCGGCGGTTCCACCAGCACCGATGCCCTGTGGATGGGCACGCCGCTGCTAACATTAGCGGGAGAACGCTTTATCGAACGACTGAGCGCCACTATGCTGGACGCCATTGGCCTGCCCGAGCTGATCGCCGAATCCCGTGAGGACTATATTGCAAAAGCGGTCCAGTTGGCCGGAGACCCCATCCGGCGGGCATCGTGGCATGCTTCCCTGCGCCAGAGGATGGCGACCTCGCCGCTATGTGATGCATCCGGGCTAGCCACCGCGCTGGAAGACGCCTACCAGAACATGTGGCAACGCTGCTTGCATCACGCAGGGCAGGGCGCTCATGACTGACAAACGCCAATCGGCGGATAGCGCCCTGCAGACTGCCCGCCGGCATTACCGCGCCGGCCGTCTGGCACAGGCGGCACGCATCTGTGATCGAGTGCTGCAAAAGCAGCCTCAGCATAGGGAAAGCCTGTATCTGCTCAGCAGCATCGCCCACCGACAGGGGGATTTTTCCCTGGCGGCAGACTACATCACCCAGGCCATTGCGCTGGACGGACAGAATCCTCTGCTTTATTTCAATCTGGGCGTGCTCTACAGCGCACAGGAAAAATTACCGGAGGCACTACAGGCCTACCGACAGGCACTGTCCTTGCAGCCGGATTACCCTCAGGCCTGGAACAATCTGGGAAATCTGCTATGTAAAACCGGGGAATTTGACGAAGGGATCACAAGCTATCTGCAGGCCATCCGGCAAAAAGCGGATTACGCCCAGGCCTGGAACAATCTAGGCAATGCGCTGAAAGGCCAGAATAGGGCGCTGGAGGCCCTGGCAAAGTATCAGGAAGCCATCCACCTGCGGCCGGATTATGCAGAAGCCCGCCTCAATCTGGGCGATACCCTGCGGACCCTCGGTCGGCTGGACGAAGCCATTGAAACTTATCAGCAGACGATTCGCCAGCATCCCCGTTATGCCGCCGCTTATGGCAGCTTGGCACAGGCATTGCTGGCGGCGGGGGAATATACCGCTGCTGCGGAGTATTCCCGTCAGGTCATTACCATGGCACCCGACCAGCCAGTGGGCTATAACAACCTGGCGCTGATACTCAAAAAACAGGGGGATACCCACGCAGCCAAAGAACATCTCAGACGTGCGATTGAACTGGATCCATGTTATTCCGAAGCCTTTCATAACCTCGCCCTGAGCTATCTGGAAGCGGGTAGTGCGGTTGAAGCAATCCCACTGCTGCGTCAGGCAATTGCGCTGGATACCAATTATGTTGATGCCCACTACACACTGGCGCTGGCCATTCGCCACCATCAACCTGATGAAGACATGGCACAGCTTAGCGCCTTGCTGAAGCACCCGCAGCTCACGGACGAACAGAAGATCGCAGTTAATTTTGCCCTAGGAAAGGCCTGGGACGACTGCGGGGACTTCGAACAGGCTTTTGCATACTTTGCGGTCGGGAACCGCCTCAAACGCGGCACTTTTTCGTATACTATAGAAGAAGATCAAAGCCTTTTCGATGAAATTAAGACTGTTTTCAATGAAGCTTTCTTTGCCAGCCACAAAGACTATGGGGATCCCACCAGCACCCCTGTTTTCATTGTCGGCATGCCGCGCTCGGGAACCAGTCTGGTGGAGCAGATCCTGGCCAGCCATCCCCACGTCTACGGTGCCGGTGAACTGCAGGATTTAAGACTGAGCCTGTTCGCCACGCTGCCGTCCTTATCCCGGCAGAACTATCCCCGGGCGGTCAGCGCTCTGGATCAGGCGCATTTCACCACCCTGGCGGAGGAATATCTCAAACGAACCGCCCGTTATTATCAGCACGCGGCCTTTGTTACGGATAAAATGCCGGTCAATTTCCTTTATATTGGTATGATACGGCTGATGTTTCCCCGCGCCAGGATTATTCATTGCCGGCGAAATCCTGTCGATACCTGCCTGTCCTGTTACCAGCAAAATTTTACCGGCCTTCAGAAATTTGCCTATGACTTGCGGGAACTGGGGCAATACTATCTTCTATATCAATCATTAATGTCACATTGGCAGCGGCTGCTTCCAGCTTTTATCTATGACTGCGATTATGAGTCGCTGGTAAGCCATCCTGAAGAACAGATCCAGGCCATGCTGACTCATTGTAATCTGGAGTGGGATGATCGCTGCCTGAGTTTTTATGACACACGTCGCACCGTGAAAACTGCCAGCATTGCCCAGGTCCGTCGCCCGATCTATAAAAGCTCAGTAAGCCGCTGGCAGCATTACGAAAAACACCTGGAGCCCCTACTGACCGCATTGCATTACCACCCGGACTGATGCCGAGCTGTTATGTGACAAACATCATATGATTGACTGAACTATCAGCCTATTATGCCAGCCATCATCAAGTGATGATGGCCACAGCACCATTAGCCCATGCTTTTTTTCAGCGATAGTGCTATAATATGTAATGTTTTATAGAGCGAGGTTCTCCACTTTATGAAAGCATCTCCAGTACCCTCCAGTGTCACCAAGTATCTTCCCGGCATCCTGCTGGGTGCCTGCTGCCTACTGAGCCCTATCAGCCAAGCCAAAGCAGATCCCGTGCAAAGCACGGATCTGATTGAAAATGTCAGCATCGCTGGTATCAAAGATTATCTCTTCAATGCCTATATGCAGGTCAGAGGCTGGAAATTAGGCACTAAAACCTATTTCGGTCAAACCGAAATTGCTGGAAAATCACGCATTGGCATCGTGATCGACCAGGGCAAGTATGCCTATGGCATCAATCATGACATGGTCAGCATTACTTACCGCTTCTAAGTTTTACACGCCATCAGCAACACCCAACACTTTCAAAGTGTGTTCCGATTTAAGTCTCTGATAAATCAGTTAGATAAGATTTATACCTAATTAAAAATGTAACGCTGTTGTAGCACCAGAGTAGTGTGTTGAAGGCATCACTCCAGACATGCCTTGACCCATACTATTTAACATAATATACATTATGCGTAGTTAGATTCATTGGTCTACACCCACTGTTGAAGTGTTAGTTTTTCTTTCATAAAGCTACCTATATAGATCATACGCAGAATCATAACCATGGGAG
>Ga0114931_10005477_pt1 | contig 15667 bp, 14 predicted proteins | sample 2SBtaG_FD_89579 | JGI IMG/M metagenome (GOLD analysis project Ga0114931, IMG submission 89579) | Deep subsurface microbial communities from Kolumbo volcano to uncover new lineages of life (NeLLi) - 2SBTROV14_V59a metaG | ecosystem: Environmental > Aquatic > Marine > Volcanic | place: Kolumbo...
TACCCCACCAACCCCTAAAGCTAGATCTACACTCAAGCTCCCCGTGCTGATCACCCCAAAATCCAGCGCGTGCCGCTCCTCCCCAAGACGCATGATCGCACCCCGCCCAAACTGCTTCTCGATGGCGGTCAACGTGGCGTTGAGAGCACGCTCCCTTTCCTTGTCCATAATCGCCTCCAGATGCCGCCGGGGAGTGGTTGGTATCCTTGTCAAACCCCGGTCCTTGTCAAACCCCGGACGGCCATGTTACCTTAAATAATAAGGTGTATCCCGATGGGAATCAATGGCTTATAGCCCAATCAGCGGACTTCTCGGGGAAAAGGAAAAAAATCCACACTCGTCATGGTCCTCCATGGTTTACTAGAAAGGTGCAAGGAAACGTGTCGGAGCTGAAAACACCAGACCCACTCCACTTCCAGCAAGCCTCCATGCTGATGCTCTCCTTCCGCTTCAAAGGTACTCGCAAGGTGGTCGCCTCGCGACTGATGAGCAGCCGCGATTTCAGGGCCGAGCTCGAGGCCCACCTGCCGGTTCTCGACAACCTCTACAGCAGCTACCAGGTGAGCGCGGTAGAAATAATCAGCTACCAGCGTGGAAAGTTCTATTACGATCCCTGGCCGGAGGGGCTAAAACTAGTACAAGACCACTGTCTCGACCCTGGAGCAACGGAAGACCACGCGAGCGCGCTCCCCCAACAGGATGCTTCGCCACTTCAGGAACGGTCTACCGAACGACAAAGCCCTTCGTGAAACAACCCCCCTTGGCGGGCGAACCGGGTGGCATGAGGATTCTAGGGGCATCGCTTCAGAGCACCCGCAAGAACTCGTCCACGCCGAACAGATGGATGATGCCGCGAGCCTCGCGCTCTCGGTAGTTGCGATAGAGCATGTAGGCCCGCTGATTCTCCAGCACGCGAATGTTGTCGGGATGATTATCACGCCCATCCCCATTCTCGTGATAGACAATCTCCCCTCTTCTCAGGGGGCGGCCAAGTCTCCAGGCAGCGACGGCCCGATGCTCGTAATAGACCTCGCCCACCCGCGGATCCCAGCGACGAGAGTAGGAATTGCCGGTCTTGTGTTCCCAATCGCGTCTCATCAGCTCGATGACATCATAACGGATTTCCCAACACGACAGCACCCGAAACAGCGGAAGCGAGTGGTGACCTCGCGAAGCAAGATGTCGCTCACACCACCCCACCGTTACCCGTCGCTCGGGTCGCAGCAGGACGAAGCGGGTTCGCATAGCAGCAGGAGGCGGAAGGGTGCCAGCACCTCCACCCGACACCCTGGGGGCGCCAACGCCAGCAGCTCTCCGGGGATAAAACTGCGCCGGATAGACAGGGAACCGTCGATAGCAACGAAGGAGTTGCGGAAAAACAGTCGGCTCGAGCTATAAGCAGCATAGGCCAGGTCACTGCGGCGGATGTCATTGTGCAGGACCAAGCGATGGGCAAGGGCGCGACTGTCTTCCAACAGAGCCGACACCTCCTCGGCTCTGAGGTGATGAAGTAGATGATTGGAGATCACGAAATCGAATTTTTCTCCCGCCCGTACCAGCTCACGGCTGCAGGCCTGTCGGAAGGTCATGCCCGGCGGCACGGGGCGCGAGCGGGCGAATGCCAGGGCACGCTCATCGGGATCGACGGCCGTAATTTCCAACTTCACCCCAGCCTGAGCGGCCCAGAACGCCAGGTGGCGGACTATGTCCCCACCACCGCAACCGAGATCGAGCAGGGTGGCGCGTCCCCCTGTTATCCGTGGCAGGAGGAAGCGGTGAAATACCCGTTGCCAACCGGAAACCAGTTGATTGATGACGGCAAAGGCGCGATAGGTATTGGCCAGGCGCAGGGGATCGCAGTGCGGGTCGTCCATACGCTCACGCAAGTGGTCAGCCCTAAAGCGAAGGAACAGTCTAGGCATCAGACCGTAGCTAACAGGCCACTCTCCATGGTCAGACCGGGCCCGAAGGCCATGCCCGCCAGGTAGTTGCGCTCTCTCCTTCGCGGCAGGGTGTCGAGTATCCTCTTCAACACGAATAATACCGTCGCACTCGACATGTTACCGTGGTGGCGCAACACCCAGCGGGAAGCGGCCAGCTGCTCGCAGCGCAAGCCGAACACCTTCTCGACCACATCCAAAATGGCGCGTCCCCCGGGATGGACCGCCCAACAAGCTATCTCTCCTCGGGAGAGGCCCGCGGCCTCGAGAAGGGGTTCCACCGCACCGGTGGCGTGGGTTTCCACGAGACCGGGTACCCTGGTAGAGAGCGTCATACGAAAGCCGCTATCCCCGAGGACCCAAGTCATGTCATTCGCCCCTTCGGGGACCAGGGTGGTGTTGAAATCAAGCAGTTCCAGCGCTCGAGCGTCCGCTTGCGGAGGACGCTGACTCACTACCGCCGCCGCCGCCCCATCGGCGAAGACAGCAGAAGCGATCAGGTTGTCCAGGTCGGGGGTGGGATCCAGATGGAGGGTACACAGCTCCAGGCAAAGTATCAAGACCACGGCATCCGGGCGGCTCTGGCAGAAAGCCCTAGCCATCCTGAGAGCGGGAAAGGCCGCACAGCAACCCATAAAGCCCAGGTGATAGCGCTCGGTATTCGGGGAAAGCCCCAGGGCGCGCGTCACCACATAATCAGGTCCCGGCGCGAAGAATCCCGTACAGGAGACGGTGATGACGTGGGTAATCTCCTCAGCTTCGAACCCCGGGCAATCCCTTAGCGCCTCACGCGCCAGCACGGCGTACATTTCGCTGGCCTCCCGAGTATAGAGGTCGTTGCGGGCTTGGGTTCCCGGTGCCTGGTAGCTACCGCCGTCCGAGTCGGCGAAGATTCCCAGTGGCGCATCCGGCTGGAAGTCGCCGACGACGCTATGGCGTTTCTCGATCCCGGAACGGGCATAGATACGGTCCAGGATACGGTCCAGGCGGCGATCACCTCCCAACCAGGTCTTCATGACATCCCTGGCGAACGGCTGGTTATAGGCGGTCGGAGGGACGAGCGTCGCCAGATGATGAATGTAGGTTGCCATAGAGCATCATAGTTTCGTCCCCATGTTTTTCAGGTAATGGACAGTCATGATGAGGATCAACGATGAAGGAGACGATAAAAGCCATGACCTCGAACGTGCCAGCAAGGCAACCAAGCAACTCCGAGCACCGTACTACAGGATGCTTCCGTCACCTGTTTCTGGCGGCCGGCACCCTGATAATCCTCGGCGGCTGCGGACATCCCGGGACAGACCAAAACAGCGCCGCGCTACCCATCGTGCAACTACAGGCGCAAAACCTCCCGGCCACCGCCTCGGAGCCAGACGCCAATCTTATCGACGACTCCGGACTCGATATCGCCGAGAGGCGGGTCATCGGTGTCTACAAACGCATCTCCCCGGCGGTGGTAAACATCACCACCCAGGTACTGGCACGAACCTTCTTCTATGGGGTGATCCCACAAGAGGGTGCAGGGTCCGGTTTCGTCCTCGACAAGGAGGGGCACATCCTCACCAATTTCCACGTCATCAAGGGCGCCCAGCAGATCGAGGTGGCCTTTGGTGATGAAACCGCCTGGCCTGCCCGCTTGGTGGGAACCGACCCACGCAATGACATAGCCGTACTCCAGGTCGACACCCCCAAGGAAGCGCTGGTTCCCGTTACCCTAGGCGCATCGAACGACCTCCAGGTCGGCCAACGCGCTATTGCCATCGGCAACCCCTTTGGCGAGTTCAGCCGCACTCTCACCACCGGAGTGATCAGCGCCCTCAATCGCACCATCGAAGGACCCGAGAAATTGGGGATCAGCGGGATCATCCAGACGGATGCGGCCATCAATCGCGGCAATTCGGGAGGGCCTTTGCTGGACAGCTCCGGCCGCGTCATCGGCATGAATACCGCTATTTTCAGCCCTTCCGGCAATAACGTCGGGATCGGCTTCGCCATTCCTGTCGACACCATCCGCCGGGTCCTTCCCGACCTCCTGGCCCTTGGTCACTACCGTCACCCCTGGCTGGGCATACGCTACGCCTACGCCATCAGCTCCGGCCTGGCCAAGACCATCGACCTGCCGGTCAACGAAGGCCTACTTTTGGTTCAGGTCTTTCAGGACAGTCCGCTGATGAAAACGGATATCCGCGGGGCCCAACAGGAGGTCATCCGCGGCAACCGCCGCTTCTTCGTCGGGGGCGACATCCTCACCAAGATCGACGATATGCCTATTAGCAATCTCGATCAATTGAGACTATACCTGGAAAGCAACCATCAGGTAGGAGACGAAGTGCACATCACCCTGTTGCGCAACGGTCAGGAGCGCACGATAACCGTTCCCCTTGCCGAGGAACCCAATCGTTGATCCTCTCCAAGGCGCGGAGGCGTCGAGATCTTCAGGAACCGAGTGGGTAACCACCGACCTGATAGCTAGCAGCAGCAGCCTGGCGCCTGAGATCGATCAGATCCACCCCGTGATCGGCCAGGTAAGCGAGTAATTTGCTCTTCATGGCGCTACCTTCGGGAATACGCCGCAGGGCCTCCAGAGCCTGGAGGCGGGCTTGGTCTATGATCTCGAAGGTAAAGAGACGGGCTAGCAAGGCAGCAATATCGCCGCTACCCTCACCCGCCAACCGTTCGGCGCGCAACAGGGCCGATTCGGCCAGGTATACTCCGGAGACCATATCGGCAGTGCGCGCCATGACCTCCTGTTCCTTCTCGACCTCCTGCAGGTAGGCCATAGCGCCAATCCCCGCCACCAGCAGGGTCGCCCTCTTGAGGTTCTCCACCGCGAGATAGGCGTCCAAAAGGTGCTCCGGAGCATCCACTTCCTGCAGGGGCTCTCCCTGCACGGCCTCTTGTGTCGCACCCATCAGCTCGAGCTTGCCCTGCATGGCGCGCTTCAGCAGCTGGCCGCTGGTCAGCAGCCGGTTGATCTCGTTGGTGCCTTCGAAAATGCGGTTGACGCGCGAATTGCGGTAGGCCCGTTCGATGGGATATTCGGCGCTGAAGCCGTTGCCTCCGTAGATCTGCAGGGTCTCATCGATGACCTCGTCAAGGATTTCGGAGCCGGCGACCTTGATGAAGCTGTACTCCACCACGTACTCACCGATGGCGTCGAGCTGCTCCTCCTGAGTGCGCCGCTCGGCCAGGCGCCGATCCAGGGAGCCGACGAGACGATAGCTGGCGCTCTCGAGCGCAAAGGTCCGGGACGCCATCCTGCCGATCTTCTCTTTGATAAGCCCGAAATCGGCGATAGCGCTGCCGAACTGCTCTCGCTCCTGAGCATAACTGCAGGCTAACCGCAACATCTCCTTGCAACCGCCCACCGCTCCGACCGCCAGCTTGAGTCGCCCGAGATTGAGGATCTGGAAGGCGATGAGGTGGCCCCGGCCAATCTCGCCCAGCAGGTTCTCCTTGGGAACCGCGGCATTTTCCAGGATCACCTGCCTGGTCGAGGAGCCCTTGATGCCCATCTTCTTCTCTTCGGCGCCGAGACTCAGCCCCGGCGTGTCCCCGTCCACCAAAAAGGCCGTGAAGTGCTGAGAATCGACCTTGGCGAAGATGGTGAAGAGGTCGGCAAAGCCGGCATTGGAGATCCACATCTTGGTGCCGTTCAGCAGATAGTGGGTCCCGGCCTCGTCGAGAACGGCGCTGGTCTTGGCGGCCAGCGAATCCGAGCCGGACCCCGGTTCGCTCAGGCAGTAAGCGGCGATCTTACGGCCGCTGGCCAGATCCGGCAGGTACTTCTCCTGCTGCTCCGGGGTGCCGAAGTAGACGAGCGGCAGAGTTCCGATGCCCGTGTGGGCGTTGAAGGTTACATTGAAAGAGCCGGATCTCGCCATCTTCTCGGTCACCAGCATCGAGGTGGTCTTCGCCAGCTCGAGCCCACCGAAGACCTCGGGAACGTCTATGGCCAGAAGTCCCAACTCACCCGCCTTGCGCAGCTTCGCCAGCGTAAGCTCGTAATCGAGCGCTTCGAGACGCTCGAGGTCCGGCAGAATTTCTCGCTCCACGAACTGCTGAGCGGTGTGACCGATCATCTTCAACTCATCATTAAAAGCCTCGGGAATAAGCACCCCATCCGGAGGGTCGCGTTCTATGAGGAAGCTACCCCCCACCTTGGATGCAGTCTTCATATCCGTTACCGCCATGTGGGTCTCCTTCGATACTACCAAGGACGACTTCACCTTCGAGCGCCGTCAAGCAGCGCCATGAAGGAAATAACGATAGCCTGATTATATGGGAATTTTTATACCGAGTATAATTTCAGAATACCACTCACAGGGCCCCGCCGTCGACCACCAGCGTCTGGCCGGTGAGGTAGGACGCCTGCCGCGAAGCCAAGAAGACGGCCGCGGCCGCGATCTCCGCGGGATCGGCGAAACGACCGCTAGGAATAGAGGATATCAGAGCTTGTCGGGCGGCCTCGTTTTGGAACAGTTCCTCCAATCTCTCGGTAGCCGTGTAGCCCGGAGCCACGTTGTTGACGGTAATGCCGAAAGGCGCCAGCTCCGTGGAGAGCGTCTTGGCGAAGCCCGTCACCGCCGCCCTAAAGGCATTGGAAAGGGTCAGGTTGATGATGGGCTCCTTGACCGACACGCTGGTTATGTTGATGATGCGCCCCCAACCACGTTCCTTCATGGCCGCCGTCACCTCCCCGACCAAGCGCACGGCCGACATCAGGGTCAGCTGGAAACCCGAGAACCAATCCTCCTCACCAAGCGCGGTAGGAACGCCGGGAGGCGGCCCTCCAGCATTTACCACCAGGATATCGGGGTCCCCGAAACGCTGCCTGGTCTGTTCGAGCAAGTGCTCGATGCTTTCCCGGTGGCGGACATCCGCCGCCACGGCAAGCGCCTCTCCTCCGGCAAGCCGCACCTGTTCCACGGCCTCGGCCAGCGCCGCCTCGCCGCGAGCCGACATCACCAGGCGAGCCCCCTCGGCCGCCAACCCCCGAGCAACCGCCAAGCCGATCCCCTTCGAAGAGCCGGTAACCAACGCTATCTTGCCAGCAATACCGAGATCCATGAGCCATCTTACCCGGTTACCCGCACCACCGCGAGCGACTGACGGGCAAGCAGGCCCCAAACATCGCCGTCACAACTCGATGAGCTGGAATTCATGTTGGTGCAGACCAAACCCGGCGTCCCCCGCCCATCATACGGCGCTCACAGCCAGAACTCGGGGCAACCGTTATGCTAAAAACATGAACCCCAGGCTTGGACTGCTGGCCCTCGGCGTTTCCCTCTTCATCCTTACAGCCTGCGATCTACCCTATCCTATCGCCCGCCTCGAGGTCACCCCCACGAGCTTGCAGCTGACCAGCGCCTCCGTCACCCGCACCCTCACTATTAGCAACGGCGGCACCAGGGTCTCCACCCTAAGCTGGTCGACCAGCAGCAGCTCGATCCTCATCACCACCGACCCATCGTCCGGCAGGCTACTGGGTGGCCGCTCGAGCCAGCTCGGCATCCATGTGGATCAGGCATCCCTGCCCCTAGGAGATACCCTCGACGAAACCATAACCATAACCAGCAACGCCGGCAGCGCAACCATCGCCATCCATTTTGAAAAGACCTCAAGCGGCTTGCAGGCATGCGGCACCTTCCCAACCGCAGCTTCCGCCAAAAACCGAGCGACGAGCAAGGGCCTCAAGTACCCACCCCAGGGAGCGTTCGTCCCTGGGCAACTACTGGTCCGTTACCGGACGGTGATGAGCCCGAGTGCCGACGCCACCCTGAAGGCCTATCGGGAGACCTCCCGGCAGGTGCGGGGCGATTACCACCTCAACACCCTCAAAGAGGGAGGAAGCAACGCTCCCGACCTGGTGAGCACCACCGAGGTCCTGCAAACTGCAGCGCTCCTGGAAAGCGATCCCCGCGTCGCCTACGCTCATCCTAATTACTGTCTGAAAGCGCTCAGCACCCCCAATGACAACAGCTACAGCGAACAGTGGAACCTGGCGAACTTCGGCCTTCCCCAGGCCTGGGATATAGAGACCGGGAGCGGTAAGGTGGTCATCGCCGTCATCGACAGCGGGGTGGACATGAACCACCAGGATCTCGCCAGCAAGGTGCTCCCAGGCTGCGACTTCTACGATGGCGACAACGACCCCAATCCCGGCCCGGCCAACGGCGGTGAGGCGGAGCACGGTACCCACGTCGCCGGCATCGCCGCAGCCATCGGCAACAACAACGTGGGCATCGCCGGTGTCGCCTTCGCCAGCGGGGTGAGGATTCTCCCCGTGAAGATCTTCGACGACACCGGTACCCAGGCAACCATCGCCGAACTGGTCGACGGCATGCTCTGGGCGGCCGGGATCCCGGTACAGGGTATAGTCAACCCCAATCCAGCGCAGATAATCAACATGAGCGTCGGTGCCGGCCCCATAGATATTCCCGCTGTGAACGACGCCGCCAATCAGGCCTTCAAGCACGGCGTGGTGCTATTTGCCTCGGCAGGAAACAATGGTTCCGGCAGCAGCAGCCCGGGGGTACAATCACCCGCCAATGCCCCGGATATCATCGCCGTGGGGTCGGTAGACAACGATTATCAACGGTCGTTCTTCTCAGACTTCGGCAGCAACGGAGCAACCGTGGACATCATGGCTCCCGGCGGCTTCGGCCCCACGAGTTGTGGGCGGGTGCTCAGTACCTTCCCCAACGACAGCTATGGTTGTCTGGCCGGGACCTCCATGGCATCACCCTTCGCCGCCGGGGTGGCCGCCTTGCTCCTCAGTCGGACACCCACCATGACGGCAGGTGAGGTCCGCAGCACGCTAAGCACCACGGCGCTCTTCGATAGTAGCAGCATGAACGGCGCCGAATACGGCAGCGGCGTTATCTGTGCCGACCGCGCCCTCGGCGCCGCCACTCAGTGCGGTAGGTAATTCTCCTCCCCCCACCTTCTGGAATTGCACCATTAGCTTCAAGCTGCCATGGGGAGGGTAGCGGAGGCATCTGATGGTGCAATTCCAGGCCACCTTAAGACACTTTGTCATAACTCTCGAAATGTGGTAGAATATTGCTGGGAGAATTCTACGGGAGAATTCTATAAATAAAATCACGTTTCGGCGCCATCGGCTCCTTTATTCCTCCATCTTCCCTGGGGCGTTGGATTCAGTATACGGCGCTTGACTAGGCTCCCAGAGGCGTCTTGGTTTTCACTAGCGAGAGAGGGCTTAGAGGGTTACAGTTTCTCATGCCGGATATCAGGCTTGACGTCATCCCACGGACCACCGACCTACTGGCGGCTGAACAGGTGCTCGAGCGCATCAGCGTGCGACCTCCCTACTTCACACTCGAGGATCTGGCCCTAGAAGGTACCTACTTCGAAGCAACTGCCAGGGCGGAAGCGCCTCTTTACCTAGAGCAAGGCCCGATGACGGCGGCAGAGGCAGGCCGGCACGCCGCCCTGGCCGGTTCCTGCAACATCGCCATGGCCCAGCGGGACAACAAGCGCCGCTTCTACCTGGCCAAAGAGGCCCTGTGCCGCTATACGGTGAACAGTGCCCCCTACGGCAGCCCCGTGAACTTCAAATCTTCCATTACTCTGTTCGACAAGCGCCAAGCCGCCACCCATGTTCTGGCTGAAGCAGGCGGGCACCCCCTGGCCGAGTTCGACATCAGCTACACCATCCTCATGGAGACCACCTTCGAACGACTCTTCAAACGCAAGGCTCACCCCACTCCCGAAGTAGCAAGTCCCTATGGGAAGTTGCTGATCGAATCCTGCGATCAGGGGCCCGACTGGGCCGAGCAGCGTTTGGAAGTCATCCCGGTTCACGCCTGCCCAGGTCACTTTCAGAACTTCCCCGCCCTGCCGGTCGCGGTTCTCATGGGGCAGCTCTCCTACCTAGCCGGGAGGATCGCCGGCAACCCCTTCCGCATCCTGCGCGGAGACGTCCGGGCCAGCGATCTCGGGTGGGCCGGAGAAGCGATAAGCTTCCGAGCTGATCGCCTGAGCATCGACGGCAACACCCAGCGCTATTACTGCGCTGCCACCACCGGCGGCCGCGAGATCGGCTCCATGGATCTATGGCTCGAAGCTCCTTGCAATACCAAGTCGATCAATTGATCGACCTCAATTGATCGACCGCGCAGCGGTATCCCTCCGGTAGGTCGGAGAGGGACGCAGCGACATCTCGAATTCCTCGGCTGGCATTGGCCTGGCGAACCAATAACCCTGTCCGACATGGCAACCGAGGTCTCTCAGAAGGTCTCGCTGCTCGCGAGTTTCCACGCCTTCGGCAACTACTTGGAGATCCAGGTGATTGGCTAAGCCCAGGATGGCTTCGATGAGAGCCATAGCGAACTGCGGGGAATCCAGGGGCCTACCCAGGTCCATGATGAACGAGCGATCGATCTTCACGGTGTCGATTGGTAAATCCCTCAGATAGGCCAGTGAGGAATAGCCGGTCCCGAAGTCGTCTATGGCGATACCGATACCGAGTTGCTGGAGGTTGCGGAGGGTTATCGAAACGTCCTCCACCCGGTTCATCACCAGGCTCTCGGTGAGTTCGAGCTCCAAGTACTCGGCATCGAGCCCGGCCTTCCGCAGCGACTGCACCACCACATCGAAGAAGGTGGGTTGCGAAAACTGCAGCAGCGATACGTTCACGGAAACCTTGAAACGACTGGTGGCGAACTCCTGCCAGGCGCGCACCTGACGACAGGCTTCCTGGAGGATCCAGGTACCGACCGACACGATCAAGCCGCTCTCCTCAGCCAGCGGAATGAACTCCGCCGGCGAGATGGTACCGTAACGGGGGTGATGCCAACGGACCAGAGCCTCCACCTTCACCATCTCCCCAGACTGCAGGTCGAACAGGGGTTGGTAGTGAAGGTAGAGCTGCTGCTCCCTGAGGGCCACCCTGAGATCCCGCTCCAACTCCCGGCGGCGCTCGAGCTCGCCGTCGGTTTCCTCGCGATAGTAGCGCATGCCGTTCTTGCCACCACGCTTGACCTTGTACATAGCGCTGTCGGCGTGCCGCAGCAACGTGCGCGTATCCAGGCCATCGTTGGGAAAGATGGATACCCCGATGCTGGCCGTAATAGTCAGGTCGTTCTGCTTGACTATGAAGGGCAATGCCAGAGCGGAAAAAACGCGCTGAGCGATCAGGCTGACATCGTGGCGATCGCCTATCCCCCTGGTGATTAGCACGAACTCGTCTCCACTGAGCCGCGCCACCATGTCGACATCCCGCACAATCTTGTGGAGACGCTCCGCCACCTGCTTGAGCAGCTGATCACCGGCATCGTGCCCCAAGGTATCGTTGATGATTTTGAAGCGATCGATATCGATGAAGAGGATTGCCAAGTGGCTCTTATCTTGCCTGGCAGTCGTCAAGAGGCTCTCAAACTCCCTTTCGAACATACGACGATTCGGCAAACCAGTCAGGAGATCGGTGTCGGCGAACCGCTCGATGGTCTCCATCCGAGTATGTGCCCTAGTATACCCCTCCTTGAGGTTGATGAAGGCAAACGTCAACGCCAGCAGCACGCTGTTGGCGAGATTTAGTTCCGCCAGGGCGTAGATCATTCCCCACACTTTGCTGTCACCCAGGTGCAGGAGTGCGAAAAGGAAGCTCACGAACAGCACGATGGCCGTGAAGAAGGTGGCGGCGAAGCGACCCCCACGAATGCCGGGAACCATGAAGGAGAGCAGGTAGATGACCGGAATCCAGTAGAAGGTCTCGGTCATCTGAATCTGCGGGTGTAGGCTCTCGGAAGCGAAGAAAAGCAAGAATACCAGCTTGCCGAAAAAGAAAGAGCCTGCCCCTGCCACTATCCCCAACACCACGAAGCGAAGCATGCGATAGCTGAAGGCGAGGATCACCTCCAGGGCGATCAGCGCTACTGCCATGACCGGATAGGAGAAGAGGTCGAAGCGGGAGACCTGATTGCTTGGCCCTTCGAGCAGGAAGCCGATGATGAAGGCCAGGGCTCCAAAGGGAATAGCAATGAGCAGCGTGCGCTGCCACTGCGCATCCAGATTTGCGTCGACCCCCTCGTTGCTTTGGAGGACATCCTTCTCCTCCAGCAGTGCTTGGGGGTCCGTCTCCCCAACCACCATGACACCCACTCTAGGAGGAAGAGTGTTACGAAATCCTTACACGGACGTCCCTTCCCAGGATCAGCGAAACCCTCATCTACCAGCAATTCGCTCGACCTCGGACGCGACGCTCGCCTGCCAGCTGACATGACGGGTATTCGTGAAGGCTACCCAGGTCACGTTAAGTGCGTAGTGATCTTATCACTACAGCGCAGGCGTCCCAGGCAGTCAGCGTAGCCAGTCTTGGCCAGGCCGTGAGATCGGAGACAACATCACACGATCACGCGAAAAACTAGTTGAGCTACCTGTACCAGAGCATACGCCAGCAATCCCAAGCTAACGCCGCCCGCCAAGCGGTCTAGCCAGCGGGAGACCGGCAATCCCTGACGTATGAACCCCCACAATAGACCACCCACCACCCCACCCACGTGACCCCATAACGACACGTTGGGAACGACCACCGACAGCAGGGCGATGAGCGCCATCCACTGCAGTAAACTGCGCCTCAGCAACCGATCGCCGCTGGCACCACCACGCAGAGCGTCGGCCAGCAGGGCCCCGGCTATCCCCAAAATACCCCCCGAAGCACCGACCAGGATCACCCGATCGCCAGCCTGAGCCACCCCCGTCAGATAGGCCCCCAGGATAGTTCCCAACAAGAAAGCGGCCAGCAGATTCCCCCAGCCGCGGCGTGCCTCATACAGGCGCCCAATATCGAACAACACCCAGGCATTGAAGCCGATGTGGACCAGATTGCCGTGAACAAAAGCGTAGGACAGGTAACGCCAGAGGGCCCCGGCGGCGGGCTCATCGCTGTAACCTAGCAGGAAAGCCGCGGCACGCACGGCGCTCAGGTCACCGTAGCGCCGCTCGAGCCATAGCTGGATAAGGTAGGCGATCACGATGGCGATAAGAAGTCCCACGGTACCGTAAGCCCGGAAGGACTCGCGTCGAACTTCGGGAAGCGCCTGACCATACTCTCTCACCCTGACGGCGAAACCCCCTCGCAACGATGCCGGGGCCGTAGCGTACGCCTGGGCATACAACCCGCCAGCGGCTTCCAGATGTCCCCGGCGTTCCGCCGCCCTACCAAGGATACTGTAGAGGATATACGCCGGGACCCCCGGAAGGGGCTGCTGCAACTTGGCGCGCACGGCGTCGAACGCCCCTCGTTCCGCTTCTAATCGCGCCTCGCTAAGCATCACACTGCGGTAACCGATAGCTCCCTGCCCCTGAGCTTGCCAACGCCGGCGCATGGCCGTAACCGCCTGTTCCGCTTCCTCGACACGACCTAGGGCGATGAGGGCCTGGACCACCACGGCATCGCCTAGAAAGGCGTTGTCACCCACCGTGGGCAACTTGAGCGCCAGCACGGCCGACCACTGTTCCTTGAGGGCGTAGGCCTGCGCGAGCATGAGGGGATCGCCCTCGGGGATGAGCTTCAAGGCACCGTCGGCATCACCCTGTTGCAGGGCTGCCTGGGCCAGCAAACGGTTGACGGCACGCCGTCCCTCGGCCGTCCAGTACAGCAACATGGTCAGCCAGCGCGCCAGTGCCGTCTGCCGCGCTCGAGCCAGGGCAAGAACGGCCAGGGGAGCAAACACGTAGAGGGAGCCGAATACCAGCGTGAACCAGCGCAGGGTATCCGTCACCCCATTCGAGCTCAACATAAACACCAGCACCAGAGCGCTCAGCAGGACTGCAATCAGGGTCTTGAGGGGGAACTCCGTGTTCAGCGGGGCCAATCGTAATCCCCACCGTAGGGCGTAAAGGCCCGAGATAACCACCAGGAGGAGAAGGAGAGCATCCTGAGTCATTGCGCTTAGCCTATCGTGTTTCTCAGGCTGTGAAGGGCTCCTGTCTTGCAGACCCGCGATCTCCAAGAGTCGGCCGCCCACGAGCCGATCCCCCTCACGATGCAGGATGTACAATCGAGAGGGTGGCGCGAGCGCACCTCTAGCGGCTGCATCGGGAGAAGGTGAACAACCTCGGGTTGCTGCTGGCAGTCTTGGAGGAAATTTGATCAACGCTATTCTTGCGGTCGTCTGCATCGTAATCGGCTACCTCGCTGGCAGCATTCCCACCGGTTACCTGGTTGCTCGAGCACGAGGTGTCGACATCCAGAAGGTCGGTTCGGGCAATATCGGCGCCACCAATGTCCTGCGTTCCGTGGGCTTGATACCCGGGATCCTGGTAGCCCTCATGGATCCCTTGAAAGGCTTTCTGGCCACCTTGCTCCCCCAGCTTATCGGCGTAGGGGCCTGGGGTGTGGCCTTCACCGGCCTGGCGACGGTGCTCGGTAACAACTTCAACGTCTTCCTGAAGCTCCGCGGCGGTAAGGGCATAGCCACCAGCCTTGGTGCGTTTCTGGCCATCGATCCCTGGATCACCCTGCTCTCCGCCGTGATAGGCATCATCACCATAGCCCTCGGTCGTTACGTCTCACTGGGGTCGTTGATCGGCTTGCTGGCGGCACCACTCCTCATCCTGGCCTCGGGAAACTTCAACTTCGCCTACCTCTCCCTGGCCGTCGCCCTGGCACTGCTGGCGTTTGTCAGGCACCATGAAAACATCCGTCGCCTAGCCCAGGGAACGGAGAGAAGGCTGGGGGAAGCGGCGCGAAACCCGCATGAAAAGGCGGAGACCGCCAAGGAGGATTGAGTGCTCGAGCTGTTGGTGATAGGACCCCACCCGGATGACGCCGAACTAGGCATGGGAGGCACCCTGGCGCGTGCCAGGGCAGAAGGACGAAAGACGGGCATCCTCGACCTCACCAGGGGCGAGGCAGCCACCAAGGGCGACCCCGATACGCGCGACCGGGAGGCTGCGGCCGCAACGAAGGTGTTGAGCCTGGATGTCAGGCGCAATCTCGGCTGGCCCGACTCGCGCATCATGGACAGTGAAGATAGGCGCCTGCAGCTGGCACACGTCTTTCGCGAACTCCGCCCACAGGTGGTGGTGGCCCCGCACCACAACGATCGACATCCCGATCACGTGGCCGCCTCGCGAATCATACCTGCCGCCCTCCACCTGGCCGGATTGAAAAACAGTCCCCTAAGCGGAGAACCTTTCAAGCCAAGGAACCTGTTTTTCTACATGGGTAACGGTCCCTTCCAGGCCAGTCTGGTAGTGGACACCAGCGACTACATCGAGGTGTGGGAAGCCGCCGTCCGCTGCTACAGCAGCCAGTTCACCGGGGAAGCCGCCTCGGAAACGGTAACCCCTGATGTGTTCCGCCGTCGCCGCGGCCGCGCCGCCTACTGGGGAACCTTTATCGGTACCCGCTTCGGGGAGCCGTTATGGACCCCACGGCCGGTTGCTTACTCTCCATTCTGATGATCTCATAGGACTTCCGCTTACCAGCCACATAAACCGCCCTGTAGTCTTGGCTGTACCAAGACTACCCGAGTGGAGCGAGCATAAGAAAATGCACGCCGTCAGTGCGACAAGTTCACCGAAAGGCAGTTTAGAGCACACAAATAATCCGGAGCAATCATTCCACGAGGCCCTCCAACGAGGTAACAGCCCGCAAACGCCGTGCCCAACGCTGCTTGGCAACATTCACCAGGACGACGCCCAGCACCACCACCCCTCCCCCGAAAACCGTCAACCAGCCCGGTACCTCCCCGAGA